>Ga0315280_10000094_pt1 | contig 159869 bp, 158 predicted proteins | sample YL17G06_40_MG_FD_203697 | JGI IMG/M metagenome (GOLD analysis project Ga0315280, IMG submission 203697) | Sediment microbial communities from Yellowstone Lake, YNP, Wyoming, USA - YL17G06_40 | ecosystem: Environmental > Aquatic > Freshwater > Lake > Sediment | place: USA: Wyoming | collected... | reverse complement strand
GTCTGGGGCGTGGACCTGTACATGATGTCGCTGAATCCTCGCAAGCAGGCCCTGCAATAAACCTGATAACTGGCATATCGACTGGACTGGCAACTCCATTGTTTCCGATGATTGCAGTTTTGGCTGCCGTAGTGGCTTCTTTCATAGTAACTGGTCAATCTCTCTACGGGCTAGTCATAACAAACATTGGCACGGACTTTGCTATTGCGTTTATTATGGCTTCTGATACGTTCGGTCCAATAACCGATAATGCTGCGGGAATAGCTGAAATGTCTGGAATCTCGGGGCAAGCATCTGAGACGTTAAATTCTCTGGATGCTGTGGGAAACACTATGAAGGCTGCAACCAAGGGCTATGCCATGGCATCAGGTACGGTTACGTCTTTTTTGATTTTCGCAACGTATTTCGCAACGGCTAATATCTCTGTCATTTCGCTTGGATCGCCATACCCCATCGCCGCACTGTTCCTAGGTGTAGTTTTGCCTTTGCCATTGGCCTCTCTGACGATAAGGGCGACTTCCGATGGGGCTTTCAAAATGGTTGATGAAGTAAGGCGGCAGTTCAAGGAGATCATAGGCCTCAAAGAGGGGAAAGTTGCTCCTGATTATGCCAGATGTATTGATATCGCAACCAAGAATGCGCTCAGTAAAATGGTGTTGCCGGGGCTTATTGCCATAGCAACTCCCATCGCAGTGGGTCTGTTATTTGGTCCGACCGAGCTGGGAATGGTGCTCATCGGGGCTACGGCTTCCGCCGCCATGCTAGGCTTCTTCTTTAACAATACAGGCGCCCTGCTGGACAATGCTAAGAAGTTGGTCGAAAGTGGGCTGTATGGGGGCAAGAAATCGGATACTCATAAGGCAACAATAATTGGTGATACTGTAGGCGACTCGCTGAAGGACGTTGCAGGCCCCTCGGTTCTCATATTCATGAAGCTTCTGGGCATGACCGCTCTGCTTCTACTCCCATTATTGACTCGGGCTTGAACAATACTTGGTAGCCACAAGGGCGAAGATCAGAGAAGACTTGCCGAGATTTCATATTACAGTATGTGCGTACTCTGTCTATGAGGCGCGGATGATAGTGTTTTTGCGCCATAAGCGAGAATTGAGCTTCTACCCTTGAAGGTCCACTGTAATTTTGGGTTTGTTTGCGCTGCGGCCTCTGTTATTTTTCGAAAACTTCTGGAACGGGGTAGTGGCTGCGGCCTATTGCTTCAAGTATGTCATCGGTGAGGGTTTTCTTGCTCAGGTGTCTAGCGAAGTCGGTGGCGGTTATTATTCCAACCAGCTTGTTATCCTTTATTACGGGAAGTCGTCGGATTCCTTTGTTGACCATTCTTCTGGCAGCTTCTTTCAGTGGAGCTTCTGGATCGATTACTCTGAGGGGCGTGGTCATTACCTCTGAAACTTTAATGTTTAGCGATTTTCTCTCCGCCAAGACTCTCCTTACGAAATCCCGTTCAGTGACGATCCCCACAGGCGTATTCTTGTCCATGACCACCAAATCGCCTACGTTGCTTTGCGACATTAGGTCTGCGGCTTCAATAACAGTTTTGCTAGCGTCAATGGTTATAACATTCTTCGTCATGAAATCCTTGACTGTCGGCATCACTTTTAGAGAGTGTTTGATTGCATAAAAGTTTTTGCATGCGCACATCTTCCTGTTCTAGATTCTACCAAAATGCCAGCAAATTGCTCGCAAAAAGGGCGCAAAAAATCCTTGTGGGCACAGTCTCTGGAACTGAAACCAAATGCCTACAGCTTTTGTTTTCTAAACATCTACAAGGAACCACAATAGTGGCTTGTTTTATTTGTTTCATCTCGAAAATTGTTGCAATTTGACAGACAGATCCCCCTTACCTCATCTTTATAACCTGCCTGTGACTCCGTTGACAACTGTTCTATGAATAAGCTGTCAATACGTTAAGAGCGTTTCATTGTGGGCACAATTCCAGTAATGTTTAAGTGTACGTTTAAACATATAGATTCACGTGATCCATATTGGTCAAGACTATAACCATCCGAGAAGAAGTATATAGGAAATTGCTGACTATCAAGAAGAAGGATGAAAGCTTCAGTGAGCTGTTTGACAGGCTTGCAGAAAATATGGATCCACTGGAAACGCTGTCAAAACTCAGGGCGAGTGTAGAGTTCAGAAAGAAGAAAGAGATGCTTTCAGAGATATATTCTTCCAGGGCTGGACGAAGAAGATGATCGCGATAGACACGGACGTGTTGATTGAGATACTGGACAAGAACTCAGAAAAAGGTGACGAAGCTCTCAAACAGATTCTTCAAGGTGGAGAAGAAATATGCACAACTGTCATCAACATACACGAGATACTCTACGGCCTCCACAAGTATGGAAAACCAGTCAAAGAGATTCTATTGTTACCTGTCTTGAACTATATGAAAAAGGATGCAGCCCTCTCCAGCAAAATAGAGCTTGAAGCAGAAGAAAGAGGAACTTCCATACGCAGAACTGATGCCATGATAGCCGCGATAACCATAAACAACGGGGCAGCCCTCTTCACCTTCGACTTGAAACACTTCAGCCCTCTCAAAGCCCTTGGACTCAAGCTCTTTCCGTAGAATGTTTCGTCTGAAACACAGCCTTTTGTTCAGCGATAAGCAAGAGCCAGCCAATTTGTTCGATCAGGTGGGACGGGCAGACCTGCCGTACCATAGTGTTTTTACCGGTAAAGTTGCGTGGGGGTTCCGCCACCCGCACCACGATTTCAGCCTTATTTCGCGCATTAAAGTTCAAACACATTTAGGACGTTGCGTGTGAATTAAGGGGGGATAGCGCGCGAGAGACAATGACCACAAATCCTTAAACGGATTGACTGAGAGTATCTGTTCACGGTAAGAGGGAAAGACTTGGAAGTGGTCTTGTGAATCTTCAGGATCGGGTGGTTATTGTTACTGGTGCTTCTTCGGGGATCGGCCTTGCGACCGCAAAGCTTCTTGCTAAACAGGGTGCGAAACTGGCTCTTGTCTCCCGTTCGAAAGAGAAATTGGAGCAGCTGTCAGCTGAGCTTCCCAACTCGTTGGCAGTTCCCGCAGACATGACGAGAATTAGTGAAATTGAAGGGATGGTTAGAAAAACGATTGAGCATTTCGGGGGAATCGACGTTCTAATCAACTGTGCGGGTCAAGGGTATGACGCTCCGGTTGAGAAGACTAATGTTGACACTTTTCATCGTATCTTCGACTTGGACGTGGTGGGCCCACTTGTTGCTATGCAGCAGGTGATTCCTATCATGAGGAAACAGGGTGGAGGAACGATTGTCAACATTAGCTCTGGCACTGCGCTGATGTACTTGCCGTACAACGGTGCATACTCGGGCTTGAAACGCGCGCTTGCTAACCTTAGCTTAACTACAAGGGAGGAGTTGAAGAAGGACAACATTGTTGTCAGTGTCGTGTACCCGTACATGACGCTCACGGATTTCGAGAAGAACACGATTAAAGATGCTGTTCCTGAGGGCGAGGCGCAGGATGGTGGCCCTCCTTTTCCAGCTGACACGGCAGAGTATGTGGCGCAGAAGATACTGGAAGGAATAGGAAGCGGAGAAGCAGAAATCTTTGCACACGACTGGATGAAAAGAAGAGACAACACAAACCCCTAACTTTGTTGCATTGGACCTTTGAAGTTCTTTCAGGAATCCTTCAGCGGTCTCACGTAGCGGTTTTAAGACAGAGTCAGTTGCATCCAAGATCAGACTTGTCGAGTAGCCTGAGACCGCGCGTTAAATGGCTCATGGTCCAGATGTGCGCGAAACAGTTGAAAGTTGGAAGGTAGGTTTATCAAAGTCTTGGTGGCGTAGGAGAGGAGGGAGGCTTTCTGATGGTGTCGTGGCGCAAGATAGGCGTGGTGGTTGTCACGTTGATGATAGTGCTTCCCGCCATCCTTCTTGTTTCGGTGAGCAACAGGCCTGCGAATTCTACGGCGTTGCACTTCACCTACAGCGTTGTCAAAGTGTACCCTCATGACACGAATGCTTTCACGGAGGGACTGGTGTTTGACAGTGGTTTTCTGTATGAGAGTACGGGGCTTTACGGCAACTCTAGTCTGCGCCGCGTGGATTTGGAGACCGGTGGAGTTTTGCAGCTTCTCAGTTTGCAGCCTCAGTATTTCGGTGAAGGCATCGCAGTCGTGGGCGACAAAATCGTTCAGCTGACGTGGCAGTCACACGTGGGTTTCGTGTATGACAAGGCTAGTTCTGGTTTGTTGCAGGAGTTTGAATATTCTACTCAGGGATGGGGGTTAACGTACGATGGCAGTCGGTTGATAATGAGCGATGGGACAGCGAACTTGTACTTCCTGGATCCCGTGACTTTCCAAAGAGTCGGACAGGTAACAGTGCACGATACTGGACCTGTCAATGAGCTGAACGAGCTTGAGTACATAAACGGCACAGTCTACGCAAACATTTGGAGAGAAGAGAAAATCGCTGTGATCAATCCCCAGAACGGCCAAGTTACGGCGTGGATTGACTTGACGGGCATTCAAGACTTGAAAAATCAGGATCCAAACAACGTGCTGAACGGAATTGCATACGACGCTAACGGGGACAGGCTCTTTGTCACCGGAAAGATGTGGCCCCGCATTTTTGAGATCAAGCTAATCCCTTCAGCATAGCCTCTTGGACGTGTTCGCGTGCTTTCTTCAGCGGGCCGATTGATTTAGCGGGCGCTTCTGTGTTTAGTTTCAGAATCGCGTCAGCAGGTTTATATGTGGAAATTCATTTGAAAGAAAAGGCACGCTGAGCCTTGAAGATGGGAGATGATAGTGATGACTGATATTCTGCGCGCGCTTATTGTATCCCACAAACGGACGCTTGTCATATTTGAAGATTGTATGTGATACAGGTTAACCTAAAAGCAGAAATTCTGTTAGCTTGTTATGAGCATATAGAAGAGACCGGTGATCAAGTGTCATTGAAAAGAGCTGGTGTGACTGGGCTCAGTTTTGAGGGTCGGGGCGAAAGGATCGCCCGAGGTTTCTATGTTCCCGTATTGAAGGAAAGTGTGGCCTATGATCGTGCTACGGGCTACTTTTCAGTGGAGTCTCTCGTACACGCTGCAAGTGGTGTCGCAGGGTTAATCGAAAATGGTGGCAAAATGCGTTTGATTCTGGGGGCGCATGATGTTCCTAAGGAGCTTTGGGAAGCTTATCAGATGGGCTTGCGTTCCGGGAAAGAGATTGTTGAGGATATTGCACGGCGGATTGCTGGGGGTTTAGAGAAGATTGAGGATATTTTGGTGAAGAAGCGTTTGGAAGCTCTTGCTTGGATGTTTAACAAGGGCATTTTAGAGGTTAAGGTTGTTTTGCCTCGTCATGTCTATCTTGGTCAGACTGGCATCTTCCATTACAAGCTTCTGATTTTCAAGGATAGAGAAGGGAATGTTATTGCTGCTGAGGGCAGTGCGAACGAGACCGAGCCAGCTTACACTGTGAATGGGGAACGGATTGTTGTCTTCTATTCTTGGCGAGAAGGCGACAAAGAGCGTGTTGAGGATTTGGTGCAGTCTTTTGGGCGGATTTGGAGTGCTGAGCATCCGGATTTTGAGGTTTTTAATCTTCCTGAGGCTGTTTATAGGGCTATTGTTAAGTTTGAGCCGAAGTCTGCTCCGTCGATTGCTTCTCATGAGCCTGAGGTGAAGGTTGTTGCGCGTGGGTTGTTGCCTGCTTGTCGTTTTGTAAGGATTTTGCCTAGGGTTCGTTGTTTGGCGCATATGGGTTTGGGGCCTGTTCGTCTTTATCCTCATCAGGCGCGTGCGGTTAGTTTGGCGAGGGAGCGTTATCCCTTTCGTGTTTTGTTTGCTGATGAGGTTGGTTTGGGGAAGACGATTGAGGCTGGCGCGTGTATTAAGTTGTTGTGGATGACTGGTCATGTTCGTCGTGTTTTGGTTTTGGCGCCGAAAAATGTGACTAGGCAGTGGTGGGATGAGCTTCGTGGGAAGTTTGGTCTTCCAGCGTATTTGTTCAAACCTGGTAAACCGAATGCTTTCCTGGCGCCTGATGAGAAGACGTTTCCAGTTTATGGTAATCCGTTTGATGCTGTTGATTTGGTTGTGGCTTCGTGGCATTATGTTAGAGGTCGGAGGGGTTCTGAGCCTGAGCTGTTTAAGGCTAGGCCTTTTGATTTGGTTTTGATTGATGAGGCTCATGCGGCGCGTGTGACGCGGTCGGAGTTTACTTCGCCGAGGCCTACGAGGCTTAACGAGTTGGCTATGGCTTTGTCTGCGTTGACTCCGCATGTGTTTCTTTTGACGGCTACGCCTTTGCAGTTGAATGAGTTGGAGATGTTGGATTTGCTTCGGATTTTGGGTTTGGGCGGTCCTTGGGTTCATGAAGATGCATTTAGGAGGTACTACAATGCTGTGAATAGGAGTCCAGCAGATAGGGGTGAAGATGATTGGGTGCACTTGTTTGTGCTTGTTTCGTGGTTTGCTAGGACTTATTTGGAGGATAGGCATAGAGAGGTTGTTATTAGCTCGTTTTTCAGCGGGGTTGAGGCGAAGGAGCTTTTGGATATTGTTTCTCATGGACAGGAAGATGCTTTTAGGAATTTCTTGCGTCGTCTTGACGTTGACAATCGTGATAGGCTTGATAGGGTTTTGAGGGGATTGATGCCCACTTCGTGGTTTATGATTCGTAATACGCGGGATCGGCTTAAGAAGAGTGGTTACAAGTTTCCAGAGCGAAGGATCGTGAATGTTGATGTTGCTTTGGATGCGAAGCATGCTGATTTGTTGGCTGAGCTTAATGATTATCTGGCGAATTATTATGATGAGTATAGAAGTTTTCTTAAGGGTGATGAGCGGCGTGGTTTTGGTTTGATTAGGGCTGTCTACCATCAGAGGTTTGTGAGTAGTTTTGCTTCGGCTTATCAGACTGTGAAGCGTAGGCGAGAAGCGTTGGAAGCCCTGTTGGAAGGTGATGAGGAGCGCTTGCTTAAGTTGGCTTCTGACATGGTGGAAGATGTTGGAGAGGATGTCGATGAGGAAGAGCTTCTTGAAGCCATGAGAGCCGCAGTTGAACGGGCCCGAGGTTTGGTTGAAAAGGAATTGGAGAAGTTGAAGAGTTTGGAAGCCAGTCTTGTTCCTTACAGCAGGGCTGTGACAGCCGCTGATGACCCAAAACTTCGGGAGATTCAGCATGTTGTTCAGGAATTGCGGGATGAAGGACGGAAGGTGTTGGTCTTCTCGAAGTTTACTGATACGGTTGATGTGGTGAGGGATTTTCTTAGTCAATGGCTTGGTGCCGATAGGGTTGGGACTTATACTGGTCGTGGTGGGGAGGTTTGGGATTCCCGGGCAAGGGCTTGGCGGGTTTGTGAAAAGGAGGAAGTAAGAAGGGCTTTGGAGAAGCAGGTGGATGTCTTGGTTTGCAGTGAGGCGGCGAGTGAGGGTTTGAACTTGCAGGCTGCGAGTGCGGTTGTGAATGTGGATATGCCTTGGAATCCTGCTAGGGTTGAGCAGCGTATTGGTCGTGTTGATCGTATTGGACAGACTGCTGATGTGGTGAAGGTTGTAAATGTTTGGTATCCTGATACATATGAGGCAAGAATGTATCGAGTCTTGTTTGAGCGACAAAAGATTTGGTGGATTATTGTTGGCCCTGCGAGTGGGATTATTGCTCAGCGTTTGGTTGAGGCTTTTGAGGGCGGTTTAAGCGGTGCGAGTTTGCAGAGGCGTATCACTGAGGCAGTTGAGCAGGTTGAGCAGTCGAAGGATGAAGCTGTCAAGTTGACTCGGATTTTTCCTGAGGATATTCCTTTGGAGCCTACGTTTGTTGAGGCCGAAGTCCCAAAGGTCTTGGAGCGGTTTGTTGCTTTAGGTTGCGGGGCTTTGGACATGCGACTCGTGCGTAGAGATGACTTACTGTTTGTTGAGCCTTTAGAGCGGCTGCCTGAAGGTGTTAGGGCTTTTGTTAAGGATGGAATTTCTTTGGTGCCTGGTAGGCCTGATGCTTTGGTGCCCGGTCATCCATTTGTGCAGTGGTTGGCTTCTGAGGTTGAGTTGTTTGCTGATTCGCCGGGGAAGGTGCCGTTTAGTGTTTATGGTGTTGGAGGTGAGGATGGTTTACTGGATGTTTATACTATGAAGCCCGATGATAGGCCCGTGATTGTGAAGGATGCTGGGAAAATCGTCGAGTTGTTTGGGCAGCTTGTAGATTTAGCTAGGAAGGGGAATTGATCGGGATGGTTTGTGATTGTGTTGAGCGTTTTAGGAGTATGGCTGAGGAGCGGCGATCTAAAGCAAATAGGAACTTGGAGATTGATTTGCCTTGTAGGTTGGAGGCTTTTGCGGACGCCATGCGTTTGGGTGCGGTTCAGTTGGTTGCTAGGCAGTTGTTGCGGGCTGGTGTTTTCAGGGTTAGTTTGGATTTGAATGGTTCACGAGATGTGAGTATTGAATCGGCTGTTGAGGCTGTGAAGAGGGTTGTTGCGGCTAGGCCGAGGTTGCAGAAGTTTGTGCGGGAGCATTGGGCTGATTTGGTTGGGCAAGCGGCGTATGTTAGTCCTGAGGATGTTTTGCCTAAGCGCATTCGTAATCGTGAGCGTTTGAGTGAAACTTTTGGTGGTTATCTGGATAGTAGTTTGGATGGGGCGGAGAGGATGTTGGATCAGTTGGAGGTTTTGGAGAGGCGTTTGCCTGTCTGGAAGAGTTTTGTGCGTGGGGCGGATGTGCCTAGGGTTGAGCCTGTGATGGATTTTCACGATTCCGAAGTATAATGATCTAGGCGTTCTCCTTTCTTGGGTGCGAATTCTATTGATCTGCCTAATGCTGCCAATAGTGCTTTTGCCATGGCTGCGTCTTTCTTGAAGTTTTCGTTTGACGAGTTTTCTGCGTAGCGTGCGTATGCTTGCAGTACTGTTGGAAATGGTGAGCCTGCGGTGTCGAGGTTTTTGTCTTGCATGAGGCGTTTGACTTGGATTAGGCCGCCTCGTTCGTATTGAAGTATGGCGGCGTGGACGTAGTCTATTGTTGTCTTGAGGGTTTTGGGGTCGTATGGGTCGATTATGCCCATTGCTTGCCGGTCTCGTGCTGACAGGATTTTGATGTTTTTTCCCTTCTTTTCGATGAAACCATAGGCGCCTTTTACGTCTAGTGTGTCAAGTGTGACTAGCCCGCCGAAGACTGTTGCTAGGCGGGCTTCTTCATATTCTGTTTCTGCGGTTGGGAAGTTGGCAAGGAGGTTTATGTAGGCGGCGGTTTCCTTGTCGGCGTTTTGTATACCTGCTTCTTGAAGGAATCTTTCGTTTAGAACATCCGTCACCTGGTCCAGTGCTTGTTGTGGGTCGATTTCTTTTCCTGTTGCTGTTTTGACTGGGTAGTAGTCAGCGAATTTGCCAAGAACTGGACCATAGACGCTTACTTTCAGGTCTGGACCGTTTATGCCAAGTTTACCGAATTCTTCGATTTTTTGTTTGGCTACTTCTCGGAGTTCTTCGGCTATGTGTTCCCAGATGCCGGGATGGTTTGCTTTTCTTTTTCGACATGTGAGCAAAACCGTGATTTTCAGGACACCTTTTCCGCTCTTGCCATACTTGCCCGGCGGTTCTGTATGGACTGGCCAACTACTGATAAAAGTCAGATCCGCGTTCATCAAGGCAGTGGCCAAGCTGCTCCACGCTTCAGCCGTGCGATGCGTAAACATTACCGTCATTACGCCATCATCCTGAAGAACGCGGTTCATCTCGCGGAAGCATGCTTCCATTTTGGTTTTGTAGTCTTCCTGAGCCAGTTTCTTAGAGCTTTTTCCCATGCCTCTGAATCGGGCTGGATTGGCAACTGCTTCATCCTCTTTCTCTGTCAATGTTGTCTTGAAGAGATCCGGAAAAACATCGCCCAATAGGCGTTTCAACCACACGTAGAAGAAGTCGCTCACCTCAGCGTACATTACATTCTCAGCATAGGGCGGATCGACAACGATACACGTCACGCTCTTGTCTTTCAACGAGATCCCTGTAGCGCTTCCGCAATAGATCTGGCAATTCCCCATTCCTGGCGGAGAAAGTGAAATGATTTCGCTGACGGCGTCAAGTGTTTTTCTTGATGCCCATGGCCAAAGGGTACTAGGATGGCCAGCCTCTACATAGCTCCATCTGAAAGGAAATGCTTGGATATCGAGAGCCCCAGCAATGCCCTGCATCGTTGCTCGCCATCTGGATTGCATCGAATTGAAGTTTATCGCTGTATCAAACACTATTGCTCCGTAAGTGACTATTGCTTCCGCGAAATCTGACTCTTCCTTGCTCATCTGCTTGCTGTCAAGCAGATTCTTCTTTGCCTGTCGAAACTTCTCAAGATAGGTAATGTGTGTGAGAAGTTGACGTGAGTTGAATAAGTCGCACCATCTTGGCATCCCATATTGTAAGGGCCTAGTATCATTGACAGTGTCAGGAAAACTCTCGGTAGGTATGAGCCCTTGAGCATTCCAAGAGAGTGATTTCTCCCTCAGCTTCTTTTCAGCTTTATCTACTGCCTCATAATCTCTCTTTGTGGGCGCTCTATAATCCCATCTAGCCTTGTTTCTCCCGATTGCTCTTCTCTTTGAGCTTATTGCATACAGCTGCTGGCCCATCTTGCCACTCTTTGCCACGGCCTTGATTTCAGCGCTGTTTGTCACAGTGTGACAACGTGGACATTCTGCTCTCCCGCCTTTTACTGTTCCCCGTTCTGGCTCCAGATCTCTTCTTTTTGGGCCCCCAACGATCTCAAATGTACATGTTTCGCCCTCTTTAGGAACGAGCAACTTAACGGCGATACTCTTGATGTCATCCTTTTGATGAGCCAACCACCAATTCGGTGAAAGTGGAATAATCAAACCACATGATGGGCAGCGAATTGTTCTTGCCCAAAAATATCTGTAGATTGTTTCATCCTCTTCCTGCGGGAAGAATTCTTCGAGTTCAGCTTTCGCTGCTTCATGAACTTCCTTGCAGAAGTTTTCAAGGGCTGAGAGCAGTCTTTTGCCAAATCTTGCTGGATACTCAAGCGTTCCCTTGAGGCAAACGAAGGCAACAGGATTCAAGTCACCAGCAATGATAGGCAAACCCAACCGCATAGCCTCAAAAGGAATACTGCCACCACCAGCCATAGGGTCAACCACAAGGGGGTGCTCGTTATCCCAAAACCGCTGAAACTCAGAATGCAGAACAGCTAACTCACTTTGAGATGGCGTGTGGGTATAAGCTTTCCTCCATGAAAAGGGATTGTACTTCAAACGAATTCCAGTAGCCCTAGCCTTTGCTATTTCTTCTTCAGCTTTACGAAGGTCTACTCCTATGGGAATACCTAAAAGCCCAAAAACAACCTTTCGATTAACATGCGTGGGCAAAAGAGTTGTTAACACAGCAGCTCTGCTAGTGGTTAGAGGGCGGCGTGCAAACCAAACATGAATGCGACTCAATGGCGAAAAATCGGTTCCTGGTGTCCGCTCCCTGATGCTTTCTACGCTGACTTCTGTAATTGGAAACCACTTGCTAATCAGCAACTCGCGTCTTTCATCCTCAACCATGCCGTGACACCCATCTCCGAACCGCAAACAAACAGTTTTTATTAATAAACAACCTACACTTAAAGCAATAACCCTTTCATATTTGCGTGATTCACCATGCCAACTAAACAATCTCTCACTCCCATCTGGAATCCCCAAGCTTGTACACCCAAACAAGACATAATAGAGGGCAAATACCTTCAAGCAGAACTTGCTCTAGACCTTCACACAATAGCAGAGGGCACAGCCAAACCACCATACAACACGCCCGAATCCTTCTTCCAAGCAACACACCCAACCACTACACTAAAACAACTCCTAACCGACACGCTCAACCACCTAACAGGAACAAAACCCATGAACCCAGTCCTACTCTTCGATGCAGGCTTCGGCGGGGGCAAGACCCACGCCATGGCAGCCATCTACTACGCCGTCAAAAGCCCAGCAAACCCAGAAATCAAAAAACTCCTAGGCCCCGCACCAATACTCAAAAACTGCAGAATCATAGTAATCGATGGTAGCGCCTATGGCGGGAAAGGCGTCAAAAGAGAACAATACCAATTCAAAACCCTCTGGGCAGACTTCCTTTACCAACTAGGCGAGACCATACTTGCGAAAGAATCCGACAATTCCGAAGGACTCCCAGAACGAAGAGATATCACAGAACTCCTCCAAAAACAACCAACTCTCATACTCATCGACGAAATCCCAAAATACCTAGACCTCGTCAAAGACCAACCAGACCTCCTAAACAAAGTAAAACACTTCATCCACACACTCACACTAGCCGTCTGCCAAGCAGAAAACAGCATCCTCATCGTAAGCGTAGCAGGCGACGCCTACATAGATGCCGCAGACACCGTCCGTAAAGAACTAACAGAAGCCATGAAAATCCTCAACCGCAAAATGCAACCCATCGAACCCGTCAAAAGCCAAGACGTACCACACATCCTCAAAAAACGCCTCTTCGACAAAATAGACCCAAAAACAGCAGAAAACACAGCCAAAGCCTATACTCAGTTCTACAAGCAGATGAAAGCTCCAGAACGTTATCGAACAATCGACTACCAAAACCGCATAATAGAAACGTATCCATTTCACCCAGAACTAATAGACGTTCTATACGAACGCCTGTCCACCCTGCCAGACTTCCAACGCACGCGAGGAGCACTGCGCCTACTAGCCCATGTAATCAACCAAATCTGGAAAACCAAAGAAAACGACACATTCCTAATCCACCCATTCCACGTAGACCTGCAAGTACATGAAATAGTCCAAGAACTAGCCACCAGAATACACGAAGAAAAATACGTGAACGCCATAGCCTCAGACGTCTACAACCTCGGCGGCAGAAAAGCCAAGGCCCAGCAAAAAGACGAAGACTACAAAAGCCACTTCCAAGCCCCACTATTCCGAAGGACCTGCAACACCATCTACCTCTACAGTCTCACGGGCGCCAAAGAAGAAGCAAAGGGCATAGACACCGACAACCTCATCGCCATCCTCGCCACACCAACAAAAGAAGAACACATCCAATACTACCGAGACCAAATCCTACCAGCCATAGCCGAAAGCTTCTGGTACATCGAACCCATCGGCAACAGATACGTCTTCAAAAAAGAACCCACCGAAAACCGCATCATCGACCAAGAAAGCCAAAACATCCCGAACCCAAAGATAACAAAGACCATCTACACAAAACTCCAAGAACTATTCACCCAAAAAGGAAAAGGCCACTTCTACATCGAAATATTCCCAGACGACCCCTCAGCCATAACAGACGACACAAGCCTCAAAATAGCCATCCTAAACCCACTACTCGGCCACACAATACCATCAGAAGAACACGTACCAGAAAACATAACTCAATTCATCCTAAACCGCGACGCAAGAGGCAACCTAAGAGCATACAGAAACAACGCTTTCCTCCTCGCAGCCAGAGAAGGCTCATGGGAAACCCTCCGCGACTCCGCAGCCAGACTAGAAGTAGCCCGAGCCCTAGCAGAAGACCCAGAAAAATACGGCATACCCCACGACAAGAAGAAGAGTCTCGAACAGAAAAGAACTCAATATGAAGCCACAGTCAACGACGCCGTAAGATCCTCGTTCACATACCTCGTCTACGCCACAAGAGGCGGAAAAATAGAAGCCAAATCATTCCGACCCAGCGGCTACGGAACAGCACAACCCGGGCAAGAAATACTCTGGTACGTACTCGCCAACGTCCTACACAGAGTCACAGAAGACCCACTAGACCCAGACTACGCAAGAACAGAAGCATGGCCCGCACAAACACAAGAAACCACAACAAGAGCCTTCTACGAGAACATACATAAAAAGACCGGGATAGTTCTTCCAGAGAATCAATCACTATTCGAGCAAACACTACTCGAAGGAATCAAAAGAGGAACATGGGTCCTAGTCCAACAAGACAAGGTCTACGCTCCCGAGAATTTGCCCAGCCGTGTAATAATAACCTCAGACTCGAAACTCCTGCTGCCTGAGGAAGCAGGAAAACAAGGAATAACAGATCAAAGAGGACACCTATGTCCAAACTGTCACCTATGGCCATGCCAATGCGGGAAAAAACCACAAGAAGGTCCAACACCTGGCTGGATAACAGAAACCATAACAAAGGAATGGGAAATCTTCGAACCCCAACCTCCAAAAGTCCAACTTGAAGACTTGGAAAAATGGACGCGTCGCGAAGGAATCGACGCCGTGACAGAAGCAAGAATAAAAGTCTCCGGCACCACAGACGCAGCAACACAATTCCGAAATCTAGTTCGGCTGTCAAAAGCAGGCAAGAAAATAACGACCACAGTAGAAATACGAGCCAGAACCTACCAAACAAACATCCGACTAGAAGCAAACTTTTCAGCAGACGACGCCGGACTAGAAACACCAGCAGCCAAAATCCTAGACGACATCGGCAGATGGTCACTCCCAGAATTCGAAGGCACAATAACCCTCAAAGCCGAAAAAATGCCAATAAACGAAATACGAGAACTCCTCAAAAACACCCTCAAAACAGAAGACCCAAACATAAAACTCGCCCTAGAAATAAAACCTAAACGTGAGAAATAATGCCCTTCAAATACGTAATCAAATGGCACCGTACTTGCCCAGAAAAAGTCAGCGTTGAGGCCTTTCACAGATATCCACATACAGAAGAAGAAAAACACAAACCCGCATTCATCATCGGCAAAGCAGAAGGCGGCGGCATACTAGCCATACGACACCTACTAGAAAAAGCAGCCCAAAAAAACCCAACCAAAAAACATGGCAACACCGTGCACATACTTCTAACAGAAAACGACCCAGCAGCATACGAAACCGCCTATCGAACCGGCCTAGCCGCAGCCCTCATTGACAAGGCCCAAACCCCACAGGAAATCGAAAAAGGCACACGATACATCCTAAACACGACACCAGAAGAAATATGGTTCTGGACAAGCAAACTCCTCGACGACGAAATCAACACAAAAGCCCTAGACGCCCTGGCCGTACTGAGTGGAGCCACGCAAAACAACAAAGCAACACTACCGACCAAACCACAAATACAAATGACCACCCAGCTGGCACCAAAAATCCAACAACCCACAAAAGGAACATTCTGGCCCATGGTCCGCCAACGAATGAAAGAAAAAGCAATCCAACTCTATATAAGAGATCACCCAGAGATTGAAATGGAGCCATCACTCAAAGAACTTCGCAAAGCGGGTTATCTGCAGACCGCTAAGGTCGTCACACTAAAGGAAATTCAAGCCGAAAAAAGAAAGACTTTGAAATGAAGCGTGAAGACTATTCTTCCAACAGAAAAGGGCAGAGAGAGTATCTGAACAGGGCTCTGGCAAAAGACCTGATGAGCAAACTGAATTCCTTTTTTGAGTCAACAGTCGATATGCCGCGAGTAAAGCACGGAAACAAACAGACCGTTGAGACTCTAATTAATGAAGAAACAATGCTATTCGCCAAATACCTAAGGGATGAAAGAGAGGCATGGATTCCTCGAATGGCAAATCTGGCTTTCTTTTAGGGAAGTTTGATTTCCATGTTTTCTGCAGTCGCGTTTGTCCTTGTAACCGTAACGGTAGTTGAAACTGTGAAAGTCAGGGTAGCAGTTCCCGTAATTGGTCCCATTAGAGTGCGATATACGATTTCTTTCTGAATCACTACTATAACGCTTGGAGAGCAATAAGCGAAAAGGAACAAAACTATAGTCAATATGGTGCTAAAAACGAAAGCTTTGTTTTTTCGCAGCAACAAGGGCAACGACTTTTTCTTTGGCAATTCTCTACCTTTTTCGGGTTACACTAGACCTCAGTTGCCTTTAATTTTTTTGGGTTTGGGTTTGGGGGTAAAGTTTTATTTTCAGCTACTCATTAGATGTGATTTGTCAATTGGAAGCAAGCTTTCTGAGATTTCTCAATATTGCTTCATTTTCAGCTAGTATGCCGTCGAAGGTCTTGATTTCATATTTGCTTCGAACTTCCGCATTTATGTTTTTAAGTTTGGCCATAGTGTCTTCCGTGAGGTCACTGGATTTGCCTATCACAACGAGACCTCTCACGTTGTCTGCAGTCATTTCGGGATATCCTCGTTTTCTCAGCCACTCTTTGTCTTCGATAGCCCATTTTAGGTAGTTCCTAATCTGTTGCTGTGCGTGGGTAAATGCAGAAGTCGGATCTCCATCTTCCTTGAACAGCTTTGCTTCTGGTTTCTCTATTTCTACAAATATGTGATTTGAGTCGTGAAGAATTAATAGAAAATCAGGTATTTGTTCGCCGCCTAGAGGTATCTTGGGTATGGCATTCTTAACTCTCGAATCGAGAAAAATCGGGTTATTTGTGAAGAACTCCTGAAAGACTGGCTCCTCCTTGTTCTTCTGAACCAAATCTCTGAATTCTGCAATCTTCTTTTCGTATTGGTCCAGATCTTTTTTCTGACTTGCAGCAAGGACTATTGCTTGTTTCTTCGTTACCCTTGCTGCAGCATCAAGCTGTTCTATAATTGGGTAAATGAACTTGGCTTTGTTCCCGTCTGCTTGTGCTTCTGACGCAAGCATGTTCCTAGCGTCAATAATGGCGTCAAAGATTGAGTATGTAGAGCCTGTGATTATCACTGTACTTGAATAAGCCGAACCTGGGATTATTTCCCCGCCACACTTCGGGCAAAACCCAACCCATCCATTGGCGAGTTCGGTTCCACATTTGGAGCACACTGGCAACTATTTCACCTCATTCAGATATTTTCCAACTACTAGAAAATCTTTCGCCTAGCCATCAGAAGCATAGGAGCGCAAGTCTCATTAACAGAAAGTTTCAATCTGCTACTCGTGACTGCAGGTGCCTTCCAACCTAACAGTCTTCGTTCAGGAATACATGAAAGACCGATTGAAATCCTATCTAGATTCGCTGCAAATCGCGCGCGCCCGCTTCAACTATGAGACGAAAAATGATCGTGCGCGTTGACATGTTTGATTGCCAGCTATTATGCGGGAAGTGCTTTTGCAGCAGTTGCGCTTTCAGGGGCGGCGCACGCTAGTCAAAGCAGTGGAAAGGGTTGAAAATCTCCTAGATCTTCCCATTTCTCGGAAAGAAGCTCTGCTAGGGCTTTGTCGTTGTACCCATCTTTTTTGACTAGCATCCCCATGATTGCGTCGCCAGGGATCCTTGCAATAGGCATGTCGTACAGATTGGAATAAGGAATTCTGATTCTTACAACATCACAATAATTGAACGGATATAGTGCAGGCTTTTTCGCAGGTATGTCATACTTGTAGCACTCAGATGGTGGAGGCCTTGAATCTTTGTGATCCCAAGGCAGTACATCAACAACTTTAAAGACTTTCCTAAGTGCGGCTTTGTCGAGAATTAAGCCTAGCTCATATTTTTGGTTGCCTTCTTCAACGAGGGTTTCCAAGCCTTCATAAAAGGTATCGTCAACTTTGTAACAGTTGAGACAAGGAACACTTGAGACTTTTCCCCTTTCGCTGGATATGCCGTGTCCTGTTGTCCCTTTGATTATCCAATCAGGCGAATTGGAGAATATGTTAAAATAGGCATAGTCAGGTTTAGTATAGTATTGCTTTTGCTTCTTTCCCTCAACAGTGTAGAAGTGACACAACAAACCCCGACCTGAGCGGTGACCATTGGCCCAGCGTTTGAATCTTGTTAACTCTTTCATTCGTCGCACCAAAGTTCCACATTTGTTGAACTTGTTTAATAAAACTTGCTGCCATGGGTTAGTTAGCGCGCTAAGTCACTTGTTACATTTCATTGACTTTCCAACATTGCCATAAGGCGCTTCAAGTTACACTTTATTACAAAAACGTCGTCGTCAAAAAAAGCACGCGTAAAGTTTTATCCAAAACCCAAACCCAAAACTTTGCCCCACCACCAACCAACTTTTTGATTTTGCGAAAAAGCTATAGCTGTCCAATAATGAACAGCTAGGTTGGTGTTCAGATTGCTTGAAGGTAAGAATGTGAATCTGAGGGTTGTGGAGAAGGAGGACTTGCCTCTATTTGCGGAATGGCTTAGTAGTCTTGAGGTCTTGGGTGAATACAATCCCCTTCGACAGGTTTCTAGACTTGAGACAGAGAAGATGTTTGAGAATGACAAAGCGTATGAAATGAAGGAGTTCATCATAGAGAAAAAAGACGGGACCAAAATCGGTTTTATGGTCCATTTTTGCGTCCTGCACCCATTTTGCGGCAAGCAATTGGAAATCGGCTATGCTCTAGTTCCGAGTGAAAGAGGGAAAGGCTACTGCACAGAAGCTACGAAGATTATGGTGGATTACCTGTTTCTATCGAGAGACAAGATGCGTATTCAAGCCTCTACAGATGCAAGAAATCTAGCTTCTCATAAGGTCTTGGAAAAAGCAGGTTTCAAAAAGGATGGAACAATGCGTAAATACTTTTTTCTCAGAGGAGAGCTGAGAGATGTTTATGTGTATAGTACCCTCAGGGAAGAATGGAAAGAACCGAAAATACTGACAAGAACAACTTGAAAATAAGCAGTTTCTATTTTGCGGAAAAGTTATAGCTGAACCGAGATAGACTACATAAATCGGTGTCAATAGTGGTTGACATACAAACAATTTCTATAATGTTAGCGTCTGCAAGTGTGATAGCTGGAGTTGTCTACTATGCTCTTCAGATAAGACATCAAACCAAGATGAGACAAACAGACGTTATTACAAGACTATATTCAATCGCGATTAGCAAAGAATGGGTGGAGGCTTGGGTGAAATTCGAAGACCGCGAAATCACTGACTTCCGCACTTACAAGAAAGAGTATGGGTTTGTGGAACTCAACCAAGTAGTGAATTACTTTGAAGAACTGGGTATGCTGCTGCATAGAAAACTTCTAGACGCAGGCTTAATAGATGACCTCTGGCATGGACAGGTTCAAGTGGTATGGAAGAAATTGGAGCCCATGGTGAAGGAGGCTAGGAAAGAATGGAATCTGCCGCGGTTATGTGCGATGACTGAATACCCCTATAATGAAATGAAGAAGAGAGAGCAACGACAGTAGAGATTTCTTCTATCAATCCTCTTAAGCCAGTTTGATTCCTTGACTATTTTCTCTTTTGGAAACATTCCATGCAAATAGCAACCAACTTCACATCTTGAAGCGGTTGCACAAGAGATGTTATACCCTTTGCAAGCACGGTTACATAGCCCAAAGGTTTTCCACACTTTTGGCATCTTAGAGGTTTAGCGTTACTCATTTTCCACCACCAGAAGATTATTCTATCAGTCCTTAAATATCCGTTTAACCCGTGTTCGTTAGAAGAAAACGGTCATGTGATGACGGAATTCGGGAGATTTGAGACGTTAGAAGTCTCTTGTCTCTGCTATTGATTTCGCTTTGGGACTCCGCACTCCTTAGGAATGCTTCTTGTCTATTCCCGTTTTTCCCACCTAATCCAAGGCGAACAATATTCTTGGCAATCTTAACATCAACCATCCCCTAACGCTTCTATTGGGAGGGAGAGACCCAGCGCAGGGGCCTTTCGAGGGTCGAATCCAAGTCTAAGGCGTGCATCTGGGAAACCTTTAATTGTCCAAGGGAATAGTGGATTTTGAGGAGAAGTGCTTGCCTTCCATCGAGCAGTTACAGAATGGACGATATGCTTTATTGAAGAAGCTTGGTGAAGGCGGCAAGGGCATTGTGTACAAGGCAAGAGATACGGTGTTGAACCGTGTTGTTGCGATTAAGATGCTCAAAAGTGCAGTGACAAGTGAAGATGCTTATTCTCGTTTTATCCGAGAAGCGCAGGCTGTAGCCAAGCTCAATCATCCGAACATTGTTTCCATTTATGACGTTGGAAAGGATGATGGAAGACAGTTTTTTGTGCTTGAATATGTTGATGGAGAAAGCCTTCGTGACTTGATGGGGACTTATCCTGAAGGCAAGTGTGATGTACAAACCGTTTTGAGAATTGGCATTGACGTGTGTAATGCTCTTCAGTACGCGCATTCTCAGCAAGTTCTACATCGGGACATCAAGCCTGAAAACGTAATGATGACCAAGAATGACGTTGCGAAGCTGATGGATTTCGGCCTGGCTAAAATGCTTGGGCAACCTAGCATCACGCAGGAAGGCATAATCGTAGGCACAGTTGCCTATGTGGCTCCTGAAAACGCTTTGGGCAAAGGTGCAGACGCAAGGTCCGACCTGTACTCTTTTGGTGTAGTGCTTTACGAGGCTGTTACTGGAAGACCGCCTTTTCCAGGCGACGACCCTGTGAAGATTATTTTTAGCCACATTCATGACTATCCTGTTTCGCCGAGTAAGCTGAATCCGAAGATTCCGCAGGCTTTAGCCGATTGCATTATGAGACTTTTGGAGAAGGAGCCTGGGAAACGATACCAAAGTGCGGCGGATTTGCTTACGGTGTTGAGGGAGATTGCCGAGGGATATTTGAGGGAGGTTCTTGTGCCATCTCATAAGCCGAGTGTTGTTGTTCCTAGTCCTCGTCCTTCTTCTGTTAGAGAAGTTCAGCTCATCAATAGGGTTGAGGAGATGAGTCTTCTTAGGGAGGCTGTTGACGGGGCGGTTCGTGGTGAGGGTGGTGTTGTTTTTCTGTATGGAGAGGCAGGGATTGGTAAGACAAGACTGACCAGAGAATTGGGCGCCTATTCGCGTTTGCGGGGTATGCAGGTTTTGTATGGACGATGCCCAGCATTGTTTAGAATGGACGGCGTTCCTCCTTATGTTCTCTGGAGCGAGGTGATTAAGGATTATTTGCAGTCTTGCAGTCCTGAGCAATTGTATAGGGTTGTTGGCTTCTATCCAGGCGAGCTTTCTAAGCTCGTTCCTGAGATTAAGCAGAGGCTTGGGGCGGTTCCTGAGTCTTTGCCTATAAGTTCTGAGCATGGGCGTGATAGGCTTTTTGAAGCAGTTTCGCAGTTCGTCACCAACATTTCCAAGGAAGCACCGTTGCTGGTTATTCTTGATGATTTGCAGTGGACGGATCAAACTTCGCTGTTGTTGCTGCATTATTTGGCTCGCGGCGTTTACAGGGCGCCTTTGCTTCTTTTAGGTGCGTATCGTGACACAGACATTGATGAGAAGCATCCCTTGTCTCCTGTTTTGACAGAACTAAATAGGGAGCGTTTGCTTCAGTCCGCTCAATTGAAACGCATGTCTTTCGATGATACTTCGGAGATGGTTAAACGGATTTTGGAACAAGATGACGTGCCAAAAGAATTTTGTGAGTTGGTTTATGAGAAGACGAGGGGTAACCCGTTCTTTGCTGAAGAAGTCATAAAATCGCTAAAAGAAGAGGAAGTCATCTATCATGAGGATAATAAGTGGAAGATTAAAGATGTCTCTAAGATCGAGTTTCCGAAAAATGTCAAGGGCGTTATAAAGGCGAGAGTAGCTCGGTTAGACGATGAATGCCAAAATGTGTTGACTTTGGCTTCTTTTGTTGGAAACGATTTTAGTTTTGAGGCGTTGTGTGGTGTTACAGATTTTGAAGAGAATAAGTTGCTTGAGATAATGGAGAAGATGCTCAAGACTGGGTTGATTAAGGAGAGGGTGATTCGTGGAGAAGATGTGTATTGCTTTGCTGATGTTATAGTTAGGGATGTGGTGCATGAAGAAGTTAGTCATTTAAGGCATAAGAGGCTTCACGGAGCAGTTGGATGCGCTTTGGAGAAGGTGTATGCCAAAAAGATTGATGAACACCTTGGCGAATTAGCTTTACACTTTCTTGAGAGCGGAGACACAGAGAAAGCACTGGGCTATTTCCTGAAGGCTGGAGAAAAGGCTATGAAGATTTATGCCAATACTGAGGCGATTTCGTACTTCCAATCTGCCCTCAGACTGCTTGAGGAGAAGGAAGGTGAATATCGGGAAAAAGCGCGTGTCCTTGAGGTGCTTGGAGACCTCAGAAAGCTTGTCGGGGAATATGACCTTTGCATGAAGCGTTGGAATGAAGCTTTGCTGTTGTGGAAGCAACTTGATGAAAAAGAAAAAGTTGCAAAACTGCATCGCAAGATGGCAGTTACTCTTTGGCGTGAGATGGGCAATACAGAGCAGGCGCAGGGAAATTTTGAGAAGGCTTTAAGGATTTTAGAAGCCGAACCTGAAAACGTTGAGTTGGCAGCCCTCTATGCTGCGAAAGCCAGTGCGTCATATTTTACTGAAGATGTAACAAAGGCTCGTTCTTGGGCTGAGAAAGCTCTTGAACTCGCTGAAAAGCTGAACGCTTTTGAAGTTATCGCAAGCTCATACGTCGATTTGGGGCTCGTGTTCGGCGCTACAGGAGAGCAAAAGAAAGCCGTTGAATGCATGGAAAAAGCCTTGAAAATAGCCCTCGACAACGGATATGTGGACATAGCGCTACGTGCTTATAACAACCTTGCAGTCCACCTTCCAGCAGAAGAAAATGAACGGAGATTGGAATGTCATGAGAAAGGATTAGAACTAGCAAAGAAAGCAGGGCATATTGAGAAGATATCTTGGTTTGGCGTTCAGCTGGCAGGAGGGTATTTCGGCATGGGAGACGTTAACAAGGCACTCACCTTGGCGGAGGAGTCAGACGCATTAGCCAGGAAAATAGGTAATTTGTTTGATCTTAGTAATTCCACCCTTCTTCTTGGAGCCCTCTATAATACTTTTGGAGAATGGAACAAAGGCGAACAATACCTAAAAGAATCATTAAGCATATCTCAAAAAACAAACAATACTCAATCAATCTCGAATAGCTACGGATTTCTTGGATGGTCCTACTACGACAAAGGTGAATATGCCAAAGCAAAAGAATGTTTTGACAGAATGTTTGAAGTCTTTGAAAAAACCGGAGCAAAAGCTGACCAAATATCTAGTTCTCAATGGCTTGCTATGAACTACATAGAACTTGGCGAAATTGACAAAGCAAGAACCCTACTCGACGACATACACAAGTTCGCTCACGAAAAACAAAACAAACAACTCATCGCCGATGAAGACGCGACAAGGGCAATGCTGCTTCGCGCAGAAAAGAAATGGACTGAATCCATCGAACTCTTCGAAAAAAGCCTCCAAGAATACGAAGCCTTAGGTGCAAGACAATGGAACGTCTACTGGCTCGCCAAATACATCCTCTACGAATATGCTCGTGTGTATTTGGAAAGGAATCAGGAAGGCGACAGAGAAAAAGCAGACAAACTCCTCAACCAAGCACTAGAAATCTTCCAAAAAATAGGCGCAAAAAAAGACATAGAAAAAATAATCACAAAAAAGAAACTATTGACAGCCTAACATGATGAGATACACCTACTAGAATGCGTCTTACGAGGGTTTACTAATAACCCAAAGCATTTCTGGTCTGGAGAAAACAGACCTCAGAAGTCCCATATCGGGAGAAATCTCCACTCTCTAGTGTAAATGGGAATTTACACCCTATTCTGGCGCCCACAAGCAAAAAGCAAAAGATGAGTAGATTTCGCCACTTAGAGTTACTTCCACCCCAGACTATGGGTCAGTCTGAAAAGACCACACCCCTCTTAACGTGCACAATCATAAGAATTTCAGAATTACTTCAGAGGTTACGTCCACTCCATTGACTGGCAAATTTACACGCCGCGTGAGGAGGGATAATTCAAGTGCATCTGCATAGACTCTTACAAGATTCTGCGACGTCAGCTCTTCGAAGCTCATCCGTCTTCCGATTCCTTAGCGTTTCAGCCTCGGCGCAACCTCCGATTCTTGTTCAACATGTCCCGACAGAGGCACGTACACGAACGGAGTCCCAACCGCCGCCAACTCCACCGCAGAAGTAAGCCCACCCGCAACCAAGCCAAAGTCAGCCGCGGCGAAAATGCTCTTACAGATGCGGCACGTAACCCCGCACACTGACATTTTTAGAAGTTGCTGCAAGGCTTTCAGAGGTGGAAGAGGCCCACACACCAACACCATCTCCATATCTCCTTCGGTGGCTGCAGCGAACTCCGCTCGTCAAATTGTAGCCAACACTACTGCCAACTAATAGCGCCTGCGCTCTCTAGATTGCCTTTATTTGAGAAACGCCGTCTTTCTTTTCGACTCTCATAACTTGGTCAGCGAAGCTTTCCAGCTCTCTCTCATGCGAAACCATGACTACTTGTGGGCATTTAAGTTCGTCAAGTATCTCCCTTATCTTGAACAGTTGTTCTTTGCTGAAGCCGTCTGTGGGTTCGTCGAGGATCAAAAGGTTGGACTTGATTCCTGCTGAAACCTTCTGCACGATGGTGTTGAGCGAGAGCCTGTAGGCAAGGGCCAGACTAGTTTTCTCACCGCCACTAAGATAATTGTAGTCCTGCTCATAGCCATCCTGCTCAACCAAAGGCGTGAAATCCTCATCAATCCGGGATTCTTTGCTAGGATCCTCAACGAGCATTCCCCACCATTTTTGAAAATGCTGATTAAACTCCTGGTTTATGTTCATCATAACGTACTTTTCAATCACTTCCAAGGTTGGCATCAAAAACTCTTCAAGCCACATCTGGTATTCCTTCAGCCTCTCAGCAGCCTTCCTTTCTTTTTCCTTGTTCCGGATTTCTCCTTCCAATTCCTCCACTTGATTGGTGAGCATTTCACGAGTCGTCTGGGTTCTCGAAATCCTTCTCTCGACCTCCTTGAGCTGCGACTCGACTTCGTTCAAATCCTTGGAGACGCCCTCAGTCTCGCCTGAGATTCTGTTGAATTCCTCGGCCTGCTGTTGCGCCTTCTCAAGCTTTTCCTTGGCCTCTTCAACCTGTCCTTTTAGTTCCTGGACCTTTTTGCGATGCTTTTGTATTCCCTCGTTATTTCTCCCTATCCGCTCATTCAGATTCTGCAGCCTCACTTGCGCAGCGTCGTATTGGCGTTGTGATTCTTGTAGGGCTTCTATTTCCTTGATTTTGGCTTCGCAGGCAGCAACCTCCTCTGAAGCTTTGCGCTTTTCCTCCTTTTTCAGCTTGATTTTCTCTTCGAATTCCATTGGGTCTGCAGGCCGGTCGCAAGTTGGACAGACTTGATTTTGTTCCACAGATTCATAGTCACTTATCTTCGCGCCTATGACATTCTCCGCTAATCTAAGTTCTCGCTCCTTCGCTCTAGCATTCTTCAATTCCTCTTTCAGTTCAGCTTCAGTTTTCGGCGTAGGCTGCTGAATCTTGCTCAGCTTTTCCGCTTCAGGCTGCAGCTTCCCTATTTCCGTAGAAAGTTCTTCCATCTCAGCTTCAAGCCTGACTACTTCACTATTCCTCTCTTTCATCTGCTTCTCCAAGAGAGGAACTTCACCTACTGCCTTTCCAAGCAAGTCCTTGCTTCTCCGCAGCAAATCCAATTTCTCTCGCAGCTTGATTGCTTTTTCGTCAAGACCCGCTTTGTTCCCGCCTAGGCTTGCCAATTCTTCCTCGCATTTTCCAATCTCCCCCCTTGTTGCCTTGCATTTTTCTAGACGGCTTTCAAGGTCAGAAGCATGCGAGGCTAGTTTAATCGACTTTTCTCTAATCGTCTTCCCCAGGGTCGAGGCGTTGTCTAGCGCGATTCGATAATCTTCTATTCTGAATGCTTTTCGAAGCGTCTGAAGTCTGGCGTCTGCTTTCATCCAGATGATTGCTTTCATCTCTTCTTGCGGCGTGAAAATAGCGTACCTGTAGATGACGCTCTGCGCCTTGGGGTCTGCCGGCTCGTTGAAAGCCAGTATATCAAGAATCTTTTCTTTCATCTCAGACGCCGAGAGCTGCAGTACTGAGCCGTCCGTTTTGAGACTGCAATCAGACTGCTGGACGCCTTTGGCCTTCCTCTCCAGGCTTCGGCACACCTCATACTCCTTCCCTTCAACTTCGAAACAGAGACTTACCAGACCCTTCTTTGCCCCCGCCTTGAGCAAGGCTCCTCCCTTCTCTGAGCCCAGACCGAAAAGCGCAAATTCTATCGCCATAAGAATAGTTGACTTTCCTGAACCTATGTCACCCTCAAAAAGAGTCGTTCCCATAGGAAATGAGACTGTCTGCTCAGTGTAGCTTCTGATGTTCTCAAGCTTCAACGACCTCAGAATCACTAACCTTCATCTCCCAAGCCCAACGTGTTTAACGCATGCTTCTGGATGCGTTCCACGTAGTCCTTCTTGGTCTCGTTGAGCTTCTGCTCTTGCCTCAGAACCTTCAGCAAGTCTTGCGCGAGCTTTGCACCTTTGTCCGCTTTCAACTCCTCTATTGAAACCTTGACTGCTCCGATGTTTTCTCTCAGGAGCCTGTTTTCAATCGCAGGAACATCCTCACCCATAGCTCTGACAGACGAGTAATCTCTTGATGTAAGTCCATAACGATTTATGATAACGTCCAGCGCACCATTCTCTTTCAGCAGGTCCCTGATTTCGCTTGAGCTAATATCCGAAGTCTTGCCTCCTGAAAGTTCTCCTTTTATCTTGACAACGGCAATCTTGTTCTCGGCCTTAATCTTGCTTAGCTTGTCCAACAGATCCTTCTTGGCCTGCACCGAATTCTTGTCGGAAACATCATACTCGAAGTATTCAAAGTCACAAACCGACACTTCCGTGAACTTGACTTCTTCCACCTTATCGTCAAAGCTCACCAGATAGAAACCTCTCTTCTCGCCTCTGGCACTGTCTTCCAAGTCTCTTGAATATCCGCCAAACAGTGCCCCCGGAAAAACCACTCTCGCATACCCTGCAAACCCTGACTCAGTCCTCCGGTGCACGTGCCCGCTCGCGTAGTAGTCAAAGCCTTTCGGAAGCAAGGATACTGGAATTGACTCCATCTGCGCCAGAAATTCCGGCTTAAGCTCCGATATTGCACTGTGAAACGCGAATACCTTGAACCCTTCTTCCTTCTCCAAGAATTCCCTGTCAAGTATTTCGAAATAGTTCCGTTCTAACCCTGCTTTTCTACCTGATATTCCGACAAGCTTCGCCTTTGTCTTCGGGTCCGTGAACACTTCCAGCCTAAGCTTGCCACCGACGTCTTCTCCCTTCACAATTTTCTTAATCAGTCCTGTGCTTGCAAGAATGTCGATAATCGACGTGCCATTCGGGCTATAGTCGTGGCTTCCGTAGATGACGTAGATTGGAATGCCTGCGTCTTTGACTTCCTTCATCTTTTTTACGGCTTCATTAGCAACGTACATGTCAGGCAGGTTTGCGTGAAAAAGGTCTCCAGCAATCAGAACAAAGTCAACATTTTCCTGCGTGCAAACGTCCATGGCTTTACTGAACGCGGCCAATTCCAGCTTCTCCAGAACGGGCCCTCTGTTCGCGCCTATGTGACAATCGGCAAAGTGAGCAAACTTGAACATGCTATCTTACCCCACAAAAACCGCCTTGTTCTTCTCATTCGACTGCAGGTTCTCTTCAACACACTTCTCAAACAGAGGTATCTCAGTAGGCACTGCGAACCTGGTGAAGTTGCTGCTCACGATGGCTTCACCCTCGTCCAAGCTTGAGACATTTCTGTCGTCAGACGACGGATCCTGCGCCGCACCCTCCATCACCGCTTGTCGCTCAGTCTCAAGTTCGTTTCCAAGTATTATCTTTGTGTTCATGTTGGCCAGTATTGCGTAGGGAAAATCTGGAATAGTTAGTTTAGAAAAAGTGGGTTTGGATTGGTGAACTAACATTGTTCTCACTCACCTTGAGAATTGATCTTTGCGTTATCTTTGTGAAATGATTGGATAAGTCTTGTTACTCCGTATCCTCTTGTCTTGTTTCCTCCTACGTTTGCGTATTCCACGTATTTCGCCAGGCATGTATGTCGCTTCGTTCCATTCGCTTTCTTTATCTTTTATCTCACACGTGACCCAGCCTACGATCCTGTCACCTTTCTGGTCCTCATAACCGCCAACCTCGTGGCGCAACTTACACTCGCACCCACGTTCTTGTCCAGCACCCCCTTTATTCGTTGCCAACACGTGAATCGAAACCTCACTCACAGGTTCCCATAATACTTTTTCAGTTGAACTCCATCCTTTTCATACGCAAGTCCAAGAAACCTGTATTCAATTCTGCTTTCAGATATTGCTCGCTTGACAGCGTCTCGTAGCTTATGCTGAGTATCATACTCCCTTAGCACTTGATCAAGCACATCCCTTTTCACGTCAGCAAACTTCAAGAGAGAGATGATGTCCACTCTGTCTTTCAACCCTTTTTCTGCATGCCACCTGTCCTTTGCAGCCTGAGCCTTCAGCAATAGCAAGACCTCGGGAACTGCCACCTTGAAACCTTCAATCATCGAGTACAATTTGCGATCAAACAAATCCGAACATGGAATCACCAACTTGCTCATAAAAGGCGTGTAAATGTCAACTTCCACATCGCTTATCAAAGCCTCAAACTTCATCAAGCGAACATTGCGCTTCAACGCATAACCCCTCAGCGTCAAGTCAGACTGCAGCTTGTAGAAGTTCTTTTGATCAATGTAGACATCTATGTCGCGACTCTTTAGTTTCCTAGTCCATAAATATACTCCCCAACCGCCAATCAACACAAAATCCGCAAAACCCTTAAGCTCACCCAGAACGCGCCAAGACCTTTCTACAACTTCATCCCGCCACATTCCAGTCACGCTCACCAAAGACTCAAACTCGGATGCACCAAAGCAATATCGCGCAGAAAAGGAGAAGCCTCAGGACCGTCCGCAGAATATATGTCCACATAAACTTGCGGAACGCAAACGACCCCCTTCTCAGAAGAGCGAACAAGATGCTCATCATCAACGCGCAGGACAAACACGTTCGGATTCACCTTGCGTACTCTACTCTTCCTGAAACCAAACCATGACTCGAAGCTTTCCACATCCTTCACGTAGAAATACAAGCGATCATACTCGGCAGGCCTCCGTCCAGAAACACTGAACCACCCCGAAAAACCGGTGACCAGCACGTCCCTGGGAAGGTCCTTCTCCACTTCTACAACCGGGTCAAGCCGAAACGACTGCCAGACATCCCTACCTAAATCACGTTCAGCAGCCCACAAATTCAAAAGTCTAGCAGGCGACAACACTCGGACACCTCTTCGCGTGACTTCCACTGCCATAGCCGCCTCAAGCTTCCGCACAACCTTGTTGACCAAACCAAGCGAAACCGCACAGTCTGAAGAAATATCTTCCTGAAGCACGGACGGGACCTCGCGAAGACTACTGAGGAGCAGCTTACGGTAAATCCTCTCAAACTTCCGCAACGCCAAATCCCTCATTCGCAACGAATCAATTTCACTTTTACAAAAAACGCCTATATAAGATTTTCACCGAAAGGCGAAACAAGCCCTCACCCCACAAAAACAGTCTTGTTCTTCTCCTTCGGCTGCACGTTCTCTTCAACGTACTTTTCAAACAACGGTATCTGAATGGGCACAGCGAACCTGGTGAAGTTGCTGCTCACGATGGCTTCACCCTTATCCAAGCTTGCGATGGTTCTGTCGTCCGATGACAAATCCTGCGCCGCACTCTCCATCACAGCCTGTCTCTCAGCAGCCAGCTCGTTTCCGAGGATTATCTTTGTGTTCATGTTCGCCAGAATCGTTCGCGGAATCAAGCTGACCAACTGCGTTATCGCAATTAATCCTACCTTGAATTTTCTGCCTTCTCTGGCAATCGTGCTGTAAATGTTGTCTCCACGCGCAGCAAGCACGTCTGCACCCAGAACTCTCGGCGCTTCTTCAATCACGACACTTACAACGGGCTTCTCGTCCAACGTTCCTTCAGACTTGTAGGCTTGATACCGATGGAAGATTCCGCCTGAAATTATGCTCCCTATAAGCAGTTCAGCCTCATCAAGCAGTCTTGACGTGTCGATAATAACCTTCTTCCCATCTTCGAGAGCCTTCGTAATCTCTCTGGTAGTGGCCAAACCAGCGGTGTCACTGAAAACGCCGCTTCTGCACTGAAAATCGCCGCTGTCATCTATGTACACGCCGAGCACATTATCGAACTTCCTCTTCAACACCTCAAGCGTTCTAGGAGCAACAGCATCACCAATATCGGTCCCCCGCACAATGTTCTCAATCCACTGGTCCCTGAACCGACTATAGTACAGAGATATGGCATCATGCTGAGCATCCGTGAACTCAACTATTCCTTGAAAATGTGAAGGCAAAATCGACCTCAGATTAATAACAAGAGTATTTGTCCCCGCAACAGGGTTCGTGGAATAGTACAGCAAGCTCTGCTTTGCCGCGGAATGATCTTTCAAACCTTTCCCATGCCTGCCGTAGTATTCATCGTGAGGGTCCAGAACCAATATACCCAGACAATCCTGGGCCAGAATGCTCCAAAGCATGACTTTGACAAGGTTGCTCTTCCCCCTTCCAGTCGTGGCCGGAATCAACACGTGATGCGTGAGCATGTCTTTTCCATTAACATAAACGTCTACGTCAAGCACCTTTGACCCGCTCCTGACTTTTCCAAGATACACGGGGCTTCCCGGCTTAGTAAGAAACAGAAGATCCTTCTCGGCAACGTGTCTAATTGTGGAAAAGAACTTAGGAAGAGTCTTGGGTATCTTCAACTCATTGTTCTTACCGACCCGTAAGAGTGCCTTGATTTGTGCTATGACATAGTTCCGCAGCTGCGGCTCAAGAAAATCCAAGTCAACGCCCATGCCCTCAAGCTTCATGCCGGCCAGAAGCTCCCTCACTAGCTGCGGCACTTGGCTCCCATAGACAAGCTCGTAAGCCTGAAGAATCACATATCCCCCATCTTCTTCAGCTACGAGCAAATCTCCTATCTCTATTTCTCCACCAGCTTTTTCTCTTGCTAGAATCTGTCCGGTTTTTCCCGCAATTATCTGACCCGAAACTTCTAACGTCATTTTCAATCATCCCTTCAACACGTCTAACACGCTGTGCGCGTCACCCGAGCAAATATGCCTTGAAATCTTTTTCCATTTGCCAAGCTTAGATAACTCGGAGAGAAGCAGTACTTGATATTTGCCTATCTCGTTCTCGCTCACTCGAGCAAAGCTGTCTGCATCTATAAGGCCATAGGGATACCCTGGAAAGCTTATGTCTTTTGAATTGTTTGCCAAAGCTGAAGTGACACTGCAGAAGTCTTCCTCACTCATTCCCCTTGCCTGCTCGCCACATATCTCATACCTGAAAACATACTTGGCACTTTCATGCAGTTTGACCACGTAGAGAAAGGCATTATGCTTCACATTCACAACCTTAGCTATCGGAAGACACCAAGGACCCTTCACTTTGTAATCCTCTGCCAACTTCTGAACAGCGCCCAAGAGGGAAAGCCCGGTAGTTGTGAAAAGCGTGCTCGTCTTTGAAATCCCAGCGAAAACCACTTCTTTCCTAATCGCTGCATCGAATGCTCTCGCCGTGTAGGTCTGCTCGTTAGTGTGACTTGTTTGGAGAGTGCCATCGTGGACGATTAGGTCCCCCTTTTCAAGTTCATTCTCAACAATGTGCTTGGCAAATTCCCATTCGGCAAATCTTCTCGCCATCGTCGCAACTATGCGTATGTCTGCCCTTCGGTTTCCGAGAGTGATCGTTCTGTCACGTGAGCTGAACGACAAATGACGCTCGTCGGGGACAAAATCCGCAAACTCATCCCTCAGAGGAAAGATCTTGGTATCATAAAAAATCTCCTCATCTCTAAAATCTGACATCGTGGCAGAATAGAACTCAATCCTCCTCGGCAAAGATTTGGGAGTGATTCTATCCCGTCCCTTCAAGATGTTAAAGTATATCCTATTTATCTGAACCGAGAAGTTGGGTGCACCCAGAATTTCTTGATTTCCACCATCCACGAAAGCTGTGCGTATGTTCGGTTCGACATCTTTGATTGGAACGAAACTGGCTGGGGGAAATGGCAATAGTTCATAGTCTGGATTGCCGAAATACGGTTGACCCACATCATCCTCCTCAATTCCCGAGTCCAAAAACTCGGCGATTCTCCTAGATATCTCCGCAGACATATGTGCATCACACAAATCATACATAGACTCTCAGTTTGTTAAAAGCGTATTTCAATGGTGCAAAGGCAGAAGCATGACTGAAAAAGGCGCGCTCGAAAACATCACAAAAATCATAAATACGAAAACGTCAAATTCACAGTGCAAGGTGTGTTAAGACAATGAAAGATAAGAAGACCATAGCTCTTCTGAGAGAGATACTTGAGTCATTTGGACCCGCTGGATTCGAACGCGAAACGGCTACAATAATCAAGAAAGCTGTCAAGAGTTATGCTGACGAAGTAACTACCGACAAGCTTGGCTCAGTCATTTTCAGCCACAAAGGATCAACAGAGCGACCGAGGGTTTTGCTTGCAGGACATATCGACGAGGTTGGCTTTGTCGTTTCGAGCATAGATGAGGAAACAGGCTTCCTGACTTTCACTCAACTGGGCGGATGGTGGGACCAAGTGCTCCTGGCACAACGAGTGACTGTCAGGACCGAAAAAGGAGATCTCCAGGGTGTTATATCAGCCAAACCACCACACTTGCTACCTCCTGACGAGCAGAAGAAGGTCGTTGAGAAGAAAATGATGCACATTGACATCGGCGCAACAAGCAAGAAAGAGGCAGAAGAGATGGGTGTCAAAATAGGAGACCCAATAGTTCCAACGTCGCCATTTTCAACGATAAGGAATGGCAAACTAGGAATGGGAAAGGCCTTCGATGATAGAATAGGAGCTTTCATCGCAATGGAAGTTGTGCACAAGCTAGCTGAAGAAAAGATCAAGCATCCAAACGCTGTTTATGGGGCTGCTACAGTGCAGGAAGAAGTCGGAGCAAGGGGGGCAACAACAGTCGCACATATTGTGGATCCGGATGTGGCGGTAGTGCTTGAGGTCGACATCTCGGGCGACGTGCCTGGAGTCAAGTCAAGCGAGGCACCCACAAGAATGGGAAAAGGTCCATCAATATTGACGTTTGACAGCTCTATGATTCCGAACCAGCCTCTCAAGCAGTTCGTCATCGATACTGCCAAGAGGTTGAAGATTCCATATCAGCTTTCACTAGTGGCAGCAGGTGGAACCGACGCTGGCAGAATACACATGAACAGAGCGGGATGCCCAAGCGTAGTAATCGGTGTACCAACTAGACACATACACTCCCACGTTGGCATATTAAGCTTCGAAGATGTAGATAACGCAATAAAGCTAACGCTTGAACTGGTGAAACGCTTCGACAAGAAGACCGTAGACAGTTTCACCGCATTCTAAGCGCGCGCGCTATGAACTCAAAAGAGCAAGTTGCTGACTAGGATGAGAAATCTCGATATGCTCTTTTTTTGACTCTTTTATCTCTCATTTCTTTTTTGAGGACTCGGATTCCAGCTTCTCGTGTTCTTGTACTGTTTCACGGTAGATCATCTCGTTGGGTGTTTTAAATGGGTTACTTCGGCGAGCGGTGTTCTCCAGGCGGGCGCGTCGGAATTTGAAAGATTTAAGAGAGGACACTCGGTAAACCATGTGAGGAACAAGCATGAAACTCAACCTCAAAAATCCGTCGTTGCCGGTTGGATTGGCCGTACTGATCGTTGGCGTGATACTTCTGGTATTCACCTTCATCAGTGCATACGGCTTCCTCACGCGCGACTTCACCGCAGTCGAGTCCGACAGCCTCACCCAGCTCTTCGGCTCGGCACTGATGCCCATAATCGAGGCATGCATCCACGCGATCTACCTCGGCATCATGGGCTGGATAGGCGCGATACTGACGAGCCGCGGAATCCGCCTTATGGTCGACTCGAGGACACAGGATAAACAGGCAGCCCAGCCAGCAGCGAGCACATCCTAAGTCGTTACGCGAACTTCGGAGGCACCAACCGAAATGCACAGGAAGGAAGACGAAGATCCGGATCCGTTCCACTGGCCAAAACGCGCGCTGACAGTCGCGTCAGTAGCCCTGACCCTGATCTTTGTCCTGTTCTGCGCCACCCTTTTCGTATCGGTTTTCCAAATACAGTGGAGCGTCGGGAAGGCAGAAACATCATTCGACGGCACAGACCTCCTGATCAGATTTCCCATAAACATCACGAACTCCGGATACTACGACATCAACGACTTCACGATCTCTACCGCCGCCTCAGACCGAAACGGCACGGTCTTCAGCGCGGCCAGCAAACCAACCACAATCAAAAGCCAGAGCAACGCCACAATCGAGCCCAGCATAGCGATAGGCATCGCAGACTTATTCACCGCGCACCGCGACTACCTCTTCAACAGCACCGAACTGCAGGTGACCGAAAACATCAGCCTAGTCGCCGGCGGGATCGTTCCGGTGAGCCTGACAATAAACCACACAATGTTCTGGGGCGCACCCCTCTCCAACCTGACCGTCCAGACGCCGACCGTAACAGTGCTTAACTATACACACGTGCAGGTCACAGGCCGTCTTCAATTCGCAAACCAGGCCGCGTTTCCGGTGGAAGGAAACGTCCGCTTAATCACGTACAGCGGCACCCAGCAGACAGCCTCGACGACCTACCCAGTAAACATACCGGCGGGATCCGCCTGCGACGTAACACTGATCCTGATAGTCCCAGTCTACCCGCAGCCCACCGGATTCGAGATAGAACTGCAGACGCCGTACTTCACCTGGGAGGTGTCCATCAGTGGTTAAACTAAGCCTGCCAACTCCGAAGCTGTCTCCGGAACGCAAGAGCCTCATAAAAAGGATCGCCAAAAACGTGATCAAGGCAACCGCTTTCGGAATTTTATTCTACTTTATAACAAAAACGATCCTGTCCATGGTGTCCACATTTCCCTCCTCCTTTGTCCCTCAGCAGCTGATGAACAACTTCACGTTCTTCCTCCAAGCCGAACTGGTCCTGATAGTTGCCTCCGAGCTGGCGAGCGGCACGATCCTAGACCCCGCATTCACGTTCGCCAAGGCACTGGCTCCGCTGGTGGTGACCCTGTCGTCCATACAGTACGCGGCCATAACCATTTCGATGGAGTCCGCAGAGGCGGCCATAGCGATCAGCGTCAACCTCCAGCAGGTCCTGACGGTCTTCGTAATACTGGAACTGATAAACATCGCAAGGGCAACAATGAACGTCGCGTCATTCGTAATCCGAAAAGTGAAGTGACATGCTAGGCCCGCAAGGTAAAACCCCGCCAAAAACAGGTCCAGCAACCCTGACGCGCATAATAATAGCGCGCATGCCTGTTCCGAAAATGGTTAAAAATGGTTTTAATTCCGTTCTGCAAACTTCTGCGGGTTCGAGAAGGCTGGTTGCCGCAAGGAATTCAGGAACAATGCGAAGTCCAAAACTGTCCCCAAATCACAAAAGGCGAATAAAAACCATTTCAGACCATTTTAGGGACAAGCCAGCGCGCTATTGGAAACGGTATGTGATGTTAAATTGTTTTGGCTGCAGCTTTTTCCAGTGCAACGACGCCTGGAAGCTTTTTGCCCATCAGAAATTCTATTAGTGCTCCGCCGGCTGTGCTGACGTATGAGATTTTCTTGGTTAATCCAAATTCTTCTATGGCTGATATTGTGTGTCCTCCTCCTGCCAGAGAAAATGCCTTAGAACTCGCAATCTCTTCAAGAATTCTTTTCGTTCCAAAGCTGAACTCCTTGTTTTCATAGACTCCCATTGGCCCGCTGATGACGATTGATTTCGCTTTTCTTATGGTCTTAACATAGTCATCAACCGTTTTTGTTCCGATGTCATAGGCAGGGTATTCTGTGGGCAACTCCTTAACCGATATCTCTTTTCTTTTGCCGTGCACTTCTACAGCCAGATCCTGCGGAGTCTTGATTTTGTCCGGATATTCTTGGATGAGTGCTTTTATGCCGGGTAAGAGGTTCATGAGCTCTTTTTTCTCCAGGTAATCCATGTTTGGTTTGCCCAGGTCTATCCCTTTTGCAGCCAGGAACACTTGGCCCACGACTCCTCCTGTGAGCACGTAGTCCGCTATTTCTTTGTCCAGCACGTATTTTGATATTTCAAGGGAGTCATCCGCCTTGGCGCCTCCAAGTATAAAGATGCATGGTTTTTCCGGGTTTTCCAGCACCTTGCTGAGCGATTTCAGTTCTCTCTCCATTATCCGTCCTGCAACACTCGGCAACACGGCAGTGAAGCCTATTATCGACACGTGCGTTCTGTGCGCGGCTGCGAAAGCATCGTTCACGAAAAGATCTGCTAACGGAGCAAGGTTCTTGACAAGCTCCGTTTTCGCATGCTCTTCCGGAGTCCCGTCTTTGGTTTCACCGGCAAACGTCCTCACGTTCTCCAGAACGAGGATTTCGCCGCTCTTCAAGCCTTTAATCGCGTTCTTAGCCTTTTCTCCGAAAAGATCATCAACGTACTTGACTGGTTTCTTCAGTATTTTGCCGAGGATATCAGCGTGCTGCTTCAGGGGGATAAAATCGGGGTCTCCCTTGCGTCCCTGATGCGCCAGGATTACGACTTTTGCGCCCTTCTCCGCGAGCTCTTTAATCGTCGTTTCGGCATGGGCGCGAATTCTCGCGTCTTCCAAGATCTTCTGGGTCTTCGGATCTACTGCCGAGTTGAAGTCAACTCTTACCAGCACGACTTTGTCCTTGACTTTCACGTCATCTAACGTAAGTGACTTCGGCATGTTTTTCAACTCTTGGCAACATAAAAAATGGCAGAGATGTTTTAGATCTAACTGCCCAGCGTTCGGTTTAGAGGCCTTCCTTCTTCGCGATCATTTCTATCTGTTCGACCATGCGGCATGAGAAGCCCCATTCGTTGTCGTACCATGCGAGCACCTTGACGAAGTTCTTGTCGATGACCATCGTTGATTGTGCGTCGAACACTGCTGAATACGTGCTGTGGAGCACGTCTGATGAGACTATCGGGTCTTCCGTGTACTCCAGGATGCCTTTCAGAGAACCTTCAGCAGCCTTCTTGAACGCTGCGTTTACCGTTTCTTTGGTTACTTCTTTTTTCAGCGATGCTGTCAAGTCTACGATTGAGACGTCTGGGACAGGCACTCGGAGGGCTATTCCGTCTATTTTCCCCTTGAGTTCGGGCATGATCTCGCCGATTGCACGGGCAGCTCCCGTCGTCGTGGGGATTATGTTCACTGCAGCGGCCCTCGCGCGTCTCAGATCCTTATGCACTAGGTCTTGCACTTTTTGGTCGTTTGTGTACGCGTGGGCCGTCATCATGAACGCTCTCTCAACCCCGAAGTTATCATGCAGCACTTTCGTGACGGGGCCGACACAGTTCGTTGTGCACGAGGCGTTTGAGATCAAGTTGTGTTTCTTGTGGTCGTATGATTCGTCGTTCACGCCAATAACCATTGTAACATCAGGGTTAGTCGCTGGCGCCGAGATCAAAACCTTCTTCGCACCTGCCGTAAGGTGTTTTGATGCATTTTCCCTGTCAGTGAAAAACCCAGTGGATTCCACAGCCAAGTAGATGGCCAAGTCTTTCCAAGGAAGCTTCTCCGGTTCTTTCTGCGCGAGGATCTTTAACAGTTTTCCGTTCACCAGAAGGTCATTGTCTTTTACCTGTACGTCCCCGTTGAACCTGCCGTGAACTGAGTCGTATTTCAGCAAGTGCGCAAGCGTTTTTGCGTCGGTTATGTCGTTGACAGCCACGAAGTCGATGTCAGCTTTTCTTTCTAAAGCCGCTCTGTAAAGAAGACGGCCAATTCTTCCGAAACCGTTTATAGCTACTTTTGCTGTCATTTTTATCACCATAATTGCGTGTCTTTTTGTTTAGACATGCTCCTAATTAAGTTTCCGACTTGGTTTTTAGGAAGAAATGGGTGGTTGCTAGCGGAGTTTCATCAGGACCATTTCAGCCGCTAGCACTATCGGCTCCCAAGTCTCGCAGAGCGGAGGCGCATAAGCAGTGTCTGCCTTGGCCAATTCGCGGACGGTCATCTGTTTCTGTATGGCGAAGGATATGGCGTTTATTCTCTGGGTTACTTCTTCTCCGCCGATGATTTCGGCGCCAATTATTCGTTGCGATTCTTTTTCTACGATGAGCTTCACTTTTATGGGCAGTGCGCCAGGGTAGTAGTCGGCTTTCGTTTTTGAGGCGATCGTGCCTGTCACGGTTTCGATTCCTGCTTTTTTGGCTGCTGTTTCTGTTAGGCCGGTTACGCCTACGTCGGTGTCGAACAGTCTTGAGACGGCTGAGCCTAGTACGCCTGTGAACAGTGCGTATCCTCCTGCGGCGTTGATTCCTGCCACTTTGCCTTGTCTTACGGCTACGGTTCCGAATTGGGCTACTGTGGGTTTTTGTGTGACTATGTGTGCTGATTCTGTGCAGTCGCCTACGGCGTAGACGTCTTTGACGTTGGTTTCCATTCTGGCGGTTGTTTTGATGAGTTTTGTTTGGCCTAGGGCTACGCCTGCTTTGGCTGCGAGTTCAGTGTTTCCTCTTACGCCGAAGGCGCTGATGAAAAGGTCGGCGTTAATTTCCTCTTGACATGCGACTATGCCTGTTATGTTTTCTTCTCCCAAGCATTCTTCGACGCCTTTTCCTGTCATTATGGTCATTCCCTTGTCCTGCAGCATTTCGTGAACGATTTTTGCCATGTCGGGGTCAAGCATCTGTGGCAGGACTTGAGGCAGAAGCTCGACAACAGTTACTTTCAAGCCCTTTTCTTGAAGGGCTATGGCAACTTCGAGTCCGATGAGTCCGGCTCCCATGACTACGGCGGTTTTTGCTCCGTTTTTGACGGCTTGGTCTATTCTTTCTCCGTCTTCGAGCGTTCTGAGCGAGAGTATGCCCTTCTTTTCTCTACCTTTTATGGGTGGCATGAAGTTGCTGGCGCCTGTGGCTATGATTAGGCTGTCGTAGGGGATGGTTTCTGTCTTGCCTGTTTTGTCCTGTGTTTCTACGGTTTTGTTTTTGGGGTCTATGTTTGTGGCTTTGGTTTCGGTTTTCAGTGTTAGCTTCATCATTTGGAAGTAGGCTGGGGAGAAAACGATGAGGCTTTGGAAGCTTGGGATTTGTCCGCCTAGAACGAAGGGCAAGCCGCAGCGTGAGTAGCCAACGTGTTTCTCGTCGGCTATGAGTGTGATTTCGGCTGTGCGGTCAGTTTTTCTGGCGGCTGAGGCTGCGTCTACTCCTGCGGCGTGTGCGCCTATGATAACTATACGTCTCGGCATTTGGCTGTCCCTTCGCGCTTATTTTCCTAGGGTCTTGTGCCATTCGATTGACTTGTTGAAGTCCATAAGATTCGGTAATTCCGCTTGCAGGTTTGATGGTTTTACTACGAGCAACCAAGCTTTTTCGTAAGGGTCTTCGTTGAGCAGTTCGGGTTTTGACTGGACTTCGGCGTTTACTTCTAGGATTTCGCCGCTGATCGGCGCGATTAGGTCTGATACGGCTTTGACTGATTCGACTGTTCCGTAGGGAGTGTTCTGTGTTATCGATGTTCCTGAACTTGGCAGCTCAGCGTAGACTATTTCTCTTAGCTGTTTCTGTGCGTAGTCGGTTATGCCTATGCGGACTTTGTCGCCTTCGATTTTTGCCCATTCAAACTCTTTAGTGTAGTATAATCCTTCTTTGACTTCGGTTCCGTCAACTTTCACCATTCAAGATTCACCTTTTAAGTAATGAACTAATCTTTAGTGCTGTAGCCTTTAAAATTAACTGTCCATAAACACTCGGAAACACGAAAAAGATCAGAAAGCCGAAGCCTAGGCCATTTTGATGCAGTTGTTTCTTTGACCTATCATATACTCATGTTTGCTACGATCCACAGGCGAATTGATATATTTCAGAAAGACCCAATAGGAAATCTATGGGGAATCTGTGGATAGAAGAGACATTAAGGCAAGTTCGGACGGATTCGACTCTTCTGGCGATTAGGTTACCTCTAAGAGAGACTTTGTATACGTATGGGGTCACACATAATCCGTTTGAGGGCGCAGTGATTGACTTGGAAACTGACGAACAAAACTTCTTGGATGACCAATGTGGAGCGGCAAGATATAGGAATCATACGGCGGTCTGCTGTAGCATTCTGGACAAGGACGAAGTGCAGATCATCGCTAGGACTCGTAGTGCCCCGGCTGAGCTCTTCAGCCAATCGGTGGATGAAAGATTGAAAAAGGTTAGTCGCCCTTACTATGCTTTCAATGCAGGATGTGATATGGCTCTTCTAAGCAGTTTGCTGTCCAGAGATATTCCTTTCGACCGGGAGCTTCAACAATGTGAATATCAAAACAAGGGACGTCTGAGAAGGGAGTTCGGGATACCTGACTTCAGCGATCCTTTCACAGACAATGGTCTTTTGGCTGCAAGGGAATGGACAAATCACTGTGATACAGGAAACGTGGAGTGTGTCAAGAGAATAATCGCTCATAATCTTGCCTGTGTTTTGAAAGAGTACTGTATCCTTATGCGTAGTGGTTATAGAGAGATAGCCCCAAGTTCCCATAAGAAGTTTCTAGAGGGAAAAGGCGAACTTGTCTTCGGGATTTTCCAAAATTCGCTGAAAAGCTGAATCAGTCGTCTTCTTCTTCGCTTGGGGCGTCTGAAAGATTTTGAACAGGACACAACAAGAGCTGGGCTTGGGAATAACGCAGGTTCTATTCTTGCATATTGCTCCACTCTGTCTATGTGTTGCTTCTCGGGAGATGCGCAGGCCAAGCTTGGCCTAACCTTAAGCATCTTCTGGGAGCTAGTCTTCTCAGAAGTGTTCTTTTCCACTTCCATAGTCGCGTGCTGCACCCACCTTCGAAGCTCAGGGCAAAAACTTCGCCGAATGTACCACAAAAACGATCACATCTCTATCTGCAATGAAACTCCAAAATCATCTCAACATTCAGTTGAATCTATACATAGAGAGGGGCTAGATCACCACAGAGCAATCCCACTCAAACACTAAGCGGAACAGTTTGTCCGACAAACGGAAATCCACACACCGACAAAACTACAGACGATCCAATCTACATATAGAGAGGGCTAGTCTCTGCACAGAACAAGAGTCCGATCTTCTAGATTCTGAGTTTTCGTGGGTCGATTCGTTTCAACCCTTTGACACACTCATACTTCTTATCCGTTGAAATTATGGTGTGATCCGGCACGCTGTTGCTCAAGGCTGTTGCAGCGTATATTGCATCGAAGACAGAAGTTATCCCATAGGTGTCCATGATGCTCAAAGCCGCAAGATACGTGGCGTAATCTGGTGCAACATAAGTCAAGTTCTTAATCGTGGCTATCCTCGCCTCGTTTGCAGCGATCGTTTGAAGAGGCGCATAATCGGAAAAAACATAGTAAAGCTCATGAAAAACCTCTGTTGAAGCCTGAACAGGCCCTAATTGATCCTTCTCAACCGCATCAATAATTGCAGTAGCTGCCTTCTTTAGCCAATCCTCCTTCTTCATGTAGGCAATAAAAACATCAGACTCCAGAAGCAAAACCCTTCACCCTAACCCCGCATGCCTCTCTCCGCTCTCAACGCAACCTCTTCTCTGGCCCTCTCCTCAGCCTTCCTCTTCAACTCATGCACCGAAGCCTTGACATCGATCTCAACAACCTTCTCTGGAACAGGAATCAGCAAAAACGACCCGCCATAAGGCACAATAATAGCCTTTGCTGCCTTGAACGCTATCCCTTTAGGAATATATATTCTCCTTTGAGAATCAACTTTCACCAAAGACAACACTCTTCACCACAAAATCAATGGTTTCGGAAAAATTTAAACATTGTGGAAAAATGTTCGATGGCGCTTAAGGCTGTCGTAGCACACCAACTGATGTCGTAAATTGAAAGTCAGTCTAGTTTGGCAATGAATGACGAGTCGAAATCGTTTTGCGAGCAAACACTTTTACTTTCCAGCTTGAATAGTACCTATGGTTAAGGTGATGTTTGAATTGGTTAAGTGGGAGTATAAGGTGATCCCGATAAAGACGCAGATTCATTCAGATCATTTCCAAGTCGACAGGAAACCAGTCATGGAAGATGTTCAAAACGACCTGAACGCCCTAGGCAACGAAGGATGGGAACTTGTCAGCGTCCAAGACATCCGCCTCCAAGACGGCAGAATGTTCACGGTCGCCTACCTCAAGAAACAAAAACACTGACCATATACACAGCCCCTAAAGCTCTTTCAACAAGCTCAGGAGCTGGTCTTTCTTCTCAAAATTCCCGTTCTTTTCCGCTTCCAAAATCGCGTGCTGCACCCACCTTCGAAGCTCAGGATAAAAACCCGCTTCAACAGAGTGCTTCTGCTCCGCTCTATTAGTCCGCGAACGCGCGGACCTGTTCGAACGCTCTTTCATTATTTCCATGTTTTTCACCTCACTTCCATTCATACATAGTAGAACCTTTCAAGATCAAGATGACAAAACTTACGGTCTGAACCTTCGCTTTTGCCTCTGTTCCTCTCTACTAGAACTCTACCTTCAGTTACAACACATACCGTCATATATTAACATATTTGCGGAATCAGAAGCCATTGACCCGACATCTGGCGACACTCTGCAAGTTTTATCTATCGCATACAAAGACTATTTACTTGTCATCACCTTTTATCCTGTTAAGCGTGACCGCTATGGCGTATAAAATCAAATACGACGAGGAAGCCGATGTCCTGACAATCATACTCAAAGGCAAACTCTCCCACGCTGAAGAGGTAGGCGACACCATAAGTACACTTCGACAAAAACGAAAAACCACTTTTCATGGAAATACTCAAAGCCAGCAAGATAATCCCACTCATGGTTGAAGGCCTAGCCAAGAAAGAAATCATAGTCGCCTGACCAAGAACAGCGTGAAGCCTCAACTCAACCTATATACACGGGGCCTAAACTCCACAGAGCACACATCATCTCCCTAATTCAGACATTGTCTTCCCGTGTTATGTCCACGGTCTGAACGCTCTGAAAGAACAGCTCTCGATAAACCGCGGTACACGCAAACCCGCACTTCCTTCATAGACAGAACGCACTTCCTGAAACGCGTCATTATCAGCCAAAGTCAACGCGGCAACACGATCCAACAGAACCAAAATCCTGCATAGAATGTGACCGATGCTGGCTCCCTTTTTTTGTCAGCGATTTAAATATGGAAAACACCTACACTGTAACATAGGCGGAACAGAATGAGGCTTGGCAGTTATCTCTCGAAATATGCTGAATTGAAAGCCCTGTACGAGATTGCTGAGCACGATTACAAGACTAAAGGGCTTGTGCATCACAACTGGAACCACATACTCCGCGACCTAGCCAGAGGCGTCACAATCGGCGAAACAGAAGGCGCCAACATGAAAATCATCCTAGCCGGCATACTACTCCACGACATAGGCAGACTTCACCCAGAACAGTCAAAAGACCACTACATTGCAGGCATGAAAATAGCACCCAAATATCTCAAGAGCGCCGGCTTCACAAAGGACGAGACTGACCAGACAGTCAGCTGCATAAAAGCCCACGGACCAAGAGGACTGGAAGAACCCAAGACCCCTGAAGCAAAAGTATGCTACGATGTGGACGTTCTTTCACATTCATGCGGAACCGTTGGCGTCGCCAGAGTCTTCCACTTCTTCATAGCAGAAGCAAATTTCACGGTCAAACAGATGATGAAAATAGGCGGCGGCATAAGAGGACCAAGAAAAAGCTTCTACACTCCGACTGGAAGAAAACTCGGCCAGAAAGGCTATCTGAAAGCCAAGAGATTTTGGAAAGAACTAGGCAAGGAACTGGAAGAAGAGGAGCAAGGCATCAAAAAGATCATTCCAGAATACAAGGGAGACTAACAGAAAGACACTAACGTTGTCTCCTTCCCTGAATGAACTCCTCCACTGACTGCTTCGCCAGAGAGTCAGGCACCTGAATCGGCGGATGCTTAAACGCATAAGAACTGATACTCAACAACTGCCCAGCAATCTTCCTGTCCAAAGCCAACTTCACCGCACGAATAATATCAATCACCACACCCGCACTGTTCGGCGAATCCTCAACCTCCAACTTCACCTGAATCGTCAAAGGCCTATCCCCAAACTTCCTGCCCTTAAGCCACAAGTAACAGATCTTCTTGTTCCCCAAAAACGGCACATAATCCGAAGGCCCGATACGAGTGGGCAAATCATACGGCACCAAACTCGTAACCGCTTCAGTCTTGCTGATCCGCTTAGTCTTCAACCGCTCCTCAACCGTCATGTTCAAAAAATCAGTGTCCCCACCGAGATTCAGCTGGTAAGTCTCATCAATAATCACGCCCCTGTCCACACAGAGCCTCGCCAAATTGCGATGAAGGATAGTCGCACCCACCTGACTCTTAATGTCATCCCCAGCAACCGGAAGCCCTCTTTCCTCAAACTTTCTGGCCCACGCCTGATCAGAGGCAATGAACTCGGGCATGCAATTGATGAAAGCACAGCCAGCATCCAAAGCCGCCTGAGCATAGAAACGGCTCGCGTTCCTGCTTCCAACAGGCAGATAATTGAGAAGTATCTCTGCATTCGCCTTCTTCAAAGTCTCCGCAACATCAACAGGCTCAACCTCGCCCTCAGCATAAACGCTGAAAGGCTCCCTCATATGCGGCGCCACACCGTCAAGAACAGGCGCAGCTGAAACCTTCACTCCCAAGTTGGGCACATCAGCAAACTTGGCGCAGCAGTTCGGATGAGTGAAAACAGCCTCACTCAAGTCTTTTCCAATCTTGTTCTTGTTCACCTCGAAAGCCGCCACAAACCTGACATCCCTAATGTGGTAGCCGCCGAAATTCACATGCATAAGCCCCGGCACAGAAGCATCCTCCTTTGCATCCTTATAGTACTGCACTCCTTGGATGAGCGCAGACGCGCTGTTCCCCACGCCTACGACGGCCACGCGAATCTCAGGCAAACCAACAATCCCCCAAACCTGTCAAGCTAACGCTTTAACGAACGCCTACTCTATAACTTTTTCTAGAAACATGACAAGATTAAAAGGCAACCTAGAACCACAAGAGACCACAGAACAGGTTGACCCTTCATGGACGAAAGCCAAGTAAACGTGAAATATGAACCCTTCCAAGAAATTGTAATCATGGAAAAAGACTTCTTCCCAACCGCCGACGACATCGCCAGATTTGCCTCAATCATCGCCGGCGGCAAGACCGCAGGACTGTACTGGGCTGAAGGCGTCGTTTTCCTTTACTTTCCCCTTCCAGCATCAACAGAAACGACGGCAAAAGCGCTTGTGCAGGACAAGCGGGTTTACTGGACTTTTGTCGGCTACTCCCTCATGCCGAAATACCAGCCAGTGATCGAGACCAAAGAGAAAATAATCGTTCCAGTCATTGACATGTCCTCCAACGCGTTGCTCAAGAAAGTGGCAAGTTGGCTCAAAGACCAAAAATAGACTCCGCGTACAAAACCCGCCATTTCTGAAACCAGACAAGATCAGCTTGGAGTTTCAACCCGTTGCCCACTCTATGTATCAAAGGAAAGATTTTCACTGGAAAAGGCGAAGGAGCAAAATTCGTGAAGCTTCCGTGGGTGAGGAAACAGATAATCCAAAAACTCGGCTTCACCCCATTCCCAGGAACACTAAACTTACGACTAACCGAAGACAGAACCAGACTCAAGAAACTACTTGCAAAAGCAAGAGCCACAGAGATTCTGCCGACTGAAGGCTTCTACCGCGGAAAATGCTTCAGAACCTATTTGGTGGGCAATTTCGAATGCGCCATAGTCGTTCCAGAAGTCGATGAGTATCCAGAAGGCATCATAGAAATCATCTCCTCCGCAAATCTTAGAGAGAAGCTGCGCCTCAAAGACAACGACGTGGTCGAAGTCAAAATTCCGTTCTAACAGTTCAATGCTTTTGTTTCTCTTCCAGAAAACCTTTCATGTATTCCTTTAGGCACCCGTTCTTCTCCAAGTAGAGACCATACCTCACCAACGCGTTCATAGCCCTCGCTGCATCCTCAGGCGAAGAATACGCCGGAATCTTCAACTTGTCAAACCTAGAACGCGTGTGCAAGGCCATCTCTGTCTCCCCAATGTCGCACGCAACGATGGGCTTGTCATATCCGCTTGCGACTTTCGCCACGCGATCAATGAAATCCTCCTGCAACGCAGGCGTGTGATGAAGGCCGAGCAGGACTATGCCGTTGATTTCAGGGTCTTGGAAAAGAATCTCGGATGCAAGCTCAAACATCTCTGACGTTCCAGAGCCAGTAATGTCCACAGGGTTGAAGTTCGTTGCAAACTTGGGCAGCTTCCCATCATTCTTCAGCTTCTCAAACCTTTGAATGGTTTTGTCGGAAAAACGTTTAACCACCAGCCCCTTCAATTCACACTCGTCAACCGCCAAAATGCCAGGACCGCCTGCATCCGTGATTATCCCAACGTTCTTTCCTGCGGCAGGCGGCTGCATGGCTAGCGCTTTTCCAGCGTCAAAGAATTCCTCCATGTCCTTGGCTCTCAAGATTCCTGTCTGCTCAAAAGCCGCATCGTATATCTGGTCTGAACCAGCGATGGCGCCCGTGTGCGAGGCCGCTGCCCTTGCCCCTGCCGCTGTTCTTCCAGCCTTGAGAGCTACAATGGGTTTCTTCTTTGTAACTTCGCCGGCTACTTTGATGAATTCTCTCCCCGCTTTGATGTCCTCAACGTAAAGCAGTATGACCTTAGTTTCCTTGTCATACAGCAGATAATGCAGCATCTCCGTCTCAGTCACGTCGCACTTGTTGCCGAAACTCACAAACTTGCTGACTCCTATCTGTCGACCTGTCAAATAGTCAAGCGCTGCCACGCCGAAAGCACCGCTCTGCGTGACTATCGCAATGTCGCCAGGTATCGGGCGTGGCGTGGCAATGACCTCATCGCCCGTCGTCAGAATCTTCGTTTCGGGCAAGAACAGCATGTCCACCCCGGTTCTCGTGTCGTAAACTCCCAGGCAGTTTGGTCCCAAAATCCGAATCCCTGCCTTCTTGCCTATGGTTACGACTTGGGTTTCGAGTTCATGATTTCCGATTTCGCCGAACCCTGAGCTGACTATGACAACATCCTTGACCCTCTTCGCCACTGCATCTTTCATCACATTAGGCACGACGTTTGCAGGAACAACAATCACGGCAAGCTCAATTTCGGCTGGGATGTCTCTAAGTGATGGGTAGCTTTGAATTTCAAGGATCGATCGCTCGTTTGGATTGACGGCGAAAATCTCTCCCTTAAAGACTTCCCTTCGCTTATTCTCGACAAAATTCTTGAAAATAACGTGGCCTGCCTTGTTTATCCTTTTTGTAGCTCCAACCACGGCGACCGAGCGGGGATTGAAGAAAGCATGCAGTTGCCTAACCGAGGGATCCGTTCCCTTTTTCACCTTTTTCCTCTTACAATAACTATGGGTTTATGTCTTACTGTTTCCAGCATTTCCCAACTCACATCATCCACATCTACGTTAAATCTCTCAGCCATCTCCCAAACAGTCCTTCCTGCGCCATAACCTCTGGCGCGGTTTGCAATCTCTGCAACTTCCAAAGCCTCTTCAACAGACATGCTGCAACCCGACACAGCAATGGGCGTCGCCCTCCTCCTAAGCCTGAACATTCTTCCCGTCAAATAAGCGATGAATCCTCCGAAAGAATGAATATCTTTCACGGGTCGCGGACGCGGCGTGAAATGAAAATTCCAGAACGAATATGTTTTGTCAGTGTCAACGATTAGCACGAAAACCTTCTTTCGAAGCCTCAACCATATTTGCATCCGTATCTCTTTAGCAGCAACGTGCGCATCCTTCAACGGTAAGCTAACATAGGAGTATGCCAAGTTGCTTCCATCAATTCCTCCCTCAGAGCCAAACATCAACGCCTGCAACAAACCAACATACTGCAAGGCAACTTGCTTGTGACGGCTGCCGGTTTCTAGTGGATATTCACGAAGCCTCTGCAACAGTTTTCCTCGGAAATGGCACAATCGACCCAGAAGATGACCCCATGCTACACGCATCCAGTATCTGACAATCAACCTTGCATTTAGACTCGCCTTGACACCACTCTCGTCAACAATGTTGCCAATTGCAGTTGATATCGCCTTCTCTGATACGACCAAGAAATCCCCATCAAGTATTTTTCCTCTGGTGCCTTCGACAATCCTCTCCGTGTAGTTTTCTCCAGGCTTCCAATATCCCGTGCTGACGGCTAACGCTTTGTATTTAGTCATTTTGTCAGGCTTCTTAAAAGGTTTCAGCATTTCAAGGTTAGGCTATCCCAACGACCTCTGAGTCATCGCATGCGCCAAAAATTCCGCGATTGCCAGAACTATAGTTCCCTGAATCGTTTCTTTATTTCCTCAACATTGCATTCAGGCGGCTTCATTGTTCCTTCGCAACAGTAGCCTAGCTCCACACATGATGGTCCAGTGTTCTCGAACAGTGCTGGTGCTGCCTTCCGTGCTTGCTTCAGCATTTGAGTTGCGACTTCTCTCATTTCCCACTGTGCGCGTGCGCAGCATCGAAGGTTAAAGAAGTGTCGAAGTTCCCGGGCGTTCATTGTGACAATTATGTTTGTTTTGGCGGCGTTTGGAAGAATGAACCGTGCATCTTCCTTCGGAATTTTCAGTTTCAGCAGATCTTGATAGGTTTGGGAGATTCTTTCCAATGTTTGGTCGAACATTTTCTTGGCTTCAGCATTCTGTGCAATGCTTGGCGGTGTCACGTAACTTTCCAACGTGTTGTAGATGACGTAGCGTTGGCTTTGCTGCGTGTATGACGCGATGCGGTGTCTGACGAGCTGGTGCGTCATGGATCTCGAAACGCCTTCAATGCTGAACGTGAAGGACGCGTGTTCCACAACTGAGCCATGCCCGTAGCCTGTCACCCGCTTGATGAGTCGTTTTGCAGTTTCCATGTCCATTTTTTCGAGAATTTCAGAGGGGGTTCCGCTTCTGGTTGATGTTGATGCCGCTGCTCCGCACAGAAGCTCCGCGTCTTTAGTATAGCGAAGAAGCTTAACCTTCAAATTCTGTCCTCTCCTCTCATTTTGGGATGAAAGCAATAAAAGAATTTGCTTTGTCAGACGTGGGCGTAGACGCGGTCGTCCGTGTATTTTCCGCTCTGCATTTCTTGTTCTACTTCGTGCAGGAGCATTATGCGTTTGAAGGTTGGCGGGTGTGTTGAGAACCACGTGTTGACTGTTTTCCAAGTGGACTTGGCCTCTTTCTCCATGGCCAACTCCAGTTCTTTCTCGTTCAGTACGCCGTCGTGGTCAAGGTCGTAGTCTCCCTTCTTGTCCATTATCTCATGGATTTCTTGTTTGGCCTGCACCGGGTCGCTTATGTAGAACGCCCTGGCGCCTGAAGGCGGTTTTGGTGAGAGCGACAGGCCGTAGGTGATTTTGGCGAGGGCGCTTTCCAGGCTTCTAGGAGAGCCCGTCACATATGCCGAGTAAGCATCCGAGTAATGCTCTCGCAGTCTGCTGAGGCGCATTACACTTAGCTGTGAGATGAAATAAACTACGAAGGAGAGTACGGCGATGATGATCAAGGCTGCTTCTATGCCGCCCTGGTCTCTTTCTCTCGAAGATCTACCGGACAACCATGCTGCCGACATTGTTCCGCGCGCGACAAGATAGGCCACTAACGGCAACGCAGAAAGCAACGTCATAATGGCGTAGTCCTTGTGTTTTATGTGTCCAAGTTCGTGGCCGATTACGCCTTTTACTTCGTCTTCGTTCAAGTTTTGCAACAGTCCCTCGTGAACTGCTAGAGTGGCCGTGTGGGCGGTTCGGCCGAAAACGAAGGCGTTGGGCGTGTTGTCTGGGACGACGGCCAGCCTCGGCATCGGCACCTTGCTCTTGTCCGCGAGCTCTTTCACGGTGGATTCGAGCCACGGGTTTTCACCCGGCTTGAGGTATCGCAGGTGCGTCGACATCTTCACGATTGAGGGCCCAATGGCGTACTGAAACAGTATGAAGAGGAGTGGAAGGGCTACTAGGAGAATCACGTCAAAATCTAACGTTAACGGCGCAACGAGCACTTGGATGATGAACAGCACCAATGCTAGAAACGCCGCGAATATGAAGGCTGTGATGAATATGCCTGTTCCCATCGCAAATTTCAACTGAGCTAGGCCAGCCAACGCGCTTCACCTTTTTGTTTTTATGACAGAAAAGTCTGCAAGAATTAAAGCTTTCTAAAGACGATTCTGTTAACTCTTAGGGACTTGAATGGTTAAAGCCCTGTCCATGTTAACTAGAGGGGCTTTTTGGCATGCGTTATAGGTGAATTTCGCTTCACCAAACTAATATTAGGAGCTTTCTTCCAATTGATTTCTTGCGTGATACGAGCAGAGATGTTGATGAATTCAACCTCAAAGCTTCTCAAAATACTGTCACATTCTACAAGGAGGCGTATCATAAAACGCTTAGAGGAACAGGGGTCTTTATCATTCAATGACTTGCTGAAACTTGTCAACAGCAAAAATCATGGTGAACTTGGGTTTCATTTAAGAGCATTGAAAGGTCTAATCGAACAGAAATCTTCAGATGAATACAGCCTCACACACGAGGGAATTCGAGCCGCAGGTCTGTTGGATGACATTTCCCTTACACTTGCGAGAACCAGACAAGACGTTCTAAACTCTCCAATCAGATACGTCCAAAGTCTTGTTTTTGGAGACCACGCTTTTTTCCCATGCGATTCGGAAACCGATAGGAAAGACGCATGTTTCTCCTATCTGAGGGCAGGTTTAGCAAACGGCGAAGCCACTGTTTTTTTTGCAAGAGAACAGAAACTCGATTCATACGTTCATGAAATACAACGATACGGGATAAGCGCTGAGCGCATTGACGAAGAAGCGCTAATCATCATGTCAGCAGAAGAATGGTATATAAACAAAGGTGAAGCCCATGCCCAAACCATCATATCAAATTGGACTAAGCTCCTCAAAGCCAAACAAAAAGCCGGATTCCTAGGACTGCGCGGTGCAGGGGAAATGGATGTTTTCTTTGACTGTGCAAAAACCAGAGAGCTATTAACATATGAAAGAATGCTTGGGAGAGAATTCACTCAAAACCTGTGCGCGCTATGCATTTACGATGATAATAGATTGGATGAAGGACAGTTCAGGCAGATGGTCACGTTTCATGGGCACATAATAAGCAAAGACATAGGCTACAAGTTAACATAGCACGCTCATTATGGAAGAAGCCCCTATAGTTAACAAACCTCTCCAGAAACCTCTTGAGACCCTAAGACTTAACAGAACCCTAAAGACGAACAGAGGAAAATTAAGATAGTGGATGATTCGCACATCACCTAAAAGAAACTGCGGACGCTCGTCTGTACTGAGGTGAAAAGGGTTTGGACTGGGGGCTCGTAACGCTTCTGATGCGCACGCGCAGCGTCAACGTCGTTCACGTCGTACTTCTTTTTCACCATGACATGTTTGAATCTTTTCTGAAGTTCTTCCTCAACGGCATGCGTCAGAAGCTGTATCACCAGTTTCGGATCTCCTTTGCAATTGCTTTCTCAGCCTTCCGAACTACTGGTCCCCAATCGAGTCCAGCCGGCTTCAGTTCAGTGTAGGGTGCGCCTTCTCCTTCTCTGTGCAAACGCACTGCAGTTTCGAAGAACCAGTAGTCAGCGAGATCCCTGACTTGTTTGCCCAGTTTCCTCACGCGAAGGGTCTTTTCAAAAGCCTTTTTCAGTCTGCCCTCAGCCTTCTTCGGTACCCATGGGAGTATCAGGTTGACGTTTCCTTTCGATAGAGCCATCTTTGCAGCCTTAACAATGGGTCCATCTAACGTGTCACAATGCGGTGGCATACTCATGCCTCCAAATTGTTCCTTTTGACCGCTTTTCATTTATAAGCATAATCATTGATTTCGGCAGCCATAGGTTGTCTGCTGTATTGCCTGTATCTGAAGCTCGTGCCATCGTTCCCAAATGATTTCACCAGCAAATTCGTGCCCCAATTTCAACCATATTTTTGAAATCGCTCAGACTAGGCTTTTCTAACTAAAATAAGCCGGAAATGAGCCTAATTTTGTGGTGCTCCGGCCGGGATCGGAACACGTTTTTGCTAGTAAAAATATGCTTGCATTATGCTTGGCGAGAGTTCGAAACTCTCCCGGGCTACCATCAAAACCACTATGATTCAATCGCATTTCTCATACGAAATAGCTATGATTTGCGAACCTAACGCAGATGTCCGGACAAAGGTGAGTTCAAAGGGTATTCAAAGTTCGAAAACATTTAGGTGTGCCTAAAAGTTTATATGAACCGCCGAGAAGTTTAGGTATGCCTAAGAAAGTGATATTAATGTCGAGCAAAAGCATCGAAGACTATCTGAAGGCGCTTTACATTCTTTCACGAAACGGGAAACCGATATCCACGACAGAGATTGCCGAGCACTTCAAAATCGCTCCTGCGAGCGTAACGGAAATGTTGAAAAAGCTTGCCAAAAAGGGTTATGTGAAATATTCTCCATATCGCGGAGCTCACCTTACGAAAAAGGGTTTTCAAGTTGCTGAGAAGGTCACTAGGAAGCATCGTCTGTTGGAAAGATTTCTGCATGATGTCTTGCGAATAGGAAATGACAAGGTTCACTTGGAAGCGTGTGAGATGGAACATGGTCTTTCAGATGAAGCAGAAGAGTCGTTGTGTAGGTTTCTGAATCACCCTGATAAATGTCCAGATGATGACAAGATAATTCCAGCTTGCAGCCTGCCCTTTTCCAGTTGCGAAGAATGTGTGGCATTGCACAGAAAAGGTTTAGAAGAAGTGGGAAAGCGAAACCAGAACTTGGTTTCAATATGCAGTCTTAAAGAAGGTGTTCAAGGCAGAGTTTCGTTCATAAGAGGGGAACACAAAGTCCTGCAGAGACTCTTGGACATGGGCTTGACGCCAGGCACGATCGTAAGCATTGTCAGGGTTGCGCCGCTCAAAGGTCCAGTAGAGGTCGGCGTAAGGGGAGCCAAAGTCGCACTCGGACAAGACATTGCCGCTAATGTTTTCGTCGATTCTTTGCAGAAGCACAAGTAGAGCCCGATGATTCCAAATGGCATGTCACTCTACGAAACCCGCGAACAAGAAGATGGTTCAGAACAGCAGGGGTTCACTGCTCGCTAGAAATCTGACATTTGCCTTAGCTGGAAACGCCAATGTAGGCAAAAGTGTGGTGTTCAACCATCTCACCGGATCAAGTCAAATCATTGGAAATTGGCCTGGAAAGACAGTCGAAAAAGCTCAAGGCATACTCAATTTTGAAGGACGAAAAATAGTAGTCGTAGACCTCCCTGGAATCTACTCATTTTCTACGTTTTCCATGGAAGAAATTGTGTCAAGAGAATACATCGCTTTCGAGCATCCTGATGTCGTCATCAACGTGCTCGATGCTTCTGTCCTTGAGCGCAATCTATTCTTCACAATTCAGCTGCTCGAAATGGAAGTTCCACTCGTTGTCTGTCTCAACCAGGTGGATGTCACCAAGCAAAAAGGCATAACCATTGACGTAAAAAAGCTTGAGCAGGCATTGGGCGTGCCTGTTGTTTCAACCGTGGCCATAAGGGGAGAAGGAATCTATGAATTGACAAAGATCGCTGTCAAAGTCGCCGAGAACAAGAGCCAAAACGAGAAGCCTTGCCTCAAGTATGGCATTGAGATAGAGAAGAGAATAGAAAAGCTCGCTAAGGCAATTAAGTCTGAGAATCTCGCACTTGGATATCCCCCCAGATGGGTTGCGATTAAACTCCTCGAAAACGACCCTGAGATCAAGAAGTCAATAGGATCCAAGTCTGAGAAAATAGTCCATGAATCCGAGGTTCTGGCAGGGCAGATATCGCACATACACGAGGAACAGTGCTTCGCGGTTATTGCCTCAGAACGATACGCCCTCGCGAACCACATCTCTGCCGACGTTCAACGACAGAGCATAACCAAAGTGACGCTTTCAGAGAGACTGGATTGGATCACCACGCATAGAGTTTTTGGTTATGCTACTTCTACAGGAGTGATAGCTGGATTGCTTCTCTGGACTTTCGCCATTGGAGGACTTCTTTCCACTTTGCTCTCAAATGCACTCAATTTTCTTCAGCCCGTCAATCCGGCATTTAACGGCTCACTCGTAGGCATTCTATGGAATGGCGTCTTCGGTGGTCTAGTCGCAGGCATTACATTGGCAGTGCCCTACGTATTACCGTTCTATCTGATGCTGGCAATGATCGAAGATTCAGGGGTTCTGACAAGAGTTGCGTTTATGATGGACACTGCGATGCACAAGATAGGATTGCACGGAAAGGCTTTGATTCCGTTGATCTTAGGCTATGGATGCAATGTTCCCGCCATCCGTGCATGCAGAATCATGGAAACAAAGCGTGAGAGATTGTCGGCAGCCTTCGCAATCACTTTTGCTCCGTGCGCGGCCAGAACAATTTTAATTCTGGGACTGGTAGCAGCCTTTGTAGGCGCTGGGTGGGCGCTAGCCCTTTACGCGATAGACATTGCGATCATCTTTGTGTTAGGCAGAATAGCCTTGAAGGTTGTTCCAGGACAATCGACGGGTCTCATCATGGAAATGCATTCGTTAAAGATTCCATCTTTGTCTGTTGTAAGTAAGCAAACGTGGGCAAGGACCAAGTCGCTGATATACATAGTTTTTCCGACATACATTGCCGGAAGCGCGCTCGTCCAAATCTTGTACGCGGTGGGCGTTCTCAAGCCTATGAGCGACGCTTTGTCTCTGCTTACAGTCGCATGGCTTGGACTGCCCGCGATCACGGGAATACTCCTGATCCTCGGCGTCGTTAGAAAGGAGTTCATACTGCTGGCTTCAGTGGCTGTTTTTGGCTCAACAAACCTTGCCCTCTTTCTGACGCCTGTTCAACTGGTAACCCTCGCTCTGATCGGCATCTTGTACATTCCTTGTCTCGCAACAATCGTAGCTCTGGCCAAAGAATTTGGCTGGAAAACTGCAACCACGATATCGGCAGCCAATTTCGTCACTGCTCTAGTTGTAGGAGGAATAGCGTTCAGACTGCTCTCTCTCGTATTGTGACACGCTATGCATTAATGGAGACTACGCCATTTTACAGCTTTGGACGTCAACATGTTCAGAAAGGCAAGTGACTGGCTACGCTTCATCGTGTCTGGGTCGCTGGGATTTGATCCCTACGTCTACTGCACGCGCTAATCCAATTCGTATCACACAGTGCGTTCTTAGGGAAACATTATCATAAAATTGGGAAAAGGCGCGGACAATTGAAATAGGCGTTCATACAATCAGTATTAAGACTGACGTTGGGAACGTGACTAATAGATTGCAGTCAACCAGACTTGCAAAGGGTGGAGCAGTTGCGGAAAAATCTTTTGTGGCTCTGGTGCTAGTGGGCATAGCCGAAGTGTTCATCGGAGTGTTCTCTATGAGTCTTGCCCTGATCGCCGATGGTGTCCAATCCTTTGCCGATGCCGTTGTTTCGTTGATCATTTGGATTGGTTTGCGTTTATCAGGGAAAGCTCCAGATGGCAAATTCCATTTCGGTTACTACAGAGTTGAGAATTTCAGCAGCATAATCGCCGCTTTCGTTTTGACTGTTTCGGGCGGGCTGATCCTTTATGAGTCTTATCAGGGGTTGCTTTACCCTAGAGAAATAGTCAATGCAGAGATAGCCATGGCAACCGCACTCCTAGCAGCTGCTATAGCTGCAGTAATACTGTTCTTCAAAGCCCGCGCTGCCAGAAGATATGATTCCTTAGCGCTCAAGGCAGATGCGTTCAACTCAACCAAAGATGTGCTCACCTCTGTAACAGCCTTTGTCGGTATAGCCTTAAGCAAATACTTGAACATCAGAGTGACAGATTCCATTGCTGGAATAATAATCGCCTTCTTCGTTTTTACCGTGGCATACTCAGTAACAAAAGAATCTTCGTTGATCCTGATGGACGCGTGCCAATGCTCAGACATACTAATGGACATAGAAAACATAGCAAAAGGTGTCAAGAACGTCAAGGAAGTGCATGACATCCGTATGCGGAAGCTTGGACCATATTTGGTAGGTGACATGCATGTTGTGGTCGACGGCGACATGTCTGTGAAAGAAGCTGATCAGATAGCGACCCAAATAGAGGAACAAGTGAAGAAAGAGTTCGATGAAGTGACAGAAATAAAAGTGAGAATAGAACCACCAAAACCTCCAGCCAACGAGTGAAAACAACGTCCCACACTGACAATTCATGATATCAAGAATTTTTGCCCGCGTTGTGGGACAAAAACTCTAACCTCATAAGAGCGCCACTTTTGCTAGCGCGCCCTTTCGTTTTTGAAATGTGATATGAAAAATGTGAGGTAAAATGGGAGTGTTCTCTAACACCTTTAGACTGTTACCTCCAAATAGTACAGTTACGACTTGTTTTGGGTTTTGTAACTCGCTCGCGCCATAACATGGCGGCGCAATGAAGTCGAGCTCTCGGGTGAGTAGCGAAAATGCGAGTAAAACGTAGTCGTTTCAATTGCAATTAGGCCATTTCTTTCGCGCAAATTGATAGTATGCAGGAAAAGTTTGAACCGAGAGTTTGAAGCCTATGCCATCGTTCCTAATGTTTTTACTAGTAAACGCGTGCTCCAATTTTAACCATGCTTTCAACAGTGCTTAAATCAAGCTTTTCTAGTAAAAATAAGCCGGAAATGAGCCTAATTTTGTGGTGCTCCGGCCGGGATTTGAACCCGGGTCCGCGACTTTCCCCCACCTATGGTGTCGAGAGGCCGCTATACTTGACCGGACTATACTACCGGAGCTCGAATAATACTACTTTTTCATTTGCGTTTGCGGTATATAGCTACTTCGTCTTTCTCGCTGTAGCGTACATGTCAAATCCAGCTTCAACGAGTTCTTCTTTGCAATGTAGAAAAAGAGGGTGTCGCGGGAGACATCGCCACTGTAGACAGATCTGACCGGACTATACTACCGGAGCAGCTAGACTTAGAATGTTGGTTCGGACTTAAATTTCTGATGGCGAAAATAGTGTGAGGTATGAGAAAAACTAGGGTGAAGGCTTTTAGTCTTCGCCTTCGGGTCCGCCTGGCGGCGGTCCTTTTCCTGGGCCTTCTTTTGGTTTTGTTGAGGCTATTACGTCGTCTATGCGGAGTATCATTGACGCGGCTTCTGCGGCTGACTTGATTGCTTGTTCTTTCACTATGGCTGGTTCGACGACTCCTTTTTCTCGCATGTTCTCGGTCTTTCCTGTGAACACGTTTACTCCCATGTACTTTCCGTCAGCTTTTTCGTGTGCAGCTCTCAAATCCACGATGACGTCTATGGCTTCTAGGCCTGCGTTTTCGGCTAGGGTCTTGGGTATGATTTCGACTGCGTCGGCGAAGGCTTGCACGGCAAGTTGCTCTCTTCCACCTACTTTTGTGGCGTAGTTCCGAAGTTCCTTGGCCATTTCCACTTCCACTGCGCCGCCGCCCGCGACTATTCTGTTGTTTTCCACAACGTCTGAGACTACGGACAGTGCGTCGGTCATGGCTCTTTCCGCCTCGTCAACCATTCTTTCAAGTCCAGCTCTTATGATGATAGCAACTGAACGTGGGTCCTTGCATTTTTCGACGAAGATCATCTTGTCTTCGCCAACCTTGCGTTCCTCGACGATGCCTCCGAAGCCTAAATCCTTTGAGCCTAAGTCACTCAAGTCTGTGATTATTCTTCCACCTGTTGCTCTTGCCAGTTTTTCCATGTCTGACTGTTTTACTCTTCGGGCGGCTGTTATGCCTTCTTTTGCTAGAAAGTGCTGTGCCATGTCGTCGATGCCTTTCTGGCAGAAAACAACGTTTGCACCTGCACCTTTGACTTTGTTCACCATTTCCTTAAGCATCTTGTTTTCTTGGTCTAGGAAAGCCTTGACTTGCAGCGGGTCGCGTATTCTTATTTCAGCGCTCATTTCTGTCTTCTCAATCTCTAACGGGCAGTCTAGCAACGCTATTTTTGCGTTTTCAATTCTCTTGGGCATTCCAGTGTGAACCACTTCTTTGTCGATTATCACTCCGTTCACAAGTTGCGACTCAAACAGACTTTTCCCTGTCTTCTTTATCATCTGCACATTGTCTATGTCGGCGATTGTTCTGTCTCCGCGTTTTTCAACGATTTGTTTTACAGCGTCAATCGCAATTTCTGAAAAGAGCTCTTTTGCTGGACCCACTGCCTTGCTTCCCATGGATGTCAACGCCACTTTTTTCAGCGTTTCTCGGTCTTCAATGTCCACTGGGATTGCGATTTTGTCAATGGTTTCGATTGCTTTTTGTGCTGCTTTTCTATAGCCGGCTACGATTATTGTTGGGTGGATGTTCTGGTCCAGCAGTTCCTCGGCTTTCTTCAACAGCTCACTTGAGAGAACTACGGCGGTTGTTGTTCCGTCGCCCACCATGTCGTCCTGTGTTTTCGCGATTTCCACCATCATTTTTGCTGCTGGATGTTCCACTTCTATCTCGTTGAGGATTGCTGCCCCGTCGTTGGTTATGGTTATGTCTCCTAAGCTGTCGACAAGCATTTTGTCCATGCCCCTTGGTCCAAGCGTGGTTTTGAGCACTTCTCCGATCACTCGGGCTGCCATTATGTTGTTTCTCTGAGCCTCTTTTCCTCTGCTTCTTGATGTTCCTTCCTTAAGAATCAGGACTGGTTGTCCAGTGGCTGTGGTTGTTAGGTAAGCCATACAAACTCTCTCCATTCAAAGTTAACAATATTTCTGTTGGAATAAGCAGAAGGCCTCGGAAATATAAACTTTTACCTCAGAGCAACAATTGAGCTGCATGCCTGCTGCATAACTCTTTAAATTTCAGCCCGAGCACTTCCTGTATTGGTGAGCAAGTCCTTGCACGTTTCGGTCAGGTTCTTCACAACTCTGAGAGAGGTAACTGGCAAAAAAGAAGAGACCTTGGAGTTTCCGAAGGGCAAAACTGTGACGGTGGACAGGGTTCTCAAGCGTTTGACTCAACGTTATGGCAGGGAGTTTGTTGAATACGTTTATGACGGCAAAACCGGCGAGGTTAAGGGTTTCATTCAGTTTTTGGTCAACGGCAGAAGCACATCATCACTTAAGGGACTGGCCACGAGGCTTGCAGACGGCGATGTTTTAGCGATTATCCCACCTGTCGGCGGCGGCTAACGCGGCTTTTCTTGAATGATAAGTGTTTTATGTAAAAGCGAACACTGAGTATCGGTGACTTCCATGGGTGATTTATGGCTTGGGGCGTTCGTCGGTTTCGTGATCATTGCGGTTCTCGGATGGTGGGTGCCAGTTTTCGCTCATCTGATAGGCGGGCTAATCGGCGACGCAATAGCAAGATGAGGCAGTTTCTTCAATAAGGTTTTATTCTTCAATACACGACGTTCACTGAAGTGTCTGTTATGAGTTCGATGGGTGATGTTCTATACCTTTCGAGGGTGGACATAGAAAGGCTGAGCATCTCGATGAAGGATGTTATTCGAGTCGTTGAAGAAGCCTTTCTTGAAAAAGCGGCTGGAAGAACAGAAGTGCCACCTAAACCTGGAATTCACCCTGAAAAAGACGCCTTCATCCATGCTATGCCCGCTTACATACCGAAAATGAAGTCAGCAGGTGTCAAGTGGGTGAGCGGTTTCCCAGATAACCCGAAGCATGGTTTGCCCTACATATCCGGCCTACTCATTCTAAACGATTCAAAAACAGGCTTTCCCATCTGCATCATGGACTGCACTTGGGTAACTGCCAAACGCACAGGGGCAGCGACGGCGGTTGCGGCAAAACACTTAGCCAGAGAAGACTCGAAGGTTTTGGGCATTCTGGGCTGCGGCGCACAGGGCAGGAGCAACCTTGAAGCCCTGAGCGTGACTTGCAAGGGTTTGGAAGAGGTAAAAGCCTATGATGTTAGTGAAGAAAACCTGCAAAAATACGTGGAAGAGATGACGGCAAGACATGGACTGAAGATTGTTCCAGCTAGCTCGCCGAGAAAGGCTGTCGAGAACTGCGACATAGTGGTCACTGCAGGCCCTATTTTCAAGCATCCGAAACCCGTGATCGAAGCATCATGGTTCAAGAAAGGCGGGTTCACGTGCCCACTGGATTTCGATTCCTACTGGAAACCAGAAGCCATGCATTCCATGGACAAGTTCTGCACTGACGATGTGGAGCAGCTTCGATATTATCAGCAGCAAGGCTATTTCTCCGACATACCCGAAGTGTACGCAGAATTGTGCAAGATTGTGAGTGGAAAGAGATTTGGACGAGAGAACTCTAGCGAACGCATCATGTCCATGCACCTAGGCTTAGCCATCGAAGACATGGCAACAGCTACGCTCGTCTATGAAAAAGCCAAGAAATCGAAGGTTGGGACGAAGCTTCCACTGTAAATAGAGAACTTTTATGCTCCCCAGAAGGGGATTTTCTTTCTCATTATCTCCAAATACTCGCTGAGCGCCTCTTGGTCTTCCATCGTCAACCTGTCCATGAACGTTGATACCAGCACTTTCGCATGTTGTTCTGGCACCTTAACGTACAGGATGTCTTTCTCGAAAATGTGCCTGCCAACTGTGGGCTTTTCCACTGAAATGGCCACTTGCATTCCTTTTTCAGCCTCTGGCAAGGCCTTGCCCTTGTCTTGAATCTGCGCTATTTCGCCCACTTCCTCGCCGTCTTCAGCTCTTATAAGAGCATGTTTGGGGCTGATTTTCCCAGCCAGGATTTCCACGCCGAATATCGCTGGTTTTGCCCTTCTGAAAACGTAGCCTTCGAGTATTCTGACCTTTCCAGGTTTGACGAGTGCGTCGAAGTTTTGTGCAAGCTCTTTTTCGCGTTGACCCTTGAACCAGGAGAGGTAGTTTTCTATTACGTGGTAGATTATGCTTTCGCGGAAAATCTGAACGCCTTTGGCTGCTGCTTCTTCTTCAGCGTCTGGCAAGGTTTTGACTTCAAAGGCCAAGATTGCACCGTACAATGGTTCATGGTCTTTCACGACTGAAGCTTCCACGACGTCTCTTTTCGAAATGTCTCCAACATCGGCCAACCGAATAGGCACACCGTTCTTCTTCAAAATATCAGCAATGGCCTCCAACGAGCCAAGCGTGCTTGCTTTCAGAACAACACCATCGGCGTCGGTTGCTATTCTGATCTTTTCAATCTCTTCAGAAACAAGCTTCGCATACTTTTCGGGCTTTTCGCCCTGTGGAATACCATACAACGGCGCGCCGGCCAGAGCTCCTTCCAAGTCTGGCGCAACGATTTTGATGCCCGCCGCGGCAGCAACAGATTTGACAGAACAAAACTTGTCTCTCGGGTCTCTGATCTCATCCAATGGTTTAGGAACCAGAATCGCCCGTATTCGGGTCACGATGGGTTTTTCCTTGCCGCCTACCACGATCAAGTCGTCTTTCTGGAGAACCCCGTCGTAGATTATCGTGTTAAGCGTGAGTCCCAGCCCCTGCTCCTCTTTGACCTCTAGGACGGTGCCTTTCGCCGAGCCTCTGGTGGTCTGCAAGCGCTTCTTCAGATACTGCTGAGTCAGGCCCACAAGAACTGAGAGAAGCTCAGGTATTCCCTCGCCCGTTTTGGCGCTGGTGGGCACTATTGCCACGGTTTTCGTGAAGTCTTTTATGCGGTCAAAACGCTCTGTGTTGAATCCTAGGCGGGAAAACACTCCTATAATGTCGTAGATTCTGTTGTCCAAGTCCTCTCTCACGTATGGGTCTTGAAGTTGGTATGCCTTCAGGAACGGCGTGTCGGGGTAGCTGTTCCACCCTGGCACGCGGTCTATCTTGTTTGCAGCCACGAGAAACGGCGTTTTTCGGCTTTTCAGAATGTCTATACACTCGTAGGTTTGGGCTTCAAAGCCTCTCAGAACGTCAATCACAAGGATGGCTATGTCTGCAACGCTTCCGCCTCTTCTGCGGAGGTTGGTGAAGACTTCATGCCCAGGAGTGTCTACGATGAGCAGGCCAGGAATTTCTATTTCGCCTTTGACCATCGAAAGCATGGAGCCGCACAGCTGTCGAAGCGTGTCCACTGGGAAGAAGCTTGCGCCAATCTGTTGTGTGATGCCTCCAGCCTCACGAGCTTGGACGCTTGTCTTGCGGATTTTGTCCAAAAGTGAAGTCTTGCCAGTGTCAACATGGCCTAGAACACATACGATTGGTTGGCGGGTAGGCATACCTGCATCTCCTTTGGCAAGACTGGACAAGCCAGTAGTTCAATACTGCGTTTCAAAATCTATAAGCTATCACCCTAATAAACACTCACCAATCCGCTAACAACGCTTTTAAACGTCTATTAGACTCCGTTCTGGCAGGTGAAACAATTTGCCTTACTGCGCGAAATGCGGAGCAAAATTGAAAGACAGTGACAAGTTCTGCTCTTCTTGCGGCGCTCCTGCTAGCAAGGTGGTCAGAGAGGAATTCTCAGTTTCTGCTGACAACCTGATTGAAAGAGTGAAAGAGCTGCTTCATGAAGGAAACGTCACGAGAATAATTGTCAAAGACGAGGCGGGCAAGGTTGTGCTTGAGATACCCGCCACTGTTGGGGTTGTTGGTGTTGTTCTTGCTCCTTGGCTTGCCGCGTTGGGCGTAGTAGCAGCTTTGGCGACGAACTGCAAGGTGGTCGTCGAAAGAAGAGAGTGAGACAGTCATCCACCGCACTACTACAAGTATCTCTTCGAGTCATAAAACCATTCTAGAATTGCAGTGCTATTCTGTTTTCGCAGTTAGCAGGACTATTCCCACTGCGAGCAGTACGATGGTCAGAAATGCAAACAAGCCGAAATACGGGTCTAATGATTGGCTGCTTGTCCAAGTGTAATATGCTGAAATGCCGCCTACAGCAAGGATTATCAAACCGAAAAATTTCTCGGCCAATGACAGTCCGAAGCTGCCTTCTTCACTCATGCTCAATCCTTCCTTTCAATGCGCTTTCTACATAAAGCATACACACGGTTATTTTAAATTTCCCTTGCCTACTTGGTCTTTTCAAGTTTTGCAGGAAGATACTCGTCAACAATATATGTTAGGCCGTATCTGCTGAAAGCCTCTTGCTCTGCCTTCTTCCTGATTTTCATGAAGGTCTTGATTTCCCTCTGCCACAGCGGATCCTCCTTGTACCGCGGGTCCTTCTGCAGCTCGTAAAGCCTTTTCATGTCAACCTCGTCAAGCGGGTCAGTTGGCAACTTGTAATTCACGATGTCCGTTGCCCACAAGCCGCTCCACTTAGCGTCAGGAGTGTTCAGCTCTCTTAGGTGTGCGGCGTTCGCTGAGCCGGAGATTATGACCATGGCTATGTGCATTCCCCACGGGTCGCCGTCCGTGAAAATGTAAACTGGAAGGTTCAGCTCAGCGTTGAGCCTCCTGATAAAGTGTCGTGTTGCCCTCGGCGCCTGTCCAGCCGTCAACACAAGCAGTGCATTGAACTTCTTGTGCACGCTCTCTTCTATGAACCGCGTGAACAAACCGCCTTTCTCTATGGCTATCACCTTGTCCGCCGTCGTTTTCACAAACTCGGATGAAGTCAACGCTGGGCCAATCATGACGCCGTCGGGGTGCGAAGTCAGGTTCATTGTCCTTCCCTCGTAGCCCGGCACGGTGTATTCTATTGTCAGGTCTCCGAAGATGGCTGAGCGTTCTTCAGGGAAGATGCTGAAGTCTTCGCGTGAGAATCCCAGGATGGTTTCCAAGTCTGTAACTATGTTGTTCGATTCCTGCTGATCCTTGAAAGTCATTTCATACGCCTGTGCAGAATAGTAAACATCTCTCAAGGTTGACGTTTTGCGCTGCGAAGTCAGCTCATTGGAAAAGAGTGCGGCCCACGTGAGCTGTGTGAAAGGTTTCACGTGGCGGATGTTGCGTGCGCTCCGCTTGACTTTCCTGTCTCCCAAGATGAACTGTCTGACTTGCGGGTCGTAGTAAATGTTTTCTGTTGAGCGGCTCGGCATCGTTATTGACGGGAAACTTCCGCTGTCAAGCTGGTCGTAGATTTTTCCTCCGAGCCCTGACAGACTTTCTAAAACTTCCTTCCTTCTCTCTAGGATGCTGCTTTTATGCTTCTTCTGCGCCATATTTCTTCACACTCGCTAACAATTTCTCTATGTCAGGTGGCTTTTGTTTTCCAGCAAGCTGAGTTGAGAACTGCGCTATTTTCGGTAAGTACTTGCTGAAGACTCCAAGCCGCTTCCGCTCTCGGTCGACATGCTCCCTCTTCGACATGAAGTGCTGGATCTGGCGGGCAACCTCTCGCAGTCCGTTGGCAATTTCTCTTCTGACCTCAGGTCTGTCGGCGATGAACTCTTTGCCCACTGTTTTGTATGGAACTTTGGTGCTACAGATGTGCACCAGAATCGCAACGGGCATGTCTGGGCTGACTTTGTACCTTCTCCAGTTCATGGCCGTTATGACTCTTACCGAGACGTCGCTGGCTTCATCGTAGAGTAGTGGGATGCGGTTGGCAAAGCGGTAAATAATGAAGTTTCCCCTCTTGGGAATTTCTCCGCCATAGGCGAGTCCAACCTCAACGATAAATGGGTGGCCAGCGTAGGTTGCAGGTTTGCGTTGATGAACCACCACAAATTCGGGTTTCAACTCCTTAAGAACTCCGGCTTTCAACAAGTCTTCGCCTAAAGGTGAGAGGCAGCTTGCGTCTGGAGGTAAGAACTCCCCGTACTTCTTGAGCATATGCATAAGTCTGACAATCTCTTCATGAGTGAGTTTCTTCGGATTCTTCGAAGGGCTTAAGTTGCTGAATACCAGAAACTTTTGCGCCGTGATTTCCCCTACGCGGTGAAAATGGTTCTTCAGAAACTCGAGCATGTTCTTGTAAGGCGTTATCTGTATCAGGCGTTGAAGAAGCTCCACATCAACGCCGTACGGGTGAGGTTTAGTTTCCTTCGGCGGCACAGGCATCTCTTTAGTGACTCTTGTAAACCTGTAAAGCCTGCCCTTTGGATCGACAAAGGTCAGGTTCGCATAGGGGTTTACCATGGCCGTCTGCTTGAAATAGTCAAGAAGCTTGGGCATAGCTCTGAAGTAGTCGCCTTCCAAGGAAAACTCGACTATTGTGCCCCGCCACTGTTCCTTGTTTATGAGAACCTTTCTGTCAAGTATAAGCGGGCGGTTTCTCTGAATGTCGATCATGAGTTTGTACATGTAAATTTTGGACATCTCTGTGCTCGAAGTTATGTAGGCAGGCTGATGAGTTGTGATCTGTCCGTAGAGAATCGCCATCTTACCTCCTAAGCCGAAAGTTCCTCTCTGCTGTTTCAGCTTGTACTTGGAGCCGAAGAGCACTTGGCCGAAGGCTGATGGGATGTGTCTGGCCGGTATTCCTATGCCGTTGTCTTCAACTCTCAACCTGTAAATCTGGGTTTCTGCGCTGGCTTCTCCCTCGTATGAGAGTCTAACGTAAACGTCAGGCGGTATCTTGAGGCTTTCAGCAGCGTCCAAAGAGTTTTCCACAAGTTCTCTTACAGCCGCAAAAATGGCTCTCGAAGGGTTTGTGAACCCAGCTATGTCTCTGTTTCGATAGAAGAAGTCAGCAGCACTGATCTCTTCAAAGGTTGTCTGAGCCACTTAAGCCTCCCCAATCCCCTTTACAGCAAATTCGCTTCTACGATATGCTCTGCTCATTCATTAATTTAACTACGTTCCTGACCTGAAAATATGGTTCTTCATTTAGTCTCAACTCTTCGGTATTGAACGCGTGTAGTAGTATTCTCCGACTTCCTTCTGGAACTTGTCAAGTTTCGAGCCTTCCTTGTTGACTCTCGGTCTCTTGGTGGCTGGGTCCCTGCGGAAAGTCACTTCCATCACTTTCAGAAACTTGTTCATTCCCTTCCTCAGACTCGTAGGAGCATATACTGTGCCTTCTACGCCGGGTTTTCCAATGAAGACCATCAGATTATCCACTATGAAGTCCTGCGTGACCACATCGTGTTCCACGACGAAAGCTGCCACGTTATGATTTTCAGCCACTCTTCGAATGATCCGCGCCATGTTCAGTCTTTCCTCAACGTCTAAGTACGCGCTCGGCTCATCCACCAGGAAAAGGTCAGCCTTGCGGGAGAGACACGCTGCAATGGCGACTTTCTGTAGCTCTCCGCCGCTCAGCTCGGTCACATTTCGATCTAGGAGCAGATTTACCCTTAAGGGTTGGAGGATTTCGGTCTTGTACCAGCTTGAAGAAAACTCTTCTTTGGCAACGCTCATCAGTAGCATCTGAACTGTACCTTCGTACTCCGCGGAAATGTACTGAGGCTTGTAACTTACCTTAGTTTCCCCGAATTTTGTGCCGTCGTCGGCTTCTTCGATGCCAGCCAGAATCTTGATGAAGGTCGTCTTACCTATGCCGTTCGGTCCGAGAATCCCGACTATTTCTCCTCTTCTTATCTCGCCGCCGTGGGCTGTGAGTTTGAACCCTTTGAACGTTTTTTCTATCTTCTCCCATTTAAGCAGCGTCTCGCCTGCGCCCGAACTCACAGCAGGCGGCTTTTCATGAAATATTATTGCTTCTTTCCTGAAGCGAACGTTCTCGTCTGGAATGTATCCCTGCAGGTAAATGTTTATGCCTGTTCTAACGCCGTGAACATTGGACACGATGCCGTAAACACCTGATTCACCGTAGAAAACGCAGATCTGATCGGACAGGTAGTCTATTATGGCGAGGTCATGTTCCGCTATGATTATGGTTTTCTGTTCATCTTTCAAGCTTCTTATGGCCCTGGCCACTTCCAGTCTTTGCTTCACGTCCAGATAGCTTGAAGGTTCGTCGAAAAGATAGACGTCCGAGTCGCGGCACATCGTTGCAGCTACGGCCACACGCTGCAGCTCTCCTCCGCTTAAAACCTCGAGTGGCCTGTCCCAGATTTGCTTGAGTTCGAACTGTTCTGCGATTTTTTTTAAGGCGCCCCTTTCATCTACTTTTCGTAGCAGTTCGCCGACGCTTCCAGAGACGACCTTGGGAATCCTGTCAACGTACTGCGGCTTGTGCGAGACTTTGAGTTTTCCTTCTCCCATCTTTTGGAAGTAATCTTGAAGTGTTGAGCCTCTGAAGTGCTGGACTATTTCGCTCCACTCAGGCGGGTTCTCGTAGTTGCCGAGGTTCAGTTTGACCTCGCCTGAAAGTATCTTCAGTGTGGTTGTCTTGCCTATGCCGTTTTGCCCGAGCAAGCCGAGAACCATGCTGGGTGACGGTGTTGGCAGTCTGAAAAGCTTAAACGTGTTGGGTCCAAACCTGTGGCTGCAGTCTTTGTCCAACTCGTCTGGAAGGTTCACTATTGATATGGCGTTGAATGGGCACTTCTTTATGCATATCCCGCATCCTGTGCAGAGAGACTCAACGATTACTGGTTTGTTGTTTTCGAATCGTATGGCTTCTATGTGGGTTCGCACTATTGGACAGAAACGGTGGCATAGCCTATTGCAGTGTTTGGGCTTGCACTTGTCAGCATCCAGCACAGCCACTCGCGTCATTGTGCATCAATCCATGAATGCTCTCAACAGGTAGGTTATAAACTTGAACCCTCAAAACCGTGCAAAAAGAGTCTAAGACTTCTTAGGCAAACAAAAATCATGAGAAGAGTATTATCTACTTAATTCCCTTACCACTCTTCCTCTTCCCATTCTTCATCCTCAGTGTCTTCTTCTTCCCACTCTTCTTCCTCATCCATCATTTCATTTCACCTCCACAAACTGCTGTGTACCTACACAAGCCACCTAGCAACGCTTTAAGGGTTATTATTCGTCAGTTGTCGAGAATAAAGACCAAAAATGCGATCGACAATGTCCTTTCAATGGCTTTCTTTCACAATTTTCGCCGTTGAAGAAGTGACGGGCTTCGGTATCCCCGGGGTCAAGTACGCCCAACACAGGTTCGGCGAGTTATGCGCTGCCCCAATCCGTCCTTGAACGTCCATGGCGATCAACCCCATGGAATTGTACCCAATCGGCATCCTTCGATTAACGAGCCGTATGGCTTGCTCGGCTGCTTCCTGAGGAGTCTTCCCCCCCTCAATGTAGCTGCAGACAGTTTTCGCCAAGACGAGCCTTATCGCTATCTCACCTACACCTGTACCCGAGCACGCGCCGCTCTCATTGTCCGCATAGTTGCCACAGCCAATCAGAGGCGAATCTCCGATCCTTCCAGGAAGCTTCAGTGGAAAGCCTCCGGTTGACGTAGCGGCTGCAAGGTTTCCTTCTTTGTCTAGGGCAACTGCGCCCACAGTGTCCGACCCCAGCAATTCGGGGTATTCCTCGATCAGTTTTGCCAGTTTTGGCAGTTCATATTGTCCTGCAAGTAGTCTCTTCTTCTGGTCCTCATAGTACTTCAGCCTAAGCTCCGTAACTGGATTGACTCTTTCAAGTTTGAAGAGCGTGGCAAGTTTCTCCGCGCCCTCTCCTGCTATGAACACATGGTCTGTTTTCTCCATGACTATCCTAGCCAGACGCACTGGGTTCTTTACATCCTTCAGAAGCGCGACGGCACCGGCCTGTAACGTCTTTCCATCCATGATTGAGGCGTCCATCTCTACGTCTTTGTCTATGTTAAGGCCAGAACCGTAACCTGCATTGAACGATCCGTCATTTTCCATAACCATGACTGCCTCCATCACGCCGTCCACGGCGGTTCCTCCTCTTTTCAGCACATCGAAGCCCTTGTTTGCGGCTCTCTTGATTCCTTCCATGACAGGTTGATTGCGTTCTGGATTAATGGCGCCGGCACCACCGTGAACCACAATCACAGGTTTCAGTGCTTTGCCCAATGATTTGCCTCCGTTTCTTGACTTAAACGAGAACATACCTGCCTAAATTTAAGCCTAATGTCCAAGAAACATCAAAACGGATAAATCTTCGAAGTGAGATGTTTAACGTGGGATGATGTGAGGCGACGGCTAAGAGCCAAAAGCTGTGATAAGCCACTAAGCTACACTGACCTCCAAAACGAATGACAGCGGCTTCTTTCAGAAACAAAGCTTACTTACCACGTGCAAATACAATATTGCCTGTGAGAATGTGCTCAGCGATTTCAACCTTCTGGCAACGACCTCGCGCGGAAATGAGCGTGAGGCTTGCGCGGAGCTGACATTTCTTTTCAAAGAAGTAGGCGATTCAGCGATGAGGATTGAGAGGTCTGGTGTTGCTGGTCTGATTGCAGCGAAAACTTGTCTTGACCCTTTCGGAGCGATTGAGAAGTTGCGCAAGATTCTGGTCGAACGTCCCTATGAGTTTCGATATACGCTGAGAATAATCCCCATAGAGAAAGTCGTGCGCACTGATTTAGAAGAGATTCGACAGGGTGCAACCGAGCTCAGTTCGAAAATAGGAGAGAATGAAACTTTTCGGGTTACGGTTGAAAAACGTTTCACGGCAATCCACGCGCAAAGCATCATAGAAGCTGCGGCGGCGAACATCAAGCAGAAGGTCAAGTTGACCAAGCCTGACAAGATTCTGCTGGTTGAAGTAGTCGGCGGGCTAACTGGAATTTCCATATTGAAGCCTGACGATGTGTTGTCCGTCATGAAGGAGAAGATATTGTGAGTTAGCGTTGAGTCGACAAGAGCGCCATCCGCTCAATAACAAGGTCGACGAGTGCTGCTTGTAAGCCGTCTCCTTTGCCAGTAGCCTCAAGTTCTGCCTCTGAGATATCGAAGGCTTTTCGAATGGCTTCCTCCTTGTCTCGTGTCAATTCAATAACCGCGTCATCAGGGTTTGCATGCACATTTTCGGAAGCCGTCAACAGAGCTGTCTTTGCGCTGCCAGGTTTGTCCGCAACTATTATCATTGCGATGTCAGACGAGCAGCGCGTGATTCCCAGAAGTCTCATGGCTTTTCGGATTTGCCGCTGTGCGGAGGCGTAAAGCATTGTTTCCATGGCCAGGTTTCTGGAAATGTTCTCTCTGTTCTTAAACGCAGTCAACGCATCCAGAACTGCAAAGTACAGGTGCTGCCAAGTAGCCACAAGTTGAGCGTCGAAAAACTGGATTTCCACGTTTGGCACTCTCTCATTGCGGATTGCATCAAAAAAAGCTTCAACGTTCCCGATTTTTACACCTCTGAAACCAGTTATTACCAAATACTTCCCGAATTCCTCGACGCGCTCTAGCAATTTGCTTCCTCACGGATTTCTTTCAAGAATCTTCTTATGAGTTCGGCGGATATTCCTGCCTTTTCAAGTTTCGCCGTTTCCGCTTCTATGGGTCTTTCCTTCTCCTTGCATTTTTTGAGGATTTTTCGTATGGTTTCCTTTATTTCCCATGGGAAAACTATCCAGCGGGTTGTTTCCTTTTCGTAGTAGTCTGGTTTGATTATGCTCCATGGTTTGTAGTAGACTGTGGCTATTTTGACTTGTGCGGCGCCTTTCTCAAGGATGTGCCCTTTCGTCAGCTTCAGGCTCTTGCCGGTGTCTACAACCTCGTCTACCATCAGCACTTTCTTGTTTGCCACGGGCATCGATACTGGCTGTGTTAGGGTGGGTTCGCCTTTTGTTTCTGCTACTCCCAAGTAGAATTCGGCTCTGACGTTTGCGAGGTTGGGGTTGTCCATCAGGTCTGAGAGAACTCGTGCGGGCGGCCATCCTCCTCTGGAGATGCCCACTATTATGTCTGGTTTGAATCTGCTTTTTCTGATTTTCTCAGCCATGTTCAGAAGCATGTCATAGATTTGGTTCCATGTTGGGACTTCAAATTCAAGTTCTGCCTGCACTGTTTTCCCTCTTCGCTTAAGAGAGCTTGCTGAGGCTTTATAAACATGAATAAAAAAAAGAGATGACTGTTCTCAGATTCAGCTTTGCACGACTTTTGGTTTTTTGAAGGCATATATGATTATTCCGAGGCCGATGAACACCCAGCCTAGTCCGAACAGAATCCAGCCGTAGGCGTTCATCTTGTTTGCGTCTCCGAGTGCGGTGTAGTAGGTGTTTTGAGCTTCCTTGTAGGCTAGGTCTGCATCCTCGATGGCTGTTCCCTTGTCGTTCCAGGTTGTTAACGCGTCGCGCGCGCTTTTCTGCATGAAAGGTATATATTTCTTTTGATTATTCTGCTGATAATCTTAATTACCCTGAACTGCGGGTAAGTCTAGCTGGTGTGCGGTTTGATAGAAATTGTTGAATGCGTGCCCAACTTTAGCACTTCAGACCCGAAAGTTGTTGACCAGATTCTTGACGAGGTTAAGAAAACGAAAGGCGCGTTTCTGATCGACTACACCTTTGACAACTACTACAACAGGCTTGTCGTCTCGATAGTTGGGAACAAGAAGTCCGTGCTTGAGGCGGCGCTGAACGCCTCCTGCATGGCGGTGAAGTTGATTGACATGCGGAAGCACAAGGGTCAGCACCCGCGTCTTGGGACAGTTGATGTTGTCCCGTTCATTCCATTGAAGAATGTCACTTTGGAGGAGTGCATCGAGCTTGCCAGGAAATTCGGAAAGGGTTTGGCTGACAAGTGCGGCGTGCCAGTCTACCTTTACGGGGATGCGCAGCCAAGGCCTGAGCGGAAGGATTTGGACTGGATTCGTGAGGGCGAGTACGAGCGATTGTCAGAGATGATTGTCAAGCCTGGGCGTGAGCCCGATTTCGGGCCGGCCAAGTTTGTGCCTTCGTTTGGCGCGGCGATTGCGGGTGCGCGGAAAGTTATGGCGGGTTTCAACGTGAATTTGGGAACGGCTGATCTGAAGGTTGCCAAGAAGATTGCGAAGGCCTTGCACGCGGCGAAGGGCGGTTTTTCCAATGTTAAGGCTATGGCTGCGTTCATTCCTGAGAGGAACTTGACTCAGATTGGCATGACTATTCATGATTTTGAGAAGACTCCGCTTTATCGCGTTTTTGAGGTGCTCAAAGTAGAATGTGCGCGGTATAATGTGCCCATTGTGGGATCAGAGTTCTGTGGCATGGCTCCGCTGAAGGCGGTGATTGACGTTGCTTCGTACTACCTAAAGATTGATAACTTAACCGAGAATAGAATCTTGGAAATAGCGGCGCAAAACGCTATGGAGATGGGCGGTGTTCCAGAATGACCCTTACGTTGAAATGGTTGGGTCACGCGAGTTTTCAGATTGACGTGGAAGGAAAAATCATCTACATCGATCCGTACAGCGGCAAGTACTCTGAAAAGGCAAACCTGATTCTGGTGACGCATTCTCATTCTGACCATTGCAGGCTGGCCAAAATCAAGAGCATTCGCGGCGCAGACACGGTGGTATTTGCTCCTGAAGACCGTGTTAAGAAGATCAAGGGTTCCGTCAAGACGCTGAAGGTCGGAGAAGAAGAAAACGTGGACGGCATAAAAATCAAGGCTGTGGACGCCCACAATGTCAAGCGCTTCAGGTCACCTGGCAACCCGTTCCATCCGAAGTGTTTCGGTGTAGGCTATTTGATAACCGCTCTTGGCAAGACTGTGTATCATGCTGGCGACACGGACTTCATTCCTGAAATGAAACGGCTTGGACATGTTGATGTGGCTTTGCTTCCAAGCGGGGGCACTTACACGATGGACAATGCTGAAGCGGCTGACGCTGCGCTTGCCATGAATCCTTCAGTTGTTATTCCTATGCACCGTTGGGATACGAAGCCGGACGAGTTCAAGAAGAAGGTTGAGGCCAGTTCGAGAATCAGGGTTGTTCTGCTGAAGAGGAATGAAGAGTATCAAGTGGTTAGAGAATGAATGCGGTTCAGAAGCGCAGTAAGCATGGTGCCAAAGAAAATGCAGACTTGCTCATTGTGAACGCTAACGAGCTTGTCACGGTTGAGGGCGGTAGTCAGAAGCCGCGCACGGGCGCGCAGATGCGGGAGCTTGGCATCATACGCAACGGCAGCTTAGCAGTAAAGGACGGCAAGATAGTTGCTGTCGGGAAGACTACTGAGGTTACTAAAGTTTTCAAGGCTGAAAACATCATCAACGCTAATGGGAAAACTGTTCTGCCTGGTTTTGTTGATGCGCATACGCATCTTGTTTTTGCAGGTTCACGGGAAGACGAGTTTCAGATGCGGGTTGAAGGCGCGTCTTACATGGAGATTCTTGGCGCCGGCGGCGGCATCTTAAGAACGGTCAGGGAGACGCGGAAGGCGAGTGTTGAGAAGCTTGGGGATCTGACTATTGAAAGGCTTGACGTGATGTTGGAGCATGGAACCACGACGGTTGAGGCTAAAAGCGGGTATGGCTTAACGACGAAGGACGAACTGAAGATTTTGGAGGTCGTTCAGCGTGCGAACCAGTTACATGCGATGGATGTCGTGCCCACTTTTCTCGGCGCGCATGCCATTCCGCTTGAGTATCAGGGCAGTCCGCTGGGCTACGTCGGCTTGGTGGTTGACGAGATGATTCCGAAGGTGGCCGAGAAAGGGCTGGCGGAGTTTTGTGATGTTTTCTGTGAGAAGGGTGTTTTCGGTTTGGAACAGACTAGGCGGATTTTGTCGGCTGGGAAGAATTTTGGTTTGAAGCCTAAGGTTCATGCGGATGAGATGAGCCAGTTGGGCGGTGCTGAGCTTGCGGCGGATTTTGGAGCGGTTTCGGCTGATCACCTGCTTTTTTCTTCTGACGAAGGCCTCAGGGCTATGGCGGATAAAGGCGTGGTTGCGGTTTTGCTTCCAGCTGCGGCTTTCTGTTTGATGAACGGACGGTTTGCTGATGCTAGAGTGATGATTAATTTCGGTGTTCCTGTGGCTTTGGGCACTGATTATAGTCCGAGCTGTATGGTTGAGAACATGCAGTTGGTCATTGCCTTTACGTGTCATTTTATGCGGTTGGCTCCTGCTGAAGCAATAACGGCGGCCACGATCAATGCGGCTCACGCCTTGGGCAGGGCTAATGATGTTGGCAGTTTAGAGGTTGGCAAGAGGGCGGATGTGGTTGTTTTGGATGCGCCGAGTCACAAGTTTCTGGGCTATCATTTTGGCGTGAATCTTGTTGACAAGGTTGTTAAGAACGGAAGAATCGTCGTGGATAAGGAAGCAAGTCCGAGCGGCATTGTTCATCTAGAAGAATAAAAATGAGGAAGATCGGCTTACTTTATTACTCCTGCTCTGTTTAAGCCTGTGCAGATTAGCCATGCTGTTATGCCGTAGACGACTCCGTTGAATATTGCGATGACTAGGGTTGTCACGGGAACACCGAGCACCAAATAGTCGCTGATTGTTGGGACGTTCAGCATGTCGTAGAGTTGCGGTCCCGGCGGTATGGTCGGATAGGCAAGCGTCGCTGCTAACATTGCGAAGAATACTACGAGGAATACAAGTGCTCCTGCTCCTCTCATTCTGCTTTCCTCTTGTTTAGCTTATTCAGCCATGGACTTTAAAAGCATGATCGAACAGGGTAAAAAGATTAAAGCTTGTCTATGCTATTTCTTGGCTTGTGGTGGATTGGCTTTGGCTAAGTTCAAGGTTGACCATCCTGTCAAGGCTTTGACTGGTTCTGAGCTGCATTGTAAGAACTGGCAGATTGAAGGCATCTTACGCATGCTTTGCCATGTTTTGGATCCGGAAGTAGCTAAGGACCCTGAGCATCTGATTATTTACGGCGGTACGGGTAAGGCTGCGAGGAATTGGGAGTGTTTTGACAAGATTGTGGAGACGCTTGTGGAGCTTGAGCCTGACGAGACTATGCTTGTTCAGAGTGGGAAGCCTGTGGCCGTGTTTAAGACGCATGAGTGGGCTCCGCGGGCTTTGATTGTTAATGCTATGCTTGTTCCGAAGTGGGCTACGTGGGACTATTTTTTGGAGTTGGAGCAGAAGGGTTTGATTATGTATGGGCAGATGACGGCTGGCAGCTGGGCGTATATCGGGACTCAAGGGATTCTGCAGGGCACTTATGAAACGCTTGCGGCGGTTGCGAAGGAGCATTTCGGGGGCAGTTTGAAGGGTAGGCTGGTTTTGACGGCTGGTTTGGGTGAGATGGGTGGTGCGCAGCCTTTGGCGGTTACGATGAATGATGGTGTGGCTTTGGTTGTGGAGATCAACAAGTGGGCGATTGAGCGGAGGTTGAAGTATGGGTTTTTGGATGATTGGACGGACAGACTTGATGAAGCAGTCAGGTTGGTTATGGAAGCTAAGCAGAAGGGTGTTCCTCGTAGTATTGGCTTGTTGGGTAACGCGGCTGAGGTGCATCCTGAACTGTTGAAGAGGGGCATTATTCCTGATGTGGTTACGGATCAGACGAGTGCGCACGACCCTTTGAACGGTTATTATCCTGCTGGGTTCAGCAAGGACGAAGCGGACGAGCTTAGGAAGCATGACTCGAAGAAGTACGTGAAGCTTGCGATGGAAAGCATGCGCAAACAGGTTGAGGCGATGGTTGGGTTCATGCGGAAAGGTTCTATAGTATTTGATTATGGAAATAACCTTCGACAGCAGGCACTTGATGCAGGCTACAAGGATGCGTTTGCCTATCCCGGGTTTGTGCAGGCTTATGTCAGGCCTTTGTTCTGCGAGGGGAAAGGTCCGTTCCGCTGGGCTAGTCTGGTAGACAGCAAAGAGGACATTTACAAGCTGGACGACGTGGTTCTGAAGGAGTTCAGTTATGATGTTGGATTGTGCAGGTGGATACGGAAAGCGAAGGAACAGGTGAAGTTTCAAGGTTTGCCGTCGAGGGTTTGCTGGCTGGGTTATGGTGAACGTGCAAGGTTTGGCAAGATTATCAATGACATGGTTGGCAGTGGCGAGCTTAGTGGGCCTGTGTGGATTGGGAGGGATCATTTGGACGGTGGAAGTGTGGCTTCGCCAAATCGGGAAACAGAGGGCATGAAGGACGGCAGTGATGCAGTGGCGGATTGGCCGATACTGAACGCGTTGATTAACGCGGTCGGCGGAGCAACGTGGGTGAGTGTGCACCACGGAGGTGGAGTGGGCATAGGCTACAGCATACATGCGGGCATGTGCTTAGTGGCGGACGGAACCAAAGAAGCAGAAAAACGAATAGTAACAGTGTTAACGACTGACCCGGGAACAGCAGTGGTAAGACATGCAGACGCAGGCTATGAGAAAGCAGAGAAGATGGCAAAACAAAAAAACATCAAAATGCCTATGCTTCTAAAATGAAAGGTTTTTCTGTTTCTTACTTCACCTAGAAACTGTCGAGGAGCAGTATTAGGTGGTTGTACTCACGCTAGAAGAGCGATGGTATTTGGCAAATTCCACAAGGGCGCATTCTAGAAATGTCTAGATATATTGCTGTTTTTGATATTTTGAGCGCGCGCGCTCAACCCGAAAATCTGCAACGGTTCTTCAGTCATAAAAGGAACCCGCGTCAGGATAGTAGACACATCCATAGAACATGAATACCTCAACCACACTCCAGACGAAATAATCACCGCCCACCCACACCTCAAACTCGAAAAAATACACGACGCACTATCATACTACTACGAAAACCGCGCACAACTAGACAGGAAAATCAAAGAAGACAAGCAGTTCATTGAGCAACTCTCCGAAATTCAGAAAGGCAGATGACCGCTCATAACACCGAAGCGCATCAAAATCTACGCTGACGAAAGCGTCAACATTGCCATCGTCGAAGGACTGAAACGACGTGGCGTAAAAGCATTCTCAGCAAAGACCTAAACAAACTAGGCCTGACTGACGAACAGCAAATTGAAATTGCCATCCAAAAACAAGCAGTGATATTCACGCATGACGCAGACTTCATAAAAATAGCCATCCACAAACAACACCCAGGCATAATATACGTTCACCAACAAAAACTGACCACAGGCGAAATCATCAAAAGCCTCAAAACGATAGCCCAAACCAAAACCACACAAGAAATCCACAACCAAGTCATCTTCTTGTAAGCACAAAGGAAAACCCATCTTCAACACCTGAAACCCGCAAGCTCAATCTATATTCAGCGGAGAAGCTAGACCTTCAAAGCAGACCCTTCTCAAGAACAATCACAGTTTGTCCGACAAGCAGATTTCATCGCCGCGACAAAACTACAGACTCAGTCCATATGCAGAGGGGTCTAAACGCTTCAGAGCAAGCCTCCTTTCGACCAAATGCAAAACCTATCCCAGCAAAAACCATAACCACAAGCTCTAACTGCCCTTAGCTTTTCGAGCGTCTGCACCGCACCAGTGGCACTCATTGATGTATAGAGAAATGGGCTTACCGCATTTCGGGCATCTCCACTTCTTATCCTCTTCCTCAAGCCACTCCTCAACCTTGCCAGCCTTGATCTTCGCCAGATTCGCCACCAAATCCTCGCCTCGCTTCAAAGAGTGGTCTGCAATCGAACGAAACCTCTTACAGTCAGTATACACATCACACTCGTAACAGAACCTGACGCCCTTGGCTTCTTGGCACTTGATTATCTTGCAGTTCTTCCCCCACCTAGCATTGTCCCAACCGTCAACAAGCACCGTCTGACCACCCTCACACCGAATATCCTCAGGCTTACACTTGCTCCGCCTAGCCACTGCCCGCCTGAGCTTCTCCGAATCCTTTCCAGCTCTGTAGATCAAACAGAAGCCACAGTAAAGCCCGCATCTGCCCACAAGATTCTTGTTAACCAAAGTGCCAACACTCCCTCTTCTCATTATTCTCTAGGCTCTCAGGGCTTCAAACAGGAATCTGCCCACATTACTTTTTCGTTTCGTCCCGCCAACCTTGCTTCTACGCGCTACGCTACTACTCGGTTGAGCCTCCTTCTTACCCATCATCTTCATCGTCAACATCGCCGTACCCGCTACAATCGAAACCGACACAACCCCAAACACGCAATCCCCAAGCAACTCAAAAGGATACGAATACTTCTGACCGCTCTCCGTGTCAACCATCCTCCAAGCAAACGGAAACCCATAATACTTCCTGCCCGGAATGCCCACCGAGTCAGGATTGTTCTCAACAAGCCCGCTTCCGAAGCCCACAAACAACCCAACAACCACCACGATAGCCACAATCAGCCAATTCACCTTCAAACCATTCACCACCATCAAATCTAACAGCAAACCACACAAAACCTTTTGCCCACTCTCAAAGACGCGTTCTCTGGTAACATTTTCAATTCTGGGAGCTATCTTGCCTTAACGATGTGGTACCCAGAAGCTTTCCGAAGCCTGTTCATAACAGCCAAACCCAATCCCTCAGCAGGCACGCCTTCAGCAACAATCACGTCCACGCCTTCTAAGTCAAACTCCCTCAAAAGCCTGAACAAGTTCCGCGCAACAACCGCCAAATCCCTCCTGCTCCCAAGAGACTTCACAACACAACCACCATAGCAAGTAGCAGTCTCATCCGTAGCCAAAACACCCACCTTCCTTCCCTCCTCTCTGTAAAACTTAACCAACTCGCTCGCTTTAGCCACAACCGCATTAACCTCACCCTCAACCACAACCACCTCGGCATCAGGCGCGTAATGCTTATACTTCACCCCAGGCGAACGAACCTTCTCCATCCACAAAGCCTTCTCCGCAGTTACAGCAGGATTAAGCTCCACCCCACGAAGAGCCTCCCGCAACACCTCAAACGGCGTCCCACCAGGCCGCAAAACCTGCGGCGGATCAACCGTCAAATCCAGAACCGTAGACTCCACACCAACAACCGTCGGACCCGCATCCAAAACCGCGTCAATCCGCCCACCCAAATCATCCAAAACATGCTCAGCCGACGTCGGGCTGGGCTTGCCGGCAAGATTCGCGCTTGGCGCTGCAATCGGGCAACCGCTCTCTCTGATCAGAGCCAAAGCAACATTATGCCTAGGCATTCTGACTGCAATCGTATCCAAACCCGCCACAGTCACATCAGGCACAACCTCAGACCGCTTGAAAATCAGCGTCAGCGGACCAGGCCAAAATCTCTCCATAAGCGCCTTAGCCCGAAACGGAACCATCTCAGCCAACCTATAAACATCCTTCACGTCGCAGATGTGCACTATCGGCGGGTTGTCAAGCGGACGCCTCTTCACTCTGAAAAGGCTCAAGACCGCCTCACCATTCAAAGCGTCCGCTCCCAAGCCGTAGACAGTCTCAGTTGGAAAAGCCACTAAACCGCCCTGCTTGATGAAATCCGCTGCCAGACGAACCTTCTCAATGTCGAGCTCTTGCGAATCAACCTTCAACACTAACGTCTTCATCAAACACTGATAGAGTCAAACTTGACCATTTAAACTTCTTCAAAGGCAGAAACGAAAAAGAAAAGGCGAAATGGCTAGACAACGTAGTAGTCTATGACTTTCTTCATGCTTTTCGGCGCTGCCTGCCTCGCCGCAAGCTGCTTCAAAATCGCAATCACCTGAGGCTGGAAACGCGCAATGTCCGTCAAACTCACCAAACCCACAAGCCTCTTATCATCAACAACAGGCAGCTTCTTGATCTTCATCTTGAACATTAACTTCACAGCCTCCCCCAAATCCATGCTGGGTTCAGCAACAACCAACGGACTCGTCATAACATCCTTCACCATGATATTGGCTGCATCCTTCCCATCAGCGACAACCCTCTTCAAAAGATCCCTCTCAGTTATTATCCCCATGGCTTTCCCCTTCCTGACAGAAATCAAACAGCCGATCTCAAACTTATTCATTACCTCAGCAGCCTCTTTAACCGTGGACTCCTCATCAATCGTAATGACTTCCTTCACCATCACATCCCTAACTTTCAGCGACATGTCACTCTGCTTATCCTCTTTCTTACGTGACAATAAACCACCAATTCCCTAATTCATCAAACCTCGTATATATAAACTGACGTGCAGAATTTTCCCTTCACAAACCACACAACCGACGAACAACCGCTTCAACACGTTTGTCAGCGGGAATCTTTGCACGTTCAAACTTCTCCTTAGGCTTAGTAAACGGTCTAGTCGCATCAACACCCATCTTCGTCGTCAAGCCCGTCTCCTGATCAGCAGAGGAGTCCAAAGTCGAACCGCGAACACTCTTAACGACAACCAAATCCTCACCTGCCTGAAAACGCGTCGCAATAGCCCACTCCACATCGCAAGGATCAAACACGTCAATGTCAGAATCCACAACCACCGCATGCTTCAAACTCGGATGCGCCGCAAACGCCGCCAACAAGACATTCTTCCCATCGCCGTCAACCTGCTTCTCAACCGAAATCACCGCGTGAAGCCACCCGCTGCCACCGACTGAAAGATTAACAACACACACTTTCGGCACAACCTTCGAGACGCTCTCCCAAATCAACACTTCATGAGGCAAACCCATCAAAAGCCTATGCTCAGCCCCAGACGGCAAAAGCCCCTCATAAACATAATCCCTGCGACGCATAACCCCCACAACATCCACAACAGGCTGCCGCCTCTGAACATCATACGTCCCAGTGATATCTACAAACGGCCCCTCAACAACCTCCTTCGACGCAGAAATTCTGCCCTCCAACACCAACTCGGCCTCCACTGGAGCACAGGCGTTCACATGTTCGCACTCAACCACCCGAAGACCATTTCCCATCAAGGTGTTCGCTACATCAAACTCGCACACGCCGAAAGGAAGAGGAGAAGAAGCAGCCAGCAGCACCGCCGGATGAACACCAATAGACATTGACACGTCCAAGTCTTTACCCGCCTCTTTTGCCATCCGCCAAAGCTTGAAAAGATGCCGCGGAACCAAACGAATCGCCAAATGATTCTTGTCCAAGACTTCCAGCCGATGCACCGAAACGTTCTCAACCTTGCCATCAACACTCTTCGCGTACACAACAGCCGAAGTAATGTACGGAGCTGCATCTTTCTCGAAATGCGTCAGAAAAGGAAACCTCGAAAGATCAGCTTTCTCAACAACCTCCTTTACTGGACCATCCCCGACAGTCTTTGGTTTCTTCGGCGACCCCCAAGCCTCAGTCAACCTCTGATAAAGCCCTTCTTGGTCGACACCCAATCCAGCACAAATCCGCCTGCGTGTTCCACAGACGTTTGCAACAACCTTCGTGTCATGGCCCTTCACTTTTTCGAAAAGAAGAACTGGGCCTTCCTTATCGCACTTTTTCATGACAAACGGAATCTCGAAACTTGTGGAAAGCGCATCCTTGACATGTAGCACTTCCTTTTCCTTCTCCATCTGCCTCAGAAAATCTCTGAGACTCATGCCGTGACTCCCTCTTTCTCAGTCTCAGAAACCGTTACCTTCTCAATCAACCTCTTGAAAATCGACTGCGCATGCAACTCGTCCATCGTCTCTAGGAAGATGGAAACCAACGCAATCTTCCCCTTTTTCGCGGCAATATACTCAGCAAACATGCGTGCTGAGATTGCGTTTCTGTCACCTAGCAGAACTGAAGACGACGGTGGTGCAAGCAAGTCTTTCGGTTTCGGAACAGCAATCGCCAGCGTTCCAAGTTTGTCTTCACTTTCGCTCAGCAACACCAAACATGAATTCTTCGCTTCCACGTACACTGCCAAAAAATGCTTGTTCAGCTCAACTATCTCATCCTTCACAACTCTTGCCCGTTCCATTGTCAGCGTCTCCACCGCTTATTAATAGCTTCATATACTCACTATTTATCATTTTCAAAAGGCGAAGCAGCAAATGACTGAGAAGCGAGCAGAGAAAATCTTGGAAACACTGCGAAAAACCTTCACAATGCCGAAATGGACAAACTCAAAACGAGACCCCTTCAAAACGCTGATCGTCACAATAATCTCACAAAACACCGCTGACAGAAACACCGCCAAAGCCTTCGAAAACCTTTCGAAACACTTCAAAATAACCCCCGAAGCACTAGCGAACGCCAAAACAAATCAAATTGAAAGCTGCTTGAAACCGGCTGGCCTCTACCGAAACAAGGCAAAAACAATAAAACAGGTCTCAAAAATAATCCTTGAGAAACATCACGGCAACCTTGAATCCATCTTGTCAATGCCCTTTGAAGACGCAAGAAGAGCACTGATGGAGTTTCCCGGCGTCGGCCCCAAAACCGCAGATGTTGTCCTTCTTTTCAGTGCAAAGAAACCCACGATCCCAGTGGACACTCACGTCGACCGCACCTCAAAACGCTTAGGATTGACACCTGCAAATGGAGACTACGAAACTGTGCGCAAGTCGCTTCAATCACTATATGACCCAAAAGACTATCTAGCCGTTCATGTGCTTCTCATTTCGCAGGGCAGAAAATGCTGTAAAGCCAGAAACCCGCTGTGCAAGCAGTGCCCTGTAGACATGCTTTGCCCCTCAAGGCATTTGTGGGATAAGAATGATTGAGCTTACGACTGAAGTCGCCACCTACTTTCCATACGCTGAGGTGCGGCCCTTTCAAGGTGAATTCATAGAAGTAATTCTCGAGGCTGTGAAAAAGGGTCGTTCTGCTCTGATTGAGGGAAGCAACGGCCTGGGAAAAACCATCGCTGCACTGTCCGCCTGCCTCCCGAAAGCTGAAGAAAATGATCTGAAAATACTGTACGTTGCACGGACGCATCGCCAGCACGACCGCGTGATCGAAGAATTGAAAGCCGTCTCTAGAAAGCTGCGAGTTTCAGGGGTTTCAATTCGCGGACGCCACGAAATGTGTCTAAACAGCTTTGTAACAAGATACGCATCGGATGCCCGATCAGTCATGGAAGCCTGCGAGATGCTAAAAGCCAGGGACAGGTGCCCGTACTATCGCAGCATCGAGGAAAGGGAGGAGGAGTACTCTGATCTTAGGCATCGAATTGCCCTTTTCCCGTGTAAGGCTTCAGAGATCCAGAAGATCTGTCGAAGAAAAGGCTTCTGCCCCTATGAGCTTGTGAAGGCTTCCTTGGTCGACGTCAGGGTTATTGCGCTAAGTTATCTTTACGTATTCGACCCTGAAATCCGCAACGTTTTTCTGAAGAGTTTGGACACGCCGATGCAGAACATCATCTTGATTGTCGACGAGGCGCACAACCTTCCTGAAACGGCCGTTGAAATCGCGAGCAGTCACCTTTCGCTCTTCACGCTGGGACAAGCGAAGATTGAGGCCGAGAAATTCCGCTATAAAGACATCGCAGGTTTCGCAGACATTGTTAGGAACGAAGTCGAAAGGGCAACAGAGAAAATCGGGAAAGAGACCTTAGTTTCGCCCGAGTTCCTGCTTGAGCTTGTGCACGAAAAAGCTGGTGTTGACGAGCCTCAGAAATTCTTTCAGCATCTGAATGCGGTTGGCTACTTAATCAAGAGAACATTGCTCGCAGACGGAAAATATCCAAGGTCTTACATTCACGCAATGGGCGAGTTTCTGTCCCGGTGGGTCGAAACTACCGGCGACGAGTCATACGTCAACGTGATAAGTAAATACACATCCCGCAAGGGTTTGCCGACAGCAAAACTGGAGATAGTCGCTTTAGACCCTTCGAAAATCACGGCACCGGTCTTCTCATCAGTCCACTCAAGCATACTCATGTCAGGAACACTTCAGCCGCTAGAAGCATACGCGCAGATAACGAAGCTTCCTGAAGACACGGTGAAAAGAGTCGTTCCGTCGCCGTTTCCCAAAGAGCATATTCTGCCGCTTGTAAGTTGCGGCGTCACAACAGCGATGGAGAAAAGAACGCCCGAGATGTACGGCAAGATTGTTTCGCGAATAGAAGAGGTTGTTCAAAATACTCCCGCCAACACAGGCATTTTCGCTGCTTCATTCGAGGTTCTTCAGGCCTTATGTAGCAGTGGACTGGAAAAGGCGCTGAAAAAGCCATTTCTCCATGAGCGTAGAGGGATGAGCTCCAGAGAAAATGAGAGCATGGTTGCAGACTTCAAGGCATATGCCAGTCGCGGCGGCGCTGTGTTCCTTGGGGTTCAGGGCGGACGGTCCTCCGAAGGTGTGGACTATCCAGGAGACGAGATGAACTCTGTCGTGATTGTGGGCGTGCCGTACGCCGAACCGACTCCGAAAGTCAAGGCTCAAATCAGCTACTTTGAGAAATGCTTTCCAGAGCTTGGGCGCGAATACGGCTACGTTATTCCAGCCATGAAAAAAGCTTCTCAAGCCGCTGGGCGAGCAATAAGGACTTTGGAGGACAGGGCAGCCATGATTTTTCTTGACCACCGTTTCTCAACGATTTACTGTCAACGTTTTCTGCCGTTGTGGATACGTGACAACTTGAAGGTCCTGCCAGATAAGGATGGAGTTATTGCAGAGGAACTTGCCGTCTTCTTCAGAAAAGATTCTTGAATTCTGCGAAGTCAAGGGTGGTTTTCATCGGTCAGAACTGAAACTTCTTTCAGGTTCTTGTCAAGCTTGACTTTTCCCATGTTGACTATGGCAATGTCATCAGCGACTGGGGTTGAGATTTTCAGGTATTTTCTCGTGAAGTCGATTTCCTGCAGGACACCGATTCCCAGGAACTGCCTCTTGGAATTGTATAAGGCGATAAGCAGTCCTTCCTCGTTGCCCTTTCGAATCAACATGACTCTTTTCTTCGAGAATTCTTCAACTTTTTTGATGTTTTCCGGCTCAATCCAACGCCTTCTGCCTATGACAATACAAACTCTGTCGGGCAACTCGGCGAAATGAAGCGGTTTCATCCCCAAGAGCTCATAGATTTTTCTCGCTTGCCTGACGTTTTCATGCATTTTGCCTAGGCCGAAAAGTTCGTCTCCTTCGATTTTCAGCCAATTCAAGGGAAGAGACTGAACTTTCGAATTTCTCAGATACTTGACGTACCCCAGTTCTCTTAGGTTCCTGCGCTTTTCTCTGTTTCTCTGTCCTATGGTTGAGGGCGAATCAACGAGGACGTTCTTGCATTCGCCAAAGGCGCTTAAAATGGGCGTCAGCTCGTCTTTTTGCTGGATCCAGAAAATTATGTCGGGTTCAAGTTTTCCGGTGAGCTGGATCTTGTAGTTGGCGGCGTCTTCTCCTTCAACCCAACCGTCTGTGTCTATAAGAACAACATCTGGCTCGTTGCTAAGGATTTCCTTCTTGAGTGTAGTCAGCCCTTCCACTACCTTGTCTGTGTGTCCGCTCGGTGAGGTGGTGCCTATGAAGAAGGCATCTTTCTCTTTGAGGTCGAACAGGTCCGTAACAGGCTTGGCCACAAAGGCGTAGGCAAGGGTGCACGGCGGTCCGATGTCAGACTGGCCTAAGTCTCCGTCGAGGATTGCGACTTTTCGCTTTTCGTGAAGTAGTCTGTTTATTAGGTAGGTGCAGAAGCTTGTTTTGCCAGAATCAACTGCGCCCAACACTATTGCTGTAATCGGCTTGGTTTGAAGACTTGTGAGCTCTTCATATGATTTCACCCATGAAGCAGGAACAGTGTTTCCGTCAGACTCTTCTGCCGCTGCGTTTTCCCCGAGCGACATGTCAAACACGGCTGTTTCTTCCACCGCAAATGGCAGCCTTTTTCCTTCACGTATGACAACCCTGCTTGCATTTCTCAACAAGGCGCCAAAAACCTCTGCCTTCCCCGAAGTCAATGTGACAGAAGCTGGGCCGTCAACGATGAGAGTCTTGCCTTTCTCAACTGTTCGGTTCATTTGTCTTTCTCCGTTGGAACTTGTGTCCGTTTCTTCCAGCTATTCTTATTGCTGATACGATGTCTCTCAATCCTCTTCTGTGTTTCGTTTTATTCAAGTTGCGGTTTGTTCCGGCTTCGCTTACGCTTTCCAACACTACGTTGGGAGGTAATGCTTTATCCAGACCTCTTAAGAGTTTTTCTTTGCACGCTGGGACTCCATCGCCTATTTTCACGGAAACATAGTCTGTTGGCACGTTCTTAAGATTCTTCAGAATATTTTTCACCTTGTCTGTTGTCTCTTTAACGCTGAAACAGTTGGCTGTTTCAATGATTTTTCCATCTGCGAGAACTGCCACGCCGAAGACTTCACCGGGGTCTATGCCTATGACTATCTTTTCAAAATACTCCTTGCCCTGAACTATCTGCAACGCTTCGCTTGCAAGCGCCTCAGGCTCCACCTCATTCTGATAAACCAAAACCCTATCATGGTTCACCAAGCATCGCTCCTCCTGCGTGGTTATAACTACCTTGATCTCTGCAGGGATGGGCTCGGCTGGAGTTAAGCTTAGGAAAGGTACCCCTCTCTTTCTCAACTCGTTGACAATGATGTAGTAAGCTTTTCCCGAAAGGGTTGCGACAGCGATCTCCGCTTTCATGCACGTTTCCCATTCATGTTGATATTTAGGCGCAAAACAGATTATTAGTTTCGCGGTTTATATCTGTTGATGTGCATGGCTGTGCTGCAGAAAATCCCAACTGGCTGCGACAGAATTGACCAGATTCTAAGCGGCGGCATACAGATTGGAAGCGTGAGCCTCATCTATGGCGAGGCGGAAACAGGAAAAACTACCTTGGCAATGCAGTGCGTCGTGAACTGTGCAAGGCAAGGATACAAGACATTGTTCGTGGATTGTGACAACACGTTTTCAGTTCGAAGACTCTCTCAGATTGCTTCTGACAAGTTCAAGGAAGTTGCTGAGTTGATAATTCTGATGAAGCCCAATGACTTTCATGAACAAGGAGTAGTCGTTGATCGACTTACTGACTACATGACTAAGAATTTCGGGCTCGTGGTCTTCGACACCGTCACGTCCCTCTACCGCCTTAGCGTGGGCGAGTCTGCCTCGAAAACGTTTGAAATGAATCGAGAGCTGAACAGGCAGCTGGCGGTTTTGGCGCAGGTTGCTAGGACGCAGAAAGTCGCAGTTTTGACAACAAGTCAAGTTCACAGCGCCTTAAACAGGGTTCCAGTTAGTGTGCAGCCCGTGGCGACGAGGGTCTTGAAATTTTGGGCCGATACGGTGATCGCGCTGAATCCTAAGAATTCGCAGATGATTAGGGCAGTTCTGGAGAAGAACCCGAGAAAACTTCAGGCCGTAACCTGTAACTTAAAGATAGAAGAAAAAGGAATACACGAGTATCCGATGCAATAATGGAGCCTGCAAAGATGGAGATTGTTCAGTTAGCCATTGAAGCATTGAAGTTCATATTCCCAGCCTATTGCGCGAACGCCGTGCCAGTCATTGCGGGCGGCCGTCTTCCAATTGATTTGGGCAAGAATTTTCTCGATGGGAAACCGATATTCGGAAAGAACAAGACCTTTCGAGGCTTCCTCGTCGGATTGGCTGTTGGAACGGCTGTGGGTTTAGTGGAGAGTATCGCATTCGGGTATCGCCTCGAGTTTGGCTTGCTGCTGTCTCTGGGAGCGCTGTTTGGGGATTTGGCTGGAGCTTTTGTGAAGAGAAGGCTTAGTATCCGTCCTGGAGACATGTTGCCAGTTGTTGACCAAGTTGACTTCATAGTAGGCGCGATTGTGTTTTCGCTTCCTCTTTCATTGCAGTTCGCATCTTGGCAGCTTTTTGCAGCTGCCCTGGTCATTACTCCTCCAATTCATCTGCTGACAAACTTTGCTGCCTACAAGCTGGGTTTAAAAAATAATCCGTGGTAGGATTCTATCCGCCCACTTTGAGTCGGATCGTAGCTTCGAGGAATATGTAGGCTATCAGCAGAAGGGTGATGCCTACTATGAACATCATGTATGCTTGTCTCGGCTTGTAAGCGTATCTTGTGCTTTGGTACATGACTATCAGTCCGATGATGCCGAAAGAGTAGAGTATCGTGGCAACTATGCTGTCGGATATGAACTGTTCTGAGAGTTGCGGATAAAGGAAGATAAATCTTCCTCCGTAGTAAACGGCGGGCTGAGGCTTCACTACTAGGTCGTATAGGCCTCCTCCGAACAGGAACACGGCAAAGGCGATGGCAAGGGTTGAAACGATGAGGGTTGACGGCTTCGCTGTTGAAATTCTGCTGTAGAGCCTGTTTAGTGAGAAGGACAGTGAAGAGATTCTTTTCTTAGTTGCTCGTGCCATCTTGCTTTTCTCCGCTCTTAATCATGGACTCAGCCACCTCCCGAGCCCATTCGCCTGTTAAAGGATTCTTGACAATCTCACTTAAATACTCTTTCCAAGGGATCCGCATTGCCTCTTGCCAAACCTTGTACTTTCCAATTACGTTTTCATGGGCTTTCATGTGCAACTCGCAGTAGCCGTTTTCTCCAGCTTTTCTGCTGCATGCTTTACACTTCATTCCCTTTTCTCCCTTCCTTCCTTCAGCGGGCACCGTGGATTGAAACATATGGTCCACAGGCGTCTTCCTTTTGCTAACACTTGAACCGTAGGCCAACCGCATCCGCGACAGTTCTTCGTGAGCGGTTTTATGATGCCTCGTTGCGGGAGCGGAAATGATGTTTTGCACAGCCCCTTGAAGTAGTTTGTGCAGCCGACGAAGCGTTTCCCCGTTTTCCGTGAATACAGCACCGTCAATTCTCCAGTCCTGCATACTGGGCAGGATCCGATGATTCTTTCGTCTGTTCTCGATTTTCTAATTGCTTCGCTTAATTGCTCCCCGATCACTTTCTGGTTCTCTTTCAGCTTTTCAACTACTGGCTTGAGGATTTCCAGAGCTTCCGCCAGAACTTTCTCTTTCTTTTGGTTGTTTGTCTGGATTCTGTTCATTTTTTCTTCCAGTTCTCTTGTGAACTTTATCGAAACAACAGTTGGGCAGTATTTTTCCATGACTTCCAGAACCTCAAGGCCGAGGTCGGTTGCAGTCAATTTTTCGCCTTTAACGTATTTCCTGTCGTAGAGCGTCTGTATTGTTTCCGCTCTTGTTGCCTTTGTGCCGATTTCCGTTTCCTCCATTTTTCTGAGTATGCTGCTTGGATTGTATCGTGGCGGGGGCTTGGTGAACTTGTTGATTAGGATCATCTTCTTAACAGTGACTGTTTGTCCTTCTTCCATCGGAGGCAGAATCATCTCTTCCGACCTCACGTAGGGCTCGTAGAAGTGCATCCACCCTTCCTTGAGGATTCGCCTCCCGTTCAAGAGGAAACGGTGTCCGTTGATGTTGATGTGAGTTTTCATGCTTTGCTTTAGTGCTGGTTCGCTAAAGACGGCCATGAACCTTCGGATGACGAGGTCCCAAATGCGCCTTTCAGAATCTTCGAGAACTCTCGCTGGCAGGTCTCCAGTAGGATAAATAGCAGGGTGCGCAGGATCTTCCCTGTTTCCTTCTCTCGGCTTCAGTTCTGGGCATGCGAGAAGTCTTGCGGTGAGACTTCGGTATTGGGAGGCTTTGCTTAGGTTTTTCAGTATTGCTTCGTAGTTTATCGCTGGCGGAAGTTTTTGGCTGCTGGTTCTCGGGTAAGAAATCAGAGCGTCTAGGTATAGACACTGGGCGATTTTGGACGTGCGGCTTGGCGTATATCCAAAGAGGTTGTAGGCTTCGCTTTGAAGAGCGCCCAAGTCAAATGGCAGTGGCGGCGGTTGCTGAAATTGCTTAACCTCAATTTTCTCGATCTTTCCATCTTTGTTCTCACAGGCGTTCAGAACGGCGTCTGCTTCATGTTTGATTTCAATTTTCTTCTTTTCGTATTGAGCTTCGAAAACCTTTCCGTTTATTTCGACTTCCGCTGTGATCTCCAAGAATGGTGTGGGCACGAAACTTCTGATGGCCTTTTCTCGTACTGCAACGAATTTCAGAGTAGGTCCTTGCACTCTTCCTGTGCTCAGCGTCGTGTATTTTCCACTCCAGTCCTTTGCGGCCACTGTCAGGGCTCGTGAAAGATTTATACCGAAAAGCCAGTCAACCTCGTGTCTGGCGAGTCCAGCCTCGATGAGTGCAAAATCCAGATGCGGCAACGGTTCAGCATACGATTTTTCCAGTTCTTCTTTGGTCAGTGTGGAATATTTCATGCGTTTTGACATTTGATCTTTGCCGTCGCACGCGTATTTCAGTATGGAGTATCCGATAATGCTTCCCTCAATGTCATAGTCACATGCGTCAATGAACACGTCAGCGTTCCTTGCCAATTTTGCAATGGCGTCGATCCATGTGCGGACTTGGCGTGCACTCTTTTCTGCGACGTATCTTGGCACCCATTTGAAATCGAAAACTGGGTACTGGCTTCTTCCCTTTCTTTCTTCGGCAACCGTGTACAGGTGCCCCAGCGCCGGGACAACAACAATCTCTCTATCCCGTTCTGCCACGTAATAGGGCACTCCGTTTTCTTCCATTTTCTTTGGCTTTTCTTCGATGTCAAGGGCTAAGGCTATTCTGCGGGCAGCATCAGGCTTTTCAGTAATGACAAATGTGTACTTTTCCATGCGAGTACAAGCCACACTAGTGCAGTGGGGAATTGCTTCTCAGAGGTAAGCGATGCGGGCTGAATTAAGAGTTTCTGCCACAAACGTGCACAGTAAGATGATGGTCTCTTGGGCTGCCTAAGGTCCTTGTATTGATTGAGCTCTGGGAAGTCGTGAGCATGTTTGGCTTTCTTGAGGAAGATTCTGGCTGGTTGACTGAGTATCTTCGGTTTCTTTCATTGGATAATCGTGTCGCGGGAGCGTTTCGCTCCTGCAGCATTGTCCGCTCGGCGTTTCGGTTGAGCAATCAATAAATATGTCATGGACGCTTACTTTCCTTACTGCCCAGTGGAGTGTATTGTTGTGCCTCAGCGCGTAGTGTGTCAAGGTTGTGGACATGTTTTGTATCAAGGTGCCGAATTGAAGCCTCCTGATGAAGTTCTGCATCAGCACGATGGGAAGTGCCCGAAATGCGGGAAGAAACTTGCGCTTATACCTATTGATGTAGACGTGAAACCCATAAGGTAGGCTTTTTGTGGGGGGAAAGGCGTTTGACGGAAAGGACTATGAGAACCCAGCTTTATGCTGTACATCGGCAAACAGCGAAGTTGACGGTGTTTGCTGGTTTTGAAATGCCGCTTTGGTACAAGGGCATAATACCTGAGCACTTGGCTGTTCGCAACAGCGTTGGTATCTTTGACATCTCTCACATGGGGCGGGTTATGGTCACAGGCGCTGATTCTGAACGCTTTCTAAACCACGTTGTCACAAACAACGTTTCAACACTGTCGCCTAACGGAGCGCAATACTCAGTCATGTGCAACGAGAAAGGCGGCATACTAGACGACTTCGTTGTGTACCGCTTGGAAGCTGCAAAGTTCTTGGTGGTTTTCAACGCTAGCAACCGCGAAAAAGACTACAACTGGCTGGTCAAAAATGCTACAGGCTTCGATGTGAAAATCGAAGACATCTCAAACGATGTGGCAATGTTCGCAGTTCAAGGTCCAAACGCTGAGAGAACCCTGCAGCAATTCTCCACTGAAGATCTCAGCAAGATTGGGCGGTTCAAGTGTGATCATTCGCGTCTAGCAGATGTAGAGGTTTTTCTGTCCAGAACAGGTTACACAGGCGAAGATGGTTTTGAAGTCTTCATCTGGAATGCCTCTCTGGCAAGACCTGACAACGCGGTGAAACTGTGGAACAGCATTCTTGAGGCAGGCAAAACCTTCGGAATAGAACCGTGCGGGCTGGGTGCGAGAGACACTTTGAGGCTTGAGGCTGGATTGTGCCTTTACGGGAACGATATGGATGAAAACACAACCCCGCTAGAGGCAGGCTTAGGCTTCGTGGTCAAGCTGCAGAAAGAAAAATTCATAGGAGGGGACGTTCTGCAGAGACAGAAAGCTGAAGGCGTCAAGCGCAAACGTGTCGGAATCCTCATGGTTGACCACGGCATACCGCGACCAAAAATGGAAGTCTTCGATCAGGCAGGCGAAAAGATTGGAGTGTTGACAAGCGGGACACACTCACCACTGCTCAAAATCGGCATAGGAATGGCTTACATTCAGGTATCCAACTCTCAAGAAGGTAACGTTGTAGGCGTGAAGATTCGCGACAAAACGGCCAAGGCAAGGATAGTGGCATTCCCATTCTACGACCCTGAAGAATATGGGTACAAGAGACTGACTGTGAAGTAAGAGCTGGTTGTCAATGGGCCAAGGCAACGTGAAAGATGATGTCCCTGAAACTTTTTGGGAAACAGCCACCAGAACCAAGATGGCAGCTACCTGACAAATGTAGAGATGGCGTTCTTCCTAAAATCAATCAACTTCTCAGAATGTCATCTGGTCGGTGACATTGGAGCCGGTGCAGGCAAATTCTCGTTGCTTGCTGCGGAAAAGAATGTGGAGGTTGTGGCGATTGACATTGACTTGCCTGGACTTAGGAGGCTGAGGTTCAAGAACAGGCTTGTGAACGTTGTTCTGGCTGATGTGAGAAACATCCCTTTGAAAGAGGATATTCTTGATGCAGCGTTTATGATTGAAGTAATTGACTACATACCAGAATCGGACACCGTGTTAGTCGAGTGCAGCAGAATCCTGAAAAACGGTTGCTCGCTGGTTTTCTCATTTGGCAACAAGGCGAGCTTAAAGTCGAAGCTCAGGAACTTGCAGGGAAAAAACTACATGCACTCGTACGATGAGATAGCGAACGAACTGCGCAAAGCTGGCTCTAAGCTTGTCAGAAAAGAGGGGTTCAACTGGTTGCTGTTCAGCCGAGCCTCGGAGAATTTTTTTTGGTGCCTCTTTCTGTCAAGATGGAAAGGCTGTTCGGACTGAGGAGGATGCCGAGCGTGAGTCCGTGGGTGATGACGCACGCCGTAAAGCAAGAGTGAAAGTTGCATTTCTCTCTTCGTGGAAAACATTTCTAGTAAAGTATATATGAATAATGTACGTCATGCTAGACACTGGAATCCTATTAGCTCACCGCAAGGGAAATAAAACACTTCAATAATTTGTGTAGGAGAGATGGCCCAAAAATGAAGCTTGGCAATGTTTTCACGAAAGAGCGTGCTGTTAATGCTCTGAAAAGTGTAGGAAAGCTTCGGCTCAAGATCAGTCACGACTCGATGATCACTTTTTCAGCGTTACTTCTGATTCTTTTTATTGCCTTCACAGTGCGTATTTTCCCGATGCGCTGGGAGATTCAGACGGGAACAATGCATCTGTCCGAGTTTGACCCCTACTATCAATACAGCCTTGCAAAATACGAGGTTGAACACGGTTTGATTTCGCCTTACTGGCCAACCCAATGGATTAACAAGCAGCGCTGGTATCCAGGCGGCCAAAACATGGCGATTTCATACCCATCTCTGCCGATGACTGCGGCATTCTTCTACGACATAGTCTCCTTCTTGGGTGTTAATATCGACTTGATGAGTTTCTGTGCGCTCTTCCCAGTAATAATGGGCACTCTCGCATGTTTGATCATCTACTTCCTTGGCAAGGACATTGGCGGAAGATCGGTTGGCCTTTTTGCATCTCTTTTTCTTGCTCTAAGTGCACCCTATATTCAAAGAACCTCTCTGGGCTTCTTTGATGACGAAACCATAGGAGTATTGACGCTTATATTGTTCAGCTTACTGTTTCTGAGAGCTATTGAGGAAGATAGGCCCGTTGGCTCGGTCATAAAGTATTCAATCGGTTCCGCCGCTGCTTTGGCGTATTTTGTTCTTGGATGGGGCGCAGCGTATTATCCTATTGGGCTTGCTGTGCTTTTTGTTTTTGTCCTACTTCTGTTGGGAAGATACAGGCGGCGCATTCTGCTGTCCTACAGCATAACCTTCGGATTGGGCCTGTTAATTGCCATAAACGCTCCTTACATTTCGACAACATACCTTACGAGTGCTGCTGTTTTGCCAGTAGCTGGGCTATTTGCTTTGCTTTGCCTTTTCGAGATTCTTCCTTACTTGGTCTCGCTAAGAGCAAAGGCAGCATTCACGGCGCTGCTGTTGGGAGGATTGGCAGGTTCCTTTGTCTTGCTTTGGCGAATGGGCCTTATGGAGAGCGTTGCTGGGAAGTTTCTTTCGGTTATAGACCCGTTGCTGCGGGCAGCTTCTCCGCTCATAGAGTCCGTGGCTGAACACAGAATATCATCTTGGGGCTCCATGTACTACGATTTTGGCATAATGATAGTGTTCTTTGCAGTCAGCTTTTACTTCGTCTTGAGAGATCCAACTGACAAGAATTTGTTCCTGATGCTCTTTGGCCTAACGTCACTCTACTTCGGTTCCTCAATGGTGCGTCTGCTTCTCATTTTGGCGCCAGCGTTTAGCCTTCTAGCAGCGGTAGGAACGATAGGAGTTCTGAAACCGTTCGTAACATTGCTGAAGGAGCCAAGCAAGATTGTGTCTAAAAAGAAGTTTGGGCTCGAACATGTTGGAAAGGAATTTAGCGGAACCGCCGTTTTCATGGTTTTTCTGATCTTGATGACAAACTTTGCTATCTCGCCGCAGTCGGGAGGCATACCCAAGGTGGTGACCCAATCTTATGCTCCAATCACCATCACTGCGGGCAGTCTTCCAATTTCCCCTCAGGAGCCTGTGCGGGAATGGATTGATATGCTGGTTTGGACAAAGAGCAACCTCAATTCAGGCACGGCTGTATGCGCGTGGTGGGATTACGGGTACTGGTTAGCTATACTTGGAAACGTGACGTCGCTTGCCGACAACGCCACAATAAACAACACTTCAATCGAAAACATAGGCTTCACGTTCATGGCCAACGAGACTGAGTCAGTGAAGATGCTTAAGCTATACAATGCGAAATACATTCTTGTGTTCACGACCTTAGGTCTAAGCTCATCGACGAGCGGAACTGCTGTAACTGAGGCTGGCTACGGAGACGAGGGAAAATGGACATGGATGGCTAAAATTTCTGGACAGAGCGCACACAAATCGGACTGGTCTGGATGGGATTGGACTGATGAGAGCACATTCGGGAAATATGTCAACACGACAACCTATTGGCCAGGTAATTGGGCATGGAATGAGCGGGGCTACAACACGACAATTTATCAGCTGATGACTTGGGCAAGAACCTTATATTGTAACGCGCAGGGAGTGATTGACCCAGACGCAGGCAACGCTACTGGAGCGGTAAACCCCACTACCGGAGCGGTAAACCCCGTGCCGCAATACTTTGTACCAGCATACATTGCCGGGTTGACTCTTACCCCATCAGATGCTAGTAGCAAATACGGCGGACTCATTCCATTGGTATGCCTTTACGAGATCAAGTATCCCACTGGGTAAGGAAAGATAGACGTTGTTCCCGAAAGTCCCTGACCAGCACAAGCCAAACAAGCCTTTAGTTCCCAACGGTTTAGGCGTCATCTATGTCATGATAAGCGCCGTGTACATTTTTCTTCTCTATTTCTTTGATGTAATCAACGTGGCTAACGGTGTTTCTGCGCCTCTGACATTGGCAGTCTGCATCTTGTTCGGCGGTTTCATGGGCCTGCTAGATGACTGGATAGATATTAGGTGGCGATACAAGGCTTTCCTTCCGCTAATAGCCGCCATACCGCTCGTTACTTTTGCAAGCCACGTTGGAGCGCGCACTTCAATAGCGCTACCCCTCCTTGGAACCATAAACTTCGGAGGTTACTACTATTTCATAATCATTCCAATTCTCGTGACTATAATCACAAACACCGTGAACCAGCTTGGCGGTTTGAACGGTTTGGAAACAATCTGTCCCGCGATAGTTATGATCGGGTTAATGGCCATCTCAGGTTCTTATGCAATCCTCCTGCTCTGCCCATTAATTGTTTGGCTAATACTCGCCTTCTTCAATTTTCGGGGCAGGATTTTCGTCGGCAACACGGGATCCTTTGCCATAGGGATAACAATCGCTGCTTTTGCAATCATCTCGGATCTAAAGTTCGATTTGGTAATCTCAATTTTGCCATACATATTCAATTCAGCCATAATCCTCTTGACGTTTTTCTTCTACCGGACTAAGGCCAACGTTTCCTTTGACGGCAAACGACTCGTGTCAAACCACAGAAGAAGCCTGATAACGCTCGTCACCTTTAACCGCCCACTGACCGAAAGACAAATAGTCATAGTAATCTCGCTTTTGATGGCGGCCACAACTTTCGCAGCTGTACTTGCCCGACGACTGTTAATGCTCTGACACCTTGCTTACACTTGCCAACATTTGCAGCACAACGCCTTAGGACATAAGATTACAGGGAAAGTGGCCCTACACTTCTTGCAAGCTTTCTTAGCAAGATTTAATAACCATGAGTAGTGCGCATAGAAGTGTTGGCGGGTGAGTGGGCCTCCACCCGTTCCGCCATTACAAACCCCGGGAGTTGGAGGTGAAAGAGTGAAGTTTGACACGAGAGACTTGGCTTTGACGGCTGTTTTTGCAGCTCTGTATGTGGTCATTAATGTGCTTCAAATGGTTTCTGTTGGCAATCCGACGGTGTATGGGCCTATTCAATTGCGTGTTGCTGACTGTTTGATTGCATTGGCGGCTTTGCTGGGCTGGCCTGTTGTCGGCGGCGTAGTTTTTGGCTGCTTCTTGACCAACGCCTACTATTTCATTGGTCCGCAAGACGTGATTTTTGGTCCGGTTGCGAATTTGGTTGCGGCGACAGTCATCTTCCTGCTGAGGAAACATCGTCTTATGGCATGTCTTATTGGCGCTTTGCCTGTTGGCCTTATCGTGGGCAGCTATCTTTGGGTGTTCTTTCCACCGCCTGAAGTTCTTGGCATCTTCCCAGTGTGGGGGGCCATGATTGTAAGCATAACGCTGAGTAGCTTAATTGCAGTATCGGGAATTGGATACGTGTTGCTGACTGTGTTGAGCAGGCCGCGAGTCATTGAGCCGTTAAAGTCTCATGGGTTGAAAGTGGCTACAAATGACGGTTGACAGTGCCTACATGAAACGTTCCAGTTTTGTTAACCCTATTATTTCGTCGAAGTCCAAGCCCAACGCGTCTAAGACTTGGTCGAATGTTGAATGCAGGTAGGCTACGTACTTGTCAACGTCAACCTCGTTTTTCGTTGCAAACTCAACTGGTTTCACGTGAGGTTCCTTGGTCACCTTGACGAAACTTATCAAGTCGCCAGCCCTCAGTTCCGCGCCGTTTTCCTTCAGAATCTTGGCCGCTTTAACGTGTTGGGGCGTGGTTTTCGTGTAATGATCAATTTCCTCGCCTAGAACCACGTTGAACGCCAGGTCGCTCATGCTTTCCCATTCCCGTCTCTTCAGCTGCATGTAGCAGTCGCGGACGATTTCCCCGATGTCTTTCTTGGCGCTTTCGAATCCCGCTGGGCTTCTGGTAGTTGCGAGGCGAGCTTTCATTCTGTCGAAGGCTTTCTTGATGAAGACTGGGATGTGCCTTTTCTTGCCTGTTAGACCTTTGACGTCGACGGTTCCGTCTTCCAGAACTCCGAGGTAATTCTTTTTGCGTGAGCTGAAAACTGCGTATCTGTAGACCTTGTCTACGTCCAGGCCCATTTTCAGTTCGTGTTCTGTCCAGTGGGCTAGTTCCTCGGTTTGCTGTTTTGAAGGGTTTTTGAGGAAGAGGCTGTCTGTGTCGCCGTAGAGCACTTGGATGTTGAGCCGTTCGGCTTTGTTGAGGATTTGTGTTATGGAGTGTCTGCCTATGGCGGCTGTTGCTTCGGCAACTGGCGGACAGTAGAGGTCAAAGCTTTCGGCTCCGAAGACTCCGTAACTTGCGTTCAAGATCACTTTTAGTGCTCCTTGGACGACGTCGTACCAGCTTCGCAGATCCGCGGGCAAGGTCTTGTCTTTCGATTTCAGCTTGTACCACTGCACTCGCAAGTCTCGAAGTGAGCCAATCAGAAGGCTTTCCAGTGCTCGTTTTTTGGTGCATACCCAGCTGCTTGTGTCTGGGACAAGGTTGTTTCTGCATTCTGGGTGTTGGCAGAGGATGGATTGGTAGCCTAGGTTCCAGACTTTTATTATCGAGGGGTACAGGCTTGGGAAGTCCATGACGGCGACGTTGAAGTGTACGCCTGGTACGGGTTCAACGACTATGGCGCCTTTGTATTTCTTGCCTTTGATGATGGCTTTGGTTGATGTTTTGCCTTTTAGGGCGAGTATGTCTTGGGGGTTTGGGATGAGCATGTTTCGGTGGCGGTGTTCGCGTTGTAGGAAGTTTCTTATCCATCGGCTTACGCCTTGGCGGCTTACGTCTTCCATTGGCATGCTGCTTATTCTGGCGAGGACAAGGATTAGTTTCATGACGAGTTCGTCTTCGAAGTTTGTTAGGTTGAAGGTTATTTCGGCGTCTCTGAAGCAGTATTTGGCCAGTTCTGTGTAGGTGAGTTCGCCTAGGTTTTTTTCGAGTGGGATTTTTTCGAGTTTGATGAGTGCTCTGCCGACGTCGTTGAGTGTTACGTCTCGGTAACGGTTGTTGAAGGCGTAGATTTGGATTGAGCGGTTGAAGAAGAACTTGTAGAGGTCGATGTGTACTCCGTAGCTTAGGAGGCAGGAGCGTTTGCCGACTTCTATTGGGATTTCGTTTTGCTTGAATCCTAGGTGGTCGCGAGCTCTATTTGCGAGATAGTGCAGGTCGAAGTCGTCGCCGTTGAAGGTGAGCACGAATGGGTAATCCCATAAGGCGTCGAAGACGGCTTTTACGAGCTTGTCTTCTGAGGGGAATTCCTCCACTATTATGTCAGCTGGTAGGTGTTCTGTTCCTTCGCGCGCTCCTTCCCGTTTTAGGAGTAGTACTTTTTTGAGTCCGTCTGAGGCGTAGAGTGAGACGCAGACGACTGGGTAGGCTGCTTCTCTGGGGTCTGGTACACGTGTTGGGATGGGTGCTAGGACTTCTATGTCTATGGCTACTCGGCGGAATTTTGGTGCTGGGTATTCTAGGAGCCTTGCCCATTCTTCGATGTAGTCTAGTTCTTCGTTTGTTGCGTCTTTGAACATGTCGCGGATTTGTTTGACTGTTTTTTCGGTGTTTTCCAGAATCTTTGGGGTGAGTTTGCCGTTTTGGACTTCGTAGATCATTCCTGGGAAGAGCTTGCTGTCGTAGATGTAGGATTCGTAGTATTTGATGTTGGCTTCCCAAGTTGGTATCATGTCTCTTATGCAGCCTGTTGGGCGTCCGCCGATGGCCAAAGGGTCTTTGGTCACGATTTTTGTCACTGTTACCGTTTTGTCTAATAGAGGATCGATTTTTTCCACGGTCTCAAGACGGTCAAAACCAGGGTGTTTGATAACATCGCCTTTTTCCTCTAGGTCATACTGTGAAAGGTTTGTGAGGCAGTAGGGTTGGTGTCCGGTGTTGTCGAGCCAGAAGTAGATGTTGCCTGAGACGGGTTCGTAGAGTTTGACGAGGGCTTTTCGTGCTTGTCCGTCGTAGGTGGCGCTGACGAAGTAGGAGAGTGGAAGGTTTGCGGGAGCCATTGGCGGGAAGACGCGTTTTTCATTTTTTCTTTCCGCTTTTTCTATCGCGGTTGGAGCTTGTGCTTTCGCTTCTGGTGCAGGTTTGGCTTCTTTGGCTGAGAATAGCGTGTCTAGGCGTTGTTGTGCCATCTTTTGCCCCTTGTTCTAACTAGCCTATTGGGATGGCTGAGTTAAAATCTCTTGCTTAGGCGTTCTGTAAATGGCTGTGATTGGACGCTTTGACTATCAAGTGGGTAGGTTGTAGTTTTGTCGGACAAACGGGCATGGTATTTTGTTGGTGGTGCGGCTTTTCTTTTTGGTCAACAACAAGAGGGTGCTTCATGGTGTCTGTGTTGACTGTTTGCGTGCGCGCCAAGTTGCCTATTCAAGTTGTGCAAAACAGACCATTCCGCCCAGTTGTGTAAGGCGCAACCCTGCTGATGATTCCGCGTCAACTATCCTTGTTTTGACATTTCTGTTTATGGCAATCTGCATCAACCTCTGTATCCTATGTTTTTCGCAGCTGTCTGAAAGGTACTTGTCGGTGAGCATGAGGTATTCAAGCTTAGATCTGCCAGGCTTTTGCGGACCAATGATCAGGTCTTCTATTTCTTTAAGCGAATACAGTACGACTGTGTCCTGGTTTGAAGTGTTGAGACGTTTTTCCAGCATGTCAATCAGGTTTTCTGTCTCCTCTGAGGTGGTGTCGGACATGAGCTGATGGAACATGGGAGTCTTTGTCAGTTCGGCCACTTCGGACTGAGTGCCTGCGGATCCAGTTGCCTCAGAGAATATTGCCTTGTTTGGGCCTTGAACGAGCCATGCGTGATGCCCGCGGATGTGGTCAATGAATCTTTGGGCGTAATCGGTCCTCGTGGGGGATGCAAGGATGATACTTCTGACGCCTTCCTTCAGTGTGGGTCTCAACGCGTTGACGATTGATTCGTGAAAGTTGTACACGGTTTTCGGGTCGTTCCTAGTTCCGTCAAGCCGGAGAGTCTTTTCAGGCTTGACAACATTGCTGAAGACCTTCCACAAGACCGCTCGGTCATTCTCTAATCCTACTAGTATTGCGACAGGATAACCGCGTCTGTACCCTCTTTTTTGCCTCAACGACGTTCACCTTATCTGCAGAACCAATACGCTGAAATGTAAGTGTGTCTTTTGTAGATGGTTTCTCGTCACAAATACTCTTCGGTTTAGAGCCGGGTAGTATGTGCATCTGGTCTGCCTCTTGCAGTCCCCTAGTTCTCTGCAGACTCTCTCAAAACCAATTTTCGATAAAAGCTTCTCCTGTTTGTCTTTACAAGCCAGTTTTCGATTCTGCGGAAAAGCTATAGCTGAGCAAGAAAGAGAACACTATTGCAATGAGTAAGGGTGAAGCAAGACAGACATCATAAGGAGATGCGTGAAGATGGATGAAACAGAAATCTATTACGATGAGAAATCTGAGGACTATGATGAATTATTTTCTATGTTATACTATAGAGTCTTTGATGCTATTACTTGGAATATCTTGAACAGTATCTGCCTGTGAATCCAAATGCTTTAGTTCTTGATGCTGGCGGCGGAACTGGTCGGTGGGCAGTTCGCATCGCCAAGAAAGTCCGAAAAGTCGTCTTGATGGACATTTCAGAAGGAATGCTGAAAGTGGCCGCCAAGAGAATTAGGCAAGAAAACCTTCAAGATAATGTCGCCATCAAGAAAGGAGACGTAACAAAAACAGGTTACGCGAATGAGACCTTTGACTTGATCTTCTGTGAACATACTCTTTTCCTTTTCAAAGAACCAGACGCCCCCCTAAAAGAATTCAACCGAATTCTTAAGAAGAAAGCCCGACTAGTAGTTTCAGTGCACAATCGTTACGTCCAAAGTCTGGCATGCCTATCAGATAACCCAAATGTAGACAACTTGCAGAATGCACTCAAAACGTTGCTTAGAGAAAAACACAGCTATATGACCGAGAATGACGAGGTGAAAATCTACACATGGACCCCCAACGAGTTCCAAGACATGCTGAAAAGAAACGGATTTCATGTGGAGAAGATCATAGGTAAGGGGATGACGATGCCTCTGAGAATTTCAAAAGACGTGTTTATGAAGAAGAAATATTCTGAAAGCCTGTTCAACGGCATACTTCATCTCGAACTCGCCTTGTGCGATAAACCAGACGCATTAGCATTGGCCGGACACATGCAAGCGATAGCTCATAAAGAATAAAACCACGATGCGGACAGACCAAAAGAGACAAAAAAATGTTCTGAAAAAAGAGTAGGCTTGCAGAACGATTTAGAAACAAATCTTACAAGTTTCGGCGCTTCATCTCGGAGAACTAGGATTTCGGAATTAGAATCTCGGCTTTCGAGAGATATCTCCTTTTGATGTGGCGTTCGCTTCAGACTGCTGCGAATTGAATCGTGTGTTGACCGTGGGCAGAAAAGAGGATTCTGCGGAACCTGTTTCGACTGACTGCTACGTGTTGTCAATTGCCGTGCTTTCTGACTTGTCTGGCAAGCTCTTCAATTGCCATTGAGCCTGCGTTTCCTGTTCCGTGTTTTCTGACCGCTATTCTTTCAGTCTCTGCCTCGTGTTTGCCAATTATTGCCATGTACGGAATCTTCTGAAGCTCTGCGTTCCTAATTTTGTAGCTGACCGTTGATGTGCTGTCATCAAGTTCTGCTCTTATCCCACAAGACACTAGTTTCCTGCGAACTGATTTAGCATATTCCAGACAATCGTCGCTGATAGGTATGACTTCTACTTGTATTGGTGCTAGCCAGTTTGGCAGGTTTCCGTTGCAATGCTCTAGCAGTATGGCGAAGAATCGTTCAATTGCTCCCAGTAGTGCTCGGTGAATCATCACCACTTCATGCTCTTTGTTGTCTGCTCCTACGTACGTGATGTTGAATCGTTTGGGCAGGTTGAAGTCAAACTGCAAAGTCGTGCACTGCCACTCCCTCCCCGCAGCGTCAACAATGTTCATGTCAATCTTCGGCCCATAAAATACCGCCTCACCAGGCACCTCGCGAAAGGCAATTGTCTTCTCTTGGAGTGCTTCGGCCAAAGCGTTCTGTGCACGTTGCCACTCTTCGTTCGAACCCATGTACTTCTCAGGATGCTCAGGGTCACGAGTCGAAAGATAGACGCGATATTCTTGGAAACCGAATCTTCGCATTATCCGCCTAGTGAAGTCCAGTAACGTCAGGATTTCCTGTTTCACCTGTTCAGCCGTGCAGAAGATGTGTGCATCATCTTGGGTAAATCCTCTTACTCGTAGTAGTCCCTGCAAAGTGCCCGACCGCTCGTATCTGTACACTGTTCCCCACTCGGCATAGCGAATCGGCAGCTCCCTGTAACTTCTGGGCCTAGCCTTGTAAATCGCAATGTGAAAAGGACAGTTCATCGGCTTCACAACCAAGCCCTCACCGTCCTTCTCAAACACGTACATGTTCTGCTCGTAGTAGTCCAAATGCCCAGAAGTCTTCCACAGTTCCCTGCGTGCAATGTGCGGCGTACAAACCAACTGATACCCGTTCTGCAAGTGCTCTTTTTCCCAGTAGTCCCTGATCAGGTTGCGGACGATTGTGCCGTTCGGATGCCACAACACCAAGCCAACGCCGACATCATCGCTTATAGAAAACAAGTCCAACTGCTGCCCAAGCAGTCTGTGGTCTGCGGCTGAAATCTCTCTTTCCTTATTCTTTTTTCCTAAAACATTCGCGGGGTCTATAGGGTGTTCTCTCTTTTTGACACGTCGTTTAGGGTTCTGTTTCAAAATACCCCATTGGTAACACCGAGCTTGTCAATACCACATCACATATTTATCCTTTATTCTGAGCAATATCGGCACACACAAGCAAAGTCTCAGTCCACTGGAAACAGACATCGTTTGGTGCAGGCCTGCATTGACCTGCGCGTGACAGGCTCAAGCTGGAAAGCCACACTTGTGTTCTACTCATCTGCTCTTTCATTTCCCCACCCTGCGATTCAGTCGCTTGCGGTCTGCTTCAACTGCAACTAGACCGCCTCCCGCAAGTGCGCCTCTAGTCTTATCTACCTCCTCACCGACGATGTAAACACGTGAACACATTTGCTCAGAGACGCTTGGATGCTTGCTATTGAAACGCTGAGCTGGATGGAAATGCAGAACCTGAGCGAAAGCCTCGCCTTCGCCAGAACCGTGAAACAACTAAACATAAAAGATCCCAACAGCCTACGGCTCGCACACATGCTCGTGCGCGAAACGGTCAGACGCCAGAACTTCATAGACAAATTCATAAACCACGCCATAAAACCCAAAACAATCGACGAATACAACTTGGGTGTCCAAGCTTTTCTGCGACTCTACGTTTACCAGACCAGAATAGCTAAGAATTGGACTAGGTTTGACTTGGAAGAAGCTGAAAACATAGCCAAACAAGCCCGCTCCATCCTAGGATGGAAGACTCTTCACGAAGTCGAAGCCGTTCTAGGATTGTTGTTAACACAGGAACCCACAACAATATTTGAAAACTTGGGCGACGCCGAGAAAATCGGACTTCAGACCTTTCATCCACCCTGGCTCGTAGACTACTGTTTCAGGCTTTTCGGTCGGCCAGAAACCATAACCATGCTGGAAGCAGACACAGAACAGCCGCCGACGTACATAAGGTTAAACACGCTCAGAGCAGATGAAAGCGAAATTCAACAGAGACTCACACAGGAAGGCGTAAGAGCTGAGAAGGTTGAGCAGCTGAAACATGCCCACAAGGTTGTTAAGACGAAACAGCCTCTAACCCAAACCAAAAGCTTCCGAGAAGGCCTTTTCTACGTTCAAGACAAGGCAAGTTGCTTCGCCGCTGAAGCCGCAAACCCCACACCCGGAACGACAGTCTTGGACGTTTGCTCAGCGCCAGGAGCCAAAACGACTTATCTTGCTCAGTTGATGAGGAACCAAGGCGCTATCCTTTCGGTTGACTATTCAAAACGCAGAATTGAAGTGTGGAAAAGCGAAGTAGCACGCATGGGAGCTGAAATCGCTGAGCCGATAATTGCAGATGCGCGCCACCATCTACCGCTTAAATTGGAGGCCGATGTACTCGTGCTAGACCCGCCGTGCACGAGCACGGGCACGTTTAGAAAGCAGCCGTCAGCCAAATGGAGGCTCACGCCACAATCCATTGACAGAATGACTGAGATTCAATGGCAAATGCTGGAAAACTGCGCAGAAAACGTCAAGGCAGGGGGAACGCTGGTTTATTCAACGTGCAGCATAACGGTTGAGGAAAACGAAATGCTGATTGAACGGTTTCTCAAAACGAACCTAGGGTTCTCGCTTGCCGAGATAACACCGAAGATTGGTTTCCCAGGCTTGAGAGGACTGGACAGGTGTCAAAGGCTTTATCCGCACATTCATCAATGTAATGGTTTCTTCATCGCGAAACTCGCTAAAGAAGAATAGAAAGCCACTGGCTTTTCATTTCGAGGCTTTTTCTAAGCAGCACAAGATCTCAAAAATCACCTTCGCCGCCTGAATCGCCGAAACTCCTTGATCATAATCAGGGGCGATCTCAAGAACATCAAAGCCTACGACGCGCTTGTCGCAGATGCCACCTAGAATATCGAGCAACATGTGCATTTCCAGTCCGTCAGGCTCAGGGTTTTGCACGGCTGGGACGTAGGCAGGGTCAAGAACATCCATGTCAACAGACAGGTAGATGCTCTTGTATTTTGCGAGTTTTTCCTTCAGCAGTTTTGCGATCTGCTCGCTGCCCTGTCTTCTGATTTGCTTCGTCGTGAAGAACTCTATTTCTGCCTTCTTTGCATATGCGAGCTCTTCCTTGCAGACTGCTCTTGTGCCAACTTCAATGATTTTTGCCGTTTTCGCTTCTTCGTTTATTCGGCGCATGAAAGTCGTGTGAGACAATTTCAGTCCTAGAAACTCGTTGCGCAGGTCGAGGTGTGCGTCAAAACTCACTATCGCCGTCTTTGAGGCCCTGTCTCCCAAGCCCTTGGCGATGCCAAGCGTTATTGTGTGCTCTCCGCCAATCGTCACTTGTACCTTTCCGTCTTCCACCGTGTCCTTTGTGACAAGTTCAAGCGTCTTCAGAGTCTTTCTCGTGTCAGCTGAAACGTGCAAGTCTCCAAGGTCATGTAACCGCAAGTCCTCAACATCTAGACCCGTGCGGAAGCTGTAGGTCTCAATGTTGAGCGATGCCTGTCGGATTGCGGTGGGGCCGAACCTTGCTCCAGTCCGATAGGTGCTTGTAACATCGAAGGGAACGCCGAGAATCACGTAGTCTGCGTCTTTGTAGGGTTTCTGGGAGCCGCTGAAAACGTTTGACTGTGAAACAAAAAGTTCGTGATGGCTCATTTGACGCTCTTCCCTCTCATGGTGTGCTATTTCTCTACTGCTAGCTCTAAACTCTTTCGTTGCTTTACGTTATAATAGAAGCCAGTTGATTCCTCTGCGCTGGCGCATGTCAAGACAGGTTTCACTTTTATACTTAAAGACAAGAACATTTTCGTTTGGTGCAGACAATGGCTGAAAAAGAAGGGTGCAAGGGGTGTCCGGCTTACTATGCTCACAGACAATAAGGCAGCGGTGAAGCTGTATGAGGAGCTCGGTTTCAGAATCTCCAGACATGGAATGGTAAAGCCGTTGAAACATTAAATTTATTAACGTTGCTGTCAATGCAATAACGTTAAGGGCGACTGGAAAATGTCATTTGCGTCTAAGCTCAAAATGGAAAGCGTTGGAATGGTGTTGACGCTCATTTTCTACCTGATCGTGGGAATAATCTCCTTCGCCATGCTTGTGATCACCTATTCTCCGCCTAGCATCGGCATAATCGGCATATTCAGCCTTGTAACCGCTTACGGGCTTTTTAGGAAGAGAAACTGGACAATCTGGTTTGTTATCATACTTTTCCTCACTGCGACAACATTCGCAACGTACACACTTTACTATTACTTCTGGCAAAACCTGCTTTTCACCACAGGAGTTCTTGCCTATCTCATACTAACATGGGTGTTCACAGCGTACACAGCTTCGAAAAGAAAAACGTTGGAAACCTAAAGCAAGCCTTCTTCAAGATTTCTGAAAAGCCGCACCTTGACCTCTTCGCCAGCATCAACAAACTGCACGTTTTCAGCAATTTCAACAAAGCCATCCGCGTGTGCAAGTGTTGTTATGGCTCCAGAAAGCCCTGTTGGGACAGGTTCAGCAACCAGCCGATTTGCCTTATCCCGCTTTAGCTTGACTGTGATGAAGGTTCGCCTACCTTTCGCAGGAAACATTCTCATCGCTGCAAAAGCCTTCACTTCTGCAGCCTCGTGCACTTCTCTTCCACTCATGAGACGGATTATCGGACTTGCAAGCAAGTGAAAAATCAAGAGCGCGGAAGCCGGATGGCCTGGAAGCGAAAAAAGGAGCTTTTCATCTACCACTGCCACTGTTGTTGGTTTCCCAGGTTTGACGGCGATTCCCGAGACGATGACTCCGGGTTCTCCAAGCGAGTCTACTGTCTGCGGCATGATGTCCTTCGGGCCTACAGAGACACCGCCAGAAGTCACAACCACATCCGCAGACGCCAAGGCACGCTTCAACGCCTTTTCCAATTCAGCCCTGTCGTCTGGAAAGACACCCAAATAGACCGGTTTCGCACCGCTTTCTGATACTGCCGCGCTTAGGCTGTAGGCATTTATGTCGTAGATTCTTCCAGATGTAAGTTTTCCGCCAGGTTCGGTCACTTCGGCGCCGGTTGATAGAACTGCAACGCGCGGAATCAAGTAAACCTTCACCTTCACCGTGCCTATTGCTGCGAGAACGCCGATTTCTCTTGAACCCAACAATCTGCCTGCTTTCAGAACTGTTTCGCCTTTCCTGATGTCTGCTCCCGTTTTCATGACGTTTTCGTCTTTCGCCACAGCGCCGTAAATGTAGAGATCGTCGTCCTCTCGCTTCGTGTTCTCACTCATAACAACGGCGTCTGCGCCTTCAGGCATCGGTGCTCCTGTTACAATTTCAGCGGCTGACCCATGGGTTACTGTTGTGCAGGGCTTTTCTCCGACATTGACTCTTCCGCAAACTTTCAGCCACACAGGCCTGTTTTCATCTGCTCCAAAAGTGTCTGCAGCCTTCACTGCGTACCCATCAACAGTTGAGCGGTTAAAAGGAGGAATGTCCAGAGTAGCGACCACATCTTCTCCGAGAACACGGTTGTGGGCTTCCAAGAGCGGGACTTCCTCAACACCCAAAGGCTTGGGCTTGAAATGTCGGCGGATGACCTTTTCTGCTTCGTCAAGCGTGAGCAGCTTCCTAAACATCCTCATCAACCACTCTTACTGTGTCAAACAACTGAACTGAGACGTGCTCGCCTTCTTCTAGGCCCTCTCGATTCTCAGGCACGACAACGTATCCGTTGGCTTTTGTCATCGTTGAAATCATGCTTGAACCTCTGGCACTTATGGGTTCAGCGACAAATTCGCCATTTTGCTGAAACACATAGACGCGGACAAAATTTTTCCTTCCAAGAGTCGTTGCGATTCTTCTGTTCATCTTGGCTTGTGCTGTCGGTCTGAGCTCAAGTTTCAGCCCAAGCAATCTGCAAATCAACGGTCGGCAAAATACCTCAAACCCTATCATTGCCGCGACAGGATTGCCTGGAAGAATGACTATCGGCTTTCCCCTGACCACGGCAAGAGCCGTCGGCATGCCTGGCCTCATAGCCACACCGTGAACGATGACGCCTGGTTTTCCGATGTTGTTGGCAGCTTCTGGAACTAGGTCTGCACCTCCGACGCTTGTCCCGCCAGAAGTTATCACCGCATCTGCTCTCTCAATCCCAAGTTTCAATCTTGCAGAAATCTCGTCAACATCATCTTTCGCAATGCCCAGATCCAGCGGTTCAGCACCCATCTCACAGCACAACATTGAGAGAACAAGCCTGTTAACTTCGAAAACCTGATTCTCTCGCAGTTTGCTGCCCACTTTCACAAGTTCGTTTCCAGTTGCTAAAATGGCCACTTTGGGTCTTTCAACAACGGTTACCTCAGCTTTTCCAAGTGCCCCTACCAATCCCATGTGATGAGGTTTCAGGCGGGTTCCAGCTTTGACTGCGATGTCTCCCTTAGAAAGGTCCTCGCCTCTCTTGGAAACGTTCTCGCCAGGCGTCACCGAAACCCAAACCTCAATCTTGTCTTCAATGCGTCTAACGTTTTCCAGCATTACAACCGCATTTGCGCCCTTGGGAATGGGGTTTCCCGTCCACAATTGCCTGCTCTGCTTGTGGACTATCATGTCTTTATCAGTGACTTGAAGCGTTTTCGGCTTGAACTGTGATGCACCGATGACATCTTCGGCCTTGACAGCGTATCCGTCAACTGCTGACCTGTCGAATCTCGGCAAATCCTCTCCTGCAATGATGTCTTCCGCCAGAACACGATCTAAAGCCGAGTGCAACGGGATGATAACTGGTTTTAACGGCTTAGCTTGCAGCTTGGAGAAAAACATCCGAACTGCGTCATCAACTGTTGTCAGTTTTTGGAATCCTTTTAGCCGCACCAAAACCCGTACCCATAGACAGCACTATATGATTGCATAGAAAAATGTATCGCACTGAATTCAAGCATCAATTTTCCTCAATTCTGTTTGGAGAATGTCCCGCATCTTCATCGCGTCGATGTCCAACAACGGGCTTTCGCATATCATCACTGGTCTCAGCTTGAACTCCGCTATGATTTTCGCAAGCAGCCCGAAATCCGGTCCGTATCTCGCTTCGTCCAACATGTGATGTCGCCTTTCGCCTTTGTCCGTGAACTCGATCTTCGTGAAATGGCAATGCATGTTCTTGACGGCTTCAACGCCGAGTCGATTCTCAATCTCGACCACAGCCTTTCGAAAATCCTCAACGGTGCGGAAACGCCCCATGCCCCTTGCATGCAGGTGCGACCAGTCAACCACCAGCTGTGTTTGATCAACTTCTTCACATATGGTCAAGACCTCTTCCAAGCTCCCAAGCTGAGAGGGTTTACCCATCGTTTCAGCGCCGATCTTGACATTGCTAATTCCCAAGCTCCCAATCGTCTCAACGACATCCTTCAACGCTGTCACGCAGCTCTTGAGAACCTCTTCTCTCGGTCTCTTCCCATAGAAACCTGGGTGAAAAACCACAACGTATGCTCTCATCCACTGTGCTGCCGTTGCACATGCGATCAGTCGTTTCTTGCTTGCTTCAACAACATTTTTCTTGCCGCAGAGATTTACGAAATAGGAGCCGTGAAGGCTGAGCCAAACATCATTTTTCCTTGCTTCCAAGCCGAATCTTTCAGCGTCTTCTTTTTTAATCTGCGGCTTTCCACCCCAATATATGGCCTCGTACTCTAGTGCGTCAAGTTCTTCCACGCGTAGAAGTTTCGGGACATCAGCTAAGGTTGCTTTCATTGCCCTGAACGCCGGAGGAACCCCAGCTGGACCGAACCTGGGGCGGTCAGCCATTAGAATCCCTTAGCTTTTTCCGCTTTTCTTGTAGCGAAAACCTTTCTGCCCATACTGACCGTAAAACAGAACCGTTAGCGCTGAGACCCAAGCTGCAACGTTTTGAAAAACCAAATACTTCCCAGTATTATCTAGATCCGCGAGAGGCTTGATTATGTTTCCAACTCCTATGCAGAAGTCTCTGAAGCCCGGCGCGACAGACAGCAGAGCATTGTTTATTCCTGAGAAGACGCCGCCAACGGAAGCCAAAGCCTGTCCAGTGCCCTGTACAAAGCCAAGCAGTGAGGGATTGTTCTGATAGGTTGCTGATACGGCCTGATAGATCGTTTGCGGGTACGCAAGAAGAGAAACAATGAGTATAAACACTGCGAAAGCCAGAAGCACGGTTATGGCGCTTTTTATCGTGGCTCTGGCGAAATGTATCTTCTGCCAGACGTATGCCACACCCTTGGCTTTCAGTAACCCACGTTTCATTCTGCCAAAACCTTTCTTCAGTCCGCCCTGCTTGCTTTGTCTCGCCGCGGATCCAGCTTTTCCTTTCAATGCCTCCTTGGGTCTCATTGCGGTGTGCTTTGTCAGGTATGTCCAACTTGACACAAGCGTGATTATAACGGCTGCCGGAACCAGATGGAACAGCGGGCTGATTACGCCGAATATCATGTTCTCAGGTTTTTCCTGAACGCCGAGATTCATGGCGTAGATAACGACGACATATTCAACGAAGATGGTTATGAGCAGAAACACTACTATTGCTGCAAGTCCTCTAAGTGTTGTCCATCTGATGACCAAATGCTTTTGCGGGTTCTGAGTTGCCAAACAGTTTCACCGGTCAGTCTCAACCTTTTTTCGAAGTTGTACTTGCAATATGGATGTTCTTATTAATAACTGTCACGTAAAGGTGATGGTTCAGAGATTCTAGCGCGCGCGCTAGCCAAAACAACCAATGGTTTCAATTCGGTAGTAGTCTCGTTTTCTCATGCGATGTCAACAGAAAAATCATTAACCAACCCAACTCACAGCAAGGTGACTGCAAATCCTTATTGGTTCTTCATAAACGATTTATGTTGACGACATCGATTGAACTCTGCGATTTGAACACTGTCTCAACGTATCAGGAGGAAAATGCCATTGTACGAGTTAGTGCATATTGTCGGTGGCGTGGTTTACCTAGTTTTCGGTGGTTTAGGAAGTTTCTATGCTCTAAAGACGCTAGCAATACTTCACAGGTCTCCTGAATTGCTGAAAACTCAGCAAAGACTCTGGTTACCAATTCTGATAAGCACATTGTTCTTTGCAGTCAGTGGCATTCTTCATCTTGCGGATCACACTTTGTACCCAGTTCCGTTAACGGATTTGCTGTATGAAATCACTTCGTTCATTGGGGTTTCGGTTTTCACTGTTGGTGTCTTGCGTTACTCGCGGTTGCAGAGAGAGTACTACGCTCTAAAACAGGACGGTCTCAAACAAATTCACATTGAAGAACGGCTCCAAGTCGAAACGCAATGACTCAGTTAGAGCGTTCCTCTCAGTCTTTCGCAATGAAGACTTATGGTTTATTCCAATTCTTTAATGTGGAACGGTTGGGTAACTTAACTTAACAGTACCGCAACAGGCGAATGTTTATGAGAGTGCCTCTTTCTCTCTTCCAAGGCATTGATGAGTGATGTTGTGCATGACAGGACTTCTCAAGTTCATTCTTGTCAAGGTTGTTGGAGAACTGCTCTTCTTGTACGGTTTTCTTGGATGGGTTTACGGAGTGCTTGTACAATTAACTCATCCATACTGGTTGTCTTTCGGTCTATCCCATCTTACACCATGGATCAGAGTAGATAGTTTTACAGTCATATCCTTCATTGTCAGTGCCATCGGATTCTTCATGTGGAGGTTAGCCAGAGAATTAATCAATTCAGCGCGCGAATCCAAGCCTGCGAAGTGTTTCGGTGATTCTTGAGGCTTCTTTGAGTGGATGTTGCTCGGCTATTCTCTTCATTCCAACTCCTTCGCGAAGGGATTGTATTTCACCATGACCGCGGACATTAGCACGCGCTAAGGATTTTGAGTGGTGAGGTCGGGTAGATTTAAACTCTCGTTTAAATTGCTCACTTCTTTCTTGAATCACTCCCAGATAGCACGTGCGTTGATAAATCGCCGAATTGGGGATTACAAAAATCATCGCTGGCGAAAGCAATAGAGGAAACGCCGCGCTCAGGTGACCAACGTCAACAGTCTTAATGCGACTCCGCCAAGAATTATTGCAAAGGCTATTTCAAACAGGGTTATGAATAGGGCCTTCTTCCAGCCAAACTCTCTGACCAGAGCGGAGATGGTCGCTATACAGGGTATGTAAAACATTGCCACCAAGGTGAAGACGACCATCTGAACCGGCGTCAAAACCTGCGCAAAATTCGTTGTTCCCAGAAGGGTGGCGAGCATAATCAGCGACAGTTCCTTCCTCAGCACACCGAATATGAGCGTTATGCCCGTGATGACCGGCAATCCGAGCCACGTAACAGTGACGGGGCTGAGCAGGTTTGCAACAGGGTTCAACAAGCCAAAAACATCCGCGGCCTTTATCGCGAGGCTCCCAACGATTATCAGTGGAAAGGCTATTTTTATGAATTCGGCCAGCCTGAACCACGTCTCCTTCAACACCGTCTTAAGCTGCGGCATCCTGTAATCAGCCATCTCCATGATCAGAGCGGTTGGCTCACCTGGCATGACTCTGAAAGCCAACCGCCCGAGCGCGAAGATGACGAAGAGGTCAAAGACATAGAGGGCCAAGGCCCACTGAATGCCGATAAACCGACCCACTAAACCAAGTATTATGACCGTGCGCGCGGCACACGGCACGAGCGTCGTCACAAACGCGGCGAGGGTCCTTTCTCTTTGCGTTTCCATTATCCTACAGCCGAGGCACGCGGGAACGTTGCAGCCGTAGCCAAGCATCATTGGAATGAACGCTTTTCCGTGCAGCCCTATCTTGTGCATAGCGTTGTCCATGAGAAACGCTATCCGGCTCAGGTAACCCGAGTCCTCCAAGAAGTATAGCACGATGTAGAATGGGATTATGTAGGGCAGGGCCACAGTCACGCCTGCTATGAGCCCCTCTGCGACGCCGCCCCAGACGAGGCTGCCCACGATTCCTGTTCCAAACAGGTTCGTGGACAGGGGCTCCAATCTGTTAAGGAGGTTGCTCAGAAGGTTTGAGGTGTAATTCCCGAAGGTGAAGATTGCGTAAAAAATTAGAAGCAGCGAAGAAACCATGATTAGGTATCCTGCGATTCTGTGGGTTGTGAGGTTGTGAAGTCTCTCCTGCGCAGTTGGTTTCAGCGGGGGCACGAGCTTCTGAGCTTGTCGGGCAACGCGGCCAGCGGCTTCGTACCGCTCGGAGGTTATTACAGTTGAGCACGCGTGGCCGTGGAGATTTTCGATTTCGCCAGCAAGCTCTTTTGCTGTGTTCAAAGCCGGGGGGGCCAGTTTGGCGATCTCTCTTGCTATCTCCTCGTCACCCTCCAGCAGTTTGATCGCCACGTACCTCCTCGGATAGTAGAATTGAACGTTTTGAAGCGTTTCGGTGATCTTTGCGATTCTTTCTTCGACTTCCTCTCCGTACCTCACCTCGCGTCTCGTGGTCTGTCCCTTTTCGATGATCTCAATCGCCCTTTCCAGAAGCTGGGACATGCCAATTCCCTTTATGGCAACGGTCGGTATCACGGGCACTTCCAGAAGTTGCTCCAGCTTCTCAGTGTCGATTTCTATGCCCTTCCTCTTAGCGATGTCCACCTGATTCAAAGCCACGATCATTGGAGTCTCGAGTTCCATCAACTGCAGGGTGAAGAACAGGTTTCTCTCGAGGACGGAGGCGTCCACGACGTTTATCACGAGGTCGGGTTTCTCAACCGCTATGTATTTTCTGGATACGAGTTCCTCCAGAGAATAGGTGGAAAGAGAGTATATGCCTGGAAGATCAAGTATGTCTATGGTGTAACCTTTGAAGCTGAGGGTTCCCTCTGCCCTTTCAACGGTTTTCCCAGGCCAGTTCCCGATGTGCTGATGCAAGCCGGTGAGATAGTTGAATATGACGGATTTTCCGACGTTCGCGTTTCCGGCCAAGGCGATGATCAGTTTCTTCTGGGTCACTCTTTTTCAGCCTCGACGAAGATTATCTCGGTCATGCCTCTGCCGAGGGCCAGTCTCGAGCCCCTTACGAGGATTTCCAGGGGGCCGTGAAACGGAGCTGACTTCACAACCGTTACCTCTGTGCCGGGGGTAAGGCCCATGTCAAAGAGCCTTTGCAGAACCTTGTGTTCTCCCCTTATGAAGGATACCTTGCCGCGCTCGCCCTCCTTGAGGTGGCTTATCGAGACCGGGATCCGTTCTCGCCTTCCCACCTCCTCAAGATTCTCATTGTGCAGTTTCACACATTCCTCGCAGGTCGAGAACGGCAGGTCGCAGGCCGGAATGGTTTTGTCGTCGTCCGGGCACCGGTCCGGATGCTTGAGAAAACGGCAGAGGGACTCTTCCGCCTCATCGGACAAGGCGTGTTCCATCTCATCTGCTTGCAGGTGAACTTTGTCCTTTTTTATTCTTAGGACGTCATGCAGAAATCTTTCCAGTAACCGGTGCTTCCTCGTGATTCTCTCGGCGGCCTGATAACCTTTGCTGGTAAGGCGGGCTCCGTGGTATGGCGAATATTTCACATAGCCTTTCTTGGCAAGCTTTTTCAGCATTTCTGTCACACTTGCGGGAGCAATTTTGAAGTGTCCGGCGATCTCAGTTGTAGATATTACTTTCCCGTTTTGAGAAAGAGTGTAAAGCGCTTTCAGATAGTCTTCAACGCTTTTGCTCGACATAGCACCACCGGGATTTAGGCATACTTAAATTTCTCACCGGTTCATATAAACTTTTAGGCGCACCTAAATTAACTAGCGTGGCGTGTGCCTGAAAATTCTTTTTAAGAAAGGTAGGTAATTGTCTAAGCATGTTAGCTATCCCAAATTTTCTGATCGGGTTCTTCGTTGTCCTTGTTTGTCTATTTCTGGTTGGCATTACTCGAGGACGCTGAGTTTCACAGAAAACGTGGGTAATCCTATGGTCAATTGTCTCCTTGTTATTCGCTCTTTTCCTAGGTGTATCCTTTTTTTTGGAAACAGTCTTCTTAAGCTTCGCATTAGGCGGTTCATTGGGTTATGTAATCGCGGTTGCGGTCCACACAATACACCACGCAATAGAGGAAATTAGAATAAAAGACGGGGCCTGATGGCTAACCTTGCCAAAGCGCGCAGTCTTTTTCAAGTCGTTTCATTTTGGGTAGCGATAGAGGACATAAACGCCCAACAGCATAACTAGCCCAGCTATCAATTGTATGGGAGTAAATGCTTCTCTCAGGACAGCAAAGGCAAGAACAGCTCCAAAGAGTGAAGACGTGGAATAGATGACTCCCGTTCGCATTGAGCCTATCTTTTTCAGAGCGAAAAGAAACAGGAGAATTGAAAATGCGATGCTGAGTGCTCCCACGGACAACAGGTAAGGTATTGAAATCAGAGGTATGCTGAGGTTTATGCCGAGAAGAAGAGATAAAACGAGCAAAGCAAAACCCCCAATAAAGCATTTCAACCCAGTCACTAGTATGATGTCTCGTTTCTTGCTGAGAAATCTGCTCAGGTTATTGTCTATTCCCCAAAACAAGCAAGCCCCTATTATGAGCAAGTTACCGAGAACGTTCTCTGTCAGAGAGAGGTGCTGAAATTCTCCATTTGTGGTCACAAACACTACTCCGACAAGCAACATGAAGATGCTGAGATACTCTCTTCTTGTTCCCCGTTCCTTTAGAAAGACAAAGGCTATCAATACCGTGAACAGTGATTCCGCATTGAGCAGAAGAGACGCATTAATCGCTGTTGTTACTGTGAGACCATTTAAGAGCAACAAAGGTGCAATTATTGAACCGCAAAGAATAACGAAAGCAAGAATCCTGAAGTCTTTCCCTGATATCTTAGCTTCAGCTTCAGGAGTTTCAAATAAGGAGAGAATTGTTTTGCAGAGCGGGGAAACATGAATGCCAAATAGGAAAACTCCGCCAACCAAATAGATCATCCCAGCAACGACAGTGGGATGAACGTTTTCCAGCGCTGTCTTATTCAGAGTAGAGCTTATTCCAAACAAAACAGCTGAAGCAACGGCACTCACATAGCCCCAGTGATGAGTCACGCAAGGTCACTTACTTTGACATCTTGCTAATGGCTACAGAGACATAAACATAGCTTTGACCTGTTGAATCCCGCGCATCCCTCTGACTCTTCCGACTAGGTCGCGAATTCGCTCATTTTTTCCTTGCGCAATGAAGATTTCCAGGCAATATTTGTCGTCAATGTGTCTGTGAACATTTTCCACTACAACATCATCGAATTCATGTCTGACTTCAGTCATTTTCAGGTCGACATCTCTTCGTGCGTAATCGCAAGTTATCATTATTGTGGCGGCTACTTCTCCAGTTTCCATTTTTGCAATCTCTGATTCCGCGATAAGGCTTCTTATTGCGTCCCGAAAGGCTTCTGACCTGCTGTAGTATCCACGCGTTTTCATGAAGTCGTCAAACTTGGTGAGAAGCTCGTTTGGAAGGGTTATGCTTATTACGGTCATGCGTTCACCGCAGTCCTATTATTAATGCACCTACTGTATATTATTAGCGCATTAATATTTTGTGCATCTTTCTCAGCACTATGTTAATATGATGAGAACTGTGCCTGTAAGCTGGGGCAGGGCATAGTGAACGCTGAAGCTGAAGACCACGGAAAAGAAGAAGGAAGGCGACTATGGGTTGTCTTGGCGCTCGTTCTAGGATTAACCATAGTGGTAGGAACGCTCCTTGACTTCTTGGCCCAAGGCATACCGTTGGGCTTTACCATACCCATATTGAACGAGCCTGCAAGCATTTCCAAGGTCACATATCACGCAACGGTCATCATAATAGGCGCATACATTGGGGTCATGGGACTCAAGGAACTCATTATTGAGAGAAGATTTTCTGTGGAGTTCCTAATGTCTGTTGCTGCCTTGGGTGCCACGTACCTGGATTTTCTTTTCGAGGCTGCGACAGTTCTTTTTCTTTATGCACTAGCAGAATATTTTGAAGGCTACATTGAAGACAGAGCCAGAAGAACTGTTGAAAAACTATCCCAGTTTATGCCTGACAAGGTCACGGTGATGATTGATGGTTCTGAAAGAAACATTGACGTGAAGGAAGTGCAGCCAGGCGCGATTATGGTTCTGAGGCCCGGTGAAAGGATCCCGCTTGACGGCACTGTGGTTGAGGGCAGCTCCCCGATTGATGAATCGCTTGTCACGGGCGAATCGACACCTCTGACCAAAAACATCGATGACAACGTTTATGCTGGCACACTGAACCTGAACGGCGTTCTAAAAGCAGTTGTCAACAAAAAGGCGCAAGACACGCTAGTCTCGAGAATTGTGAAATTAGTCACCGAATCCAGGAAAAGAAAAGCCTCAATTGAGAAACTAGTTGACAAGTTCGCGCGTATCTACATTCCAATAGTACTATCTCTAGCTGCGATTACGGCATTCCTGATCCCTAGGATAGTCGGTGGGTCATTTCATACGTGGCTTTACAGGTCACTGATACTTTTGGTGATTTCATGTCCAAGCGCATTTGTGATTTCCGTTCCTGCAACTATCTTCATGGCTGTAACAATTGCAGCGAGAAAAGGGATCATCGTGAAAGGCGGAGTCTACATTGAAAAAATGGCAAAGATTAGGGCCGTTGTTTTCGATAAGACTGGGACACTAACGCTAGGTGAACCGACCGTTCATAACGTTAACACTGTCGAAAAGGCAGATTCACGCACATTGATGTACGCTGCTGCTTTAGAACGGTATTCTCATCATCCGCTTGCCCGTACAATCATCAAGAAAGCAGCAGAGCGCAACCTGGATCTAAGCAAACTCAATGTCAAAGATGTGAAGGAAATCCCAGGCAAGGGACTGGTAGGCTACGTTAATGATGCTCATGTTGCCGTAGGCAACATGAAGTTGATGTCCGAATACGCCTGCAACTGCGACCAAATACAGGAAATCTATGAAAGCGACAACCACATGTTCATGTGCGTGGCAATCGAGAAGACAGCAGTCGCAACAATCTGCGTTACCGACACTGTGCGAGACGGCGCAGCCAGAACAGTGAGTGCTCTGAAAAAAGCAGATGTACACACAGCGATGCTCACAGGAGATAAGACCGAAATTGCCAACGAGACTGCCCAGAAGTTGGGTCTGGATGAGGCTCACGCGGAACTCTTCCCTGAAGACAAGTTGAGAATCCTGAGCGAGATTAAGGCAAAGTACGGGTTAGTCGCGATGGTTGGCGATGGCATCAACGATGCGCCAGCTCTTGCCGCTTCGGATGTGGGAATTGCAATGGGTGCGAAGGGAGTTGATGTTGCCCTTGAATCAGCCGACGTTGTACTCGTTAAAGACAAGTTGGCTCAGATACCATACCTCATCGGACTCAGCGAAAAGACTGTAACAATTGCCAGACAGAATATTGCGGCATCGTTGGCCATAAAAATAGTCTTGGGTGCGCTCGGGCTACTGGGTTTCATTCCGTTGTGGTTTACAGTAGCTTCAGGTGATGACGGCTTAACGATGTTAGTGCTTCTGAACACATTACGTCTGACGCGAACCAAGAACTAGAGGTTAGCGCGCGAAATCTCCCGCAACTCCCTCTTCTATCTGTTTTGCGTTTGAGAAAAGGCACGCAAAGGTCTGCAAGTTTCTCAGCTGCAAGTGATAGAAATATGCCGCCAACAACATCTGTCAAATAGTGAGCCCCGAGAATGATTCTGCTTAAAGAAACTAAGGATATAGCCATTACTGCTAGTGATTCTCTGGTTCTGCTTCCTCTCGACAAAATTAAGAACGCGCCTGTTGCTCTGGAGACATGGCCAGAAGGATATGAAAACGAGGAAACGAGGTCGTCATCATAGACACTGATACCCGAACAGTTTGGTCTCGGACGGGCGAAAACCATTTTTATGAAATAAGTAAGCGCCATCGTTATGACCAAGAAAATCGCAAGTTCAACTGCGGTACCAGGTTGCCTTCTTGACTTAAAGTATGCGTAAAGCAAGTAGATTGAGGCAAAAATGACCCACACGTAAAAGTCACCTAAATACGTCAAAATCTGGAAGGCTTGTAGCCCTATCGTCTTTTGAGCGAAATTCTGCAGATTTAATACAATGTTACATTCTATTCCGTTTAGCGGCAAGAGGACAACAAATATGCCTATTAGTAGTGTTAAAATTAGGTAGATTGCTGTCGAGGCATAAGTGGTTTTTAAACGGGATTGGTTCATATGACTGGCCCTTGGCAGAATGGCAGATTTGAGCTTTAAACGTTTTCTTCTGCTGGCAAAGTCTGCTAGTCTTTAAAAAACCATCATTGAACGCGCGCAAATTATGGGCATCGTTTCGTTATTTCTCCAAGATAAAAACGCCAATGCCTTTTTCATCGTGAAATCTCACTTTTGAAAAGCCAGCGGTCTCGGCATAATTCTCCCAGTGTTCTTTTTTTCTAACTGGAAAACCGCGAAGGGTGTGAAAGCGCAAAACATTCTTAGATTCCTGAGAGGCTCAAGTAACATGCATTTTCCTCCGGGTTTCAAGACTCGAAAAATTTGCTTTAGGGCTTTGATCCTGTTCTTTTTTCCAGGAAGGTTATTTAAGACGCTGCTACATGTGACGATGTCAAAAACATCATTATCAAAGGGTATTTCCAAGACGTTTCCAAACTTAAATTCAACCCTAGCTTTCACACCTTCAATTTCCACATTTGTATATGCTCTTTCTGGCGAGCTACCGCCGAGTTCCATTGTATCCCAGATGTCTATTCCAACAAGCTTTCCAGTGGTAAGTCTTTTCGCTATCTGCACCGCTGTTCTTCCAGTGCCACTTCCCACATCCAGCACATACTCGTTTCCTTTTAATTCCAGAAGTTTCGCAATCAAAGTGAATCTCGATCCGTCAACCCTAATGAAGACGTACAATGAGAGAAAATGGGCAACAATCATGTAAATTCCAAAGGCAGCGATTATCATTCCGCCAATTGTTAGATATGTGTTGTTGAAAACGAAGTAGCCTGCTGAAAGCAAAAGTAACCCGATGATTTCTATAACAGAAAAAAGAATTGCGATTATCTTAATTGCATATAAACCATACTTTGGTTTTTGACTTCTTTTCTTTTTCATGCAGACCCTTTCCTCTCTCTACTAAACTCTTGAATCGCACGCACCATACTTACACTATACATTCTCGCTCGTACATTTTTAAAATGCACATGTATCTTCATAATAGATTTCTTAAGGCAATTATATATCATACTTCCAAAGACTGTATGAAGTGTGCCAGTCTAGAAGAGTCAACTTGGGAATAGGGATGCTGAAGGCAGATAAAATAGACCGAGTCGAGCTTTACAAGGACCGCAATACGCAAGTCTTTCTAAGCAAATTTGTGAGCGGCGAAATCAGCGAGCTTGAACCTGTCTATGATCCCAAGCTTGGCTATCGATATCCAACAGTAGAAGCAATTGTCGGCAGCGCTTCAAGTGCTGAAGCCTTCTTGGAAGGGCTTTACGAAGCCGGCATATTGGAGAGAAGACTATACGACAAGATTATTCACTGTCCGAAATGCGGCTCCGCAAGTGTCTCAGTTCATTACTGCTGTCCGTACTGTAAGTCGTTCAACATCCAGAAAAGCGCTCTCATCGAGCATGTGAAATGCGGTTACATGGATGTTGAGGAAAACTTTCACAAGGCGAACAAGCTTGTATGTCCCAAGTGCCATGAAGAATTGAGAAAGCTTGACGTAGACCACAGGCGCGCCGGCATATGGTGCAACTGCAAAGACTGCGGCAAAAGCTTCGACATACCCGTCACGGCAAACTTCTGTCGAGATTGTCATGAAAACTTCACGTTCGAAGACGTCGTGATCAAGGACGTCTATGCCTACAGTCTAAAAGCAGAGGCGAAAGAAGAAGCTGCTCTGGGTTGGGTTATGATTGCTCCCATAAGAGAGTTTCTCGCTGAAAGCGGGTTCAAGGTTGAAAGCCCCGCTTTTCTGAAGGGTAAGTCTGGAGCAAATCACATGTTCGACATCGTAGCCCACGATGGGGAAACAGGAAAGAAGGTGACCGTCATTGACCTAGCAACATCAGCTGAAGGCCAAGTGTCAGAGCAACCGGTGATCGCCTTGTTCGCCAAAATATTCGATGTCTCGCCAGACAAAGCCTACTTGATTGCAATTCCAAAGGTAAGCGACAACGGGAAGAAAATGGCAAAGTCGTATAACATCCAGATAGTCGAGGCTAGAAACCAGAAAGAAGCAATAAAAGCACTAAAAGAAAAAACATCTAAGAAATAGAAAAGAGACTGATATTGCTCAATCGCTTCCAAATACCGCTATGTTTCCCCGCTCTGTCACAACTCTAATTGTGAAATTGTTTGTTGGCAAGGATATATCTGTTCTAAAGTAATTGCCTTTTCCTCCCGAATTCAAGAAAAAGTTTGTATCATACCGCGCATGCATTGTCGCGTTTACTATCCATATAGCCACTACGTGGGATGTGAGTGGGCTTTCATTTTTCAAGGAGAATCTTACGCCGTCAATAACAAATCTGACGCCCAAAAAGTCAATGTCAACCAAAGTAACGTTAACATCTGGGTCATTGTCACAAAACTTTATTCGTATCATACCGTTTTGAACATAGCTTTGCCAAGCATTTGTCAAGTTTACCGCGAAATATTTGAATTCTATTGTTGGTGTATCTCCTGTGGTTGAATTGAATCCAACATCGCTGTATTCTCCTTTTGTCCAGTTATATGCTTTCAAATACCAGTTTTCAAGGGAATCGTTAGCTCTGTAGCGGATTTGTACTTCAATGGACTGTACGTATGCCAGCGAATACGTGGATAGATCTAAAGCAAATTCTCCAGTGACATCCAGCCTATAGTTGGTTGGTGATGCGACTTTGAATTCAACCCAATCCACTTTTAGTTCAAACGGCGAATTTGTGTCCTTAACTCCGACAATCTTAACTTTCCACTCGCCTGCAGGGCCTCTGAAATAGGTTGGATTTGCAGTTATTGTTTGATTTCTTCTTTCATCAGTGTTTGGCGTTGCACTTGAATTATAGGTGATGTAGCCGTCTCCGCTTGTTGGATAGGAACTTGTATTATAATTGTACAGTTGAAATGTTGCATTTACGCCTGTTGTGGTGAAACTGCTGCCTATTGTCCATACCAGTTGTGTCCATGATTCAGTGTTTGACGTCCCAGTAAACTCCACTTCACTTGTAAACTCTGAAGGCGGACCAAAGTTCATAAATTCCATTTCAAAACATTCATATGTGATTACTGTTGTGTCAGATGATATTGTGTTTGTGCCTATCACTGTAAATGTTGTTCCATCCCATTTTATTGCGCCAATATCAAAGACTGTTCCTACCAAAACTGCTCCTAAAATCTTCACGTCACCATTTATGCTTCTTGGATTAGTTCTCAACTGAACCCAAGGATGAATACCTCCAGCCATAGCCACGTTTGTCGTCCAACTTGTTCCCCAACCAGCAGAAATTGAATAAGTGTTGTAACGTATGTAGCCTGATGTTGTTCCCCACACAATTAAGCCTTTATTTCCAGTTGGTTCCCATGCAAAATCTAAGCATCTTTGAGCATTGCTGTCTATTGCATCGTCAACCTCATTCACAATATTGTATCTTCCAGGAGTTGATTCCGCCATGTTCCATGCCCAAGCGTTAAGGTCAGTTAAGTCGTTTACTCCACAATACATTACGTAATCGTGCGTGGAATTGCCTGCTGGGTCTGGTTTTAAAGTGCCGAAACAAACGTCATTTCCAGTGTCTGGGTCTGGGTCGAAGGCTGTTCCCGCTGTCCAGTCAGTGGCTCCTTGAGCATACAATTTCCAAACCATGCTGTTTGCGCCGTTACCTGAAACTACCAGAATTTTTTTGTAATAAGTCGAGTACACAATTGCTGTTGCTTCTTTACCTACTATTGTGTATGCTGTGCTTAGTGTTGTAAATAGTCCCCATGAAGAACTGTTCCATATTCCAGCAAACGTGTCAGCGTTGGTGTCGTCTTGAATAACCATGGCTATTTGGTTTGATGTTGCATCTGGATTGCTTGCTAGGTTTACAAACAACATTGACGGGTTTGTTGAGGCTACGCCTGTAACATCTATGTAATATTCACTGCTCCATCCTTGCCCAAAAGTCCAAATTTTATAGCCTAAATCTTTTGTCGCATCAGCGTAGACAACATCGTAAACTAATAAAGCTCTTCCACTTGCAGTTTCGTATGCTATGCCGAATGGTCTTTGGGCACCAGTTGGAGCGGTAGTCCATACTTGAGCAATGTTGTTTGTGACTATCCATTGGGTTCCATTCCAGACATAAGCGTCTAAATAGCCGTCATCAGAACATGTTACAACAATCTTCTCAAAACTCCTCGCTTCTAATGGACAATAAGCAACTCTTGTAAAACGCACTGGACTACCCGCATCTGGCATTTCAGTCTGTGAACCCCATGCAACGCTATCACCTGTCCATGTTCTCTCTTTAGACGTGTTCAAAGTGGTTGTGGAGTCACGGTAAGCGATAAAGGCGTCTGTTTTAGCTGTTGTAGAAGACGCAGATACATGAGAGCGAAAAGTCATGTAGACTCCATTATCTGTCGCCAGATCCGCGGTGGTGCCTGAAATATACCTTGTTGATCCACCCAGACTGTATCCAGACGGATTATAGCTTATTAGCGTGGTTTCCTCTCTAAAGGTTTCATAACCGCTGTCAGCGGCCCATGTATCCGTATACGTTCCGCTCAAGCGGATGCCAACGTTAACCGTATATTCACTTTGGCTTGTAAACCAAGGTGAACGCGTCACGTGTTCTGCGTTTGTGAGCACAATTTTTTCTTGCATCTTTTCCCAGTCTAACTGGTTCATTTGGTAACTCCAAAGCACGACGTTGGCGACTATGATCACTACTAGAACTAGGCTTAGCATAACGACTATTGCGTTGCTTACAGCTCGCTTGTCGTGTTTAAGGCGCTTCATAATAGCCTGCAATGTGAAACCCCCTCGTTGTGACGATGTCCAAATAGATCAGGTCGCCAGGGCTCCAACTTTTTGAGATGTTGAGCCAGCCTCGCCCACCTATTTCCAAGTTGAAAGGCGAAGTGAAAGACTGTGAAGTGTGGTTGATGTACACGGCTGAAACGTGAATGGCAACTTTTCCAATGTTGCTGAGGTAGACGTCAATGTTCCCCGTCGAGTTGTTGAACCACAAATCCTCCACGAAGAGACGTTCGCTCATGTTCTCCCGCAAGTTGGTGGTTATCACGTAAGTCGCGCTTGTAGCAAGCGCCATGACGGCGACGGCCACAACGGTCAGCAAAAGATTACTTAGGACAGGAGTTATGCCACGCTTGTCGCGGAAAAACCTTTTGAGCTTTTTGGTCATCTCTTCACCTCACATAAAAAGCTTCAGCGCTACATAACCGCAGAGCATCAGGATTAGACTGTGTTTCAGTCCAGCATTTATTGTTCCTTCGCCCATTTTTCCAGCGACAAGCCCGCCGAAGAAGGCTTGTATGGCCGTCATGTGGAAGAATATGCGTGACATTTCCTCCGCCGACATTACAGCTGTTCCCAGCATCGGCAAGCCTTCTATGCTCACGAAGAAGGACTTGAAGAGCAGTGTGATGGTGAATAGGAACACGAAAAAAGCCACGTAAATGATTGCAATGTATGGTCTTGTTTGCGCGTGGCGTTCCTTGTTAAGCAGAAGCGTGGTCTGTATGAACTTGCCCATGGGGTCAAAGACTTTTTCCACATGTCCTCCAGAACGGCTTGCCTCAATAATCATCGGAACAGTTCTCTGCACGAGCACCGTGTTAACCCGTCTTCCCAACGCCAAAAGAGCCTCCTCAAAACTCATCCCCCACGAAATCTGCGCAGTCATCTTCTTCAACTCAGCCGTGAGCGGTCCGTAGTCTCTCTTTGAAGCCTCCTCTAAAGCCTGCGGCAAAGTCATACCTGTCTCTTGAGCCTGAACGATGCTTCTGAAAAGGTCTGGCAAGTGTTCATCTATGGCTTTTCTCCACCTGTAGTCAACGTAATTCAAGATTGCTGGAGGAGAAACAGCGACTATGATGGCGAAAAAGACAAACTCGTCGAATGTTCTGTTTCCTCTGAAAATGCCGTAAGCAAACAAGATCATGGCCACTGCTAACGAAACCGACGCAACCCACGCGATTTTCTTCACTTTTCTCTCTACTTTCGGCATCCTATTACCACTTGGGTGAAGCAGCGTCCAGAATTATCAGGAACACTATTGCGCCGATTGGCAGACCGATGTAAGTAAGCAATCCGAGCAGAAGGTCAGGGCTTAAGATGCCTAGGCTGCCGCCGCCGAGCATTGCCATGACGGCGAGCATGATGACGAGGAGCAATGGGCCTGTCAAGAGTATGCTGACGTAGAATTCGGACAACATAGACAGTGTGTCTGAAAACTTGTGCAGGCTTATCCTCTTAAGTTTCATGTATTGCTTCGATTTTTCGCGTAGATAAGCGGTTGAATTGGCGCCCGAATGTACCGTTGAGATAAATCCTTCAAGCATCTCCCTAAACCTTTCAGAAGGCGTGCGCTTTGACGCTTCCTCCAGCGCTGAGATGATGTCTGAGCCGAACAGGTTCACGTCTCTGACTATGTTCTTGGCTTCGGAAGACACTGCCAGTGGCACGCTGAGCTCTGAAAGCGAGTAGAAGACTTTTTCAGGAGAAACCCCGGCACTTGTGAGAATTGACATGTACCCAGTTGTGAAAGGCAACTCGTCCTCAAGCGCTCTCCTCAGGGTGTCTGCTCGGTAGATGGGGTAGAAATAGAATCCGATGACTGAGAATGCAAGCGCGAAGAGACTTCCGCCAACACCGAACATCAATGCTGGTAGAAGAGGAACCCCGAAGGCAAGGAACAGTAGCAACGGAACACATGCCAGCACGCCAGAGGATATTAGGATTGTGGCGAAAACTGTTAGGCTAATATACGCTTTGAAGTTCACTTTCAGCCCAGACCTCTGCAGCTTCAAATCCAAATCCTGAAAGAGCGGCATGATGCTTGCTGTTTTTTCTCCTATGAGCTGGTAGGCCGTAGACTGCGGGTTTTCAAACGCGAATCTTGCCGTTTCCTGCCTCGCATGCTTTCTTCGGGCTGTAACCTTTGTGGAAAGCAGTCTAGGCATTGACTTGATGCGGTTGCGAAGATTTCTGATTTTTCTGAGAGCCCAGTTATTTTTCATTTCAGCCCCACTCTGGCCTTTTGGAAAACACGATTCGGGTTGGCATAATACTCGCGTATCACGTTTGCAACGTCTGTGTACCGTCTGATGCCTTTCTGTGCCATCCATTCCAGCACCGTTTTCCTGTGATGCACCTCGCTGTTGACGCCTTCTTCGCTGATGTCCATCTTCTTCATCTGCCTCTCCAGAATGGCGCTGCTGCCCGAAAAAGCAAAATTGTCTTCTTTTGGGTTCCAGCGAAAAATCTCTTGGGTTAGTATGTCTTTTTTCTCTGCGTCAAGTCCAGTGACCTCTGCGGTTGTGCTTGCCTTTCTCGCTGGTCTTCCTTCGATTTCTGTTCTGGTCATGACCATTATGACGTCTGCCATCGCCACAAGCGAAGGAGGAATGTTCATAGGCTCGGATTCCAGACGGTTTATGACTGCCTCAACTGACTCTGCGTGTATCGTACTCATTCCAAGATGACCTGTTGCCATCGCCTGGAACAGCGTGTACGCCTCCTCGCCTCGTACTTCGCCCACGATGATATAGTCCGGCCTTTGTCTGACCGCTGCCTTCAGCAAGTCGAACAAGGTTATTGAGCCGCTCTTCTTGTCTTCATGCCCAAATCCCAGTCTTACAACAGAAGGAATCCAGTTTTCATGGGGCAGGTTAAGCTCCTGCGTGTCTTCAACACTTACTACTTTCATCTCGGGTTTTATGAACATTGAAAGGCAGTTCAGCATTGTTGTTTTTCCAGACGCCACACCGCCTGCCACTATGACTGAAGCTCTGTTTTCTATGATGTACCACAGATACGCAGCCATTTCAGATGAAATCGTTTTGAAGGCGATCAGATCTGAGATGCTTAATGGATCAACTTTGAAACGTCTTATGGTAAACGTTGAGCCTCTCCTTGTAACCTCATTTCCATAGGTTAATTGTATTCGGCTGCCTTCTGGAAGCGATGCGTCCAAGATCGGTGACGCAATAGAGATGTTCTTTCCCGCTAGATAGGCTAGGCGGATTATGAAGGAGTTGAGTTCCGTTTCGTCTTTGAATATGACGTTGGTAGGTAGTGACTCGTATAGTCTGTGCCAAACGTAAATGGGTATGTTGACGCCATCTGCAGATATGTCTTCGATCAGGTGGTCCTTCATTAACGGGTCAATCTTGCTGAAGCCTATGAAGTCTCTCACAACGTAATAGATGAGCTTATCAACTGCTTCAGGCTGCACCTTTATGTGATACTTCTTGATTATGGCCTTGGTTTTGTCTTTCAGGTAGTTTTCTGCTTTCTCTCTGGTTTCTATGTCCTTCAGGTTGACATCCACTTCTTCCATCAAGAAGGTCTTGATTTCCTGCAGTCTTTTCTCTTCTTCTCTGTTGAGTGTGGGCTCTATGACCTCATAGAGTGTTTTCTGCGTTTCTAGGTCTTTGACTATGGCGGCGTAAACGTAGGGTTCCTGTATGGGGTAGGCTTCTCTGAAGGCGGTTGGTCTTCTACCTGTTTTTATGATGACAGGTACTTCTGTCTGTTCTAGAGTTTTGGAAGTTTCTGGCTTTTGCTTCTTTACCGTTGATGTTGTCCTCCTTTGTTCAGAGTATACGGTACTTTTTCAGTAGATATACTGTGTCGTGAGTCTTAATAAGGTATATGCACACACAATCTTTAGCACGATTAACACTAACCAACTTAAATAGAACGAACCACGCTGTACTCTATGGAGATGCAGATTGAGCACAGCGGATGCTCAGCGCGTTCAAAAACCCAAACTGCCCAAGAAGCGGATTCTCAAAAAACTCAGGAAGAGAAAGCCCAGCGGTTCACGAGCCTTTGACGGCGGAAAAACATCCAAACCAAGGCAGCCAGCTCCAAGGAAGGGAGTGAAGTTCTGCCCAAAATGTGGGTCAATCAACATTTTTTGGGCTTCTGGCCTGCCGCAACTATGGTCAATTTGGGAGTGCCGAGACTGCGGATACCGCGGGGCGCTGGTTCTTGAGGACAGCAAGCTAGCTGAGAAACTACGAGAGGATTACGCCCAAAAGAGCGTTGAACGATAGGCTGTCTCATTCAAGCGTCGCGTGTCTGCGTTTCAAATCGACTTCAGTTCGCCCCAGCCGATGCATCAGCTCCACGATCAAGCTGTCTAAGAACACCATGCAGTTGTTTTCGAAGATGCTTCCGAGCGGCGTCAGTGGTTCGCGCTCACCGATGATTTGCCTAGCTAAGTAGTCTTCTTCTCTCGGCAACCCTGCCTTCGTCCTTCCTTTAACGGTTACAACAAGGTCAGCCAGATGGCCTAATGGAGATTCTGGAAAAGACGTGATGGCAATGACTTTCGCGCGGATTTCTTTGGCGGCTGAGCTTGCGGTTAACACCATTTTTGTTGTACCTGTGCCCGAAATGGCTATCAGCAAATCACCTTTCTCTGCGGCCGGCGTTATAGTTTCACCCAGAAAATACACGTTGAATCCGAGATTCATTAAGCGCAAGGCGAAGGATCTGGCGACGAATCCGCTTCTTCCCATGCCTACCGTGAAAATCTTCTCGTCTCTTGCCTTGAGCAGAAGCTCTATGAGTTTTTCAACCTCGCTCATGTTGAGCTCTTCAATGGAAAGCTTGATGCTTTCAACAATCTCATCTGCCGCTGCTTTCAACCATTTCAAGCGTTCCAATCTCCCGAGAGACCAGTTACACGACTGGCAATATTAAAAGGCTTGCGGTTTAAGGCAGGCTTCTCAAAAGCTCATTCACACTTGGGATTCTGACGAACAGACGGGCATAAATCGCGATTACCAGAATTCCAAAGGTTATGGCTATCAACACAAGATCTCCTCTTTGCATCTTGAGAACGTACAGATTCGTGCGTTTCTTCGTGGCACCCCACGCACGCGATTCCATCGCTTCAGCCAGTTCGAGGCTTCTGCGGATGGCACCTATAATTAACGGTATGAGAATCGGAATGTAGTTTCTTATTCTTTTGAGAAAGTTTCCGCGCTCAAGCTCAAGTCCCCTCGCCTTCTGCGCATCCATGATCGTTTGTGCCTCTTCAGCCAACACTGGAACAAAACGCACTGCAGTCGTGAAGGCAAACACAAATTCGTAGGGAACACGCGTCTGTTCCAGAGCCAACCCGAGGTGATCGGGCGAAGTGGTCAGGAAGAAGACAGAAAAGGACTCGACAAGCACCATGAATCGCAGAGTCATGGCAACGGCGCTTTCCACGCTTGGCGCAGTGAGCACGTAACCGTCTCTGAAGAATGCTGCACCTATGTTTGTCAAGAAAATAATCGTGGCAAGAAAAGCGGCTCCTCGCATTGAACGAAGCCATTCACGTTCAACGCTTGCCAAGAGAACAAATGGGATTTGTATGAGGAAAAGTATCACCAACGGCAACATTTCAGAGAAAAGTATTGCCACTACAAAGATTGCGCAGACGTAGACAAACTTCACTCTCGGGTCGAGATTATGAATGGGAGAAGAGACTTTTCTGAATTTGAGTCCGCTGAAAACGCTCATTTGCTCTTTCTCTCCAAAGTTTTGAGCAATATTTCTCTTGCTTCATAGACGTCGATGACGTTCTTGGGCAGTTTCATGTTAGGTAAGTGCAGGAATATTTGGGCTATTTGCGGTGGCACGATGGATGCTTTAGTCAAAACCTCCGTGTCCGTCAACGTCTCCGTTGCTTCACCGTCTGCAATAATCTGTCCGTCTCGCATCAGCAGAACTCTGGGATTGCATTCGGCCACAAACTCGACGTCATGCGTGACGATGATTACTGTTTTCCTCTGGGTTCTCATCTGCAAGATGAATTGGCGAAGCTTCTCTTTTTGCTGGTAGTCCTGCCCTATTGTCGGCTCGTCCAATATCAGTATTCTCGGGTTCCACGCCAGAATTGAAGCTAGAGCCACGCGTTTTCTTTCGCCGCCGCTGAGCATGAATGGCGAGGTTTTCCTGTACTGGGTTAAGCCTAGGAGGTTTAGAGCCCAAGTCACTCGTTTCTTGGTGACGGTTTCCTTGAATCCAAAGTTTCTCAGTGCGAAGGCTATCTCTTCCTCAACTGATTCGCTGAAAAGCTGGTGATCTGGGTTTTGAAAAACGAAGCCTACGTTTCTGGCGAGTGTTGCCACGCTGACTTTCGTCGTGCCAACATCGTCAACAAGAACTGTTCCCTTTGTTGGTTTTAGCAGCCCATTGAACTGTTTGACCAGCGTGGTTTTCCCGGCGCCGTTCTGTCCCATTATGGCTACGAATTCGCCGTTCTGAACTGTTAGTGAGATTCCTTTCAGGGCTTCTATGCCATTCGGATACGTGAAATGGACATCTTTGACCACGATCATCCGTCTTTCAAGGCCTCCGTCAGCATGCTTGCCATTTCCTCAGAGGACAATGGAATAGTGTTGCCAAGTTTCAGCCCGTCTTTTTTCAATATCTGGTAAAGCCGTGTGGCTTTCGGAATTCCGATCCCGATCAGGCGGGCTTCTTCTGAGCGCAGAATTTCATGCGGATCGCCGTCTAGGGCGACTTTTCCTTCATCCATCACTATGATGTGGTCTGCATATCTGGCTGTCAAGTCGAGCCTATGCTCAACCAGCACCACCGTTATTCCAAGCTTTCTGTTCAGGTCGCGGATCACTTCGAAAATCTTTTTCGCGCTCAACGGGTCCAGAAACGAAGTCGGCTCGTCCAAAATCACTACTTCAGGCTGCATCGCCAATACAGATGCGATTGCAACTCGCTGCTGTTGTCCTCCTGAAAGCTCGCTTGGCGCTCTTTCCCTCAAATCGTACATTTCTGTGAGATTCAATGCCCAGTCAACTCTTTTGCGCATTTCTTCTCTGGGCACCCCGAGGTTCTCAAGTCCAAAGGCAACATCCTTTTCGACAGATAGGGCAAAAAGCTGGTTTTCAGGATTCTGAAAAACAAGCCCAACATGCTTAGCTAACTCATAAATCGGGTGCTCTGAGACATTCAGCCCTGCGACAATTGTTTCACCTTTCATTTCGCCTTGATAGAAGTGGGGTATTAGTCCGTTAAAGCATCTGCAGATGGTTGTTTTTCCACATCCGCTTGGGCCTGTGATTAATGTGAACTCGCCTTTCTCAATGTTTAGGGAAACATCTACGATTGACGGTTTAGCGGCACCCGGATAAGTGTAAGTCACGTTTCTTGTTTCAATTACTCCCATGCCAGTGGGCCTGCCCAGTTTTAAGCGGGCGGCTGGCTCATTTAAGAGTAGCTACTTAATTGTGGTTAGCCAACCTCTGCCTTAAAAGACGCAGGCAATACTTAAGCCCAGTCTCGATGTCCCCGGTGCCATTGACGCCAGCAGCTGTTGCGTGTCCACCGCCCATACCATTGAGAAATTCCCCCAATGGTTTAGCGATGTCTTTGCCTAGGTGAAGTCCAGTTTTGGTGTAGAATTCCCGATTGGCGCGCAGACTGATCTCTATGTTTTCATTCTTCTGTCCTGCTACGACGGCAACATGCGCTCCTAAGTCGATTATGGCTCTAGCCGCTGAGGCCTGATAAGCACTAACGTGAGAAAGCGCGACTATCCAATCTTCAACTTTGAGAAGTTTCGCCCTTCTGCAAGCTTTCAGCCGAGCAACGCGCTCAGAAAAATCCATCGGCAGGGCAAGCAATGGCAGTGTTTCTTGTGCGTTTACGCCGGCGTCGATGAGTTCTGCAATGTTTTTTAGTGTTGATGAGTTGGCTAGGATGAAATGGCGCGTGTCAAATGCTATGCCCAAGAACAATGCTTTGGCCTCGTTTTGGCCTGGTTTAACGCCCATTTGTTTGTAGAAATTGTAGACTATTTCGCAGGTTGAAGAAGCTTCTTCGCTGGTTATGCAGATTTTGGCTATCTGCTGCGTTTCTGGGTGGGCTGCGTGGTGGTCAATCACTATGATTGGAACCTTGGAGGCTTTGACCTTTTCAGCCAAATTGTCCAATTGCTGGATCGTGTTTGTGTCAAGCAGCACAATCGCACTTGCCTCATCGACCCTAGGTTCGTTTTTCATTTCTATAGGCAAATGATTGAGGAGGTGTTTTGAAAGTCGGCTTATTCCATGAGCTACTCCAATTTCAACTTCCAATTCTGGCCTCAAATACTTCAAGAGACCTGCAAATGCGTAGGCCGAACAGATTGCGTCAGGGTCTGCGTTGTGGTGGCACAGCAGAACAACCAGCTTGGCATTCAGCTCATCCAAAACTTGGGTTATGTCTGTGAACTGCACGCTAGCTCCCTCAAATACCTTTCAGCTGAGTTGAAAGCATACTTGACTGCTTCGTCTGCTAGCTTCTGCACGTCATAGTCTCTCATTGATGATGATAAAGCGATGTCCACGTCGATGGCGAGCTTGACGGGTTTCGTGCCTTCAACCTCGGCGCATACGTTCAACGTCTCAATGTCTTTCGGAGAAACCTTGGACAAGACGTATTTTCTTGCGTTCTCCTCTGCAATAGCGCACAATTCTTCAACCTGTTCACGGGTCAGTTCTGGTATACCCAACTCTTCCACAAATTTTCACCTAAACAAACTACGGTTGAGGGGAAGGTGAAACTGGATTCAAGTCTTGTTGAAGCTTGGTCTGCAGGTCCTTCAGCTGACCACGCAGGCGCTCCTCTTGTTTGGCCAAGATTGACGTTCGAGTGCTGAGCAGTTCTTTTCGCTCAACCAACTCTGTGCTTATCTTACCCTTTTCAGTTCTTATCAGAAGCGAACCCGTTGCCTTATATATAACCGCATCGTCGGCAAGTTTCTGCAACTCGCCCGAGGCTTGGTCAATTTCTGTCATTTCTAGCTCTACCTGCTGTTTCTGCGCCAGAACCGCTTGGAGCGTTTGTTGAAGCTGCTGAAGCCTGAGCAAGCGTTCTTGAACCTGCGGCGGAAGATTCGAAATGTCTTCGCTCACTTCATATTCCTTCCATTCTGCACAGCAACTAAGCTGAGCTATTAATTAAGCATTTTCTACCATCATACAGCATTCTAGTTTCACGGTGTATTGAGGCGTGGGCGTGCAGCTTGTGCTTCTATGACTTCCAAGACGCTGATTGTCGAATTCATCCATCTTAGATAAGCGTTAAGAGCTGCGCGCAAGGCAACTGTGTCTTTCGCTTTGATTTTCAAAACCAAGAATGAGCCGTCTTTCTGCAAAATTGCCTCAGATCGTGTTGTAGCCGCCTTCTTGGTCTCCGGCTCCAAAGCTTTGAAAACCGTTTCCAAGTGCTTCTTTGAAGCGAATCTCAAACGTACATTGGCTGCCACTTTCATTGCTTTGGCTCCCTAACGAAACCTGATACGTTGGTTATGGTTGATTTGGACACAATCTTTTACTCTCGAATCGAAGGACACGGTAACTCCTTTAGAACGTAGACGGCATTTCTTCTATGTCAAATGAAAGGTTGTCGAAAAGTGAGGGTCAGGCTCTTTATTGGGTTTCTTCTTGAGCCTCTTCTTCTGCCTTCAAGACTTCCTCAACAAGTGCGCCTTTGGCCACGCGTTTCGCCACTATTCCAAGCTTCGTTGTCGGAGTATACGCTCCGCCTGTGAATGTGAATCCACATTTTCTGCATTTCCACACGCCGACGCTTTCTCTTTTCACTCTTCGAAATCCGCATTGTGGGCATGTGTGAGGGGTTCTGAGCTCAGTGAGTACCTTGATGTACCTTTTCCTGACCGTGACTCCGTAGCGGGGTCCCAGCCCTCTTGTAGGACCCACTTTCTTGGTTCTCTTTCCCATGTTCTGTTCACCAGTCTAGTTTCTTGCGCAGTTGTTTGGCTTTTTCTTTGGCTGTTTTCGCTGCTTCCTGTATTTGTTCAGGGGTGAAGTATCCGTTGCCTCCCTTCTGGATTGCACATATGTTGTCGTCGTCATCGAATGCCATCGAAATTCTGGCATCCATAACCTGTTCTTCTTCCAGCCCCGGGTCAACAACAAGCTTGTTGTCTATTTTTGCGAAAGTAACCGTTATGGGATGTTTCTTCATCGGAAGCTGAGTGTAACCTGAAGTGAGTTTCACTTCGCCCTTTTCGATTTGGTACTTGCTCATTTTCGTGTTAAGCAAGGCAGCTGTAGCGGCAAGTGCTGAGGCGTCTATCAAGTTCCCGTCGTGGTTGAGCACGTAAACGTCCACAAAGATCACAAACACTTTCTTTCCCGGCTCTATGCACAGTTTTTCGGTGTCGATGGCTTTTGATTCTCGTATTCCTCTGTCAACGATTCTGGCGAGTTCTATGGAGTTCTCGTTTGGCGGTCCCGGCTCAAATGTGGGTGAAGCCAAGGGGACAAGTTCAGCATTTACTGTTAAGACGCCCTCGTTGGGAGTGTCTGAGAACGGTTCCCCGAGTTCAACTTTTGTGCCAGCCAAGACTTCGGTCTTTCCTAAGAGCACTCTTGCTGACCCTTCTGCACGTTCGATTATTCCCTGTTCAATGGTTATTTCTCGGTAGTCTGTCAGTTCTCTTCCGTCAAGGCGTTTTCCCTTTTCGATTAACTGTGCTATCTGTTTCTGTTTTACCCGAGTGATTACCGATGACATTACTCTTCAACCTCCTTCACATCTACGTACTTGGCTTTCAACGACTCTTTCTGAATCACAGAGATTTTCTTGCACCCCTCGATTGCCAAGTTCACAGCCTGCTCGAACTCTTCAACAGTGAGTATCCCGTCCATCTGCAGCAACGTCACCGCGTTCAAGTTCGGCATCAGAGCCAAGGGGACGTCAGCTGAACCCAACTTGTCTTCCTCATCCATCAAGTCCAACACTACAGTGTCTTCGACTTTTCCAGCTGCACACGCGACCACAATGTCTCGCATGGGGATGCCTGCGTCTGCAATGGCAAGAGCTGCGGCTGTTATGCTTGCGCATCTTGTTCCGCCGTCCGCCTGCAGAACTTCAACGAAGACGTCCAGGGCTGTTCGAGGGTAGTATTCCATGAAGATTGACGGTTCAAGAGATTCCCTGATGACTTTAGAGATTTCCACTTCTCTTCTTGACGGGGCAGGTGATTTTCGTTCTTGAACTGAGAATGGCGCCATGTGGTAGCGGCATCTTAAAAGCATTCGATCCTGGAGTTCCAAGTGCTTTGGGTGCACTTCCCTCGGCCCGTACGCCCCTGCCAGAATCTTGTTCTTTCCCTGTTCAATATATGCTGACCCATCGGCGTTTGACAATACGCCTACGTCAATTTTGATCGGTCTCAGCTCGTCTGGTTTTCTTCCATCTAGTCTTGCCCCTTTCTTATCGATTAATTTTTCCGGTTTATCATTCATTCTTGTTTTCCTCCATTTTCGCTTTTTCTTCCTTAAGCATTTGGGTTACGCGATCGGTTAACCCACTTGTGTGGGATTCTTCATCGATTTTGTGAATGGCCATTAGGGCCAACTGCTCACTTTCAAGGGTTTTACCCGTGATCAATATGACTCCGTTTAGTCCGAGGATAATGTTGCATCCTGTTTCCTGTTTTATCATCGATATCATTGAGCCTTTTCTTCCTATTACGCGCGGAATCTTTGTCGGAGTGATTCTGAGTATTTGGCCACGTGTTATCTTTCCAAGTCCGGGTTCTCCGACAGTCAGTTGTGGGTCGTGTGTCCTGTCGTAGGAGGCGACTTTTGCTACGATTAAATCTCCCATGTCGAGGACCTGTGACAAGTCGTCTTTCTGCGGTCTGAACGGCCTGCTCAGCACGTCTCCCGCTCTCAGGATAGCTGGATAAGGCGCGTTTATGTCAACCGTCCAGCCGTTGAATCCAACTTCCACAACTGTTCCTATCACTATGTCCTCTGCTTTAGGGATGTAAAAGGCTTTTAGTGCTACAACACTGACTTTCTTGTTTTCGGTTTCCACAAGTCCGAGGCGTGAAGCGTAGATTTTCTCGTTTTCCTTATACGTGTTTTCTCCAGCAACATATTCACCCTCGGCAATCAAGTCTCCGGGTGTTACAAGCTGTCTTGTTTCAAAAAATATTGGCATAATTTCACACCTAACAGTCATATGTTAAACATTCAACTATGAGATTATTTTCGCTTCTCCATTTCCTTTCGTTGTATCGCCTAGCTTTTCTAGGAATGGAGCATATAAACCTGCTGGCATTTCTACCACGCCATACCATGAGCCGTCTGCACGCCATTCTTCACGTTTTATCGTTCCGAGCCCCTTTATCGTTCCGTATGCTTTTGCAGAGTATTGGGCTGGCACCGTGACGGCCACGGATACCTGTTCCATTTTAAGAGGCAGGATGGTTCGTAAGAGTTTGATTATGTCTTTTGCCTGTTCCTCAACTGGTTTGAACGGGCCTATTGAATAGTGGATTTGCTCCATGGCGTTTTCTATTCTTAATGGCGGGTGCGGAAGGTTTGTCTTCGGGTCGACGCATTGCCTTGTCATGAAGTCAACAATCTGCTTTCTCTTTTCGTCAACCATCTTTCTGCGCTGTTCGGTTGTGAGTTGCAGTGTTCCTGTCTTCAGGATTGTTTCTGCGATTTTGAGCGAGTCTATCGTGCCGAAGGCCTTGCGCAGGTTTTCTTCCGAGACTTTTGTGCCTTTGCTTGCGTCTGAATATATGGTCTCGCTGACTAGAACTTCGGTTATAGCGGCCAATTTTCCCATTCGGTAGTCTAGGGCTTTTTCTGGGTTAACAAGAATTTCGAAGTGGTCGCTGCCTTTTGTGATGCGCGCAGTGGTGTATTTTTCACCCATCCCCGTTTCACTTGCCCGCGCCTAACTCTTTGACGTAAGCTTCGATCTTGCTGTCGCTCATCGTTTCCATTTTTTTGGTTTCGGAAGGAATAACGGTTATCTTCATTCTGGGCGGTAACTGTCTTGCTTCTAGGGCTTTTGCCAAGCATTTTACGGCGAGTTTCGTGGTTTCTTCTAGATTCATGTTTTCCTTGTATTCCTCTCTGAGTATGCCTACCACCGTCTCTCTTCCTGCGCCTTGTGCAGTAGCTTTGAATCCTCTGTATGTTCCGCTGGGGTGGGTTCCGAATACGCGGGTTCCAGTCTTGTCAACTCCAGCGAAGATTATCGAGACTCCGAATGGTCTTACGCCTGCATGCTGCGTGTAGAGCTGCTTGATGTCGCATATCCTTTTGGTTATCACTTCCACATCTACCGGTTCGTCATAGGTTAGCCTGTTGCTCTGGGCGTACACTCTTGCTTGGTCTATGAGTATGCGCGCGTCTGAGCTCAGACCGACTATGGCTGCGGCGACGTGCTCATCAATTTTGAAAATCTTCCATGAATATTCTTCCTCTTCAAGAGGTTCAACATTTTCTTCTGCTCCTATAACTACTCCTTCAGAACATCTTATTCCTAAGATTGTGGCTCCGCGGTTAACGAGCTCCATCGCGTACTCGACTTGGAACAGCCGTCCATCTGGCGAGAAAACCGTTATGGCACGATCGTATGCTCCTGGTGCCGCAAATATTGACATTCATTCCACTCTCACAGTATCATCTAATCTTTTGCATGTTTCATATGACACCTTGACTAAAAACCTTTTCCTATGCCGCTTTCCTTTTCTAAGTTTGACTCAGAGGCGCCTACTGCCTGTTCAAATGCTGTGTTGAGCGCGCGATATCCATTTCTTGTTTCAGGCGTTGACTGAAATCTGTCCTCCGTCGACTTTGACTTCAAACTGTGGTTCTAGCCTCTTTGCTGGTCCAGTCATGACTATTCCCGTCTGGACGGCGAAACGTGACCTATGGCGTGTGCACAGAGCATCTCTCCTTGGGGTTCACCCTCTGAGAGCATGCATCCCCTGTGGGCGCACTTGTTTCCTATAGCGTAATACTTTCCATTCAGGTTGACGAGGAGAATCTGTTTGCCGTTTGCCTCGACGCCTAGCATTTTTCCCGGTCCAAGGTCTTTTGTGAATGTAACCCTAACAAATCCCATATCCGTAATCATCCCAGTTACACCGTCTATTTGTGATTTGAAGACATATGAGATTTGCTGTCAAAACGTGCATCAGAAATAGGCTTGAACAGGTTCCGCAACATCGGCTGAGGCTATTTTTCCCAGTCCAGTAGCCTCTTCTGCCCCTCGATTTTTTTGATGTCAGTCAAATCCTGCGTGACTTCCATGGTTCCAAAATACTTGCCTTCCCTGTCTCTCACAGCAAAATAGCGTATGTGAACAAGACGGTTGTCCAGCGTAATCCAGAATTCAGCCGAGTCCTTTTCGCCCTTCCTGAAGGCTTCGATAATCCTGTTCACGATGTGAACGCTTTTCTGTGGATGGCACATTTGCACCTCTCTGCCGATGACTGCCTTGGTGCGCACGAAGATTCTTTTCTCAGCCTTGTTGAAGTATTTCACGCGGTCATCCTTGTCTATGAAGGAAATGTCAATTGGAAGCGTGTCCAGAATGGCTTCAGTTTCTTCCTTTGAGAGGCTTCCTGTTTCAAACTGCAACAGACCTTCAGCGGCTGTTCCGGCTTTTCGACTTTCAGTCTGCAGTGCGGCTGTGACATGTGGCGGTGTAAAGCAGCAGTATCCAATCTCGTCAAATTCTTTCCTAGCCTCTTCCCATTCTTCGCTTGTGACCACCTGTAAGGCAGCGGGGAAGAGTATGCTGTTCTCTTTGAAAAAGTGACTTGGCAGAGTGCTGCATAAGGATTTGGCAGCTTCGCCTAGCTGTGTCTTGAAGTCGTAGAAGCTTATGGCATTCCAATTCTCAACCAGACTGCGGAGTTTCTTCTTTATGTCTCGTATCTGGTTGTGTTCCATCCACATTATTGCAGGCGGCTCTGTGATTCCATGCTTTTCGAGCATGGGAAAGAGGACGTTTTCTTCGCGCAAGTAATGCTTCTCTGCATCTGCAAAGTCCTTCACTATGCCTTGCACTTCTGTTAACAAGTCTCCAACATAGACTACATCGCAGGCTTCTTCAATCATCTTCACTAAAACCTCAAGTCTTTCTGCGCGTTGTGTAAGCATCTTGTGTTCTTCCATTAGAATGCTGATTGGATGCCCAGGAGGAGTCTTCAATTCCCGTTTTTCAAGTTGTTCGCCGAAAACCGCAAGATGGACGTCGCACAGCCTCTGAAGTTCTTCCCTTGGCATTCCTTCCTTGACAAGCTCTTGCTCGATCCTTGCAATGTCTTCGGAGCTTGTGCCCCTCAGGATCTGCTTGAATTTCTCCTTGACTTCTTGCGGTGGAACGCCGTCGTGCAACTGTTTGATTACCTCTTTAAGCATTCTCTTCTTGTCCGCGCTTACCTCGCTCATTTACCGTTCACCTTTAATCTTCGCTGCAAGAGCCTTGCCGAACTCCACAATCTGTTTAACATTGCTTTCAGACGGTGGGCCATTGATTTCCAATGCTCCAACGACTTCTATCTTCGATGGACCCAACACTTCCTGAACGTGCTTTATGGCTCCACCGCCCCATCCGTACGAGCTTAGGACCACTCCATATTTCAATGGCGGTCTCAGTGCTTTCACCAAGTACGTGGCATACACTGCAAGCGGGTGTGCGCCGCCCAGCACTGTGGGAGCACCCAGCACAATGGCCCTTGAGTCCACTAAGTCTTTTGCCACATCACCTATGTCTGCAACAGCCAAATTGTACTTGACAACTTCGACGCCTTCAGAAGCCAGTACATCTGTAATTGGCTGAATCATCTTCTCCGTGCTGTTCCACATGGTCACGTAGACTATTATCGCCTTTTGTCTAGTCTCACCGTTTGACCATTTCCTGTAGGCACTGAGGATACGTTCGGTGTTTCTATGTATCGGTCCGTGGCTGGGCGCTATCATGTCAACTTTCAAGTCTTTTATCTTTTCCAGCGCCTTTTGAGCCATGACTCTGAACGGCATCATTATCTCGCCGAAATAGCGTTGAGCATAAACAATCAAATCCTCTACCTCGTCATCATACAATCCTTTTGCAGTGTGGGAACCGAAGAAGTCGCATGGAAACAGTGTCCTGTCTTCGGGCACGTAGGTGAACATGGTCTCAGGCCAGTGAAGCATCGGGGCCTCAATGAACTGGAGAGTCTTGCCGCCCAAATCGACCATTTCTTGGTCGTGAACTATTTGAATCCGCTCGCTGGGCACCTTGTAGAAGGTCTGCGCCAACTTGGCACCTTTCTCCGTCGTTATCAGGTTGGCCTTGTTGTTCATCGACATGAAGTACGGTATGGCGCCTGCATGGTCGGGTTCGGCGTGGTTCATAATCAAATAGTCAATCTCGCCCATGTCTGCAATGTTCCTTATCTTCTCTTCCCATTCCTTTTCAAAACCAGGATTAACCGTGTCAATTAGAGTCTTCTTGGCTTTGCCGATTACCAAGTACGAGTTGTAGGTTGTTCCATGCGGCAGTGCGATCAGAGCGTCGAAAAGTCGGCGGTTCCAGTCTCTTACGCCCACCCAGTAGACGCCTTCAGAAAGTTTAGCAATGTTTTGCCAACTCATTTTCACATCTCCAACTTGTTCAGTTTCATTGAAGTGGTGGTATGACAATTGTAATAAAGTATATTTATGCCTTTCGACAACAAGAGAGCGGAGCACACATACATGCTAGTTCCTTGCGAAGTAGCAGTAAAATGCGTTCTGCCCGCAGTGCGAGCCATGATAGCCAAAGAACTCGTGGCAAAACATGGGCTGAACCAAGTGGAAACAGCGAGGCTTCTGGGGGTCAGTCAACCAGCAATAAGTCTCTATTCCAGAAAAGCTCGAGGAAACGCCCTCAACCTCAAGAATGATCGTGACATTGCAGTTTTGGTGGGGAAATTGGCAGACTCGTTGGCCGAGGGCAAGTTGCCCCCGAAGAGCTTCATCGTCATGTTCTGCGAAGTCTGCAGTACAATCAGAGCCAAAGGCCTGATGTGCAAACTGCATAAGACTTTCGATCCAACGATCGACATAGATGAATGCGAAGTCTGCGCAGTTGAAACACCTAGATGCTTATGACAAAAGCAACAGTGGTACACAGGAGGGCTATCAGTGGGGTATCTTGATGTTTGGAGGATTTTGGAGGAGATTGTTGCCGATTTCCGAAAGAGAGGAAGAGAAATTCCGGTCGAAGTCATGAACGACCTGAAGTCTGCAAGAACGATGATTAGAATTCTGAGCGCTGACTCAAACCGTGAGGATACTGTTCAAAAGATTGAGGAGTACATTGGAAGCTTGGAATCATATCTTGTTTCTGAAGGGCAGAAACAGTTCGGAACCGAATACGTCGACGAGAAGCTTAAGCGGCTAAGTGAAGCGAGGGGAAAGACTTCTGGAGAAGAAGTAGAGGAGGCGCGGTTCGTTTTCGGCGTGTCGCGCGAACACAAGTGGATTCGTGTGAGGCCAACAGCTGAATTATCGCTTGAAAAACTGAAATTGCTGGCTGAAGAATCACGGCTTTCGCACAAAATTCAAAACGATGGCACTCTGCTGGTCTATGGCAAAGACGAAGACGTAAAGGGCTTTGTCAAGAAGATGACTACAGAATACGGGTTGAAAACCGAAAAATAGCGTTAAAAAAGAGCATAACCGTTAAAACTTTACAATGCAATAACTTTTATAGAAAAGCTCAACAGATTTGCTGAACAATCAATTCACACGCTTCCGAGAAGGTGAGGGCGCAGGCTGAATGCCCTACATTAAAAAAATCGAGCTGAAAGGCTTCAAGTCATTCGGACCGCAAGTCGTCAAGGTAGTCCTAGATAGGGGCTTCACAGTCGTCACAGGCCCAAACGGCAGCGGAAAAACAAACATCTTGGACGCGCTTCTGTTTGCCCTAGGCGAACTGAGCACGAGGCGGCTCAGGGCGGAGAACGCCGCCAAACTGATTTTTCACGGTTCTGAAACGGCCGGGCTAGAAAGGGCGAAAATGGCCAAGGTGATTATTCAATTTGACAACACCGATGGGCGCATGGCGGTTGACACGACAACCGTCACCATCTCCCGAGAGGTTTATCGAAACGGCCAAAGCGTGTATCGACTTAATGGTCGAAGAATATCAAGACAGCACATTCTGGAAATCCTTTCCATGACCGGGATAAGCTCAACAAGCCAAAACATAATCCTGCAGGGAACGATCACGCGTTTGACTGACATTGCGCCGATGGAACGAAGAAAAATAATCGAAGACTTGGTTGGGATCGGCCAATATGACGCTGAGAAAGCCGGGGCCGAAGAGAAACTGCGCGTCGCAGATATGTCAATGCGCACTGCTATGGGCAGAATTGACGAAGTACAAAAAAGGTTGGATGATCTGGAAAGGGAACGCAACGAACTGCTGCGAGCCACCTTCATCGAAAACGAGATCAAAAAGTTTGAAACCGTCAAAATCTCAAACGACATGGCCCGGATACAGGCAAAAGTAGATGAAGCCTCCTCGCAAGCTGACAAGGTCAGAAGCAGAGTTGAGAAGTTCAGAGAGCTGCGTGAAGACCGAAGGTCGAAGAGAAGAGATGTCGAAGGTGAATGGCGAAAACTAAGCTCGGAAATCGTTGAAGAAGGCGGTTCACAGGTTCTGAAAGTTCAAATAGGAATCGGCGAATTGAAATCCAAGCTAATAGAGTTAGCAACCAAGATAAGTTCTGGAAAAACCAGCCTTGAAGGTCTGAAGCAGATAAGAGAAAACGATCTTCAACAATGTCAATCGATACGAAAGGAAATCGGCGAGAATCGTCACAGAATCAAGCAGCTTAGAAGCGAGTTTGAACGGATTTCCGCAGAGATAGCCGCAAAGCAGGCTGAACATGATTCTCTCGGGCAGGAAACCGCTCACCTCTGGGAAAACCTTGGAGAAAACAGCAAGAAAATCCGAGAAAGTGAGCGGAAACTTGACAGCGACTACAAGCGACTCACATACTTAAGGTCTGAATACGTGAAAAGCCAGACAGCCATCAAAATCCGCACAAGAAGGCTCAGAGACCTAAACGAACGCAAGGAAAGGTTTGCCGCAACATTAAGCGAACTGGAGAAGTCCCTTGCCGAACTTGACACGGTGCAGAGAGAACAGAAGACTCAACTGAAGAATTTGGAGCGGGCGCTTGAACGACGCACAGCGCAAAAAGAGGCCACGGAACAGGAAATAGCTGAGGCTGGAAAAATAGCTGACTCAGCGCGAAAAGCAGTGATAGAGTTTGTGACGCAAAAAGAACTTGCAGAGACTGTGGCTACTGAAGAAAAAGCCTTACGAAGCATAGAAGAACTCGGCGATCTGGGCGTTATCCAAGGAGTGTACGGCAGGCTACGTAGCCTAGTTAAGGTTGACAAAACCTATCAGCAAGCAGTTGAAGCCGCGGCTGTGGGCTGGCTTGACGCGATGGTTGTGAAAGATTTTGACGCAGCGTTCACGTGCACTGAAACGTTGAGAAGAATGAAACTTGGCAGAATAAAGATAATCCCAATCCAAGGAGCTGTAAGTCCCAAATCCTCAAAAGTGCCTGAAAAAGAGGGCGTCAAAGGTGCAGCTTCCTTGTTCATAAGATCTGAAAAGCACTATGAACCGGCTGTCCACTTTGTTTTCGGGGACACGCTGATTGTATCAGATGACAAGACGGCTTTTGTCTTGTCAATTGAGGGCCACCGCGCAGTGACAATCAATGGTGACTTGTATGAGGCAGGCGGTGCTTTCGAAAGCGGTTACTACCGTGCTCCTATAGACTTTTCAACCATAATCCCAAGTGAAACTGCCATCAAAAGCCTCGATGAAGCCGTTAACGCGTTGCAGCAGCATCTTTCAAGAAGAGGAAGCGACATAAGCTCTTTCGAAGAGGAAATAGACAAGACCCGCGTCGAAATAGCGCACCTGTCCGAGGCCATAGTCACACTCGACCGAGAAATCATCAGAGTCAAACGAAGCGGTCGCCGAACAAAAGCCAACCTAAGACGCGTAGACAGGTACATCGCACGTTTTGAAAAGGAAATAGACAACGAGAAAACGCAGATGTGGCTGCACAGAGCTGAAAGAAGCACCATTCAGAAGGAAATGCGAAGACTCCAGACCGAACTTGCCATGCTGAGACGGAAAACAGACCCTGTAAGCATTCAAGAAACGGAGGTCAAGCGGGAGAAACTTGCGGAAGAAATAATCACTTTGAGACAGAAACTCGGTACAGTTCAGACAGAAGCCTCAACGCTTCGGTCCCAATTTGACAACGTCTTGAGAGTCGGATACCAAAACGCGAAGATTCAATTTGCGAAGGTCGAACAACAGCTGAGAAGAGTTGAGAAAGAAGTAGAAGTCGCGTTGCAAGACAGAGAATCGCTGAAGGAGGAACTGTCTGAACTGGAGAAAAGCCGTGTTGAACTTTCCAAGAGTGTCTTGTCTGCAAGAGAAGAATCCAAGAAGTTCACGAATCAAATAGATGAAATAGACAAGGAACTGCGGAAACTTGACTCGGAATACGAGCAAACTGACCGCTTGCTAAACCAGCTTCAGCTGAACATACAGACATCCATGATACAGCTTGAGCAGTACCGAAACCAACTGAGACAATTTGGCATCGAACAGCCACTGGTAGTGACGCTGAAACAAGTTGAAGAAGCCGAAACCTCCATGAAGATGATGCAGCTCGAACTTGAAAGAATAGGCGCCGTAAACCAGCTTGCACTGTCACATTATGCTGAGCAAATTTCGCGGTACAAGGAACTATCGTTGAGAATGAATGAGCTTGAAAAGGAGAAACAGGCCATACTGCAGTTCATGGAAGAAATTGACCGCAGAAAACGCAGGGTTTTCATGGACGCCTTTGAGAAGATCAACCTTAACCTGAAGAGATACTTCACGAAAGTGACGGGCGGCGGTAGCGCTGACTTGAAACTTGAAAACCTTGATGAGCCATTTTCCGGCGGCATCGACATAATTGTCCAGTTCCCCAACAAACCTTCCATCGTCGTGAGCGGGGCCAGCGGCGGTGAACGCTCAGTTGCTGCCGTATCCTTCTTGTTTGCTCTCAAAGAATTCACACCCGCTACCTTCTATGTTCTGGATGAAATAGACGCACACCTAGACGCTTTCCACGTGTCAAAACTGGCTGACCTTCTCTTGGAAGAATCTGAGAAGACCCAGTTCATAGTCATCACCCTAAAACCTGAAATGGTGAACAAGGCGCAAAGAGTCTACGGAGTCTATGAACGCAACGGAGTTTCAAACGTCATATCCGCCAAGTTCTTGGAGGTGCCAAGCTAACGGAGTCCAAGACGATCAAGAGACCCTTCTATCTGCTTCCTCCTTGGAACATATTGTTCGAGTTTCGCAAGCTCGAAAAACTTACGCCTTGGAACATCAACATAGCCTATTTGCTCGGTTCATTCCTCAAGGAAATGGAGAAAACTGGGCAAGTAGACTTCAGAGCGTCAGGCGTGGCTTTGGATTCTTCAGCGCTCATTTACTTGATGAAGTCCAAGCTTCTGCTGAAACTTGAAGAGCCACCACCGCCGCCCAAGGCACCAATGGATTTTCTTCCCCCGCCATTGTTCCTGCCGCTCAGGCATGAGTTGACCTCAACGACCATAAGACACTTGCTGGAGGTTTTGGACGACGTTTTGAAAGGCGAAAAGTTCATCCGCCCAGAAAAAATCGCCGAGGAACCGCTGCTGCCAACACCTTCCGAGATTCTGCCGCAGCTCGACCTGTATCTGATGGAAATTGAGCTTCAAATGGAAAAGCTCTACGCTTCTCTTTCAGAAAGGGTAAAGGGCGCTGGCATAGTTGAGTTTTCAGCCTTGACAAAAGGCGCAACGCGGCTTGAAGCCATCCGCACATTCATCCTGCTACTTTTTCTGGCACAGGGAGGGAAGATAAGTCTGTGGCAGAATGAGGAATCTGAGGAAATATACATAACTGTAGGAGAGCTGAACCTTGCAGGAAGCGGAGAAACAAGAGCTTAACCCAGGCATACCTCTTCCTCAGAAACAGTCTGAGGAGAAAGTGCAGAACGACCTAGTCTTGGTTGAAGCCGCATTGTATGCGGCTGGGCGCCCGCTGGACCTGAATGAGTTATGTTCAATTCTGAAAACCCGCTCAAAAAACAAGGCTAGAAAGCTTGCAAAAACGCTCATGCAGGGATACGCAAGCAGGGACTCCGCGCTTGAGATTTTGGAGCTGAAGGATGAACGATATGTCTTGCAGTTGAAGGCTGACCTCACCCCGTTCGTCAGAAAACTCGTGAACAAGCCGCTGCTTTCCGCAGGCCCTCTGAAAACGTTGTCTTACATAGCCTACAGGCAGCCAGTTTCCCAGAAAAGAGTCATAGACCTGCGGGGGCATCACGCTTACGGCCATGTCAAGCAGTTGAAGGAAATGAGCCTCGTCGCCAGCGAAAGAAGCGGCCGTTCATCCCTTCTCAAGACAACCGAATACTTTGCAGACTATTTCGGGCTGAGCCATGACGCTGCAACTATGAAGAGGGAGCTGAAACATGTTTTCGAAGACTTTTCCAAGCAAGAAGGCTCCGAGTCTCAAGACGGATAGGTTTATATGTAAAATAGCCGTGATAGTCCACACCAAGTCCTGAAAATCTTAAGGGAAATGCAAAATGTCGGTTTGGCACGGTGACCTGAGAAAGAGAAAGCGTTCCGGAGGCAAAATAAGAGCCTACCGAACAAAAAGGAAATTCGAGAAAGGCTCGTTCCCAGCTGAACCACTCCTAGGCGAACCGAAACGGAAAACCGTGAGAGGAAGAGGCGGAAACCCTAAGTCCAAAGTTATGCGCGACAATCAAGCATGCGTAACCGACCAAAAAAGCGGCAAAACTGAAAAAGTGGACATTATCCGCGTTGTGAAAAACCCCGCAAACATCGACTTCAACCGCAGAGGCGTAATAACGAAAGGTTCATTAATAGAGACTTCGTTGGGCGTGGCCCGCGTCACCTCGCGTCCCGGACAGCACGGCGTAATAAACGCGGTTCTAGTAGGCGAAGGAGAAAAGAGCTAAGGCATTACTTCTTTTCATTGGCACCCCGAAGACTTGGGAGTTGCTTTGCAATTTTTCTGATTGTCTGCTCTTTTGGTTCCTTCTTTTTGACGAGAAGCATGCCAGTTTTCAACCAAGGCGTGGCAGGATAAGCAACGTCCGCGACGAGCTCGCAGTCCAGCCGAAGCCTGTCCGCTACGTCCTTTATCTCTGCAATTCTCGGCAAAGGAATCGCCAGGTTCTTCGGGATTCGTCTTCCTTCATTTCGAGTTTTCGTAGCGTCGAAATAGGCTGGCCATATGATTGCCTTTTCTTGTTTCCGCATTTCTTTCCACATCCTATTTGTGGGCGTAGTAGGCTGTCAGTTCCGTGTTTACGCTGTCGATTCTGACGAACCCAAACCGTTCAAATTGTACTATGTTGTTCGGTTTTAGTTTTTTGCAGGCGCTCTCAGCTATTCCTTCAAGCGTCGTTGCGTCTGACATGACGACTTGACAGGGCATGTCCTGTCCGACCGGTATCCAGTGGATCAGTTGCGCTTTGGCTTTTCTTGCTTCCTCGTAGGATTCGCTTGTGAATGACGCTTCAGCAGAATACGCACTTGCGCTTTGGATTTCTACGTTGAAGAGCTCCATCAAACGAATCACGTCTCCCGCTTTTGACGCATCTACGTCTCTTTTTGAGACCCAGAAACTTGCCGAGCCACTGTCTTCGTTCGGCTTTATCGTGTACTCTCTGAATCCTCTTTCTGAGTGTTCTGGGTGCAGGTGAAGCCTTGCCGTGAACGTTTTGGGGATTTGTTTCACAGTCAACTCTATTGGGTTGGGCACAAAGAAGTACCTGTCGGCTGTTGGATCAAGTATTTTTCGGTTGATGGCGTACAGGTTTTCCCAACTCAATGTAACGTCTGAAGTTTTAGGCCCAACGTCTATTATCATCTTTTTTATTGCGTCAGCCGTTATTCCCCGCCTTCTCAGAGCTGCGAAAGTTGCCAGTCGTGGGTCATCCCAGTCCTTGTAGAGCCCCTCCTTCATTCCCTGAACGATCTTAGACTTGCTCAAGCTGGCACCAGTGATTTTCAACCTGCCATAATGTATGGCTTCCGGATATTTCCAGCCCAAGTGCCTGTACATGTATTCTTGCCTGACATGGTTTGTCAGGTGTTCCTTTCCTCTTATGATGTGAGTTATGCCAAGCAGATGGTCATCCACGCCGCAGGCAAGGTTGTACAGTGGCCAAACCTTGTACTTGCTTCCGACGCGCGGATGCGGATACTTCTCGGTATCGATAATGCGGGCAGCAGGCCAATCTCGAACCGCTGGGTTCGGATGGTTCAGATCGGTTTTTATGCGAAGTACGACTTCTCCCTCTCTGTAGCCTCCTTCGAGCATGCGTTGCCATCTTGCAAGATGTTCTTCCGGCGGGCAATCGCGGCATTCGCATGGTTCGCTGGCCAGAATTTTCCTGCGAAAAAGCTCAGGGTCACACGTGCACATGTAAGCGTTGCCGTCTTTCAACAGTTTTTCGGCGTACTCGTAGTAGATTGGGATTCGGTCGCTTTGGATGTACTCCTCATCTGGCTTGCATTCGAGCCAGTCAAGATCCTCTCTGATTCGGTCATAGAACTCCAAAACCGGCTTTTTCAACTTCGGATCCGTGTCCTCGAAGCGCAGGATGAATTTTCCTTCATACATACGTGTATATTCGTAGCAGAGGACTATCGCTCTGGCTGAGCCCAAGTGCAGAACGCAGTCTGGGTTCGGTGAATAGCGCGTCACAACCTGAGCGTATCCGTCAACGTTTGGCAAAGGTGGAAGATGTTTCTCTTCTTCAACCTTTTCTTTCACGAGGGCCTCAGGCCATTTCTCAACAACAATTCGTTTCTGCTCATCTTTTGAGAGGGCGTTGACCTCTTGAACAACCTCGTTGATAAGTGCGGATATTTCCTTGACTCTTGTTCTGAACTCTGCCTTCTCACCCAATATCGTACCCATAACTGGGCCTGTCTGCGCCTTGCCCTCGTGCTTAACAGCGTTTAACAAAGCGATTTTTCGGATGATCTCTTTGAGTTCAGCATCTTCTTTCAGTGTCAATCGTTCTGCACGCTCTCGCTTAGATTTTTCTTTCAATCAGAAACGTGGCGAAGGCATTTAGTTTTTCCTTTGCTTCTGAGGCGGGTAGAAGTCCTTCAACGTTTTTCCAGCTTTCCTTGACGATTCTTTGTGCAAACCTTTTCACGTAGTCTATGGAGCCATTTTTCTTCATTATCACGATGGCTTCGTCTCTGAGCATTTGGTCTGACGTGCGCATTTTGAGGATTTTGACGAGCCTTTCCCTGTCTTCTACGCCAGCAACTTTCAAGGTGTGGATCACTGCGAGACTTCTTTTCCCTTCAGTTATGTCTTCCCCAACTCCACCTTTCTTCTCAGTAAACTCTGCGCTCGTCAAATCTAGAATGTCGTCTTGCATTTGGAAGGCTACGCCTATGCTTTCCGCAAAGTACCCCAGCTTCTCAACGAGTTCTTCACTAGCATCCGCCAAAACAGCCGCAATCTTTGCAGACATCCTTGCTAAGGTTCCCGTCTTGTAAGCGCACATTTGCAGATAGTCATCTTCAACTATCTTGTCAGCATTTGCCATGCCTCTGTGCCATGCAATGTCCATTGCTTGCCCAAGGCTGAGGTTAATCATCTCTTGGACGTAAATCTCATAGATTCTGATAAGTTTCTGTGCTGGAATCTTGTTTCTGTTTTTTATCAACGGCAGAAGTGGCAAGTAGTACATGGCGTTTCCAGCGTTTATGGCTATATCTAGGCCGTAAATCCTGTACGTGCAGGGTTTTCCCCTGCGCAGCTGGGATGAATCTTCTATGTCGTCAACCATCAGCGTACCATTGTGAATCACTTCGGGAATTATGGCGAAATCAACGAAGTCCTCGGAGTTCTTGCCCAAGGCTTCACATATCAACAGGAACAGGGACGGGCGCCATCTTTTTCCGCCTCTGTCCAGAAACTCCCAGATGGGATCGGCAATTGCTTTGTTTAGGGTTTCCAAGTTGTAACCGTAGTTTGGAGGATTAACCCGAAAAAGAACCGCGTTCTTGGAGAACTTTCTTGGAATGTACTTCTCAATGGCCTCGTCGATTAGCGCAGCTTTCTCGCCTAGAAACCTGTCAACATCCAAGGCTCAGTCTCTCCCTCGCCGCGCATAGTCTTCAATGTTAAATCCTCTCGTCCTCAGCCATTCTGCTGTTCGGCCAGTTACCACAAGTCGTGCTTTCTGCAAGTCTCGGGCTGATTCTGCTCCTACAAGAAACATGGCGTTTCTCAATTCCTCCATCAAAAGAGTAAGCGCTTCAACTGTTTCTCTCGCGCCTCTGATCGCCGCGTGCAACATTGGCTGAGAAAGACTTGCTAAGCAGGCGCCTAAACCCAGAGCCTTGGCCACATCTACTCCATTGCGCACGCCGCCCGAGGCAATGACTGGAACTTTCACGGTTTTGCTGACTTCGACGACGCTCGCCGCGGTCGGGATTCCCCAGTCCCAGAAGACATCCCCCAATCTGCGCTGAGAGCTGTTTCCACGTTCTTTAGCACGGTAATACTCAACTGCTGCCCAGCTGGTGCCCCCTGCCCCGCTGACGTCTATGCCTTTCACGCCTGCAGATTCAAGTTTCCTTGCTTCTTCTGCAGCAATACCTGCGCCTGTTTCCTTGGCTATCACAGGCTTGTCTAGGTCTTCTGAGACTTCACGTATTTTCTCTAGTATCCCTTCAAAGCGTGTTTGGCCTTCTGGCTGAACGGCTTCCTGAAGCGGGTTCAAATGTATGGCTATCGCGTCTGCGTCGATCATTTCTGTGGCTTTTCTGACTTCTTTCAGGCCGTATCCGTTGACAAGTTGCACGCCGCCTAAATTGGCGATTAGGAAAGCTGTTGGCGCCTTTTTTCTGACCACTGCAAAGGTCTTCTCAAGCCTTTTGTCTTCTATTGCTGCTCGCTGGCTTCCGACACCCATTCCTAAGCCCAACTCTTCAACGGCCTCAGCTATCACAGAATTGATTTTCGTTGCTTCAGAAGTTCCTCCAGTCATCGCACCCACAATCAACGGCGCTGCAAACTTGTGTCCAAAAACCGCTGTAGACAGACTTACTTTCTGCTTGTCAACTTCAGGCAAGGCATTGTGGACAAAATGTACATCTTCGAAGCCCGTGGTGATTCTACGCGCCTGAACATTGTGGTTCAAGGAAATTCTGATGTGCTCCGCCTTGCGCTTTTTCGTCTCTTCAGCCAAACCTTCATTCCTTCTCTATCACAGTACTTTTCACGTTATCTCCTTTAAGAGCCTTGCAAACAAGATTCGGCTCAGTGGCATTCACAATAGTTACTGGAATCCCCTGCTCTATTGCGAACAAGAGCTCAGAGACCTTGCCAAACATGCCGCCTGTGACGTCATGAGTCGTTGATTTCTCAAGTCCACTTTGAAGTTTCTTTAATTCTCCTAACGTCAGGTGGGTGAGCATCTTTGCTGCCTTGTTGGCTTTCGGGTCAGAGTCATACAATCCGTCTACATCGACGCCTATCACGATACGTTTTGCGTCAAACTTGGAAGCGAGCGTTGCGACTAGCTGGTCCCCTGACAGTATCGTGAACCCCAGCTTCGTGTCAAGAACCGCATCGCCGTAGAGAACTGGCAGAAAACCCATTTTCAACAGCGTCTTCAGGGCTGTGTCTTCGAAACTTTTGATTCTGCCGTTTTCTGTTATTACGCACGAAGATGGCGTTATGCTCACTGCTGGGATGTTGTGCCATATCAGTGAGTCCATGAACAGTCCATTGAGCACGGTCATAATGTGATGAGTCTCCGAAAAACCGATTTTCTGAGCCTCCTCCTTAAACCCCTCTTTTATTCCGTACTTCTGTGCAAGTGGGTGGCCGAAGCTTCCGCCCCCATGGACAACTATCAGGTCTTGGACGCCCGCCTCTTGTATCTCTTCTGACAAACGGTTTATGACAGCGGTTCGCGCCGCAAGCTCCTCACCCTTGTCCGTAATTACCGAACCGCCGACCTTCAAGATCGTAGGTCTAGGTGTGCTCAATCCTGGCACCTTCATCAGTTTTTCTAGCCATGAAAGGTCTCCCGCCAGCCCTTTGAATGGCTTCTGAAACCTGCTCAAGCTTCTCATTGTTTGCCAACGCTATCATGCATCCGCCACCACCTGCGCCGGTCAATTTCGCACCTAGGGCTCCTGCCTTGCGGGCGGCATTTATGAGCCACTCTAACGATTCATCAGAAACACCGACTCCATAAAGCAGCGCTTGATTGAGATTCATTAACCCGCCTAACGTTTCCAGATCATTCTTCTTGAAAGCATCTAAGGCTCTGAGGACGATTTCGCGCGCCGCCGACATCATGGGCTGCACAACCTGCGGATATCTCTCTTTCACATCCCTCACCTTCTCAACCTGAACACGAGTAGACCTTTCAACTCCTGTGTCGCCAATGACAAGCGGAATGTCCGCCTTCACTTCCAGCGGCTTGAACCCCGTGTCCATTTGGTACAAAAGCGTTCCGCCAAACGTTGAAATTGCAGGATCCACCCCAGATGGTGTGCCATGCACAAGCTTCTCAGCTTCATATGCAATCTTGAAAATGTCTTCCTTCGACATGTTCATGTCCAAAAGCGCACTTACCGCCGTCGTCACGGCCACGACAACCGCCGCGGATGATCCCAGACCTGCTGCAACAGGAACTGTTGAGGTGATTTCGACGTTTACGCCGACGTTGTCCCCGTATTTTTCCAGCACCCTTCCCACAGCCAGCTCCACTGGTTCAAACTTCAGCTTTGCTTCCCTTGGGTCTCCTTGTTCCACCTTGAAGCTTCTGTTTTCGACGCTTACTGCAAGGCCTAGGTTTGTAGAACGCAGGAAAACGCGTTTGTCGGTGCGGTTTTCGGCTTTGGCGTAGGCTCTCTTGTCTATGGCTAAAACGATGGCGGGTTCACCGTAGACTACGAAGTGTTCTCCGAAAAGGATTACTTTGGCTGGAGCTGAGGCAACTACCCCCATTCTGCACCACTATTTTTTGAAACGGACGGCGGCGTACCCGACTACGCTTGAATAGTCGCCGACGATATCACCACTGGTCTTATAACATAATAATTTTGCCTCTTTCGCTCCTAGGGCTTTTGAAGCGGTGATCAAAGCGGCTATGGGGCCGTATCCGCAGGCAGTGATGTTTTGTGTTTCAACAGTTGAGTAGAACTTCGCTTCGTCCATCACCTCAACTGCTTCCAGAGCCATTCTGTCCTTCCTTTCTGCCCTTTCTTGCGGTTCATAATGCGTCATGTCTGAAGAGGCGATGACAACCGCGTTCTTGCCAGCCAATACCTTGCCAACCGCTTTTCCAACTTCTCTGGCTGAAGACAGGTCCTGCATGAGAAAGCAGATGGGCACAATTTTGAACTTGGAATCATAAAGGTACTGCAGGAAGGGAAGCTGAACCTCGATCGAATGTTCCATGCTGTGAGCGGAATCATCAACGTCAACTATGCCTGAAACCTGCACGATCTGGTTGGCCACTGCGCTGTCCACTTCAACGTCGCCTAATGGCGTGCGCCAGATCCCTTCATTCATGACCGCCAACGCACTGCCATATCCTGTGTGGTTCGGACCGAGAAGAACCACGACGTCCGGCTTTCCGTCAATGGCTAGCTCGTAGTAGGCGTGGGCTGCGATTGGTCCCGAGAACATGTAGCCTGCATGCGGGCAAATTAGGCCTACCACTTGTCTTGGACCAGTCTCTGCGACTTCCGGGATTTTTCTGGGTCCAAGTTCATGCAAAAAGCATTGCTCTACCTGTTTCTTTAATGACTCATGTGTTCCCGCGTAGAAGGCTCCGGCTTGACATGGTCGCCGAACCTTCACCATCCCGTTAGATTTCCTCCTCCTCCCTTGCGATTTTCGCTTCAAAATCGTCAACGGTTAGCGGCAGATCCTTGTCTGACGGGAGTTCTCCTCTCTCCCGCAACACTTGTCTCGCCAGGAGCCAATAGATCACGGCCAGAGCGCGCCGACCCTTGTTGTTCGTGGGGATGACGAAGTCTACACCTGTAAACTCGTTGTCAGTGCTGCACAGCGCAACAACGGGTATGCCAACCGAGGCGGCTTCCTTAACTGCTTGAGCGTCTGCTTTTGGGTCGGAGACTATAAGCACTTCAGGCTCAATTCGATCGGGATAAAGCGGGTTTGACAGCAGCCCCGGAATAAAGCGCCCAGCCACCGGCGTCGCGCCGGTTACTTCACAGAATTTGCTGACTGGTTCTTGCGCGTACAGTCTCGTAGCGACCGCAGCGACCTTTGACGGTTCGAATCGTGCTAGGAATTTGCCTGCCACCCTTATGCGTTCATCGGTTCTCTTAACGTCTAGAACGAATAAGCCATCTGGTCTGACACGGTATATGAACTGCTCCATGTCCAACGTTTTCATTCTAGTTCCAATGTGTATTCCCGCCGACAGAAGCGTGTCTCGCGGCATCAAAAGCTCTTCTACGACGGCTACTTCGGTTGTTTCCTTTTCTTCGGTGGGTTTTGCTTCTTCTTCGTGTTCTTCCTTTGCTTCCTTAAACTCTTCGTCTTCAGACAAGTCTGTTCATCCTCTCAGGCTACTTTGAGTTCTGCCATCTTGGCTCTGTCTCCTAAGAACTCTTCGATCCTTATTAACTCGTTTATCTTTGCAATCCGCGTTCCTTCAACGATTCCAGTCTTTATCACTGGGCATCTGAAGGCCACGGCCAAATGTGCTATGTGCCAATCGCACGTGTCCCCTGAACGGTGCGCCATCACGGGCAGATATCCGTTTCTTCTCGCCGTTTCGATTGTTTCCCAAGCGTCGGTTATTGTGCCGACCTGATTCACCTTTATTATCACCGCGTTGGCCGCGTGCATCTTTACTCCGCGACTTAGTCTTTCACTGCTTGTTGTGAAGAGGTCGTCTCCGCAAATCAAACAGTTCTTCACTTTTTTGGTAAGTTCAGCGAAACTTCCAAAATCCTCTTCGTGGAACGGATCTTCAACGTAGACCAAATGGTACTTCTTAACAAGGTCCAGAATGAATTCCAGCTGTTCACCTGAATTTCGCTTTTTCTTTTCCCTTCGATAAACATATTTTTTTTCTTTTCCGTTCCACAGCGAAGACGCTGCAACATCGATGCCCACACCACATTCAAAGCCGAACTCGCTGCCCCTTTCTTCGCATGCTCTGGTTACAACGTCAAGTGCCTCAGAGTTACCAATGTTCGCGCTCCAAGCTCCTTCATCGCTTTTTCCTTCATTGAAAAACTTGTCTTTCTTCCGCAGCATTTCGCCGATTCTTCTGTGAATTTGAACGTTGGCCGCCGCGGCTTCGAAAAATGATTCAGCCCCATGAGGAAGAACCAAGAACTCTTGTATGTCCGGCGACTTTCCATGGGTGTGCAGCCCCCCGCTTATCGTGTTTCCAAGTGGAAAAGGGAGTTCATGAGCGACATGTCCTCCTAGAAACTGGAACAGGAGGACACCGTAAGAGTTTGCAGCTGCCTCCACAGTTGCCAAGGAAATGGCGAACGCTGTGTTTCCACCTATCACTCTGAAATCTTTTGAACCGTCAATCTCGTGAAGTGTCTTGTCCATTTCTTCTTGAAAATCTGCGTTTAGCCCTACAAGTTCTGGGGCTATGATCTCTTCAACCTTTTTGAGCGCTTGGTCCACGCCATCTTGCGGGTAATAGACCACTTCAGCTTTCCCGCGGCTTTTTCCTGCGGGGGCAGATGCTCTTCCGAAACCTGAAGTGGTTATGACGTCAACTTCTATCGTTTCTTCTCCTCGACCGTTGAAAACTTTCCTTGCGATTATGTCTTCAATAGCTGTGGACATCGTCTTCTCCTTTCTGGCTCACTTAGTAATAGTGCCTAGCTTCTTTTCGTTTTTCGGCTTCTTCGTAGAAACGCAGAACTTCATCGATGATTTCTACGTGTGACAATAACATGCGCCTGCAGCAGTATCTTTTGATTCCCAAGCTGTCCAGCACTTCGCCGGCGTTCTCTCTGGCCTTGACTCTTCTGGCGAATTCTTCCCATTGGTCGCCGATCAGCTTGCCGCAGGTGAAGCATCTTACTGGTATGATCATTCAGCTCATCTTCCTATCTGTAGCTCTTCTGGTCCTTGGCTCTCGCTCCAGATCCGCCGACCTTTTTGGTTTCCTTTCTCCTAGCGTCTCCTACAATCATTGTTCGGTCGTACTCGGAGAAAACCGTGCGCAAATGTGTGCTCTTGGTCCATTTCAACAGAGCGTTTGCAATAGCCATTCTCGCGGCTTCTGCTTGGCCCATGTAGCCTCCGCCTAAGACTTTCACGTCCATATCCAGTTGTTTCCAAACATCCTCTCCCGCCTGCAAAAGAGGCTCCATTATTCTTTCGCGCGCAACCGCAGGCTCCAGAATCTCTATGGGGGTTCGGTTGATGCGTATCCTTCCAATTCCAAGCTTAACCACGGCTCGTGACGTGGCGGTTTTTCTTTTTCCACTAACTACCAAAACTTTTTTTGCTGGCATGATCATTCACCGGCGTACCAACCTATTTCCTTAGCGTACTCGCCTACCGTGAAGTATGGGCAGGTCAGTCTCTTGGCTTGAGCCTCTTCCAAAGTTTCCATCTTCTGGTCTTTGAGCTCGTCTGGTATTCCCATAAAGACCGCGAGACGCTTGTATGCTTGCACGCCTTTTGGCCGTTTGAACGGAAGCATGCCTCTCACGGTTCTTCTGACAATCCTGTCGGGTCTTCTCTGGTGCAGTGGGCCTCTTCCCGGGCTCCCCACCTCGAGGAACTTGTGGCCTTCGATCACCTCGCTCTTCTTTCTGCCAGAAAGCACGGCCTTCTCGGCATTTACGATAATGATTCTTTCGCCTCTGAGCAATCTCTTGGCGATCTTGCTTGCCATTCTTCCCAAGACAAGGCCGTCCGCATCTATTGTCGTAACTGGTTCACTTGTTGTCTGCATTTTTTCACCCAATTATTTTGACGTTTGAGCCTTTCGGGTTCTTCTTGACAAGATCTGGAAAGGACAGGCACTTGCCTCTTGCGTCTGCTATTTTCTCCCTTGCCTTTGCAGAGAAGGTGAACGCTGTGACTTTTATGGGATGGCTGATTTCGCCCGAGGCGAGAACCTTGCCTGGAACCACAACCATGTCATTCCTTTTCGTGTATCTGTTCAAGCGGCTCAGGTTGACAGCAATACGCTTTCTTTTCGGCTTGATCAGACGTTCAGCTATGTCGCTCCAGATTTCAGCCTTGTTTTCTCTGCCTTGGCTTTTCAGGAAATGAGCCAGCCCTATGAGTTCTGGGTTTACCGTCTTAGCTTTTTTCACTCTTCTTCACCTTGATTTGACTTTCAAGTTCCTTCAGCTGTTCATCCAAGATTTTGACAGCTTCAGTCAATATCTTTTCAGGCGGAAGCGCACCCGTAGATTCCAGACTGAATATAAAAGCATTTTCTTCCCCGCCGACCTCTATCGCTGGAGGGTTTTGCGGGCAAGCGTTAACGCAGTCTTGGCAGAGGATACATGTCATCAAGTCGCGAACTACAATCTTGTTTTCAGACTTGGCCAGAACTTTCTTGGGGCAGATTTCAGCACATTTTCCACATGCATCACACCGCTTGCTGGCAATTGCTATCTTTGGCAAATACTTGTATGCACACATTGAAACTGGCTGCCACTTGGCGTGATTCTTTCCTTTACCGAGCCTTACGTAAGCCTCTAACTTCAGCTTCTGTTCTTTAGCCAGCTTTATCAGCGGAATCTTGTCACTGACTGGCACTATCTCCGGGTTTTCGGAGACCAACTCGCCTGAATAGACTGTTCTAGTTCCTTCTTTTGCCTCAGCATCTAGAGTAAGCGTGACTCTGCAGAGGTTGCATCCGAACTCGCTCTTGCACGAGCACTCCTCAGGCAAGTTGTAGCTTTTAAGGTCAGTTTTGAGAGGGACAAGCCCAAGCCTATGGGCTATGATTTCGTCTTGAAGCACCGAAGAATTCTCAAGCACTACAATGTCATCCACAGCCATGGATGGGACTTCAGAAGTAACCGTCCGTCTTAAGGCGTTCATGAAAGGAATATCAACGTCCCGGATAAGTAAACGTATGTTTCTATCGTCTCTTTCAAGCACTTTTATTTCCACTTATTTGGACACTCCGTAACACACTATGTTAACTGCTGTGCCGTTCAATAGAATATTGGTGCATTATTTCAATTTTTCTATTAGCAGAAGAAAAGCGCAAATCTGCTAGACTCTTCTTCCTCTTCTGCCACCGGGTCTGCGCGTTCCATCATGCGGAACAGGCGTAACCTCTTCGATGCGTTCTATGCGGAAACCTGCCCTTGCTAGGGCTCTTATGGCTGCCTGTGCGCCTGGACCTGGTGTTCTTGGCCCCGATCCTCCTGGGGCTCTCACCTTGATGTGTATGGCTGTTATTCCTTTGTCCTTGGCCACTTCGGCTGCGGCTGAGGCTGCGCGCATCGCAGCATATGGTGAAGACTCCATCCTATCCGCCTTCACAAACATTCCGCCGGATGTTCTGGATATGGTTTCTGCACCTGAGATGTCCGTTATATGAATTAAAGTGTTATTGTATGAGCTGAAAATGTGGACGACAGCCCATTTCTCGTTTCTCTTGCTGGCTCCGCTCATCGCTCTTCCTCCGTCCGTGCTCCTCCTGGCGTCCTTTCGGTTGTCGCTACGGCAGATATTGTTTGGCGCAGGGGATGACTTGGTATTGCAAACGGGCTTTGAGGCGTGTATATCATCTGGCCTTCTTCAGCCTTTGCCACAATATAACTCGGCACGGTGACTCGCTTCTTTCCTATCGCTATGTGGCCGTGAGTTATCAGTTGACGAGCCTGATGGATGGTTTTGGTTAAGCCTTTGCGGAAAACGATTGTTTGCAGCCGGCGTTCAAGGATGCCTTCTATCGTTAAGTCCAAAACATTGTCCAAAACTGCTGTTTCGCTCAAAACACCAAGTTTTTTCAAACGAGCCAGAATTTCGTCTTCCTTTCTCTTCCGCACTTCGGATGGTTCACCAATGAGCGAACGTGCTATCCCCCTGAAGTTGGACAACATCGTCTCATGACGCCACAGCTCATGCTTGTTTCGCAACCCATACTGTCCCAAAAGCTTGAGTTCCTCTTGCAGGATGTCGGTGCGCCATGGGAAACGCGGCGTGTCATACTTCTTCCTTTGCTTTTTCGGGTCACCCATAACTACTTGCTCTCCGTTGCGGCTGGTCTCTGCATGAACGTCTTCTTCTTGACTCCAAGAGCCTTCCCTGCTCTTCCAGTGGTCTTAGTTCGTTGCCCACGCACCTTCAAGCCGTAAGCGTGGCGGTATCCTCGCCATGATTTTATTTCCTTCATCTGGTCTATGTCCATCTTCGTTCTCAAAACAAGGTCGGCGCTTATCAAGTGCATGTCCTTGCCGTTCTCCACGTCTTTTCTTCTGTTTAGAAGCCAGCTTGGCAGTCCGAATTTCGCTGGATCCTTGACTATCTCTTCGACTCTTTCAATTTCCGCTTCCGTCAGAAATCCCGCTCTCTTGTCTGGGTCGATTCCTGCTTTTTTCGATATTGCGTTTGCCAGGTTTGCGCTTATCCCTTTGATCTTCGTTAATGCGTAAGATGTTTTCAGAGTGCCGTCTACGTTGGCATCGACTATTCTCAATATGTGACGGTATTCTTGTGACATTGGTCGACATCCGTGCGATTTGCCTTAGGCTAACAACGAAATGAGACCTATTTTATTTAAATCTTCCTAACTGGAAGAGCATGACAACCCAATGAAAACCACACTTTCACTTCAACCGTGCTGGTCTGTCTGCTGGCGCCGCCGTTATTGACGGATCTACACGCACCGAGAAATAGTCGTCAATATCCGTGTGGCTGATTGAAAAAAGCTCTCCTCACAACACTTGCTTATTGCACAAAACCAGAAACATCCAATCCTCAAAACACATGCGAAAGCCTGAAGACAATCAAAAAGACAAGAACTCATTGGCTCTGCGCAAAACTCTGAGCAACTCACGCCCATTATCCGTTGTCTTATACAAAACCACACTATTCGGGTTACTGTCCACACGCACAAGCAAGCCTGCTTCCAGCAGCTCCTCCAGGTAGCGATTGAAACGCAAAAAATTCATGTTACAATGATACATCAATCTCGTCTTGTTCGTGCCCTCTAAAGCATCGCTTAGAATATCACATACAACCTCGGTACGGCCGCGTCTCTTCCTGCCCTCCCCCATACAGCATCCAACTCTAAACCGAAATCAAAGAGCACACTGCAAACAATTAACACATAGCAGCCAAACCG
>Ga0315280_10000093_pt1 | contig 159921 bp, 116 predicted proteins | sample YL17G06_40_MG_FD_203697 | JGI IMG/M metagenome (GOLD analysis project Ga0315280, IMG submission 203697) | Sediment microbial communities from Yellowstone Lake, YNP, Wyoming, USA - YL17G06_40 | ecosystem: Environmental > Aquatic > Freshwater > Lake > Sediment | place: USA: Wyoming | collected... | reverse complement strand
GTGGCGCGCGACAGAGGTGATCCCCAGAGGCAACAGCGCGGCCAAGACCACAGCAGAGGCAGCCAGAGCAAGCGCCCACCGCATGTCAGCAGCACCACCAAACCGCGACTAATCGTCATCATACGCTATGGCCGCCGATCTGTCAACTATGAATGTCTCCCCCCTCCCGCACCTCAACTCTTACGTGCGCAAGCGCTTGCGCTCTGTCGGAGCGCCTCCCGCAGGCCCCGGCCCTCGCTCAGCGAACCTCCCGGGCGAGAGGGGGAGTCGGAGATGATCCTCGCCGTGAGCATGGCCGCTATGATGGTGGCCGTGAGCGCCGACTGGCCCATGTACCGCCACGACCCGCAGCTCACCGGGCGGCAGCCCGTTGCCGGAGCTATCCGCGAGCCAGCCGTCAAGTGGACCGTCCCACTCGGGGTCGAGGACGCGTACTGGTCGGTGGGCACGCCGCCTGACGGGGACTGGCGCGAGGCCTACGGGCTTGCGCCGGCCCGGGTTGCGCTGCAGCCGGGCTCCGAGCCTCATCCGTTCGCGCTCGTTCCGCAGACGCGCGTCGCCGACCTACTGCCCGACGTGCCGGGGCTGGAGGAGGTCGTCTTCGAGGACCAGTTCGCCGGCTTCAGCCAGGCGCGAGGGCGGCTCTTCACCCACGAGGGCCCCGAGCGGAAGATGCTCTGGGAGACTGACGCCGAGGAACTCATGTTCATGCCCCTCGTCATCTTCGCGGATGCCGATGGGGACGGGCGCGACGAGGTGTGCGTCGCCACGTGGTACCGGGTCATGGTCTTCGACTCCGAGACCGGAGCGAAGCTGATGGAATGCCGCTATCACAACCTGCGCAACTACGGCTGGTTCGGCTGCGCCGACATCGACCGCGACGGCCTCCCCGAGTTCGTGACGATCGCCGACTTCGCGTCACACGTCGATGTGCTGGACAATGACGGCAAGCAGCTATCCCTTCTCTGGCGGCGCGACATCGAGCCCATCATCGGCGCGAAGGAGAAGTCCGTGCGCGTCGGGCCGAGCCCGATCTTCGACGCGAATGGCGATGGACGCCTCGAGCTCGTCTTCAACCTGTTCAGCGACACCGGCGACGGACAGTGGCACGTGGTGGCGATCGACGCTCTCATCGGGGCCACGTCGATCGACCTTCCCGGGCAGTTCATGCTCGGGCACACGGACCTCGACGGCGACGGCACGGACGAGCTCCTCCTCGTCGCCGCCGCGCGGATGCCTGTGCCCGACTTCGGCGAGGCGTACATTCACTCGGGCCGGACCGGGCGCGTACTCGCCCGGTTCGCTGACTCGACCTTCGCGACCCACGAGGTCGTCAGCCTGCCTCTCACCGAGAACACCGGCGCCGCGGACGGCAGGCGCACGGCGCTGGCCGGCGACCTCGATGGCGACGGCCGGCCGGAAGTGCTTGTGCAGACCCGGCTGGGCGACGAGGTGCGTGTCGAGGCCGTGGGGATCCACGATGACAAGCCACGGGTGGCGTGGGCGGCGAAGGGCCCCAACCTCCGCGGCGTCGGCGTCGGTCCTCCCGGACCGGGCGGTCAGCCAGCGCTTCTCGCCACGAGCGCCATCGGGACGGCCCCGCCCGTTGAGGTCTCGGGGACGGTGCCGGCGGAGGTAGCCCGCGTCCGCCGGGACTCGCCGATGACCTCACCCATCGTCGTCTCCGTGCCGGGAGAGACCAGGCCGCGCATCATCGTCGAGACAGGCTTGGAGACCGTCGTCGCGCTTCAGGCGCCCGACGGCGGCGGGGCGCTGGACGCGCTGTGGTGGGCGCCGGGCAGAGGGATGACCGACTCGGCCAACCCGCGCTACGGGGTCGTGGCGGCGAACCTGGTGGACGACCGCGTGCCGAGCGTCCTCGTCGCTCGAAGGTCGCCGGGCGGCTCGGCTGAGCTCGCGGCCCTGTCCGTCGTCGACGGCGGCGACCAGTGGGTCCACGAGTTCTCGGACATCCCGGGCGCGCCGCCGCCCTGGAACATCGGCGGGCTCACCTACTGGTGGCCCATCCGGACCGGAGCCGGCAACTCGGTGTTCGCGTCCGTACGACGCTCTACGATGCACAGCGACGAGGGCTGGTTCCTCGACGGTGAGACCGGCCACGCGTTGTGGTCGCGGACTCGCCTGGAGCCGCCCGAGGTGCACGACCTCCGCGGCTGCGGCGGCAAGTCGGTCGCGGCGATGGACGTAGACGGCGACGGGCGCGAGGAGATTGTCTGCTGCTACTCCGATATGGCGTGGATCGCGAGCAGCCTGACGGGCAAGCTCCTCTCGTTCCGCAACATGGCCGACGGCAAGGTGTTCGGGGGCTGGACCGCCTACGCGACACCCGTGGTGGCGGACTTCCTCGAGCACGGCGAGCAGCAGATCCTCTGGGGCGGGTGCACCTACGCCACGGGCCTGCTGACCTCGCATCTCGACCCCATCTGGACCGGGCCGTATTCGGACGCCTACGGCAAGCAGGGCGTCGCGGTCCAGGCCATCGGACGCTTCGACGACACCGGCAGGATGCAGCTTGTGGAGCAGGGCCGCGACGCGGTGGTGAGGTGCTTCGCCGCTGCGGACGGCAAGGAAGTCTGGTCCCTGCCCCTGGGGACCGTGTCCGGCAGCCTCGTGAGCTGCGACATCGACGGCGACGGCCGCGATGAGGCCATCGCGGTGTTCGGGACCAGGCTCGTCGCCATCGGCGCCGGGCAGGTCGACTGGAGCCTCGACCTACCCGCCGTCGGCTTCACGCCGGCGACCGCGGACGTCGACGGCGACGGCTCGCCCGAGGTGCTTGTGATGCTCGCAAGCGGCGACCTTGTGGGCGTCGGGGCGCGATGAGCCGCCCCGCCACAGCCGACGCCGTGGGGAGGGCTACCCTTTGCTCTCTTCTGCCTCTTCGCCCTCGTCGGCTTCGTCTTCGCTGTCCTCGCCGTCGTCGCCGTCGGTGTCCTCGGCGTATATGTCGAGGTCGCCGCTGATCTCTACGCCGGCGCTCGCGAGTTCCTCCTCGTCGTCGTCGACCGACTCCTCGGCACCCGGCTCGACGAGCGAGTCGTCTGACGGCGTCTCATCGCTCATGCCCGGCAGGACGGCTTCCAGGTCCTCGACTTCCTCCGTGTCTTCCTCGTGCTCTTCGTCGTCGAAGTCGAACCCACCGTCGACCATGAAGCCGATGTCGAAGTCTCCTATGCGGATGTCCTGCGTCGGATCGGCAAGGCCCACCTTGGTGTCCCGGTACGTCGCCGTGCCCGAGCCGGCGGGAACCAGGCGCCCGATGATGACATTCTCCTTGAGGCCCCGCAGGCCGTCGGACTTGCCCCGGATCGCCGCCTCGGTCAGGACCTTCGTGGTCTTCTGGAACGACGCGGCCGACAGGAAGCTGTCGGTCTGCAGCGATGCCTCGGTGATGCCGAGCAGCATGACCTCCGCTGTGGCCGGCTTCCCGCCCAGCGCCGCTACACGGCGGTTCTCTTCCTCGAAGGCGAACCTGTCGAGGATCTGGCCCGGCAGCAGATCGGTCGAGCCGTGGTCCATCACACGGCGCTTCCGAAGCATCTGCCGCACGATCACCTCGATGTGCTTGTCGTTGATCATGACGTTCTGGCTGCGGTAGACGCGCTGGATCTCCTTGACCAGGTAGTCCTGGCAAGCGTGCACGCCCCGCAGTTCGAGAACCTGCTGCGGATCGAGCGGGCCCTCCGTCAGTCGGTCGCCGGCGCGAACCTGCTGGTTCTTCTGGACCTTCAGGTAGCCCCGGTAGGGCACCATGTACGAGCGCCGGATCGTGACCGACTTGACGCGGTACTTGCGAAGGAGCTTGAGCACCTTATCCGTGATCTCGACTCCCTCATCCGCGATGGTCGTGCCGTCCTCGGCCTTGACGGGCGCCGCCAGCGTCTCCCCCTTGAGCTTGGCACGGCCGCTCAGCGGCTGCTCGGAATGGATAATGACACGCCGGAGGCCGCGCTCGTCGATGTCGGCCACGAGGCCGTCGTACATCGACACGATCGCGAGGCCTTTCGGGCGCCGCGCCTCGAAAAGCTCGACGACGCGCAGCAGCCCGCCCACGGGGTCCTCCAGGACCTTCAGGACCGCCTGGATGGCGCGGGTGTTCTCTCTCTGCTCGCCCGACGTGTCGAGCGACACGAGGCCCTTGTCGATATCGTCGTGAAGCTGCTTGATGGCTTCCTGCTGCTTCTTCTTCACATCGGCTACCCCGGTGATGGTGGCCGACGCCGCCACGCCGCCGGTGTGGAAGGTCCGCATTGTGAGCTGCGTGCCCGGCTCGCCTATCGACTGCGCCGCGATGATGCCGACGGCCTCGCCGATCTCGACCTGACGCCAGGTCGCGAGGTCACGGCCGTAGCACTTCACGCACACTCCCTGTCGCAAGTCGCACGTGAGCGGGCTGCGCACGGTCACCTTGCGCACGCCGGCTTCCTCGATGGTCGCGGCAAGGTCGGCGGTGATCTCCTGGTGCGCCTCGACGAGCACCTCGCCCGTCGTGGGGTTGATCACGGCCTCAGCCGCGAAGCGGCCGCGAACTCTGCGCCTGAGAGGCAGGATTGGGTCCTGCGACTTCGAGGGGTCGGTCGCCAGCTCCGCTCCGCAGTACCGGCACGCGAACTTGGTGCCGCTGCCGCTCCGCGACAGGTCCTCTTCGCCGCACTTGCGGCAGTACACGTCGTCCTCGTAGACCGGCGTCATGACGATGCCGTTGCTCGTCTCGCAGTCCTCGCCTCGCACGATCACGTCCTGGGCAACGTCCACGAGACGCCGCGTCAGGTACCCCGCGTCAGCGGTGCGCAACGCCGTGTCGGCCAGACCCTTGCGCGCGCCGTGCGTCGAGACGAAGTACTCGAGGGTTGTCAGGCCCTCGTGGAAGCTCGACCTGACCGGCAGGTCCTCGATGAGCCTCCCGTGCGGGTCGGTCATGAGGCCGCGCATGCCGGAAAGCTGGCTGATCTGCCTCGGGTTGCCTCTCGACCCCGAGTCGACCATCATAAAGATGGGGTTGAACTTGGGAATGGACTGGATGATGTCCTTGACAACTTCCTCAGACGCCTTCATCCACTGCTCGCGGACGAGACGCTCGCGCTCGCCCTGTGTCAGCGCGCCGCGCCTGAACTGGAGGTTGAGGTTGCGGACGTTGTCCTCCGTCACTCGGATGATCTCGTCGCGGCGGGTCTTGATGTCCATGTCGGAGAGGGACATCGAGATCCCCGCGACGGTTGCCCACTCGAACCCGACCGCCTTCGAGTCGTCCAGGAACTGGATCGTCCGGTCGGGCCCGTGCTTGTCATGCATCTCCTCGACCAGGTCCGCCAGGGCCGACTTAGAGTAGACCTTGTTGTAGTCGCGCAGATCGAGCGGCAGCAGGTCGTTCCAGATCACGCGGCCGATCGTCGTGTCGACGATACGCCGCCGTACGGCGAAGGTGAACTTCGCCATCGCGCCGATCTGTCCGCCCTGCAGCGCGAGCGCAACGGCGTCCTCCAGCGCGTGAACGGTGCGCTCAAAGGGCGTGAGGCCGTCGGTCTTCGCCGGTTCCGGCTCCGCCCATCGGCTGGCGGGCCGCCGAGGCTCGCGCCCCGCCTCCTTCGAGCCCTGCTCGACCGGCTCCGGCTTGGGGTTGCGCTCCGCGTACGCTGCCAGAGCCGCCTTGGCAGTGAAGCTGATAGGGACGTCGCGGGTAGTGAGCGATGTCGGCCGCTCCTCGTCTCCGCCGGCGTGCGCCTCGGAGCAGATGCGCCGCAGCACTATCAGCGTGTCTGCATGCAGGGTCTCGTCGAGGTCGTGCTCGATCTCCAGCCGCTCGACCCTGATCCTGCATGGCGCGTGCAGGTCGTGCAACTTCGCGTCCCATGCGGAGACGGCTTCCTCCGGTGAGCTGAAGGCCTTGATGCCGGGCACGGCCATGCCGGCCTCGCCATGCTCCTCGATCTCGGTCGTCTGCGTGAGGTAGTAGGCGCCGAGCACTATGTCGTAGACAGGCGCCACGACGGGGTGACCGTCGGCCGGCTTGAACAGGTTCCGTGTCGACATCATGAGGATGCGCGCCTCGGCCTGCGCGTACGACGACAGCGGCACGTGCACCGCCATCTGGTCACCGTCGAAGTCCGCGTTGAAGGCGGCGCACACGAGCGGGTGGACTTGGATCGCCTTGCCGTCCACCAGGACCGGCTCGAACGCCTGGATGCCGAGACGGTGCAGCGTCGGCGCCCGGTTCAGCATGACCGGGTGGTCCTCGATGACCTCCTCGAGCGCGTCCCAGACCTCGGGGCGCACACGGTCGACCATCCGCTTCGCCGTCTTGATATTGGTCGTGAAGCCCTTCTCGACGAGTTTCTTCATGACGAACGGCTTGAAAAGCTCGAGGGCCATCTCGCGCGGCAGCCCGCACTGGTTTAGCTTGAGCTCCGGGCCCACGACGATGACCGAGCGGCCGGAGTAGTCGACGCGCTTGCCCAGTAGGTTCTTGCGGAACCGGCCCTCCTTGCCCTTCAGGAGGTCCGAGAGCGACTTCAGCGGGCGGCGCGTCTGCCCACCGGACACGGGATGCGCGCGGCGTTGGTTGTCGATCAGCGCGTCAACGGCCTCCTGGAGGAGCCGCTTCTCGTGGTTCACGATCGACTCTGGCGCTTTGATGTCCATGATGCGCCGGAGCCGGTTGTTCCGGTTGATGATGCGGCGGTAGAGGTCGTTAACATCCGAGGTGGCAAACCGGCCGCCGTCGAGCTGGACCATCGGTCGGAGCTCCGGTGGGAGCACCGGCACCGCCGCCATGACCATCCACTCCGGCCGCGTGCGCGAGCGCCGGAACCCATCCGCCACCGCGAGACGCTTGATAGCGCGAGCGCGCCTCGGTCCGGAGCTGGTGTTGGCGATCTCGTAGCGCAGCTCCCGGCACAGCTCATCGAGGTCGATCTCCGAGAGAAGCTCCCCCACCGCCGCCGCGCCGAGACCCGCGCGAAACACCTCGGAGAAGCCCGCGGAGAGCCGTTCCGACAGGACGAGGACAAGCCGCTGTAGACCGCGGTACTCGACCTCGCTGATGAGCTGCTTGCGCTCGAGCTCGAGCAGCATTTGCAGCGACTGGCGAAGCTGCTGGACGCGCTCCTGCAGAGCGCCCTCCTCGACCGCGAAGGACTCCTCGAGGTCGCGCTCATACAGCGCGATCGTCGCGTCGTCCGCGGGCCCCGCCTCGCCCTCCGGGGCCTCCTCTTCCGGAAGCCCGTGGAACGGGGACACATCCTCGCCGCCTAGAGCGTCAGGATCGCCCACGGGGTTCTCGCGCCACTCCTCGAACTGCTCGCGGCGCTGGATCTTCCACTGCTCCAGAGCCTCGAGATCCTCGGCGATCTGCTCCTCGACTACCGAGCGGACCTCGTCGGCGTGCTCCGCGATGCGCTGTGAGTCTACGTGGGTGACAATGTAAGACGCGAAGTAGATGACCTTCTCGAGTGCCTTCGGGGAGGCGTCCAGTAGGAGCCCGATAGGGCTCGGTACACCCTTGAGGTACCAGATGTGGCACACGGGCGCGGCGAGCTCGATGTGACCCATGCGTCGGCGGCGCACCCGTGCCCGGGTGACCTCCACTCCGCACCGGTCGCAGATAATGCCCTTGTACTTGATCTTCTTGTACTTGCCGCAGTGGCATTCCCAGTCCTTGGTGGGACCGAAGATGCGCTCGCAGAAGAGGCCGTCTCGCTCCGGCTTGAAGGTCCTGTAGTTGATGGTCTCCGGCTTCCGCACCTCGCCGTATGACCAGTCACGGATAGTCTCCGGCGACGCCAAGCTGATCCTCAAGGCTGCGACTTCACCGAGAATGGCCAAAGCTCACTACCCCCTCACAATGACCGCCGCGCGTGCCGCGGCCGGTAGCCGCCTGCCTGCTCAGCGAGCTGGCGCGAGTTCCTCGTCCACGTCCTTGATCTCGAACTCCCTGCCCTCGGTGCTCTCCGCGGTGATGCGAAGCCCGAGGCTCTCGAGCTCCTTGACGAGGATGAAGAAGCTTTCCGGCACACCCGGCTCGGGGATGTTCTCTCCCTTGACGATGGCCTCGTAGGTCCTCACGCGCCCGTTCACGTCGTCCGACTTAATCGTTAGCATCTCCTGGAGGGTGTGGGCCGCGCCGTAGGCCTCGAGCGCCCACACCTCCATCTCGCCGAACCTCTGGCCGCCGAACTGCGCCTTGCCGCCCAGCGGCTGCTGCGTTACCAGCGAGTAGGGGCCTGTCGAGCGGGCGTGGATCTTGTCTTCGACGAGGTGGTTCAGTTTCAGCAGGTAGGCTCTGCCGACCATGACGGTCTGATGGAGCGGCTCCCCGGTGAGCCCGTCGCGGACGATGCTGCGGCCGCCGTCACGGTAGATGCCCGCACGGCGACGGCCAAGCTCCTGCACGCGGCCCACCACCGCCGAGACATTGGCCTTTGGGGTGTCGGCCTTCACGTCGACGATCTCGCATACCGTGCCAAGCTCGGCCGGGCCGAGTGTCTCGAGTCGCTTCTGCAGCACTGCGAGCATCGACGCGACACATTGCTCCGCGATGTCCGCCAGGTCCCCCGGCTCCTTGCCGGCCGCAAGCGCCTTCTGCAAGTCGTCCTGCGTGGGGACGCTCGGCATCTGCACCGGCACCGCGCGGCGCTCGCCATCGATCACGCGCACCAGCTCGCTCTCCGTGTAGTCCTTGATCGCGGCCGCGGTCTTCAGGTCGGCCACCGCGGCCAGGTAGCCCCACACCTCATCCTCGCGGAGGCCCTGGAACACGGGGCACCGGAACCTGATCCCGAGCTCCTCGGCCACCATGCCCATGTGAGCTTCGAGGATCTGACCGACGTTCATGCGGGACGGAACGCCGAGCGGGTTGAGGATCACGTCGACGGGCGTGCCGTCTGTGATGAACGGCATGTCCTCCTCGGGCAGGATCTTGGCGATGACACCCTTGTTGCCGTGACGCCCGGCGAGCTTGTCGCCAACCATGACCTTGCGCCTCTGCGCCACATACACGCGCACGAGCTGATTCACGCCCGGGGGAAGCTCATCCCCGAGGTCGCGGAAGAGCTGCCCGCCGCAGACGGTGCACCCCAGGTTGTCGGGTGGACGCCCGCAGTGGTACACGGCGCCGCACTCTCGGCAGGTGTACCGGTAGCGGGAGAACACCCGAACGCCGACGACCTTGCCCTTCTCGCCGTGGGGCATTCGGAGGGAAACGTCGCGCATTTCCTCGGCCTTCTTGCCGAAGATCGCGATGACGAGCTTCTCCTCCGCTGTAAGCTCGGACTGGCCCTTGGGAGCAACCTTGCCGACCAGGATGTCCTCGGCTCGCACCTCGGCGCCCGGCGTGATGATCCCGTTCTCGTCAAGGTGCTTGCGCGCCTCATCGCCTACATTGGGGATATCGGGCGTGATCTCCTCGGGACCGAGCTTGGTGTCGCGCGCTTCGGTCTCGTACTTCTCGATGTGGACCGATGTCAGCACGTCGTCGCGCACCAGGCGCTCGGACAGGATGATCGCGTCCTCGAAGTTGTACCCGCGCCACGGCATGTAGACCACGCGCAGATCCCGGCCGAGCGCCAGCTCGCCATACCTCGTGCACGAGCCGTCCGCCAGGACGTCGCCCTTCCGCACACGCTGCCCGGGCTTCACCAGCGGGTGGTGGTTCACGCACGTGGCCTGGTTCGTGCGGACGAACTTCTGCAGCGGGTACTCATCCGTCTCGCCGGACCGCTGCTTCACGACGATCCGCTGGCCATCCACGCGCTCGACGCGGCCGTCCGCCCTCGCGGCGATGAGGGTGCCCGAGTCGCGCGCGATCCTGGCCTCCATCCCGGTGTGGATGCACGGGGCCTCGGCCACGAGGAGCGGAACCGCCTGCCGCTGCATGTTGGAGCCCATGAGCCCGCGGATTGGATCATCGTTCTCCAGGAACGGGATGAGCGAAGTGGCCGCCGAGAAGAGCTGGCCGGGGGACACGTCCATGTACTGGACATCCTTCAGCTCGAGCCTCGGGTAGCCCCGCCCCTGCCGGCAGGTGATGCGGTCGTCCAGGATCTTCCCGTGCGGGTCGTATGGCGTGTCCGCCGGAGCGATCGAGTAGCGCCGCTCCTCGTCCGCGCTCATGTGCTCCACTTTGTCGGTGACGATGCCTCTGTGTACCTTGCGATAGGGAGTCAGCACGAAGCCGAACTCGTCCAGCTTGGCGTGGCAAGCAAGCGCGCCGACGAGTCCGATGTTCGGACCCTCGGGCGTCTCGATAGGGCAGATCCGACCGTAGTGGCTGTGGTGGACGTCCCGGACCTCCAGCTTGGCGCTCTGGCGCGAAAGGCCGCCTGGGCCGAGCGCGGACAGACGCCGCTTGTGCGTGAGTTCGGAGAGTGGGTTGACCTCGTCCATGAACTGCGAGAGCTGCCCGCTGCCGAAGAAGCTCCGGACCGCCGCGGTTATCGGCTTGATCGAGATGATCGCCTGCGCACTCAGCTTCTCGGGGTCCATCGACGTCATGCGCTCACGGGCGACGCGCTCCATCCGCAGGAAGCCGATGCGGAACTGGTTGAGCAGCAGCTCGCCGACCCCGCGGATCCTCTTGTTCTCCAGGTGGTCGATGTCATCGACCTCGTACCCCTCGCCGCCCTCCCCCAGGGACACGAGGTAGCGGATGATCGCGGTCACGTCATGCTTCGTGAGCCCGCGACATTCGAGGGGGAGCTTTATGCCCAGCTTGCTGTTGAGCTTGTGCCGTCCGACGCGGTCGAGATCGTACCGCTTCGTGTCGAAGAACATCGAGTGGAGCAGGGCCCGGGCGCCGTCCTCGGTTGGGGCGTCCCCGGGACGGATCTTCTTGTAGATGTCCGCGAGCGCCTCGACCTCGTTGGCGGCCGGATCGACCTTCATCGTCTCGACGACGAACTTACTGACCGACAGTGCTTTGAACTCCCTCGGCCCCTGCTCACAGATCTGGCGCGCCTGGGTGTCGTCGATCTCGTGGTAGGCCGCCACGATCAGCCGGCCGTCCTTGGTGCGGTAGTCGTCGATCGCGATGAGCCCCGACAGGTCCTCGGGTTGCGGCGACTTGATGGTCACGTGTTGGCCGAACAGCTCGTAGATCTGTGCATCGTTGCCGGCCTCGATCGGGTTCTCGGCGTCCGGATCAGGAAAGTAGTTCATGGCTCGCAGAAGCGTGGTTGCCGGGAAGCGTCGGGTCTGACCCACCTTCACGGAGATCACGTCATTGGGGTCGGTCTCGAACTCCACCCACACACCCTCGGTCGGGATGAGCTGCGCCGAGTAGAGCTGCCTACCGGAAAAGTCGATCTGGTCGCTGAAGTAGACGCCCGGGGACCGGGCGAGCTGGCTGACGACGACCCTTTCCGCCTCGTTGATGAGGAACGTCCCCTTCGGGGTCATCGCCGGGATCTCGCCCATGTAGACCTCGGACTCACGGATCTCCCCGGTCTCCTTGTCGACGAGGCGGACCTTCGCGCGGAGCGGGCGCTCATAGGTGATGTCCCGCTCGCGACAGTCCTCCAAGCTGAACTTGGGCTGCCCGAGCTCGTGCTCCAGGAACTCGAGCGAGAACTTCCCGGTGAAGTCCTCGATCGGGGAGAACGTCCTGAACAGCTCCGTCAGGCCCTCCGTCAGGAACCGCTCGTATGACTCGGTCTGGATCTCGATCAGGTTGGGGAACTCGACAGGCGGGTCCAGCCTGGCCCTCTTCCCCACGAACACTAGCTGGCCGTTTAGTGACGTTGTGACCAAGATGCCACCTCTCTCCGGCAGGACAGGCGGTCAAGAGCCAGGCACGCACCGTACAAGGCGCTAGGGTCCACTCTCGTTGCTGGGGACTCGAGTGCTACCCAATCGACCCTTTCGACACCAGGTGTGACACACGAGACGACACCTCAGCCCCCCGGGCAGGTGTCGGTAAGCGGCGGGAAACTAGCTGACAGTGACCACTGTACCCATACGCCATGTGAGTCTGCCGGCCTTGCACGCGGCAGAAGACCATTCTGTTCCTCGATTCACGACCTGTCAACCCCGGATTCGCGCTCATTCGGACCTGACCCGGCCGGCAGCACTCCGACACTCTTCAACACCCTGGTGCTGTTGAGCACCGCGAGGACGGCCACGCCGACATCCGCGAACACCGCCGCCGCCATCGACGCTACGCCCGCGATGCCGAGGACCAGCACCAAGCCCTTCAGACCGAGAGCCAGGACGATGTTCTGCCACACGATCGATCGCGTCCGGCGCGCCAGCCGAATGGCGTCCGCCACACGAGCAACCGAGTCCGTCGTTATGACAACATCCGCGGCCTCCAGCGCCGCATCCGACCCAAGGGCGCCCATTGCTATCCCGACGTCCGCGCGCGCCAGCACGGGGGCGTCGTTCGTCCCGTCGCCGACGAAGGCAAGGCGCCCCCCATTCCTTCCCTGGTGCTGCGCCAGCATCGCCTCCACGGCTGCGAGCTTCCCTGCTGGAAGCAGCCCGCCGTGCGCGAAATCGAGCCCGAGCTCTGCGGATACCCTGGCGGCCGTGTCGGGCTGGTCACCTGTGAGCATTCCGATAGTGCGGACGCCCAAGCTCCTAAGCGCTCCTACGCCCAGGCCCGCATCGGACTTCACCTCGTCCGAGATGACTATCCGCCCGGTCCAGCGCCCGTCGACCACCACGTGCACGTCCGTGGCGGCCTCGTCGCACCTGTCGTGGGGTATATCCGCATCGTGCAGATACCTGTGGCTGCAGGCCACGACCTCGCGTCCCTCCACCACTGCCCGGACGCCGCGGCCCTGCATCTCCTCGTAGCCCGCGACACTCGCCGACGCCGGGGCCGCGGTACCGCCCGCGTGTTCTCCGCTCATCCTGAGTCGGTCCCAAGGGCCGTAACGAAGGGCATGCGCTTCACGGAGTGACTGCGCGATCGGGTGGATCGAGTGCGTTTCCGCCATTGCCGCCGCCCGCAGCAGCTCCGGCTCCCCGACCCCGTCGCGTGGCTCGATCGCGGTTACTTTGAAGACCCCCTTCGTGAGCGTCCCTGTCTTGTCGAAGACCACCGTCCTGGTGTTCGCCAGCGTGTCCAGGTAGTTCGCGCCCTTCACCAGGATACCGGAGCGAGACGCCCCGCCGACCCCTCCGAAGTAGCCCAGCGGAACGCTCAACAGCAGCGCGCACGGACACGACACTACCAGGATCACCAGCCCCCGGTGGAACCAGTCGGCAAGCGACGCGCCAGGGATCACTAGCGGAGGGATGAGAGCGATACCGAGCGTCAGCACGACGATGCCGGGAGTGTAGCATCTCGCGAACCGTGTGATGAACCGCTCGGTCGGGGCCTTGCGGGCGGACGCGTTCTCCACAAGGTCCAGGATACGCGCCGCGGACGACTCGGAAGCCGGTCGGGTGACGCGTATCACGACCGCGCCCGTCACATTCACCGTGCCGGCAAACACCTCGTCCCCCGGACGGGCGCTGCGGGGAACGGGCTCGCCCGTCATCATCGACCTGTCGATCGTGGAGTGGCCGTCGAGTACCACGCCGTCGAGTGGGATCCGCTCGCCCGGGCGCACGACGACCTCCTCGCCGACCGCGACCTGATCGGGGGGCTTTGTTGCCTCGACCCCGTTCCGCCTGACATTCGCGTAGTCTGGGCGTATCGCCAGGAGGCTCTTCAGTGCCCTACGCGACCGCCTCACCGCGAGATCCTCCAGGAGCTGCCCGACGCGGTAGAAGATGGTCACCCCGGCGGCCTCGGCGACGTCGCCGATCGCCAGTGCGCCGATCGTGGCGATCGCCATCAGGAAGGTCTCATCTAGCACGCGTCGGCACACCACACTGCGCGCCGCGCTCCGCAGAAGCCACGCGCCGCTGAGCAGGTACGCCCCGAGGACTAGCGCGTAATACGCCACCTGCCACGATGGTCCCGGCTCGGCTCGTGATCCTACCCCGAGCCCGGCCCCGAACAGAAGGACCGATGCGACGATGATCGTCACCTCGCGCCGCACGGGCGGGCCCTGGCTCTCGGTCTCTGAGCGTGCGCCCTTGGGCGCCACATACGCCCCTGGCACGATGGCGGGGATGGCGGCGAGGACGGCGTCGGGATCGTCGGCATCCAGGTGGAGCATCGCTCCGTGTCCCGAGAACCGCACCTGCGCCGTCCGCACCCCGGGCATGGCCTGTAGCTCCGCCTGCAGACGCGATGCACAGCACGCGTCCTTCACGTTCCCCAGCGTGCGCTTGGTCAAGCGTCATCCTCCGACAGCGGTGCGGCCCCTCCCATGACTTAGCCGCCGCTAACACTGCGTCCCCCAATGATAGCACACAGCGTAGCGGCGCCAGGGCGCCCTTGACCGCGCCGGGGCGCGGTGCGATTCTTTGCAGGACCTGCATGAGCGGAGTAGATGCGATGCCGAGGGCTGCATGGAGACTGGTCGCCAGGGGCGAAGTCCTTGCGGGGCACGGCGACCCGGAGTCCGCCAAGAAGGCCTTCCGGGACGCCGCCGGCGCGTCGCCGCGAGACCACCGCGTGCTGCTGCGCCACGCGGCCGCCCTCGCGGCGACGCAACCCCGGGAGGCGGCGCGGCTGGCTCGGCGGGCCGCTGAGCTGGCTCCCAGCTCATCTGCGGCCTGTGCGTTGGCAGCCATGCACGCCCTCTTCGCGGGCGACAACCGCGCCGCCGAGGAGCTCGCCACTCGCGCTCTGTCGGCCGAGAGAGAAAACGGCCTCGCGCGCACCGTCCGGTCCCTGGCTGCGCTGGCCGGCGGCGACCATGAGCGCGGCGTCGCGGGGCTCGTAGAGTACGGTATCTTCGAGGAGCGCGGAGTTGCGGGTTTTGCCGCTCTGCTGCTGCTGCGCTGCTGGCAGGCGCTCGGATCTGTCTTCCCGCCGGCCCCCGCGGGCCTGAAGCTGCCCGCGCCGGGCGCGACTGCGTCGCAGGTGAACCGCGCATCGCCGCGGAGCCGCCGCGCTCTGCACCGCGCGTACTCCCGCGGCGACGGCGCCAACATGCTGTTTGCGCTGCGGCAGATACCCTCATCGGACCCCGACTACGAGGTGGCCTACGCCACCGCGCTGCACCTCTGCGGACGCGATGACCTTGCTGACCCCTGGGTGCGCGTAGCTCTTGTGAGACAGCGGATCGAACGGCTCCGACAGCTCTCTCGGCGCCGGGGCCGTGAGGCCGGTGTCCCACCCGACGACGTGGATACGTCCGAGCCGGAGACGCTGGTCCTCGCCGCCTGGATCGCCCTTGGCGTTGGGGACGCCAGGCGTGCGCGCAAGCACGCCGAGCGCGGCTCCAGGACCATCAACCCGTTCGACCGCTGGGACGCTCGCCTCGCGCTGGCCGCGGCGGCGGACGCTGGCGGGGACGAGCCGGTGGCCCTGGCCGAGGTCACGCTGGCTGTGTCGGAGGAGCCTACGGTGCTGCGCCTCTTGCTGCACAAGGTTGCGCTCCACTCTGTGCTGGAAACGCTGCGGACGGCGGTCGAGTCCGCGGACAGGGCAGGCAGTGTCGCCGCCGCGAGCGTGCTTCGCGAGGAGATGCTCCGCATCCTCACCGATCCGCGCCCGCCCGGCCCCCGGCGCAGGCTGCAGCGACACCTCCAAGAGGGATGGATTACCCTGGGCGATGATCAGGCCGAAGTGCTCAGGTCGTACGCGCAACGTGGCGTGCGGTGCGTGGCGGGAGGTGGTCAGAGGTGAGGAGATCGGCGCCTTGGACCCTCGTTCTGGCTCTCGCTCTAGCCGTCTCCGGGTGCTCACAGAAGCCGGCGCCCGCGCCAGCCGCTCCGGTGACTCGGGCCGCGACGACGGGCGCTGCGTCCGCCGCCCCGAGACCACCGACCGACGCGTCAAGGGTGGCGGGTATCGCCTTCCCCGAGTCCGAGGAGCACGCCGTCGCGCCGCCGACCGGGCCGCAGCCTGCCGGTCGGCCGGTTCTCACCTTCCTCGTCTACGGCGACACGCGGCACAACCCACAGGTGCACAGACAGGTCGTCGACCTGCTCCTCCGGCAGCCCGGGGCCGCGTTCGCGTGCCTAGTGGGCGACCTCGTCGACGACGGCTCATCGACCAACCTGTGGCAGGAATGCCTGTCCGTCATCCAGCCCGTGCGCGCGCGGATGCCCGTATACCCCGCGCTGGGCAACCACGACCTCCCGCGTAGCGCGGCGGCCCCTGCGTTCGAGTGGCTGGGCGCGCCGAGGCAGTCGCTTGCGCGCGAGGTCTTCTACTATGGCTTTGCCTACGGGCCGGTGCGGGTGGCCGTGCTCGACAGCCCCGCGCTGCTCGATGGCGACGCGGTTCAGCTTGCGTGGCTGCGGAGCTTCATGGCGCCGGGCGGAGCGCCGCTCAAGGTCGCGCTGCTCCACCATCCTCTGTGGAGCCCCGGCCCCCACGGCGCGAGCGCGGAGCTGCGCAAGAGCCTGCTCCCGGCGCTGCGTGACTCGGGGGTCTCGCTGGTGTTCGCCGGCCACGATCACATGTACTACCGGACAGTCCGCGACGGCATCACGCAGATCGTGACGGCTGGCGGCGGGGCGCCGCTGTACGACTCGACGGGGAAGGACATGCTCCCCGGTGATGTGGTCGCCAAGGCGTATCATGTGTGCAGGATCGACGTGTACCCCGCGCTGCTCACCATCACGGCGCTGGGCCTGGACGGCCGCGTGATCGACCGAGTGCAAGTGTGGGCGAGGTAGACCTCCCCGGGGAGGGTCACAACTCATGCAGTCGAACGACGACGTAGCGGGGAGATGGTTGTCGCAGGCCGAGCATGACCTGGCCGCCTCGGAGGCGAGTCGGGCGGCAGGTCACTACGAGTGGGCGTGCTTCCAGGCTCAGCAAGCCGCTGAGAAGGCACTGAAGGCCTTTCTGTACTTCCAGGGCGAGCGGGGCTTGCACGGGCACTCGATCAGGGCTCTGCTGATGGCCTGCCGCGACCTGCAGCCCGACTTCGCCCAGTTCAGGCAAGCGGCCGACCTGGACCAGTACTACTCGCCCACCCGGTACCCCAACGGTCTGCCGGACACCGCGCCGCATGAGTTCTACGAAGAGGAGCACGCAGAGCGATGCATCGGGCACGCCAGACCATTGCTGAGCTTCGTGAGGAGCTTGCTTGCGCCGCCGACCAGCTAGCTGTGCGCATCAAGGCGGAGCTCGGGGCCAAGCGCGTGATCCTGCACGGCAGCCTGGCCAGGGGCGGGATCCACAGGCACAGCGACATCGATCTGGTCGTGGTTTGGGACACCGACCTGGGGCTTTTCGATCGCATCGGGCGCGTGCTCGAGCTCGCCCCGGCCGCCTTTCCCGTTGAGGCGATGGTCTACACGCCATCCGAGTGGGGCCGCATGGCCGGCGGCCCTTTCCGGGAATGTGTCGAGAGGGACGGCGTGGAGCTGGCCGCCAACCATGGCCCCGAGTGCTGAACATTCAGGCAGCCCGCGTCGCCACGGGAATCCCGTGCCTCAAGTCCCGCAGAAGGGGTAGGCGGCTCCTCTCGAGCGTTGACGTGGCGAGCTGCGTCAGGCGAACGGCGAATCGCGGCAACGGCCGCTTCCTACGATGATGCAGGCGCAGGTTGCCGCAGCTCAACCCACGAGAGGAGCTCCACGTCGCCCACGACCGCGGGCGCGGACGGATCGGCCGACGATGATGCGACCACGCGGAGCATGGCGCCCGGGTCGGCGCTGTCGCGAACCACGAGCGCCAGCCGCACCCTGGACACAGCCTCCGGCGCACCCCCGAACTGCGCGGCCCCAGAGGTCTTGCCGGACGCCGCGTCGATGGCGGCCACCACCACGGTCGCCTCGGGCAAGGAAGCACCCGCGCTTGCGGCGGCCGTTGAGGCGCACGTGTTCAGCTCGTTGGCATACCAGCTCACCGCCTCGCGGGGGCCCGCGATCCGCAGCATCTGCTCGAAGGTAAAGCCTTGCTGCGCACGCGCCCAAGCGCAGCAGACACTGACTATGAGGACCGCGACGAGCACGCCTCGCCGTCGCGCGCTCATCGGCTTCACCCCCCTCCACCGGCGGGCCGGACGGAGGCTCCGGATGCCTCCTGGCCGAGCCCAACGGCCACGACGCGGCACCCGGCTAGGCGTGACAGCTTGGCCCCGGGTTCCGGCCTTTCCGCAACAGGCACGAGGGCGTGGACGGTCGCGCAGCCCTCGAACTCCGCGTCCACCGCGACGACCGCCGCACAGTCGCCGGCGTGCTGCCCGGATACCTCGACGCTCCCCACTTCAGCGCCGGTTGAGTGTGAGAGGAGCGGCACCCGCGATCCTAACTCGGTGGGTACTTGGGGGGCGGTGCCGGACCCCTCGGTCGGCGGCGTGGACGTCCCGCTGCCCGGCTGCCCGTCCAGCGCGGGGTCGCCGGCGTGTGGCGGCACATCCCCGCCCGGCGGGTGAGCGAGCACGTTGCGAATGCCCTCCAGCCACTTCGTCGCCAGCTCCTCCGGCGTCATGCTGGCGAGTCGAGCCGCCTCCTCATCGGCGGTGACAACCCGAATGGCGCCACCCAGGATCCGCGTGACGCCGTTCTCGGTGGCGATTCTGATGGGACCTCCGATGCCGTAGTCCTCGACGAAGTCGTTGAGCCGCTTCGCGGTGATGATCGCTCGCTCGTAGGCCGACAGCTCGCCGTATGCCGTCCGGATGACCAGAACGGTCGCCTGCCCGACCACGACCGCGCCCTCCTCGCGTCCGTCAGGCCGGTTCTCCCTGGCGCGGAAGTGGATGGGCGGCTCCTCCCCGTCGGCCGCCCCCACCAAGGCGACGACAAAGATACCAGCCGCCGACACAGAACCTGCCGCGGCCTCTTCCCTGACAGACGGGGCCGTCGACGGGCCGGACTCGCACGAGGGTGTCCGGCTGGAGGACAACGCCGACAGAATGGCCTCTCGCCATATTGCCGCCAGTGCGTCGGGGGAGCTCTGGTTCTGCTTCGCGGTTTCGCTGTCGACGGTTAGGAGCGTGGTGGACCCGGATCTAATGGATGTGCCGTGCGCCTCGACCACAAGCTGTAGGTCCCAGTCGCCTGCCGGAGCGAGGTCGTTCAGCCGTTTGGCCGCGATCAGCGCGCGCTCGTACGCTGTCAGCCCGCCGAGGCTGCTCCGCAGCCTCGCGATCACCCGCGTTCCCGCGCGCACCTCGCCTTCCTCGCGGCTGTGCGCGGTCGAGTGCACCGCCTGGAAAACGGGTGCGACCCTGTCGGATATCGGGTTCGGCCGCGGTGCCGGTCGCGCGACCATCGGGAGCTCCCGCGTGGCCAGCCCCGCGGCCAGAGCGGCTCCGAGTAACCCGGCACAGACCAGACCGAGCGCGGCTCTGAGGGTCATGGGATCACCCTCCCGGGCCCGTTCGCGCCGCCGTCCCTGTCCCCAGTCTACAATGTCCGCGGGTCAACGGGTGCTCCACCGCGCTCCGCGGACACCATGGCGGCGATCGTCACTGCGAGTGTGGCCAGGGCGTCGGCGTAGTCGCTGGCGACGTCCGAGCGGTCGCCGGTCACGGCTTTGATGAAGCACTCCAGCTCGGACTGGTATCCGTCATCGCCGCCGCTTTCGACCTGTTCCCCGTTCGCGTCGATCCAGGTGGTGCTTGGGTGCATGATCTCGAGCGTCATGCCGGGCGACATCGTCCTCAGCCCACTGCTGCCCCAGCCTCGTAGCATGCAGGTCGACGTGAAGCTCCCAACGCCGCCGTTGGCGAACCGCACGTTTACGACGTAGGAGTCGGGGATGTCGAAGGGCTCGTCATAGGTACCGGCGAGTGACGTGAAGCTCTGGACCTCCACGATGTCGCCCATCAGGTATCGGGCGAGGTCGATGATGTGTGTCGCCTGCTCGACCATCTGGCCGCCCGACTCCGCGAGGGTCCGCCACCAGGGGACCCCTGGCACGCCGGTCCAGAACCAGCCGACGGCCATCCCCGCAGGCCGTTCGGACAGCACCTTCTTGGCCTTGCGCACGTATCCGTCCCAGCGGTACTTGTACCCCACCACGGTCGCGATCCCCGACTTGCGCACCGCGCGAGCGATCTCCCGGCCCGTCTTCATGTCGACCGTGACGGGCTTCTCGATGAACATGTGGATGCCGCGCTCGCACGCGGCAAGCTCGATCTCACCGTGCTGGTCGGGCGGTACACAGACCAGCAGCCCCTCCGGTCCCGCGGCCAGAAGCTCACTGTAGCTCCGCGTCGCGATGCCACCCCACGCGCCCGCCGCGGATTCGGCCCTGTCGAGGATCACGTCGCAGAAGCCCACGATCTCGACTCCCATGGCGGCCAGCCGGGCCCCATGCGAGCGACCCATTCCGCCACTACCCACAATGCCCACGCGGATACTCACAACCAGACCCCCTCAGGGTGCACGGAATGGGCCGCGGACGACCGTCGGCCCGCGGTTAGAGTGCCTGCCCCGGCTCCCGGGCCTCGGCCGCACGGGGCCTTATGACCCTGGGCGTGGTGCCCCATAGGGCAGCGGCTCGCTCGTTGCGGCTGCTGTACAGCTCAACGTCGGTCCGGTCCTCGGCCGGGTGATCCTCGGGCAGGTCCACGTAGTAGACATCTTCGTTCAGAGAGAGTATCGGGAGGTTCCAGGCCTTTCTCGCCGCAGCGATCGCGGACCGCACCTTGCGCCGCAGAACCGCCAGCTCCCTGGAGGAGAACTCCTCCTGCCTCCCTGCGGGGGCGAGGGCCAGACCGATCCGGATCCGGTCCAGCGACTCCGGCTCGATGGCCGCCACGTAGTCCAGCCAGTGCCGGGCGTTGTTCCGCCCACGAGCGTTCGCTAGGTAGTAGGTCATGACCCGCGCCACCCTGCCTGTCGGCAATCGACCGGCGTTCGGAGCCAGCAGGGGCACCCAACGGTTGAGGGTGAGGTTACGCGCCTCCGACATATCGACGCCTCTCTGATCGCACTGTCTTCTGCCTCGCAGCGGCCCGATCCTTCAGGCCGGGAGCGAGGCCCAGTTAGATACAGCGCGGCGAGCGCGTCTGTTCACGTCGTCAGCGGGATCGCTCGGAGTCGGGCCGTTTCCCGGCGCCTGTCAGTAGGCTCAGCGCAGCCCTCACGTCGCGCAGGCTGACGTCATCGACGACCTCGACCCTTCCTACCGCGCGTGGGAGGACCAATCTGAGCCGCCCCTTGAGGATCTTCTTGTCATGCCACATCGCCTGAAGCAACCGGTCTGCCGCCAACCCCGGGGCCGCGACGGGCAGGCCGGTGCTGCGCAGATCGGCGACCAGGCGTTCCCGGACCGCTGCCGAGCAAAGGCCCAGTCGCTCCGACAGGTGGCACGCGGCGACCATCCCCACCGCAACGGCTTCCCCGTGCCTGTACACGCGGTAGCCGGCCACATTCTCAACCGCGTGCCCGAAGGTGTGCCCGAAGTTCAGGATCGCACGCAGCCCCTCCTCGCGCTCGTCCCTGCGCACCACGTCGGCCTTGATGGCGCAGCTTCCTCGGACCACCTCCGCCAGAGCGTCCGGGTCGCCGGCCAGGGATGCCCGCAGCCCTTGCTCCACGATGCTGAGGTACCCCTCGCTTAGGATGAACCCGTGCTTGAGCGCCTCGGACAGCCCGCAACGCAGGTCCCGCTTGCCGCAGGTTCGCAGGACCAGGGGATCGCACACGACCAGCCTCGGCTGATGGAATGCACCAACAAGATTCTTGCCCTCAGGCAGGTTCACACCGGTCTTGCCGCCCACCGAGGCGTCCACCTGCGCAAGGAGCGACGTCGGCACCTGCACGAAGGCGATGCCCCGCTGGTACACGGCCGCCACGAAGCCCGCCAGGTCGCCCGCGACCCCGCCGCCCAGGGACACGACCGTCCCGTCGCGCGGAATGCGCAGGTCCGCGAGCTCGGACAGCAGCCGCCGCGCGGTGCCCAGCGTCTTCGAGCGCTCGCCGGGTCTGAAGGTCATCAGGCGCGCCTTGAGGCCCGCGCGGCGCAGGGAGTCCTCCAGACAGGGCCAGTGCAAGCTCGCGACGCGCTCATCTGCGATGCAGGCCGTAGGCGTCGTGCCCAGCCGTTCGCGGATGGCGGAGCCCGTGCGCGACAGGGCGCCCGGCTCGATCAGGATGTCGTATCCGCGATCCCCAAGCTCGACTCGCAGCCCCACGGGCTCCACCTTCCTGCAACGACCGCGGCCGCGATCTCGACGATCGCGGACACCGCCGCCGCCTCCCCCTCCTCCGTGTCGACGGTCACGTCGGCCAGGGCGTAACGGGGCTCTCTGGCGCGCATGAGCTCCACCACGCGCTCGTGCCGGTCTCCGCCCTCCAGGAGCGGGCGCGTCACGCCGTCCTCCGTCCGCTCGAGGACCGCGTCGGCTCCCGCTGCCAGTCGCACGATGACGCCGCTGCGACGCATCGTGAGGATGTTGCGATCCCTGAGAACGACGCCCCCGCCGGTCGCCACGATGCCAGGCTCGGGTTCGTCCGCGGCTGCCTGGAGATGAGCCGATTCGGCGTCCCGGAACGCGGGTTCGCCGAGGTCGCGGAAGATAAGGCTCACGGTCATCCCCAGCGCCGCCTCGATGCGACCATCCAGGTCGACAAAGCGCCAGCCCAAGCGACTCGCGGCCGCCTGCCCGATCGTTGTCTTGCCTGTGGCCATGAAGCCCACCAGGTACAACTTCGGGCCGCTGCGGCTCGCTTCCGGGCGGTCCGTCATCGGGGCGCCGCCTCTCTGCCCAAAGCGAACGTGGGACGGGCCGAAGGCCCGTCCCACGTATCCTAACCACACAAGACTGGCGGCAGAGGCCGCGGATTACAGCTCAAGCGGCTGCTCGAAATCGTGAACAACGCGCGGGGTCACAAACCAGAGCAGTTCGGAGTTCTCGGTTCTGCGCGCGTGGCCTTGGAACAAGCCGCCGATGATCGGGATGTCGCCCAGGCCGGGGACCTTGAACGTCTGATTGTCCTCGCGCCGACGCGTGAGTCCGCCGAGCACGATGGTCTGGCCGTCGCGCACGCGGAGCATCGTCGAGAACGAGCGGTTCACGGTGCCGTAGGCGGTGAACGCGAAGTCGCCGCTGCCGGGGGTCACCCGTTGGCCGAGTTCCTGGAACTGCGGCGAGAGGTAGAGGGTGACCGAGTTATCCGCGTTGATCCTCGGCCGGACCCATAGGCTGGTCCCAAAGTCCACCGGCTGGCCCTCGGTCCACGTGATGATGATGTTGCCGGCGATGTCTGTTCCCCGTTCGGGGTAGAACTGCGGGATCTCCTCATACACGTCGATGTAGGCGTCCGTGTTGTTCATCGCGAGAATACGCGGTGAGCTGACGACCTCACCCCTCTGGTCGACGAAATTCTGCTGGAACAAAGCACGGAAGTTGTCGTTGGCGTAGCCGATGCCGAGGTTGCCGCCGACCTCACCGCCGTAGTTCGCCGTCATCGTGAGGTTCGGACCGGCGATGGCCCAGTTGACGCCTATGTTGTCTTCGCCAGTGAATGTGACGTTCACGACTTGGACCTCGATGACGACCTGCTTCGCGGGCTTGTCGATCTCGCGGAGCACCTCGATCATCTGGTCGATACCCTCGGGCGTACCCCGGATGATGAGAGCGTTCAGCTCGTTAACGCCGATGAGCTCGGTCACGCCCTGCGGGCGGAGGAAGCCGCCCATCCCGAACCCGCCGCCACCATAGCCGCCGCCACCATAGCCGCCGCCACCGTAGCCGCCGCCACCATAGCCGCCGCCACCATAGCCGCCGCCACCGTAGCCGCCGCCACCATAGCCGCCGCCACCGCCGTACCCGCCCCCGCCGCGACCTCCGCCGAAGCCGCCACCGCCGCGGCCGCCCATGCCGCCCCGGCCGCCACCGCCACCCCACTGCTGGGCCTGGTCACCGGCGCCTAGGCCGCCCGCCATGGAGAAGAACGTGTCGTCGAAGAACGCGCTGCGGCCCCTCGATGACGCCGCGGTAGCGTGGAGCCGCTCGGACGGGTTGCGGAAGGAGGCGGGGTCGCCACGCATCTGGTCGGTGTAGTACGCCGCCGCCCCCGGCAGGCAGAAGCCGCCGTACACGTCGCACAACTCCGAGGGCTGGGCGAACTGGCACTCGTATGTCCGGGTCACGATCTCGGACTCATCCGGCCTGTCGGTCGAGTTCGAGCCCTTCCCACCATTGGGGGCCATGCTCAGGGGAATCCTGATGTCGATGGGGCCTTCGGTCCCCCCTGTGAGGCCGGATGTGCCGGTGCCGATATAGAGCACACCGTCCTTCTCGCGGCAGCTCAGCTTGGGGGAGGCGGCCTCACAGACCGCCTCGATGATGGCGCGCGCCGGCTTACCGTGGAGCGCGATGTGGTAGAGCTCGCTGTTGCACTTGTCGCCGACCACCACATCGAGCTTCGTCATGTCCGCCAGCGCACGGATCACCTCGACCGCCGGGATATCCGTGGCCTCGATATCGAGCGGGTCGTCAGGGCTGACGTATGGGCCCGGCGCCGCGCTGCCGACCTTGACCTCCAGGCTGCCCTTGCCCTCCGATAGAACCTTCGGCTCCATCGAGGTGGCAGAGCTTCCGCCCGCGGTATCGGTGGCGAGCTTGGTGCCCGATAGGGCGCTCTCCAACCCGCTGCCCTGGGTCTGGCCGATAGCGGCCGGCAGGCCGACGGCCAGTAGGAACGCGGCGATCATCGCCGGCACACCGAGACTCGCAATCCTTGTGTGTCTCACTGACGTCTTCCTCCCCATGAGCCGGGTCGTCAACCGCCCTGCCCTGGACATGCTGTCTCGCAAGCGCGTCCGCACTTTCGTGCGGTCGCGGTCTATCCCTGCCGCCGTGCGGTTCGGGCGCGCTTTACCAGCCGCCGCCCCAGCCGCCGCCGCGGTTGCCGCCGCCGCCCCCGTAGCCGCCGCTGTTGCCACCGTAACCGCCGCCGCCATAGCCGCCGCCATAACCGCCGCCGCCACGGCCCCCACCCCCACCGTAGCCGCCTCGGTTGCCACCGCCGCCGCCGTAGCCGCCACCGCCGTATCCGCCGCCGCCGTAGCCACCGCCGCCGTAGCCGCCGCCACCATAGCCGCCGCCGCCCATGCCGCCGCCCATGCCATTTAGGTAGATCATGTTGTCGACGAAGTAGTCAAGCCCGAGGTACATCGGGTAGTAGACCTCGTAGATCAGCTTGCTGACGTCGATCGGCTCCTGGCCGTAGAGCCCACCGGCTCCGCTCCCACCAAGGCCCCCACCGTAGGCGCCACCGTAGCCGCCACCGGGGCCGCCACCGCGCCCGCCGCCGGGGCCGCCAAGGCCCCCGAAAGCGCCTCCCCCACCGGGGCCGCCGCCGACCGGGCCGCCGCCGGCGCCTGCGCCGCCAAGCAGCCCGCCGCCCTGGTGGAACTCATCCCCGCCGAGGGTCGACATCGAGTACGATCCACCGTACCCGCCGCCGTACCTGCCGCTGCCCGGCGTGGGAACGCCCGGCGTAGTCGCCTTCGACCCGCGGGAGGGGCTGATCTTGAGCGTGCCCGCGTCGATCTTTGCATCGAAGCCCACGGCCGCTGCCACGGCCTTGGCAACATCGATCGGGGCCTGACCGCGGAAGCTCATGGTCACCCTTGTGCCCGGCAAGGTCCCAAGCACGTCTACGGTGAGCCCGGCCACCTTGGCAACGGACTCCAGCGCTTTCTCAGCAGGCGCGTCGCGGAAGTCCGCACTGATCGGCGTGCCCTGCGCCCAGGCGGCGCAGCCGAACACCATCAACACAACGGCTATCCAGAGTCTCACTTCTATCCCCTCGCTCTCCTTGTGGGGCCGAAACCACAGTCGCGAGAACGTGCTCTAGTCTTCGGTGGCCGCGCGACTCCGCAGCGGCACACGCACCTCATTCCCGGTGACCGTGTCCACGAGCACGACCTCGTTCTCAGTAATAGCCTTGACATTATACCCTGTGGTGCCGATCGTGACCGTCTGCCCGGGCGTTATCAGTAGCCGTGTCACGACGCCGGCGGTCTCCAGCTCCACAATCGCCGCCGCGGTACCATCATGCACGATGCCGGCGATGCGCCGAATGCGGGCGGGGTCGGTCTTCGGCTGGACGCGTGGGCCGACCGCGCCTACGGGCTGAGGCCCGACGCCGGGCTTCGGCCCCGTCTCCACGCCACCCGGGCCCACCGGCCCGACGACCCCGGTCGAAGGCACAAAGTAGGACGCCGGCGGCAGCAGCAACGGGATCTCCGCGCCCATCGACGGCTGCAGCACGGTCCTGGGCCGCGGGAACTGTGTGACTCCCCACTGGAATCTCCAGCCGAAGTCGGCGGCCTCGAGTGCCTCGAAGTAGTCCATGTTCCGCCGTTTGATGTCCGACCAGATGCGCGCATCCGCCTCCGGGACATACGCGCCTGTGTCCGGGAGCTGAACCAGTCTCTCGCCGTTGACGTACCCCTGGCCGACCGGCGTGGTCCCGCCGGGCTCTGTCACCGGCTTGAACGGATTCTCGCGGTATGGCTCTGTGGGCGCGAGCGGATCCTCAGTCGGCAGCGCAAGGCCCATCAGCGCTCCGGCGGCTCCGCCGGGCACACCGGGAGCGGCCTCCGCCGCCGGCGCCCCAGCCGTGGCGCCACCGGCGGCCGGCTCGCCCGCCGGCGTAACCTGTGCGTAGCTCAGGCCGGCCTTCGACTCGTGGTTCCCCGCGACGCCGCGGACCAGCGCTGCCGCGCCCGCGCCAACAGCCAGCACGCACACGACAGCCCCTGCGATGAGCGCAGCGCGTCTGCTATCGCTCGCGACGACCATGTAACGCACTCCCGTTTCCAGAGACCGGCGACACCCTCGTCGCCACACCTAAGCGCCCTTAGCTGCCGTAGCGCCACCGCCGGACCCTCCGCCGGCGGCACCGCCGCCCACAGCGGTCGACCCTGCGGCGCCAACGGGCGCGCTGGGCGGAGCGCCCGCGCCGCCGCCCATGCCACCGCCCATGCCGGCACCCATGCCCATGCCGCCCATCATCCCGCCCATCATGCCGCCGCCCATGCCACCGCCTCCTGCACCACCGCCACCTGCGGCAGCCAGCGCAGGACCGAGCTGCGACATCATGTCAGGCGAGAGGTTCGGCAGCAGATAGACGGACATGTCCATCGTCGCTACGACCTCATCGCCACCGGCTCCTCCCATGCCCGGCACGGCCGTGATGACGATAGGACCGTCGACCCGGATCAGACGGGGGGCATCCCCGATACGGCGGAGGAACCGGAGCACATCCTGGTACTTGCCCTGAACGGTCATCCGGCCCCCGCCGGACTGCGCCGATCCCACAAGACCGGGGACACCGGTCGTTACCGGAGTGCCGGTCGGGATGAGCCTGATCGGCTGGATCAGTTCAAGGGCATCATAGGCGCGCAACTCTGGGGCCGGCAGCGAGAAGTCACAGACCGCGACACCGGTGCTGTTGAAGTAGTTGCGCAGAACAGGCCCCAGGTCCTCGCGCAGCTCGAACAGCATGTCGAACATGAGGGGATAACCGTCGGGCAGGTCCACCACCTGGTCGCGCTCTCCCATCCTGATGCGCGCGGACCCCGGTGTGAAGGCCATCCCGCCGCGCAACTCGCGCCACCACGGGTTGCCCGCCGCGACCGGCATCTTCAATGACTTCATCTGGAGGAGCTCGCTCTGAACCTGCGCGGATATGGCCTTGGCCTGGTCCAGCTCGGCCTCGCGAACGTGGATCATCGCGGCCTTCTTGTTGGCTTCGTCGATCTGCCTCGCGAGGTCATCGACCTGCTGCTTACTGGGCTTGTACAGCGCAAATGTGCCCGCAACAGGCCACGCCACAACCAGCAAGACCGTCGGGACCAGAATGTGCCATGCCCTCAGCTTTGACATCTTGCCTCCCGGCGCCGCCCGGTCTTGGGCGGCGCTGACTCGCCAGGCCCGTTACGAACTCTAGCCGCCGCTGCTTGCGGCGCCGGTGCCACCCGCGGACGGCGCCGCACTGGGTGCCGCCCCGGCCGCGGGAGCCGCGGCGGCCGCGCCGGCGTCGGCGGCTGCCTGCGCCGCCGTTGGCATCCACACGCTGATGGGTTCAGCCAATGTGGCGTTTATGGACACCGGGATCGGACCCTCCCACAGGATGCCGTTCTGGTAGAGAGCCGAGCCGCCCGTGGGCATCCTCGACGGCAGCATGCTGCCGGGGCTCACGCTGAGCGCCGCGAGCGGGTTGGTGGCGTTGAACGGAGCCCTCTCCGCCACCGTGAGCCCGCCAAGGCTCGCGGAGTACGTGATGTTTCCGGAAAACAGCGGCTTCAGCGGGCCGCGCGAGACCGCGTCGTCCGACCACAGCGGCTCCGTGCCTCCCCCCTTCTGGGGCATCGCGGCACGGTTCACATTTGTGAGCAGCTTGACGAACTGCTCGGTATCCTCAGCGACGGTCTGGAACGAGACGCTGTCCGAAGTGACGGTGATGGAGTCGAAGGAGCACGATGCCGGAATGTAGTGAGAGACCGCCTCGACCACGTCGGCGTACCTGGACGCTTGTGTCTCGAACTGGTCGAAGAACGTGACCATGTCCCGCAGCGGCTGGACCTTGCCCTTTTCGGTCGAGATCTGGCCCTCCAGGTCGGTAACCTGCTTGGCTTTGTCCTGTATTTCCGCCAGGGCCGTGGTGTGGTCCGCCACAGCCTTCTTCCAACTCATGCACCACACTCCCGTACCAGCGAGTGAGGCCACGACGAGGACCACGCAGAGCGGCACAAGCGACTTCGCCCGCTTGGCCGCCGGTATCTCCGGCGGCAGCAGGTTCAGCCTTACTCTAGGTCTCGGCACTGCCGCTGCCACGGCAATCTCCCCTGTTCCTAGATCAGTTCCCGAGCGCACATTCCCAGCGCCGCCGGCATCAGCGGGGCAAGCTGCCGCACTTGATCGGGCGGGTACTGACCCGGATCTACCATCATGCCCGCGAACGGGTTACCGATCTCGACGTGAATGCCCAGCTCGCGCTGCATAAACTCACCCAGGTTGGGCAGGAGCGCCGTGCCGCCCACGAACACGATGCGCTCCACTTCCACATCATGGTGCCTGCTGTGGTAGTACTCGATGGTTCTGCGGATCTCCCCGGCAAGAAGGGCCAAGGGATCCACGACCGCCCGACCCACCAACTGGCGTGTGTACTCCTCATCGCTCTGGGCGGCGGCATACCCGGTCTCCGCGAACCCCGGAGCGGGGACGTGGGTGTCTTCCTCGATAAGGAAGTCGCCACCCGCAGCCGCGGGGGCGGGCGCCGTCGTGGGCGCAGGCTGCACTTCCTCCACCTCGAACGCCGGCACGGCCGGCTGAGGCACAGCGAGTGCCGGTGCGGCAGGCTCCGCGGGCGTCGCGGGAATGAGCGGGGCTTCCCCCTCGGTACCGAGGAAGGTGGCCTCTGTCGGGGCCCCCAGGTCGCCGAACAGATCCTCGGCGCCCGCGCCGGGCGCGGCCTTCTCGTCGGGCAACAACAGCGTACGATCTCCGGCCGCGCCGGGAGTGTCAACGGCGATGACCAGGTCCTCGTGGGTCTCCTCGACGTGGCCCAGCCGCATGGCCTGGAGCTCCCAATCCGCCACCTGCGTCCGGTCGTCTTGCTGACCCCAGTCCAGAGCAACGCTGCCGTAGTGGACCTTGATCTGCTCGGCCTCGGTCTCGGTGTCGGGCTTGACCTCGAGATGGACCGCCCTGGTGAGCTTCGCGCCGCTGGCTTCCTCTGTCGACCGGTAGAACCTGAGCGCACCGTCCTGGATCACGGAGATCGTGGAGGCGAGCTGACCGATGTCGACGACCATGAGGCACCGCTCGGGCTTGTGCGCGGGCTGGGCCTCCACGAGCGCTACGACCTGCGCGAGAGACGCCACGTCAAACGTAGCCGGACTCAGTCTCGCCTGGCGCAACGCGACGCACCAGCTTCGCACGTACTCCTTGCGAGCGCCGGCGATGATGACCTCAACGGTGTCGCGCGCGGGCGCCTGCAGGATGGCGTAGTCGCTCTGCAGGTCAGACTGGAACGGGAAGAGGCGCTCTGCGTCGGACCTGATCGTGGCTCTGAGGTCACGTTCAGGCATCGGGGGGTACTCCTGTACCCTCAGGCCGCAGTTCTCCGTCCCGCCGAGCGCGACCGCGGCGCGTTTGGCCGAAAACGCATACTGCGACATCAGGGCGCCGATGGCGTTGCCCAATGCTATCGGGTCGATGATCGCACCGGCATAGTAGGCGTCAGGAGGGGTGGGGCCCGTCGCCAGACGGCTGACCCGTAGAGACCCCGGGCCGCCTGTGACCTCGGCCAGCTTGATCGTGCTCGATCCGACGTCTATCCCTACTAGGGAGCCCGCCAATTGGGACTCCTCCCCTCGTGCGTGTCACGAACGCTGAATGCGGGGACGACTCTGCCCCTCGGGGCCGCTGTCACCCATTCAGCTCAGGCCCGTAATCCGCGACTGGCGGAGCGAGTCGCAGGATAAGGCACGCCTACGGCACTGTCAACGCTCACGCGGCAATGCCCCGCCGCTCCTGCGCACCATGTACATACAGCGGGGCAGTACGCCTAGGGCACTCCTTGGTTCAACAAGCTGCCGGCTTATTCGGTTCATCCTACACGGCCACCTGCCTGACGCGCACGGACCGGTGATGAATCTTCCGCGCCACGTACCATTCCGCTGGAATCACTGCGGCGCGACGATAGGGCCGACTGGGATCAGCCGGTCCCGCGATGCCGCCGCTGTCCGGGTTGTCTGCAAGCTCACTTTCGCTAAGTCCCGCCACCTGTCGCGTTCATGTCGAGAATCGTCGTACGTGGAATCGCCTGCGGGGACAGAACACCGAAGTACATGTCCCAGTCCGCGTCGTAGCCGTAGGCCGTCTCGTCGCCGCTGCCGTAGAGGCCCCACATTGCGGCCTGCCAGTCCTCACCGGGCGCCCCACTGACGCTCATGAACGGTAGCTTCTCCGCGGTCGATGAGAACATGAGCCAGACCGTCATCGGGCCGACGACCTCCCTGAGCCCGCCGGAAAGCCCCCCAAGCATCTCGAAAGGCGGGATGTACGGCGACACCTGCGGGTCGGCGAGGTCCATGTTGCCGGCGGCGGTGTACCAGACGTACTGCACCGGTTGGGCGGTGACGTAGAGCTCACCGGCCGTCTCTTCCAGCGGCACGTGCGTCGGCGGGCGGTCTACATAGAAGGGAATTGGCTGCACCCCGCCGCTCACTGGGTAGTTGATGACCGGGTAGGCGTTGCCGCTCGTCCCGGGGTCCGTGATCTTCTGCCAGAAGAGCTGGGTGGTCGGCGCGCCCGGGTCGGTCGGGTCACTGATATGCTCGGCGGGATAGCAGAAGGGCATGCTGAACGTCTCGTACAACAGCCTCACACGCCCCTGTGCGTCGAACCGCTTGTAGAGCAGGACCAGGCGCAGAGGCAAGTCGACGGGGGTCCGAATGATGCTACCGATGCCGCCGGTCTGTGCCTCGGCGTACGGCATGTCGATGGTCTCGGGTGGCAGCAGCGCGACGACCGGCTGGGCCGAGTCCTGGCTCGCCCGGGTCAGCCTCATCGTCTGCGGGATGAAGGTCGCCGTGACGGTTTGCGTCTGGTTGGGGACGATCGTGTCGTCGATGAATCTCACGAGTCCGACCGTCGGGTCGACCTCGACCTCACGTCCGCCTCCGGGATTGGTGGCGTAGAGGTACCCCGAGACGGGATCCTCGCGCCAGGTGGCCCACGAGTGAGCCGTGCCGCCCGCGGCCGGGTCGCCCGCGTCCACGTTGACGGTGAACGAGAGGTCGTCGTTGGGGTCGGCGAGATCGCCCAGGTCGTAGATCCAGTCGACCCAGATCCCGCTCGCGTACGCCACCTGATGCCGAGTCCCCGGTGTAGGGCTGCCGGCGCTGAGTGCCTCGGCGCGCAGCGGCACGAGCGGCACGTCGGTCTGCTCCGGGAACGCGACCTGGCCGGTGTTGTTGTTTGCCGGGTTGTAGTTGCCGGGGTCGGAGAGCCCGCCGCCGCTGCCAACGCCGGGGTTGGTGTCGTAGTCGGGATCGTACCGCGTGTAGAAGACGTCCTCTGTGCCGAAACTGGTGCTTCGGCCGCAGAAGACGACCCCGATGTCGGGGTTCTCGTTCGGGTACGGCCCGCCGTGCCAACCGATGCCCGGCTCGTACCACACATCCGCGAAGAGCTGCGGGTCCTTCGCATAGAGCAGTCCGTCGAGCCTGATGCCGCCGGTCCCGTACCTGGTCATGACGGGAAGCTCGTGGCTCCCCATGTACGTCAGTCCGCCACCCGGTCGCGCCGCAACCTGCCACAGCAGGTACGCCAGCCGCCGCTGCGTGCCGGAACCAGTGTAGTAGTAGACGTACATGTCGAAGTCAGGCGTCGGCATGGGCCCGCGCGGGATGAGGACCGGCTTCGGCCCGAACCCGGCGCCGCTCGGGGTGTTGACGAAGATCGGCCCGAAGATGGGCCTGCCCATCGTCCCGCCGAGGAACCCGTCCTCGCTCCCGATGAGCGCGCCGCCACCGTAGTAGGAGATAACGGTCTGGGCCGGGTTGGGAGCTGTGGCGGCCGGGTCCTCGGACCACTCGACCTCGAGCGTCCAGGTCATGATGACTATCGGCGGCGACGCCGGGTTGGGCAGGAACGTCTGCCTAACGATCGCCGGCGCGTGGTGGCGGTAGGAGTTTATAAGTGTGAACCTCGGCTCGGGAGGAGTCACGCCCGGGTAGCCGCTCGGGTCACCGGCGATCAGATACGCCGGGCTTGTCGGGTCGAATGTCGGGCTGATCGGCCCCGCCGGCGTTCCCGTCCAGTTCATGTTGAAGCGCTGGCCCCACAGGTTCCAGGCTGACGCGGGGCCCGCGAGCGGGGCGGGCTCGCCGCTCGGACGGTTCGACGAGAAGAACGTGGCTGTTTCGCCGTAGTTGCCGTCCGCGGTGCCGTTCATCGCCTGCGGCACACCCGCACCGTCTATGGCCCAGGTGTTCACGAAAAACGCGGGGCCGAGCTCGCCGTAACTCGTGTTGGCGTTGTCAGGGCCCACGTCGCCTCCGGAGTCGTCATCCTTGAGATCATCACGCGACGGCCCAGGGTTGGTCGGAGGGAGCGGCGACTCCTTGATCGTGACCTTGCACAGCGTCGAGGACGCACTCGCGAAGTCCGTGCCGGGCTGGTAGCCCGGTAGCTGCGTGCCGGAAGCGTTCGGGAAGTCGACGTAGGGGAAGGCCTCCAGCCAGTAAGTGCCCAGCGGCGTGCCGGCCGCGAGCGCGTCCGTGATCACGCGCGAGCCGAGCCTCTCCCCTGGGTCGGATTGCCCGTTGCGCGGCCCCATGTCTATGAACGGGTCGCCGGCAGCGGTCTCCACGCCGGTGGGCGCGGGCTCGATCGACCAGCCTGTCGTGGTCGGGTCGCCGTCGTAATCGTAGTTGGGCATCAGTCTCTCGACGGGCATCACAACGCCCTGCTCGGCCTCGTCCGAGCGCCACGGGTTCCATGTCCAAAGGCCGATCTCGCCGATCCTCGGAACGCCGTCGGGCCTGCTCAACGGGAGCACGCCCATCGGGAAGTTCCCGCGGCTCTCGATCAGCAGGTCGCGCGACGGCAGCGAATGCCACGACCTCGGGTCCGCGTGTCCGTAGATCCCGAAGTCGGCCACCTTCCTGTTGGGGGCAACGTCGAAATCGGGCAGGACCTTGGCGCGAACCGTGATGACCCGGTACGGCTCCTCGTAGAGGAACCTGTACCAGTAGGGATCGTAGCCCGGATCGCCCGGCCCATCGGGGGGGTCGCTCGTCCCGTCCCAGTCGCCCGCCCACGCCAGTTGCGCCAGATCGGGGCGCGCCCGGTCGAGCCTTCCGTTGCCGTTCACGTCCACATAGACCTTGACCATGTACTCCTCTTCGGAGCGACCCGACGAGACCTCATAGCTGAGCATCGCGCTCCCGGCCTGGTGGTCGGTCGCGTCGGTGCCCGGTCCGGACCAGCTCGGCACGGTCGGATCGTCCGGATCGCGGGTCTCGTAGTAGCAGACCGGCGGATTGGCGCCGGACAGCACCTCGAGCTGGCCGGACGGACGAGTCCAGTCGCCAGGGTCGGAGGACGGCCCGGGCGACATCATCGCCGGTTGATGCTTCGGGATGTCCAGTGTCACTAGGACGCGCTGCGGGGACTCAGTGTCCGCGATGCCGCGGAATACGTGGTTGGTGCCCGTCGTATCGCGGCGGTCGAAGGCGCCCCACGCCGTTTCGAGGCTGTACGGACCGGCAGCGGACGTGTCGCTGCTCTCCTTCGCTCGGGCCCAGTTGAGCGCGTCAAGGCCCACCTGCGACAGGTTGCGGCCGCCGACCCCGAACGTGAGGGCATTGCCGGCGATCGACGCGTAGGCGCCGTTCGGGAGCGGACGGCCCAGGTAGTCGGTCGACGTGGCCGTGTTGTACGCCACGACGACCGGCGACGCACCGTAGTCCCCGCTTGTGGTCACCACGGGCCGCAGCGGGGGCGCCTCGATGCGTACTCTGCCGGGACCCTCGTCCTGGCGCAGCGGATCGTAAGCCGGGTTGCCGTCGATAGTGTTGGGCGCGATGTAGACGAGCGCCTTGCCCCTGATACGCCTGAGAACACTGTGGCTGATGTTCGAGATCCACATGCCGTCGTTGGAGCGGCCCTGCGCCGAGCGCACCCATCCGACACTCGACCCGGCGGTGCCGGCGCCGAGGTCCAGAATGGGCAGGCTCCAACCTGGCAGCGGATCGCCGGTCGCAGCCGCCGAACCGTCCCAGTCGAGCGTGACCCACCGCCACCCTGCGTCACGATACGCGCTGCCGCCTGCTCCATCCGGGTCCCACCAGTAGTGCTGGTCCCAACCGTTGGTGAGCGTCGACGCGAGGTCGGCGAAGACCGAGGGGAAGTCGTGGTTGCCCTGCGCAAGGTAGTACCTGTGCTCCGCTCCGCCCCCCGCCAAGTTCTGGCGCTGCTGCTCAGTGTTGCCAGGGTTGCCCACTGCTCCGAACCGGCCCGAGCCGATGTTCCCTGCCGACGGCACCGTGGCCGTCGCCTCGTCCCCGCGGGCGATCTCCACGTCCAACGGATTCTCGACCGCGAACCAGTTCCGCGCCTTGCGAGCATCCTGCGTGCCCGAGACCAGGTCGTCGTGCAGGGTAACGTCGGTCCCCACCGCGTCGCGCGTGGTGACGTCCCACGGAGACCGCGGGTGGATCGGGACCACGATTGTCTTGTAGCTGTCCGGGTCGTCCGGGGTCGCCGGATCGGGGCTCACGGTGACTGTCAAGTTCTGGACGGTCCAGACACCCGGCGTGAACGGGCAGTCCATCCTGCCACCGATGACATCCTGGTAGCTACCGGAGGACGGGATCGGGCCCATCGGGTCCGAGGCGTAGAGGCGGTCGGCGGGCAGCAGCCCGAAGATGCCCGGACTGCCTAGCTTGCGATCCGCCTCGGTCGAGTAGAACTTCAGCCCGGGCTGCGGTCCTATCTTCAGCGCGTCCGGGTCGTCGAAGTACGGGAACCGCCCCTCCTGCGGCATCACGCCGCTCCAGCCGCGGGAACCGGGGTACCCGGTACCGCCGAAGGCGAGGCGGACAATGCGCTTCCAGGATGCGGCTCCGGGAGGCAGGTCGGGTGTGGGCGTCGGGCTCGTGGTGGTGCGCTCGTCCCACCTGACGCAGACCGTGTTGTCGAAGTCACGCCACGTCATGATGTCGCCGTCGGTTCCGACAACGGACGACGCAACGCGGCCGTTCGTGATCGTCCAACGCGGTGATTGGGCGCCGGGAGTCAGCGGGTCGAGGTCGGGTCCGACAAGCTCGAGCGACGCTGACGTTATGTTCTGCATGAAGCCGCCGGGCTCGGCTCGCCACAGCAGCGGGTTGATGTACTGGCCCAGCGGGTTGTCGGACCCGCCTTGTGCTACGGGTCTTGGGTCCAACCCCTTGTTGAGCTTGGCGTCGGTTGGGTCGATCCAGTCGACCACGAGGTCGTTCTGGTCGAGGACGCATTCTCCGGCCACCGGGTTGGGCTTCGCGGGCGTCAGTTTGGTCGGCGAGCCGAGGGCCGAGAAGGGGACTCCCTGGTTTGTCTGGCTCATGGGGTTCGGGTAGAAGACGTCCCCCGCCACATTCCAAGAGTAGTTCACGACGTACTCGATCCGGAATTCGAACTGCCACGGGCCACCGTTCGCCGGGTCGCTCCAGTAGGCATCTGTGAACGGCCCGGTGCCGGGCTCCGCGTCGATGTTGGCCCAGAAATGCGTCCCGCCCGTGGTCTCGATCCAGTGAGTCCACGCGACGCCCGGCCACTCGATGCCCTTCACGCTGTTGGGCGGGTACCCGGGCGGAGGCGGAGTTAAGGACCTGCCCCATGCCGGCGGGTCACCGGGGTACGGAGGCGGGACGGGGTTGGGCCATGAACAGGGCTCCCAGGGGCTCCACAGCGTCCACGATGCGTGCTTGTACCGCCAGTTGCCGCTGACCGTGATCGTGGCGTCAGGCGGGAGCACGTCCGGTAGCCCGTCAGGCGGCGGGGCCCAGGGGTTAAGGTCCGGGAACAGGTCAGTGATGCCCATGCCGCCGTGGAGCATGTTGTACTGCCCGGCGAACCCGGGGCGGTAGTAGATCGGCAGGGACGCCTCGACCACGATCTGCACCTGGTCGCCCCATCTGTACGTCCACACATTGCCCTGGTCCGTGGCGCCGCGATCGTGGTCGAAGTAGTAGCTGGCGTTGCCGACGGCTATGCCCTGGTCCCACTCCCAGCGACCATCGGTCGCGACGATGGGATTCTGGGGGTTCCAGATGCGGTACAGCACAACGGCCGCTTCCGCACCGGGCACCGCGGGCGGCCCCTGCGCGAGGGCCGCTTGCGCCACCGCGGCCACCACCATCGGCATGAGTGCAAAGCGGAGCGGCAGCGTCCGCGGTGGGTTACTCGGCCTCGATGTCAACTGGATCTCCCCCTGGTCTCGTGTCGCGACCCGACCTAGAGATCGCGCTCAGGGCTTCGCACAGCACGCGAGGCGAAAAGGCTGCCGGGCGCCGAGCCCGGTATACTGGATGAATCAAGGTTAGTGTTTCCTGTCGGCGTCGTTCCTAAACCTGATTCCAAGGGCCGCCGGCAAGGTCCTTTCCCCTGGGCGAGCCGTGTGAACGCAGGAGCCTGCTGGCTGCTCGCGAACTGAACCGCCGATGGGCGGCCCTCGTCGCTATCGGCTTGTCCGCAGATGGACGCCCGTGTCACAGGCCACCGACGGCTGCACAGGGTTTGTGCGCCTTCTTGCGAGGGTATGATCCCCTTGGCTGGTGTCTTCTCGTCAGTGTGCTGAAGGGAAGTGGCCGACGATGAGTCGTCCGTTTCTGGTCATAGCCGTGATCGCCGTTCTGCTGGTGGCGGTCCTCGTCACCGGCTGCGGCAAGGGGAAGACCGAGGGCGCGGCCCTCGCGCCGTCGCCCGGCACCTCCGTGGCGGCGTCCGCCGACAACGCCGGCCCGTCGGCCCCGCCCGTGCCGCCCTCCTCAGAGGGCGCGGAAGTCGCGGCGAGCGCGGACATATCGTCCGCGTCGTCCTCCAACACCCAGGCCGGCGACAACGTTCCTCCGAGGATCACGGCACCGCCCGACATCACGACCGGCGGCGGCCCGCCGGAGGGCCGTGAGGTCGATCTCGGCACGCCGCAAGTGTCAGACAACGCGGACCCCAATCCGCGCGTCACCAATGACGCGCCGCGGATCTTCCCGCCCGGCCGCACGGTCGTAACTTGGACCGCAACGGACGCGTCCGGGAATCGCGCGACCGCGCAGCAGGTGGTAGTGGTCGACACCAACCGGCCGAAGGGCGGCGGCAAGGCGCACTAGCGGGGCTACCCCCTCCTCCCTCCCTCGGGCGGAGGGTCGGGGTGGCACGGCAAGGATCTAGGCCACAGCCGCCCTGAGCGCCTCCATCACTACCGGCTCCGCACCCGGCTGCAGGAAGGTCGCCGTCGGCTCGTACCCGCCTTCCGCGTGAGATACGTCCGTGCAGAGGTATCCCAGGCCACAGTCGCCGTAGCCTGCCACGATGACCGCCTTGTCCCGCCGGAACGCCTGCGCCGCGAGCTGGTACTCCACGAACGGCTCGCCCGGCAGCGCCGCCAGCACGGCCGGGCCGAAGTCGACCGCCGGTATGTCGAGCGCACGCCCCGACGCGACCCTGCGGACGAAGGCGAGCCCGCTGGCGGCACGCCATCTCGCGTAGTGATCCGCGCCGGGGTCGTCCAGCACCGCGCCGAACTCGGCCTCGGCCTCGCGTACTCCTGCGACCGCGGACACGTCGATCGGCACTGAAGTGAAGGATGGCGCAGTGACCGGATACCGCACCTCCGTGCGCCACGCGGCCCTCATTCCCGCGGCGAGCCGATCGGCCAGCACGCTTCGCATCTCAGGTGAGCCGTCGTTGTACTTCCCCGCGGCCAGGTTCCCACCGCAGCCGGAGAGGTAGACCTGCACCGCTCCGTGGAGCTCAGCTTCCCGCCGTCTGCGCGCCAGGCCGACCGTGTCCGCTGAGACTTGACCGTCGCCGTAGTGGCTCATCGGGTGGGTTGCGTAGCAGCTCACGACGGCCACCGGCCTGCCGTTCGAGTGGAAGCTCAAGGACCGGAGCCACGGGTCGACAAGGCCTTCCGGCAGCGCGACCACGGGGTCCTCGCCAGGCATCGCGCTGAGACGAGGCTTGATGACCTTCCCATCGTGCCCGAGCGGCCTGCGATTCGAAGCGAAGCGCTCCACCTGTCCCCCGCCGACGCCGATTTCGTCTATCGGCGTGGGCCGCGCAAGGCTCTCGTGCAGGGCCTCGGACACGTCGTCAACCACGGCGCGGTGCCACCCGACATCGCAGATGGGTGGCTCGATCCCGTGTCGGTCGAACAGGGCCTGGGCCGCGATGTCCACTATGGGCGCGTCGTGCTGGTGCACGGTGGTCACGATCACGCGCTCGGAGGTGGTGCCCGCCGCATCGGCAAGCGCCTCGCGCCACAGGTCGTGCGCATCGTTGCGGAGCTCGCACCAGTCGATCGCGACGAGCACCAGCGGCAGGTCGCCCGCGAGGAACACGAGGCCTCGCGCTGATTGCGGGTCATCGACGGCGGCCGCCGGCTTCACGAGCCCGCCGCACAGTGGACTGCCGAGCGGCGGTGTGGCGTCCGCCTCGAACACGCACAGACTCAGGTAAGGCAATCCTCGTCAGTCCTGCAGGTAGTCTCGCAGCCGCCTCATCCGCGCGGGGTTGCGGAGCTTCTTGATGGCCTTGGCTTCGATCTGCCGGATGCGCTCGCGAGTGACGCCGAACATCTGGCCGACTTCCTCGAGGGTCCGCGAGTAGCCATCGGTCAGCCCGAAGCGCAGGCGCAGCACCTGGCATTCGCGCTCGGAGAGGGTGGCGAGCACGCGCTCGAGCTGCTCGCGCAGGACGGTGTTCGATGCGGCATCGACCGGCGAGTGGACTTCCTGGTCCTCGATGAAGTCGCCGAGCCGCGAGTTCTCGTCCTCTCCCATCGGCACCTCGAGCGACAGCGGGTCGGGAGCGATCCGCACGATCTCGCCGACGCGCTCGACGGGCATGTCCATCTTCTCCGCGAGCTCCTCCAGCGAGGGGTCGCGGCCGAACTGCTGGAGGAGCTGGCGCTGCACCTTGTGCAGCTTGTTGATCGTTTCCACCATGTGAACGGGTATGCGGATGATCCGGCCCTGGTCGGCTATGGCGCGCGAGATGGCTTGACGGATCCACCAAGTCGCGTATGTCGAGAACTTGTAGCCCTTGCGGAAGTCGAACTTCTCGACCGCCCGCATCAGGCCGATGTTGCCCTCCTGGATCAGGTCGAGGAAGGACAAGCCGCCCCGGCCCGTGTACTTCTTCGCGATACTCACCACCAGGCGGAAGTTCGCCTCAGCGAGGCGGGTTATCGCGTCCTCGTCCTTCAGCTTGACGGTGTCCTCCGAGACGCTGAGCGGGTCGAGCCTGGTGGTGAAGTACGCCTCTATCGCCACGTCCGGCCTGACCGAGCGCTCGGAGTCGGCTGGGCTGATCCACACGATCGCCGGAGGGTCCATCTTGTCGGCAACGATGAAGGAGACCTCCACGTCGTCGGCGAGCTTCTGGCCGTAGATGTCCTTGAGGCCGCCGTCGCCGCCGGCTAGAGTGAGCACGCACACCTCGCCGATCGGGAGGGGCTTTTGCGGGACGAACACCAGCCAGGTTCCATCGGGCGTGACCCGCCGCTTGCCCTGTAGCTTCTTCCGCTCGCCGCAGCGCACGTTGACCGTTCTGGAACTGACCGTCTTGGGGTTCACCGGACGTGACAGGCGGGCGTACATGATGGCTTGCGGTGACAGCCGGCCCCCGTCGGACGGGATAGTCCGCTCGACCGTCGCGGGGCCCGGCTTGACGACACGGAACCTGATACGTCCCTCGCACTCGAGGTGGCAGGGGATCTTCCCCCCGTGAAGGCCCTGAAGCCCCTTCGTGCCGGCGCGTACGTGGATCGTGTAGGATTTGCCGTCCTGGAGCGGCTTCTTGGGCTTGATCTTCATCAGCCCAAGCCCGCGATAGTCGGCAACATCGAATGAGCACTCAACGGGCGACCGCTGCGGGCCGAAGACCCTCACTGCGCCGGCTTCGGCCGACTCGCGCACCGGAACGGCGGAGAAGCCCAGCACGAGCTCCTTGGTCGCATGGACCGGGACGTCGGCATCCATGAGGGTGGAAGGCGTGAACATGGAGAACCGCTGGCCGGCGTCGACCGTGCGGAACTTAAGGGCTGCGTCCTTCAGTTGCGCCCCGCCACGGGCCTCGGCGTAGCCGCCGCCGCTCGCGACGGAGTCGCAAGCTCTGATGCCGTCCTCGCCGCCTTCGAGTGAGAGAGTGTACGTCGTGCCGTACTCCAACAGGCGGCGCTTCGGCTTCACGAGCATCTGGCCGATGTCGCGGTCGTAGAACACCTCGCTCTCGGCGCGCTGGATGCGCTCCGCTAGGTCGCGTTCTTCCTCCGGTGTCAGCAGCGGGACGCGGCCGATGTCGCGGAGGTACATTCTTACGGAGTCGCTGATCGGGATGCCCTCGACGCTGTCGAACGTGTCCTCGCGGTCCTCGAGCAGGCTGCGGCGGTGGGTGCCGGTCTGCACGCTCTCCGCGCTCGCGGCACTGCTGTCCGCTACGCGAACGCCCTCGTCCTCGAGGAACTGGAACACGTCCTCGATCCACGAGGGGTCCGCGGCTTCCAGAAGATCGGAGAGGCTGTCGTTGATCTCGTCCTGGGTGACGTAGCCCTCCTCGCGCCCACGCTGGAGGAGGGCCTGCATCTCCTTGGTGTTCCTGAGATCGTCCCTGTTCAACCTGCGAGCCGCCTCCTCGAGGCTACCCACACCCCACGCGCACTACATAGGGCCTCCCGGTCGAGCTACGATGACGGCCCAGCCGTGTCGCGCCCCGTACGCTCCGAGAAGAACCGCAGGAGCTCCTGGTACTCGCGCAGCGCGGCCTCGTCCCGCTCGTCTCGGTTTGATAGCGCCAAGAGCCTTGGATTCGTGCGCTCAAGCTCCTCCAGCCGCCGGCGCTTAGCCCCTTCGAGGAGCTTGTCCACGCAGTCGTCCACCGACTCCCTGTCTCGGGCAGTGTGGAGGTCTCCGAGGGCCAGCATAGTCCACCGCGCCGCGGCGCCCTCGGAGAGCGTCTCGACGAACTCGGGGCCTGGGGCCTTCGTGTTCGTACGGAGGTGCTCGCCGATGCGTTCCGCGAGCTCCCGGTTCACTGCGTCGTGGAAACATTGCGCCGATAGCCGATCAAACACCTCTTCCGGGCTGATCGTTTGTTGGGCCAGAGCCGCGAGGACGGCCTCTTCGCGGCGTCGCACACCCGTGGGCACCTCGGCCAGCACGCCCTCCATGACCGCCTCGGCGGGCACGCTCTCCCCGTCGCCAGACGCCCTCTTGGCTGGGGGCCCCGATCGCCGGGCCGCCGATCGTCTGGCTGACCGGACCTGTCCGCGCAGCGCCTCGGCCATCCCGGCCATTCGACTCGGATCACCGAGGCAGAGCCGGTCGGATGCGTAGACGATGTACTGTTCGCGAAGCATCGGCACGTCGAGTCTGGCCAGGGCCTCGACCACCCGGTCGATCTCATCCTTCGACGGCGTCCGGCCTGGCTCTGGGATCAGCATGTTCAGCACGAAGTGATACAGCGGTCCTGCCGCCGACAGCGCTCCGGCTAGCGCGTCAGCGCCGCCTGATCTGATCAGGGAGTCCGGGTCCTCGCCCGGCCTGAGCACCGCGACACGAATCTCTAGGTCCGAGGCCTCGAGCTGGCCCGCCGAGTGCAGCATCGCCGCCAGTCCGGCGGAGTCCGAGTCATATGACAACACGACCCTTCGAGCGTACCGCGCCAGGACGCGCAGATGGTCGCCTGTCAGCGCGGTGCCCAGAGTCGCTACCACATTGGTGACGCCCGCCTGGTGACAGGAGATGACATCCGTGTAGCCCTCGACCACCACGGCCTCGCCCGTGCGCTTGATGTGGTCGGCGGCTCGGTCGAGCCCATAGAAGGTGCGGCTCTTGTCGAAGACCGGCGTCGCGGGGGAGTTGAGGTACTTGGGCTCGTCGTCTCCCAGCGCGCGCCCGCCGAACGCTACGACATCGCCCTGCGCCGAGCGGATGGGGAACATCAGCCTTCCGCGGAAGCGGTCGTAGGCTCCGTCGCCCCCTTCGCGCTCCTTGAGCAGGCCCGCCTGGAGCAAGATCCTCTCCGGGTGCCCGCGCGAGACGAGCGCTTTACGGAGCGCCTCCCAGTCAGGAAGGCTGTAGCCGATCCGGAACGCGGAGACCGACTCCTTGGCGAATCCGCGGCCCGCGACATAGCGCCGCGCCTCGTCGGCTCGGTCAGAGTTCCGCAGCAGGTCGGCGAAGTAAGCGGCCGCCACACCGTTGACCTCGTGCAAGCGGTCGCGAAGGCTCCGCTCTTCTCGCGTCTCGCGCCCGTAGAAGCGCCGTCCCAGCCTTCTCGCGAGCGAGTCCGCGGCCTCGACGAATGTGAGCTTCTCCGTCTCCTGCACGAACTTTACCGCGTCGCCCGAAGCCCTGCAGCCGAAGCAGTAGTACCTGCGCTGGTGGGGGATTACGTAGAAGGAGGCCGTCTTCTCGTCATGGAACGGGCACAGCCCCAGCCAGTCCTTCCCCCTGTGCCTCAGGGACGGCACATAGGCGCTGACCACCTCGACGATGTCGACGCGGTCGCGCAACTCCTCGATGCCGATTGAGTCAGACGGACTGCTAGTGGACATCACGGTTCCCCCCGTCCGGAGCCGGGGGCGCATGGGGTGGTGTCAGAGACACTGCGGTCCGGGCGGTTGATCGCCCGGACCGCTCGAAGCCTGTCTTGTGATTGCGGCCTACAGCGGCTCGGGGATCCAGATGTGGATCCTCGTGACATGGAGGTTGTGTAGTGTGAAGGCGATGTTGCACTGCTTCTCGCCGCGCACCTCGTGGTACCAGAGAATGCAGTCACGCCGGAACGATCCTATGGTCGTCGAGAACTGCACCGAGCCCCCGCTGATGAGACCGGCGTTGGTCGGATCGCCCGAGCCATCGAACGTCTCGATGTCATGCGGCCAGCCATAGCGGTACTGGACCTGCTTGAAGTCGTCGCCTAGCTGGACGTACTCGTGAGGCTTCCACATAGCGGTGCGAGCGAAGTCGCACTCCGCACCCGCGACCGAGATCGCGACGATCTTGCCATCGAGCTTGTTGATCACGAACCCGACGGCCACCTGATCGCGAATGTAGAAGTACTCGATCTCGTTCTCGCGGAGATCGAACCAGACCGCCAGCGCCCAGTCCGGGAAGCTGCTGACCCCACTGCCGGGCCCGCCGCTCGGCACGCCGCCGACACCGCCCGCAGCCTGCCCAAGGCCTCCGGCCGCCCCCGCACCGGGAATGCCGGGCCTGGCGCTAGGTCCTCCGAATCCGCCGGGGCCAGCGGCCGCCCCACCGAACCCGCCCATGCTGGGAGGCATCGGAGGCCCGCCCATGCCCATCATGGTGTTGGCCATGCCCATGCTCGTCATCGCGCCGCCCACACCTGTCTGGACATTGACCGTGGCGGGACGTGAGGTCCCCCAGAAGCCCGAAGCCATTCCTGGCATGGCGCCGCCGCCGCCACCGCCGCCGCGCCCGCCTGGGGCGCCGCGGCCCCCAGGCCCGCCTGGCCCGCCGCCACCCATCATCGGGCCCGAGCCGCCCGGCCCGGCCCCACCCCCGCCGAACGGACCCTGGGGTCCGCCGAATGCACCGGCGCCTGCCCCTGCGCCCCCACCGCCACCGGGGCCCTCGCCGCCGGACAGGCCGGCGGGAGTGCCGCCGCCGAACGACTCGCTCGTGGCTGGGCCCCCGGCCGACTGGCTGGTGGCAACGACGATCGCGTCGGGGTTCCCGTACCCGGGCATCTCGTACAGCACGAAGGCGGAATCACCCAGTCGCACTCCCGCAAGCTGGGTCTCCATCCACCAGGCGTACGACGTGCCCGCGCACGCGAAGACCCCCCAAAGGGCAAAGGCCAAGACCAAGGCACCCTTCGCCCGCCCAGTGATGCGCATTCTCATCACCACGTCCTCCTGAAGCAACCAGTCGACTGCTAGCCTTCTCCAAGCATAACGCTACGACTTCCGGATGTGCTCAAATGCCGGAAGCAGTTCTTTCGTCCAGGAGACACACTGATTCGCCCCGCCCTGTTCGCAAGGACGAGGAGGTTCTCCTGCGTCCTCCAGATTCTTTGGACCGCCACGATCATCCGGCGTGTCCGGATCGCCTCGCGCACGCGGCCCCGCCGCCGCACCACCTCGTCGAACCACCGCAACATACCACAGCCGGTCGCCTCGCGACCAGTCGAATCAGTCGTCTCCTCCTTCTCACCTGCCACGCGGGCCCCGCTGAGGGCGATCCCAGGCGCAGGCTCCCGCTACCGTCGCGACGAAGGCCCGTTCGCGCGAAGGGAGGCGAGCACCTTGGTGATGGGATCTTTGGCTGTTGTGTCCGCGGTCATTGCTTCCGCCCCAGTCGTGGTTTGGCCCGGCAGAGAATGGGCGTCCCGCACGCCGGCCCAGTGTAGACTCAGCGAGAGCCCTCTGCGCGAGCTGGCTGAGTACGCGGGCGGCCACGGCTGTGTCGTCAGACACGGCTACATGGTCTTCGCTTGGGGTGACCCGACTGCGCGCATCGATGTTGCCTCCGCGGTGAAGCCCTGGTACGTCCACTTCTTGATTCGCGCCGTCGAGCAGGGGCTGATCGGGTCTAGCGATGATCCCGTAGCCCAGTGGGAGCCCCGGCTTGAGGGCCTTAACGGAGGGAAGGATTCGCACATCCTCTGGCGCCACTTGGCCAATCAGGTCTCATGCTACGGGGTCTCCGAGGACCCGGGCACGGCATTCGACTACAGCGACTTCAACATGGCCCTGCTGTTCGACACTCTCTTCACCACGGTCTACGGCTCCTCATGGGAGAAGATCGACGATGAGGTGCTGCACCCCCTGCTCACCGACCGGATAGGCTGCCAGGACGGACCGACCTTCATGGCCTTCGGCACCGACAACCGGCCGGGCAGGCTCGGAATCTCGATGCGCGACTTCGCGCGATTCGGGCTCTTGTACCTGCGCGGCGGAGAGTGGAACGGCGAGCGGCTCATCAGCGAGGAGCATGTGAAGCTCGTCACGACCAACCCGCTGCCCAACGACATCCCGCGCACTAAGGGTGAACCGTCCGACATGATAGAAGGCCAGCGGTCGCTAGGCGGAGGCAACAACCAGTGCGACCACCTCGGGAGTTACAGCTTCGCCTGGTGGACGAACGGTGTCGACCGTGAGGGCAACCGCCACTGGCCCGATGTGCCGAACGACACCTACGGCGCGTTCGGGCACGGCGGCATTCGCGCGATGGCGATCCTCCCCAGCCTCGACATGATCGTCTGCTGGAACGAGACCCGGATCGAGAGCCGCGAGATGGAGAACCACGCCCTCGGCCTCGCCGTGAAGGCCGCAGAGGAGATGCGATGATAGCGGGCGCGATCTGCGCGCTGATCGCGGCAGGCCGCGACGTAGGATGGGCCCGGACCAATGGCTTGCTGACGTATGGCGGGGGTATGGAGGTGACGGATGCCGGGGCAGACGAAAAAGCCGGCGTCTTGCAAGGCAGATGTCCTCGGCGGTGCGGCCCCGGGCGCACCGGAAGTCGTTAGCCCGTTACCGCTGGGCGAGGCGCCGCCTGGGTGACTGGGCCTGTCCGGAGGTGAGGGACGCGGAGCGCGAAGCGAGCGAGGGATGCTGCCTTGAGCGTCTCGCGCCCGATGCGCCCGGGGCCTCGCGCTTGCGTCACGTGGCGCGAGGTCTGGTGATCAGCCTCTTCGCGACCGTTGTGTCCCTCTTGCTTGCCGAAGCGCTCACGAGGGCGTTCTATCCCGTCCCGCTTCATCTGACGGACTCAGTTCTACAGCTCGGCGACCCCCGGCTGCGCGGCGCTGACAGCGCCGGGCGGTGGCTGCGCGCGGGTGTTGACACTGTCCAGGAGGGCGAGGACTTCCGCGTCCACGTGAGGACCAACTCGCACGGCCTCCGTGACGTGGAGATCCCGTACGAGAAGCCTCCGGGGCTGCGAAGGGTCCTCTCGGTAGGCGATTCGTTCGCCTTCGGCTACGGGGTCGAGCTTGAGGAGTGTTTCGCCAAGGTCGCAGAGCGCGAGCTTGGAAAGGGCTGGCAGGTGATCAACGCGGGGGTGCCCTCGTGGGGAACCTGCGACGAGCTGGACTTCCTGCAGGTCGAAGGCTTCCGCTACGAGCCCGATGTTGTGGTCCTATGCTTCTTCTGGAACGACCTGCTGGACAATGTGGTGAGACGGTCCTACGAGGTGGGCGACGACGGTCGTCCTGTGCGGCGATGCCCGGTGGAACAGGAGATGGAGTCGCCCGGCAGGCACACTCCTATCGAGGGACGCGACTCACTCGTCGTCGAGATCACCGACCGGGCGCCGGGGCCTCCGCCACAGATCGAAGCACCCCGGTCGGGCTGGTGGGCCTCGCACTCCAACCTCTACCGGCTGGCGCGGCAAGCGGTCTCGCGGGCGAGGACGAGAACCGCGGACGGTACAGACGCCTCGCTTGCGGAGGGCATCGGCCGCGAGCAGTCACGCCTTACCTGCGCTCTTGTGCGCGAGTTCATCGTGCGATGCCAGGAGCGCGGCACACCGGTGGTACTCCTTGTCATTCCGTCCAAGGTCGAGGTGGACGTGGGGCGAGCGGGCGTCTTCACACGCGGCGTCTCAGAGGTACTCGCGGCAGCGAGATCCGACGGCGCGATGGTGGTTGACCTGATCGAACCCTTGCGCGAGACAGGTCCGGAGCACGTGTACTTCGCGCGTGACGAGCACATCAACGCGGCGGGCCACGAACTGGTCGGGCGGGTACTGGCCCAGGCGGTAAAGGACGTGGTGAGGTGAGGGCGTCCCTGCTGTTGGTCGGCGGTCGCTTGTGCGGGGCGGTCGGCGCCGTCCTTCACATCGTGGGAGTTGCGGTGACGGCGGTCCTGCTCACTATCATCTACGGGGTCGTGCTCTGTCCGATCGGCCTGACGCTTCTAGCCCTGAAGCGGGCCCCGCTCTACTCAGGGACACAGCCCGGCACGACATGGCGGAAGCGGGACCCCACGGCGTGGACGCCGGATGAAGCCGCCAGGCCCTACTGACGACGAGGCCGAGTGGGGGCCCTGCGATGGTCATCCTAGGTATCTCCTGCTGGTACCACGACGCTGCCGCAGCGCTCGTTGTGAATGGCCAGGTCGTGGCGGCAGCGGCCGAGGAACGCTTCTCGCGCGTGAAGCATGACCACGGCCTGCCACGCCGCGCGATCGGCTGGCTGCTGGCCGATGCGGGGCTCGACATCGACGGAGTGGACCTCGTCACCTTCTACGAGAAGCCGTTTGTCAAGTTCGAGCGCATCTGTGCGTCTCTTGTGTCGACGGTTCCTCGATCATACCGCGCCCACATCACTGCGCTGCCCGTTTGGCTCCGCCAGAAGCTCTGGTTCCCGCAGGTACTCCGGGACGAGCTCGGCTACCGCGGCCCAGTGCACTACTGCGATCATCATCTGGCCCATGCCGCATCGGCATTCCTCCCGTCGCCGTTCGAGCAAGCGGCCATCCTGACGGTTGACGGCGTCGGTGAGTGGGCCACCACCACCGAGGGCACCGGCCAAGGCTCGCGCGTCACCGTGGAGCGAGAGGTGAGGTTCCCGCACTCGCTCGGGCTTTTCTACAGCGCCGTGACCGCCCACCTCGGGTTCACGGTGAACAACGACGAGTACAAGGTCATGGGCCTCGCCGGCTACGGGCGGCCGCGGTTCCGCAAGGAGATGGGGCAGCTTGTCCGTCTCCACGAGGACGGCAGCTTCGAGCTCGACTTGCGGTACTTCGCCTACCACTATGGCCTCAGGATGCTGGGGCCAAGGGGTGTGGCCCTCCTCGGGCCGAGGCGGCAGCCTGAGTCCGAGGTAACGGAGCGCCACTGCGATCTGGCCGCCAGCCTCCAACTGCGGCTCGAGGAAGCAATGCTGAACCTCGCTCGAGCGGCCCATCGCAGGACGGGCCTTCGCAAGCTGTGCCTGGGCGGTGGGGTGGCGCTGAACTGCGTGGCCAACGCCCGGATACTGCTGGAGACCCCGTTCGACGACGTTTTCATCCAGCCCGCTGCCGGCGACGACGGGGGGGCTATGGGCGCCGCGCTCTTCAGCCACTGCCACACTTTCGGCGCCCCGAGGGCCTGGAGGCTGCAGCACGCCTACCTCGGCCCCGACTATCGTGATGAGGAGATCGAGGCCGTGCTTCGGCAGTTCGGTGCCCCCTACCGCGAGCTGTCCCAGGAGGAACTCCCCGGAGCCGTCGGGGGTCTCGTCCACGCGAACCGCATCGTGGGGTGGTTCCAGGGCAGGATGGAATGGGGGCCCAGGGCGCTGGGGGCCCGGAGCATTCTGGCGAATGCGTGCGATCCGGAGATGAAGGACATCCTCAACAGCCGGGTCAAGCACCGGGAGGACTTCCGCCCGTTCGCCCCCGTCGTACCGGCCGAGCAGATGGCCGACTACTTCGACCTGCCGGTGCCGAGCCCGTACATGCTTCTGATCGGCTCCGTCCGGCCCGACAAGAGGGCGCTTATCCCGTCGGTAACGCACACAGACGGCACGGCCAGGCCCCAGAGCGTGGAGCGCGATGTCAACCCCCTCTACTACGATGTGCTTCGTGCCTTCGAGCGCCTCTCCGGCGTCCCGGTCATTATCAACACCTCGTTCAACGTCCGCGGCGAGCCGATCGTGTGCTCTCCATGCGACGCTTACCGCTGTTTCGCGAGCACTGGCATCGACGATCTGGTGATCGGTAGTTACTGGGTCCGCAAGGAGGACCTGGACGGGAGGCAGCTATGAAGTCGATCCCGAACGCGGTGCGCGACATCGCCTGGATGCTCCGGACGATGGCCGGCTTCCTGTGGCGGCGCAAGGCCTGGTGGCTTGCCCCGGTGATCGTGGTTCTGCTGCTGGTTATCTGTCTCATTGTGTTGGCCCAGACTCCGCTGGGGCCCTTCCTCTACACCCTGTTCTAGCCCGCAGCACGCGTGCTCGGGCGACCCGGCTCGTGGCGCACGAGGAGGGATGGTTGATGGCCTGTACCGTGTGGTCGCCTGCTGCCGTGCAGCTCATGGCGGCGGGCACCGTAGCACTCGCCCTGGCACTGACCTTGGTCGGGCGGCCCGCGTACCCGGCAACGATCGACGCAGGGGCCGGAGCTGTCCCCGCCGAGACGGTCTGGCCGGGACCCGAGTGGGCCCCGGCGTTACCTCGCGAGGTGGGCATGGACCCTGCCCTGCTGGCGCGAGCACACGACTACGCGCTGACGGGCGGCGGAGCGGGGATGATCATCCGGCACGGCCGGCTGGTGCTGGCATGGGGCGACCCGAAGGCGCGATACGACCTCAAGTCAACCACGAAGTCCATCGGAATGACCGCCGTCGGCCTTGCCCTAATGGACGGCAAGCTGTCGCTGGACGATCTCGCAACGGACCGTCACCCTTGTTTCGGCATCCCGCCGGCGGCGAATTCGCAGACAGGCTGGCTGCAGCGGACCACCCTCCGCCAGCTCGCAACGCAGACCGCGGGGTTCGCGAAGCCTGGGGGATACGAACCTCTCCTTTTCGAGCCCGGCAGCCACTGGCATTACAGCGACGGCGGCCCGAACTGGCTCGCGGAATGCGTTGCCCTGGTCTACCGGCGCGACTTGAGTGACCTCATGTTCGAGCGCGTCTTCGAGCCCATTGGCATCCAGCACGACGATCTAGTGTGGCGCGATAACGACTACCGACCGCATGACATCGACGGCATCCCGCGTAGGGAGTTCGGTTCGGGGATAAGCGCCAACGCGGACGCCATGGCGCGGATCGGCCTTCTGTACATTCGCGGGGGGCAGTGGAACGGTCGTCGCATCGTGCCGGACGGTTGGCCCGAGCTTGTGGGCAGGCCCGACCCGAGCGTCATCGGGCTGCCTGAGTGGGACCCTGAGACGTATGGCAACGCGTCCGACCACTACGGCATGCTCTGGTGGAACAACGCTGACGGCATCCTCGACGGGGTGCCGCGCGACGCCTACTGGTCATGGGGGCTGTACGACAGCCTCATCGTGGTCATCCCAAGTCTGGACATCGTCGCTTCGCGCGCGGGCGACTCGTGGTCGCGGCCCCGTGACGGGTGGTCGGGTGACTACGACGTGCTCGGGGCCTTCATTCAGCCCATTTGCGCCGCGGTCGGAGATGCCGGGCCGTTGTCAACTGTAGCGCCGAGCCCGGTGATCGAGGCGATCGACTGGGCTCCGCAAGTGACCATCCGCAGGGCCGCGCCAGGCAGTGACAATTGGCCTCTGACTTGGGCCGACGACGGCCGGCTGTACACGGCTTACGGCGACGGATGGGGCTTTGATCCCCGCGCCCCTCGGAAGCTCAGTCTTGGCCTCGCGAGCATCGAGGGCGGTCCGGATAACTTCACCGGCCGGAATCTGGCCTCGCCCACAGGTGAGCGCACCGGCGATGGCGCGACAGGTGAGAAGGCGAGCGGGATGCTGATGGTTGGCGCCCGTCTGTACATGTGGCTGCGCAACGCAGGCAACTCGCGACTCGGCTGGTCCGACGACCGTGGGCGCACCTGGAGGTCCGCCTCGTGGCGCTTCGAGGAGAGCTTCGGCTGCCCCACCTTCGCGAACTACGGCCGCGACTACGCCGGGGCACGGGACGAGTACCTCTACGTCTTCTCTCCGGACAGCGACTCGGCATACGAGGCCGCCGACAGCATCGTCCTCGCTCGAGTACGGCGCGACCGTGCCACCGAGAGAGAGGCCTACGAGTTCTTCGCGGGTCTCACAGGGGACGCTGTGCCCAGGTGGTCCTCGGAGATCGCCGTCCGTGTGGCGGTGCTGCGCAGCCAAGGCCGATGCTACAGGCTGGGCGTCACTTACGACCCGGGGCTCGGACGCTACCTGTGCTGCCAGCCTCTGCCGACGGCGGACGGAGGCGCACCGGAGGGATTGGCGATCTACGATGCTGCGGAGCCATGGGGACCCTGGACGGGCGCGTTCCTGGCGTGGAAGTGGGATGTTGAGCCCGGGGAGAGTGCTTCACTGCCCACCAAGTGGATGAGCAACGACGGCAAGGTCGTGCACCTGGTTTTCTCGGGCCAGGACAGCTTCTCCGTCCGGCGAGCCGTCATCCGGTTGCGCGGGGACGCGGCGAAACCCAACTGAAGAGTCTCGGCGTCAGCCGAGGGCCGCTACCCCAGGAAGTCGCGGACCAGGGCGACGGTGCTACGAAACGGGGCAGCGCGGCTCGAGGTTGATGTGCGCGGCGAGCGCCCAGCGCGTACCCATCCACCACAACAGCACGCCGCCGGCGAGTTCGCCGGCGACCCGACTCACGCTGTCCCAACCCAGGATCTCGCCCGCATCCGCCCACCCGATACCCCACGCGAGGAGGCCGACACAGACTGCGAGGACCGAAGTGATGACGCCAACGGCGCCCAGGAACCGCGCCATACGGGGTGCGAGCGCAGGTAGCGACACCACCAGGCCCGCGACGTACCCCAAGTCCTTCGACCAGAGGCTGAACTCGTAGGTGGACACCATGACCCCGATGCCTGCGGCCACCGCCAGCAACCGCAGGAGGCGGACCAACGGCCGCGCAGGTCGCAGAGGGTCGGGGGCCTGCGCTGCGTCGCCTGGCGGTTCCGTTTCCTCCCTGGTTGTGTCGGGACCGGGTTGCATCGGCCCACCTCCCCTCCGCTACGAGAGTCCAAAGGGAGCGGGTGGAGCTCATGGCGTCTGGCGGCACCGAGCTTGCCCCCAGGTTCGGCACCAGCCAGTGCATCGCCTGCCGCCCGCGATCCGGTGGCCGGGGCCGGCGATGCGAGGCCCCTGGGAGGCCGGAACGCCGCGTGAGCGAATGCCGATCGGCGGACGGCTTCGGAGGCGGTACATGCGGGTAGCACTCGTGAATCCCAACCGGCTAAGGCCGCCCATCGCGCCTATCGCGCTCGAGTTTCTCGCGCAGGCGCTCCTGGACGCCGGGCACGAGCCGCATGTCGTGGACCTGTGCTTCGCGACTGACCCGCAAGGTGAGCTTGGCGCGGCGCTGGGAGACGGCGGGCACGGGCTCGTAGCCATCACCATCAGGAACACCGACGATTGCTTCATGGCGAGCGGCGAGAGTTTCCTGCCAGAGTACGTCGACCTGGTCGCCGCAGCCCGCGAGGCCACTCAGGCGCCCGTGGTACTGGGCGGGGCGGGCTTCTCGGCGACTCCCACCGGCCTAGTGCGGGCGACCGGCGCGGACTACGGCGTAGTGGGCGACGGCGAGGGTGCGCTGGTGATGCTGGCGGCCGCTCTGGAGTCCGGCTGCGCTCCGACGTGCAGGGACGGCCTCATCGGCCGCGACGCTCGCGGCCCGCGGGCCGCCCTCGCGGCGTGCCCGCGCTACGCGGAGGAGGGTCCGCTGCGCTGGGCCTTTGTCGACGTTGAGCGCTACTTCCGAGAGGGTGGCCAGGCAGGCCTCGAGACCAAGCGCGGGTGCCCCATGACCTGCATCTACTGCGCCGACCCTCTGTCGAAGGGCACGGCGCTCAGGCTCAGGCCCCCGCCTGTGGTGGCGGACGAGATGGGGGCGCTTGCCGCGCGCGGCGTCGATCACTTCCACCTCTGCGACTCAGAGGTGAACGTTCCGACCTCTCACCTCGCAGCCGTTTGCGAGGAGATCATCGCCCGCGGTTTCGGCGAGTCGGTGCGATGGTACGGCTATGCGACGGTGGCGGGCTTCGACCGCGAACTCGCCGAGCTGGCTGTGCGGTCGGGCTGCGCGGGCATCAACTTCGGAGCTGACTCCGGCGACGCGGGCATGCTCCGCAGGCTTGGCCGCAGCTACGGCCCCGAGGACATCCTGACAGCCGTGGCCGCGTGCAAGTCCGCCGGCCTGGCCGTGATGCTCGATCTGCTGCTCGGGGGCCCGGGTGAGACGCGTGAGTCCATCGCGAGAACCATCGGCCTCGTGAAGCACGCCGCGCCGACGTGCGCGGGCGTGTCCTTCGGACTGAGGATATACGCCGGGACCGAGCTGGCAGCCCTGGTGCGACGGGCCGGGCCACTCGAGGCCACCGCGGCGGCGCGAGGCGCAGTGCGGGACAATGACGACCTGGCTCGTCCGGTGTACTACGTGGAGCCGGGACTCGGCGACGACGCGGAGCGATTCATAGCGGAGTCCATCGCCGGCGACAAGCGGTTCTTCTTTGGAGGCCAGGTCGAAGCCGAGGCGGACTACAACTACAACAACAACGCCCTGCTCGAGCAGGCCATCGCCGCGGGCGCTCGTGGCGCCTACTGGCACATCCTGGCTCGGCTGCGGGGGACCTAGTGGCTAGGGGCCGCCACTCGGCTCGCTTGGCTGCGAGCCCTGCCCCTCCGGTGTCGGACCCGTAGGTGCAGGCATGAACATGCGGTCAGTCCGCACCGGGAGGTCGACCTCGTTCATCCCCCGCGGAGGCTCGGGGGAGCTCTGCAACTGCAGGTAGGGGTCAACGCGGTCGGCCCGCAGCCAGCGCCGAGTATCCCTCAGGCCCGCCGAGAGGTAGAACACCGGAGGGCCGACGTTGTTGGCCTTCAGCACGGCTTGCAGGTCTGGGGCGCCGGCGGGCAGCTCGACGGCCGGAGTCGCGAAGTACCACGCCGCAAGCTTCGGCACATCCGTGATGACGAGCGCAGGGCCCTGGGCCCGGGCCGACAGTAGCTTGAAGATAGCCGCCGTGGTCCGCGTCGACGGCGTGGTCGGGAGCATCCCGCCGGCCCGCCACGCCGGGAATACCATGAAGACCGCGAGAGCGACGAAGGTCAGGCCCTTCCGCCAGCCCTGGAGGCGCCGCAGCAGTCGGAGGAACGCGATCCCGCCCAGGAGCGCCACCAGCGGCAGCAGCGGAAGGTAGTTCGCGGCGGTGAAGGGCATCTCGACGGCAGTCGTTGCCGCGATCGCGACTGTGCACAGGACAAGGAGCCAGCGCCACGTGCGGTCGCTGTCCGACTTCAGCGGCGTCATGTACAGCAACGCCGCCCCCACCACTGCGAGCACACCTAGAGTGTTCGGGAACTGGCGCGCCATGCCGTCAGTCCAGCGCAGTAGGTTCGCCAACACTGCGTGTGGATGAGTCAGCAGGAACACGTACGGGTTGCCGGGGCGAGCCACCGTGCGGTACACGGTGCTGCCCGGGTGCGCGTCGGTCAGGAGCATGGCGGCGTATCGGTCAAGTGAGAAAAAGGGCGACCGGGCCACCACCATGTTTCTCGCGACCCAGGGCAGCAGTATCAGAACGAACGGCACCACCGCGGACAGCACGGCGAGTAGGCGCCGTTCGCGGGGTGTCACCACCCAGATGTAGATGAGCACCGGCATGATCAGCAGGAACAGCGCGTACTCAGTGAGGTACGCAACAGCGCACGCGGCCCCGGCAAGCGGCGGCCCGATCATCGCTAGTATGCGATCGGTACGCTGAGTGCGTTCGGTTGGCACACCGGTCCGTCGGGGCGGCGTCTGGAGGAGTGACAGTGCGAGCAGAACGCAAGCGAACCACGCGGCCGCCCACGTGCTTCCCGTGCCCCCGTTAGCGTACGTGATCACCCCTGGGTTCAGCAGTCCGAGCGCCGCGACGGTCACTCCGGTCCATCCGCCATAGAGCCTCGAGCCGAGTACGAACAGCACGGTGACACAGAGAGCCTGGCCCAGAACCGACGCGGCCAGCACCCACTTGTCGGAGTGCCCACCCAGCTTGAAGAGCACAGCTAGGATAGCCGGGAAACCGGGTGCCCGGGTCAGCTCCGGGCAGCCTCCAATGGGGTAGCCCATGCCGAGCGTGATCGGTTTGACCGAGTCGGTGCTGTAGTGCCCCGTAACGGCAAGCTGGCGAGCGATCTGAGCGTAGTCGGCGGCCTCTTCGGAGAGCAGGGGCTCTGTGCCGGCCCAATACAGGCCCCTGGCCGTAACGCCCACGATCGCGAGTACGAAAAGCAAGGCCAGGGCGAGCAGCCGGGCGAGTCGATTGGCGGATGCGATCCTCTGTTCGGCATACCGTGGCATCGCGCTCGGCAGGGGCGCGCGGTGCTGGATCTGTGGCGCCGGGGTGCGCCGCACTGCCTGTGGGCCAGGTGAAACGGGCCTGCGCGGGCCTGGGACGCGCGCTCCCCCGAGCTTCGGCCTCCGAGCCCCAGCCACGGCCTCCGACTCGGTCCCCCCGGGCGAGCTTTGGTCGCCACTGTGTTCATCCGGCAAGTGCCTCGTGCCCCCACTCCCGCTGAGCGTGTGACCGGGCCTCGCGACGCTACGCATGGCCCGCACGGCCCCCGTTAGCGTTCGCAGCCGGTCCAAACCGACAAGCAGCCCCAATAGTAGCCGCTCGCGCGAGCAGGGAAAAGGGGCTCCACACCGGTAGTACTGGTGGTGTACCATAGCTTAGCTTCAAGTAGGGCGGGCCCAAGACCTTCGAGAGGTGTGGTCTGGTGTCGTTGGTTGGCGATCCTGAGGCTGTGCGCTCTGGCGCGGAAGTGGCGGTGGCGGTGGCGCCCGAGGAGCGCGGCCCGGCAGACACGCCGAGCGACGGAGATGCCGCGGCCCCCGGCGATGGCGCTGACCAAACCGAGCCGGCGGTCGATGCCCAGCTCATGGGCGCGAGCCGGTTCGCCGGGCGGCTTCTGGTCGGGATACTCGTCGTTCTGGTCGGCGTGGCAGCGGTCAGCCACAGCGTCTTTCGGACATCTCCCGCGCTCACGTCCACGGTCGCGATGGAGGCGGGGGCCGCGGCGGCCAACCTGGCCGACGGCGAGGGGCTGAGGACAAGCGTCGTCTATCCCGCGGCTGTGGGCTTCGGTCAGGACCCACTGAGGGCGCCCTATCTATCGGCCGGCCCGTTCTTCCCGGCGTTGCTGGCGGGGTACTACCGCATCCGGGGAGAAACCGATCTGGCGGTGCGCCTCTGCGCGGCGCTCGGCATCTTCCTCTCTGCCGGGACCGGGCTCTACCTGGCGATGCGGCTGGTGGGTCCGGCCGGCGCCGCACTCGTCGCAGTAGCGGCCACGACGTCTCCCGTCGCGTTGGACAGCGTGACGGCCAGCGCGCCGCTTGCATGGGCGATGGCGTGGTTCACTCTGTCGGCAGCACTCGTGGTCGACATTAGGCTCCCGGCTTCGGATGCCGAGACCCGACCCTGGGCCGTGTTCTGGCCATGGGTGCGGCTGGGGCTGGCCGGGGCCTGCATGGGTCTCTGCTACCTGACCTTGCCAAGCACGTTGCCGCTGGCCGCATTGCTCGCCGCGGTAGTCGGCGCCGCCGTCCCGGCGACCCGTAGGGGCGCCATGCTGCTCACGTTCGCCGCCCCGTGTGTGGTGTGTGTCGTCGGCTGGCTCGGACGCAATCTCATCGTTGGCCACAACCCGTTCCTTGACTGGAGCAGGCTGGCATCTGTCACGACCGGCCAGGGGGTACCGGTACTGCGCTTCGCCCAGCGCCCCGGCTCGGTCGCGCTGTTCCTCTTGCGGTACATCAAGGTGCACTCCTGGCCAGTCGTGTCGGGGAACGTAGCTGGCGCGGCCGGCGTCGCTGTCAATGCTCTGGGGATACTGCTGCCGTTCGCGGTCGGGGCCTTCCTGCTGCGAGCCAGCAGCCCGGTGGAGTTGCGGCTCCGGGCCGTGTGCGTGTGGTCCCCCCTTCTCATCCTGATCTGGGGGCTTCTCTGGCCGCGGGGCGTCGAGTTGATGGCCATCGTGGCCCCGCTCGCGGCCGTGTTGGCTGTCGGCTTGCTCGTCCCCTACCTGGCGCGGCTCAAGCGGTTCGTTCGTGCGGCGGCGTGGTGCTGCGTGGTACTGCTGGCGGTCGGCCCCGTCGGCGGACGAACGGTTATCTCGGAGCCTCCGGCGGCCTCAATACTAGGTCAGACGCTGGCCCCGACACGTGGCCAACTCCCCAAGGACCTGGTCCTGATCACGGACCGCCCGTTCGAGGTGGCCTGGTTCGCGAGGTACACAGCCGTCCAGCTCCCAGCCGACCAGGCCAGCCTGACCAAGGTGATCGCCGCAGCCGGCGACCATCCTGTCGGCTATTTCCTCTCGGCTGAGCTCGTCAATTCGGCAGATGATCGTCAGTATGCGCCATACAAGGATCTGCTCTCAGACACCAGCCCCCCGCAAGGCCTTGTCGAGGTGCAGCTAGCCGCCCAGATAGGGCGGCTCATCGTCCCGAACAATGTCGCACCCGAATCCCAACCCGCCCCTGGGGCATCCGGCCAGTGAGGCATAATCAACTGGGGTCGGGGGTGACGGCGGAGCTCGGCTCGGGGTCGGAGTGTCGACCCTGTAGGAGGTCGGTATGGCGGACAAGCGTCCAGACGCACCCTCGGGCAAAGACCCAAGACGCCTGGGGCCCGGCGCGGGGCCGGTGCTGGTGTGCATCGGGCTGTTCGCGGCCCTGGGGGGTGTCGTGGAGTTCGCGACGAGGACCCACGGCGGGCGCCCGGGGTTGTACCTGTCCCAGGACAACCTTCCGCCGAACGTGGATAACTGGCGTCTGCGCGGCTCGGAGCCCGGTTGGATGAAGGAGAGCTACCCGGTCGGCAGCGTGGTCTACCGGTACGAGAAGCCCGGCGGCTCCGCCGTGCTGGTCACGGGCGGTGTGAGCCAGGAGCACGACAAGACGTTCGCCAACATCGACACGACACACCTGCAGCGGGGGCACACCGAGGTGGCCCGCGTGCCGGTGACGGTCGGCCCGGGTCCGAAGGGCGAGAAGGCGTCGGGCGAGGTGGTCGTGTACAGCGCGACGGCCGCGGAGCCCGGCTTCGCCTATTTCATCTTGTACTACGACGGCCAGATGCTTACTACGAGCGCAGCCAGGCAGAAGGTAAGTCTCAACATGCATCGTGTCATCGGGCGTCCGGTGCCGTGGGAGATAATGCACTTCATGCGACCGATGGGACCTGACGAGGACCATTCAGCCGTCGCGCGCGAGGTGGCCCGGTTCGCGACCGGCATGCTGAGGAACATGGAAGGGCTGTGGCAGCGGTATGTTGGCTCTGTACCAGGCCATTAGAGATGCGGCGCAAAAGGCGATAGCCGCGGCGCGCCGGTCCCCGGCGGACGCAGTAGCGGCGGTGGTGCTGCTCGGCGTCATGCTGTGGGTATATGGCGGGATCCTCCGCGGCATCGTGACCTCGGCGCTGTCCAACGCCATGTGGTATCACTGTCTCGTGGTGCCTCCTGCGGCCCTCTGGATCTGGCATCTCAGGCGCAAGCAGTTCATCGCCTCGGGAGACGCGGCCACCCCCGCCGAGCCCTGGTGGTTTGGGGGGCTGGCGCTCGCCTTTCTGGCGGGTCTGCTGCGCATCGGTGAGCTCGGACTCGAGAACTACTACTTCGGCGGCACCTCGGCCGTCGTCGCCCTCGGTGCGGTGGTGGCCCTCACCAGGGGCAAGGTCAGGCTGAAGTGGTTCTTCTTTCCGATCGCGTTCCTGATCTTCGCGGTGCCGTTCCCTCGGACCGCGTACGCCATGTTCGCCTTTCCTCTCCAGAGCCTGTCCGCCGTAGCCACGGCCGGGGCCTGTAGGGCGATGGGGATGCCCGTGTCTCTCGACGGCGTTGTTCTGTCTATGCTGGACTTCCGGGCGACCATCGCAGATGCGTGCAGTGGGATGAACTCGTTGTTCGCCCTGTTCATGATCGGGGCTTGGGTCATTGGATTCGCCAAGGTAGCCTGGTACCACAGGGCCTGGATGTTCGCCGCCATCGGCCCGGCGGTCATCGCGGCCAACATCCTACGACTGGTCATCATGATGGTCGTGGCCCTCTTCTTCAACGGAGACGTGGCACTGAGCTTCTTCCATGAGGGTTCCGACCTCGTGCTATTCCTGATCATGGCCAGCTTCCTCGTCGCGCTGAAGCTGCGTGTCGAGACGGGCTGGCACCGGACACAACCAGCCGACGCCCCCGGGGCGGCCCCACAGCTCTCTTGGGTGCTCGACCCACCGGCTGACGTGTAGCGCCCGGACGGCCTTCGTTGCCGTGGACGCTTCGAGCTTGAGGGGGGGGAGAACGAGCATGATGAACACCGGCTTGGGTCCAGGGGACCCGACTATGCCAGTCCAACCCGAGGCGGCGGGACCGCCTAGCTATCGGCACAAGGTCGACCTCAGATTCACCACGCCGAAGTGGCTTGGGCGCATCTACGTCGACCTGCGCGTGGGCAAGGACACGCGAGGGGGGACCCGTCCGTACTACATCCCGACCTCTGTCAAGAGGCGCAACCGAGTCGTGGCCGCCGCGCTCGCGCAGATGGCCGTCGCCTGGGTGCTTGCGCTGACGCTTGTCGTGGCGTGGCTGTTCCAGATGGGCTGCGGAGCCGGGATGGGGACCGTTGACATTCCCAGCGGCCCCGGTCCGACTGCGGGCGGAGACGACGGCGGCGCGGCCCCGACGGGCGACGGAGGGACCGGTGGCGGCGGTACGGGCGGCACGGGCAGCCCTTCGGGACCTGGGGACAATCCCGTCCGAGAGGGCGGAGTGTCTCTGACCATCTACTGGCCGGAGGTAACGGCCCAGTCGATCCCGACGGGCGCGCAGAGCATCTCGGTAACGGTCCGCGACAAGGCTCTGCAGCAGCAACTCGGCCGCGCGGTCGCGCCCCAGGGCACTACCACGTTGACCATCGACAACCTTCCCGCGGGCGTGCTGTGCACTATCATCGCGGCCGCGCATCCGGACGCGGCAGGCAACGACACACCGATGGCCACCGCTGCGTTGGATCTCGTGATCCCGGACGGCACCTACGCTGAGATCGTTCTCTCTCTTGCCAGCACCGTCACGACCCTCGACATAACCCCGAGTCCCGCGGAGGTTCGCACGGGCCACACTCTCGCCCTGACAGCCACACCCAAGGACTCAGAGGGCCACACCGTGTTCGTCGCCGGACCACTGCAGTGGACCTCGAGCAGCGCAGCGGTAGTGTCGGTGGCCCAGACCGGCATCGTGACCGCTGTCGGCGCATCCGGCAGCGCCACGATCACGGTAACGGACGCGGACTCAGGCGCGACCGGGAACGTGACGGTGACGATCCAGGCGAACGCGCCGCCAACGGCTTCTCTGACGGCCGACCCGCTGTCGGGCTACACGCCTCTGCTCGTGACCATGTCCGGCAGCGGCTCCGACAGCGACGGAACGGTCGCGCAGTACAGCCTGGACTACGAGGGCAACGGCTCCATCGACTGGACCAGCGCCGACCCGCCGAGCGGCCTGACCTACACGTTCGGCACGCCGGGGACCTACACGCCGACCCTGACCGTCGTCGACAACGATGGCGCTGCTACGACCAAGACGGCGTCCGTGGTGGTGCAGGCCGGGCCGGTGCTCTCGGTGTCGACCAATGACATCACCATCCAGAGGAACGCCGGCGCACAGTCCTTCAACATCGGCAACACCGGCGGCGGCACGCTCAACTGGTCATGCTCGACATCGGCCGCGTGGCTGTCGGCAAGCCCGACTAGCGGCACGGGCGCCGGAGCTCCGACAGTGTCGATCGATTGGGGCAGCATCCCGATGGCGAGCCAGACCGCCACAGTCACGGTAACGTCCAACGGCGGCACGGCCATGATCACCGTGCACGTGCCCGGCGTCGGAGGGATACACGCGACGGTGGGTTAGACCCATGCGACAGTAGAGGTGCCCGTCGGTGCGCCGACGGGCACCTCTGTCTCCGTTGCGTCCGGAGGCGTAGTCGCTACACGGCCGGCGGGGCGCCCGGCGGGGTGGCGGGCGTGGGCGGAGCCACGATCCGCAAGGCCGATGCCCACGGCCGCACCCGAAGTTCGCCGACGTCGCCGCGCCAGTCGCCGTCGGACACGAATGCGGCCTGTCCATCAAGAGCGAACGTCACCTCGCCCGGCGCCTGGAAGTAGTCGACCCACGGCAGTTCGACATGCATGCCCGCGACGGCCGCCTGCAGGGTCCGAGCCTTCTGTGCAAGGGTCAGCGGCCCGTGTGGCCCTCGCGAACGCACGATACAGACGTCCAGCAGGCCGTCGTCCCCCGTCGCTGCCGGGCAAGGCAGGAATACGCCGCCGACCCCGGGCTGGTTGCCGATCAACACCGTGAGCGCCGCACCGGTCCACTCGAAAGCGCCTCGCGTCGTGTCGGGGGCGCGCACCGTGCAGTTGAACGGCGCGCTGCGGAACAGCAGGTGGTGAGCGGCCGTCACGCGGTACAGGTGCCGGCCGAGAGCGCGGGCCGTCAGACGCCAGGGGCCTGCCTTCCAAGCGTTGACGGACCGCCCCACGTCGGCGGCGAAGCCCAACGTACCGAGCCCGAGGAACGGCCGGTCATTGGCCACAAGGACGTCGGCAGGCCGGGCGGCCGAGTGCAGCAGCACGTCGACGGCCCCGCGCAGCCCGATGGGGACGCGCAGTCCCTTCGCGGTGTCGTTGCCGGTTCCCGACGGGATCAGGCCGAACGGAGCGGAGGCCCCGGCATCGAGGATGCCGTTCACCACGTCCCCGATCGTCCCGTCGCCACCGACCGCGACAACCACGCCGTCGGCGTCCCTCGCGGCGTCTCGTGCGAGGTCGCGAGCGTGCTCCGGCGACTCGGAGTGAAGGACGACGACGTCTCGGCCCGCGGCAACCAGCGCGTCACGCGCCTCCGCCGCCCGTGCGATGCTGTCTCTGGCGGCCGGGTTGCAGACAAGCGTGAACCGGCGTGCGTTGGGCACTCGTCTTGCCTCCGCCAGCCGCCGGGCCTATAATACAGTGCTCACAACAGGATCGGAGCGCAAGAGGAGAGTTTGGGAATGCACTTCATCACCCGCGTGCTGCTGGGCCTGGGGATCTTCCTGTCCCTGATCATCATCATCTGCGTCGCCAAGCAGCAGACGAAGAGCGAGGGGCTCTCGGGCACGATCGGCGGGGCCCGCGGGGGGTCGTTCCGGGGCACCCGCGAGGATGAGTTTCTGGCGCGCGTGACCCGCGTTACCGGGGTCGCGTGGTTCGTCACCTACCTGCTGCTGGCGTTCTCGTGGACGCACCTAGGCTAGAGCCATCACGCCCTACAGCGCCGTGGCAGATGGGTGCCGCGGCGCTCACGTTCTTGCTTCTCGTCCTGCCGCTCGCCTTCGGCCAGCCTGACCCGAACCGGGCGCGCTCAGCGAGCTTGCTCGCGGTCGTCGCCCCGCAGGTCGTCGCGGACTTCGACGCAGGTGTTATCGAGGCGCGGGGCACCTCCGACCTGATAGAGCAGCGCCCAGCCATCAACGCCGCCCGGCAGGCCCGCGTGGCCGCCATCGGGCGTCTCCGAAGCGCATTGCCCTCTCTTCACCTCAGCGACGGCCACACCGTCTCCGACCTTCCGCCCGAGCGACTCGAGACCATCCTCGGACAGGCGCTGAGGGCCCACATTGTCGCCGAATGGTACAGAGACGACGGGCGCGTCGAGGCGGTTGCGTCGCTACCTCTGTACGGCGACGGGTCGCTCCTGGCGATGGCCCTCGGCGTGGCGGAGCTGCCACAGCACCGCCCGGCTCGGGCTCCGCTCCCCGCGCTGATCGTCCGGCTGCCGGCCGACGGGCCAGGCCCGCGTCCGTCGTTGGTGCCCGCTGTCTGGGGGCCCGACGGTGCCCCGCTATTCGAAGATCCGGACGAAGCCGCGCGCCGTGGCGGCCGGCCGGTGACATACGCGGAGTCGGTTGACGACGCGCTCGAGACCATGGCCGACGGCCAGTCGGCCGTGGTGGTTGACGGATCGGTCATCGGGGAACAGGCACACGATGTGCTGTTGCCGCTAGAGGCTCTGTCGGCTCTCGACCGAGCCCACCTCACACCCATCTACGCGTGCATCGACAGGGTAGTCCTGCTGTCACCGCGCGCCCGCGAGGGCGACTGAGCCGGCGCAGCGCCAGGCCGCAGGGCACGGGTGGGCCGTCCGGAACTCTCACCTCCATGAGTGACGGGGAGTGAGCACGATGGCGTATCTTCACATCGTCCTGGCCGTGGCCTGCGGACCCGCGCAAGCGCACCAGGACGACTTGCGGGTCATGTTCTGTTGCCGCGACGACAACGACCTGTACCGCGTCGCGCGCGACAGCGGCGTGCCGTGCTCACGCGCCGAATCGCCTGAGGAGGCCGTACGCGGCGCCCACCTTGGCGCCGGGTTGCTGATCCTCGCAGACGGCTACCCCGACCGTACCACCACGGTGCCCGAGGAGCTGCTCGCGGCGGCCCACGAGAAGAAGCTGCGGGTGCTTGTGGAGTATCCGGGCGCCCTGCCGGGCTTGGCGATCGGCGGCCCGCAGGCCACCCGGTGGGAGCGCGCAGTCGTGTCCTCCGGGCTCTTCGGCCCGGAACTGCCCAAAGGGCGCATCCTCGCGATCCAGGGCTGCAGGTTCGTGCCATTGGAGGCCCAGGGCGGTCGGGTCCACATCACCATCGCGCGCGTCGCCGGGTACGATCGCGCAGTCTTCGGGTTGCCCGAGGAGTCATGGCCGGCGCTGGTCGAGATGCCCGACCAGGACCTGATTATCGCGACCACTGGCCTGAGCTCCTTTGTCCGCGGCCGGTACGGCCCGTCGAGCGCCTGGGGGCCGATCTGGCGGCACATACTGTCGTGGACCGCACCGGGCCTGGGCGTTCCTGAGCTGCGCTACACGCCCGCCGTCCGACCAACGTATGGCCGCGACCAGGCGCTTCCGGCCAGCGTCGAGCTGGAAGCGTTCCATCGGGGGATCAAGTGGTACTACGACTCGCGGCTCTTGGTGCACAAGTCCTGGCTGGCGCATCTCGCCCCGAGCTTCTCACGTGGCGTCGAGGACGCCTCGATGCTGCCCGCCTACCTGCCGATTGGCGACGGGAGCCAGGGGCTCTTGGAGGGCTTCTCCGCCCAGGTGGCGCCGGACGGGAGCCAACGGCAGCGGCTCGTGCTGCGCGATGACTGCCTCGGCGAGTCCGCGATGGCGCTGGCCTTCTCCGCCCGGCTGGCAGGCGATGATCGCAGCGCGCGAGTGAGCCGCAACCTCGCGGACTTCATCTGCTTCGACTCGCTCATTCACCAGGGCGTTCGAGCCGACCCGCGTCACCCGGCCTTCGGGCTGATGGCGTGGGGCATCACGTCCTACGCCTGGGAGCGCGCGTTCTACGGGGATGACAACGCCCGCGCGATGCTGGGACTCATCGCGACTGGCGCGCTGCTCGACTCGGACCGGTGGGATGAGAGCTTCCTCGAGGCACTTCTCGCGAACCTGCGTACGACCGGGCCGCTGGGCTTCAGAGGCGACAGGATCGACATCCCGGAGCTGGAAGCCAACGGATGGAAGGCGTACGCGGACCGCGAGATCGTCAACCCTGCGCCTCATTACGAGTCCTACTTATGGGCGTGCTACCTGTGGGCCTATCGCGCCACCGGCTACCGTCCGTTCCTCGACAAGGCCGAGTCGGCGATTCGTCTAACGATGCAGGCCTACCCCGACGGATGGCGGCTGACGTACGGGCTGACGCTCGACCGATCGCGGATGCTGCTCTGCCTCGCGTGGCTCGTGCGGGTCGACGACACCGCGGAGCACCGTGACTGGCTCATGCGCGTGGCCCGGGAACTGCTCCGGGATCAGGACACATCCGGCGCCCTGCCGGAGGTGCTGGGCGATCCGGCGAAGCCGCAGCCCCCGGCGGTGCCAAGCAACGAGGCGTACGGCACCGCTGAGACGCCGCTCATCCAAGAGAACGGCGACCCCGCGTGCGACATGCTCTACTCGATGAACTTCGCCTTCCTTGGGCTCCACGAGGCCGTGGCCGCGACCGGCGACGCGAGGCTCGCCGCAGCCGAGGATCGGATAGCGCGGTTCCTCTGTCGGATCCAAGTACGCTCGGACGCGCACCCGGAGCTCGACGGCGCGTGGTTCCGCTCCTTCGACTATGACAAGTGGGACTACTGGGGCAGCTCGGCGGACATCGGCTGGGGTGCCTGGAGCATCGAGTCGGGCTGGACCCAGGGATGGATCACCTCGGTTCTCGCGCTGAGGCTAATGGGCACAAGCCTGTGGGACCTGACCGCCGCGAGTCGGATGCGGGGCCACCTCGACAGTGTGCTTGCCGAGATGTCTTTGACGCCAGCGGGGCCGTACGTTCCCCAACCCGAGCCCGTCGAGTCGATCGCGACCGGGGCGCCGTGTGATCTGGCGGAGCAGTCTGACGAGCGCTATCCGGGAACCGAGGGCGACCTCACCGACGGCCGCGGCTGGCCGGCGTGCGCCCACGGGAAGTGGCGCGGCTGGTGGGGGCGGGCCATCTGCGCGACGGTGGACCTTGGCGCGGTCCGTGACATCTCATCGGCCGGTGCGCGGTTCCTGCAGAGCCCGGACATCGGCATCTTCTTGCCGACCGAGGTCCGCGTGAGCATCTCAGGCGACGGCCGCGAGTTCCGGCAAGTCGGTCGCCTCGCGGTCGAGCCGATCGTACCGGGCGACCGCGGCAAACTGGTGAAGCTGGTCCTGGTGCCTGTGGGTGAGCGAGCTCGCCACGTGCGGGTAGAGGCCGATCCGCAGCCCGCGATTCCCGAGTGGCACTTCGCCGGGGGCAAGAAGGCGCACCTGTTCACTGATGAGGTGGTTGTGCGCTGATGCGGGTTTGTGCTTCTCCATACAGCGCCGCGAGCTGCGAGGGCGACACGCACACGTACTCATCGCCGAGCTCGCGGGCGGCGCGGTCGATCATCACAGGCGTGAAGGTCCAGCTCAGCGCGAGCGCGCTGACGAAGGCCGGCCGCTCCGCCGGGGTTGCCTTGCGCACCTGATCGACGAGCCCCGCCACTTCCGAGTCCTCCGTGCGGGAGGCGACGTCCGCGCTGTAGACAAAGGGCGCCCAGCGCGTGAGGCAATGGAATACCGGCACGTCCCCCGCTACGCCCGGCAGCGAGTAAACCGCGTTCGCGTACGTCGTGGACTCGCATCGTCCGAAGTCGGGGAAACAGGCGGTGAGGGTGGGCAGCGACCTGGCGAACAGGCCGAGGTCGCCATCCGCGCCGTAGTCCGACGGCTCGCCCCACGATCCGTGGTAGGTCTGCAGTGTGCGCAGATCCATGCGCCGCATGTAGCCGTCGGTCAGTCGCAGGTACTCCTCGAGCACTGCGCCCCGGTCGCCCGTCGCGGTGCCGTAGTCGGGGACGTTCATGTACCCGAGTCCGCTCAGCGCGCAGATGAGCTCGTCCTTGTCGGTGAGGTTGCGGTAGTACCATTCCCCGATCCCGGGCGCGAGATCCGTCAGCAGCGGGCCCATGATCCACCCCGTGGGCGTCCGGCCGCGACCGGGCATCTCCCACACGTCCCTCTGCCTGTCGAGCCAGTACCAGGGATCGTTGCCACTGTCCAAGACGCTGATCGTGACGTAGACCTTGCTCGGGTCGAGCGCGGGACGCGGCAGGCGGTCGATCTGCGGCTGGGCAAAGGTCCTGGGAGCGGGGATCCCGCTGTGGAAGCTCATGTTGGTCATGAACTCCGTGCCCACCGTGGTGTGGGCGTAGCGCGAGGCGAGGGTCATGCCCCAGTACTCGCCGATCCCTGCCGTGGGATCGCCCCAGCCCCACCAGCCGAGGACGGGCGCCTGCGGAGTGGCGGCGGCGAACAGCGTCTCCGCGAACTCCGTCTCCGCAGCCGGGTCGGCGCCCGCGTCTGCGCCGTCGACCGCGCCGGAGATGAAGAACGTGAACACTCGGTGCGCGACGAGGTAGTCGAGCTCCTGTGGAGAGCCGAGCGGGTGCTTGCTGCAAAGGACGTCGCGCGCCATGCGCGGCCAGAGTGTGTCGAACGCCCACCCATAGGCATCCGCGTCGCTCCTCCAGCGGCCTCGGAGGTCCGCGATCACGGGCACGTCCCACCGCCGCGCCTGCTCGGGTGTGCACACGATCGCCCGGCGCACCGAGGCGAGCATCGTTCCGGCGTTGAGGTACCGCTCGTCCACGAGCACCGCCCCACGTACCGATCCCCGGAACCTGTCGACCACCGCATCCGCGTCGGCGAGGCGTTCGATCTGCCCCACGTACCCGCGCTCGCGGTACCAGTCGAGCCAGCGCTCGTCGTGGCCCGAGTAGACGAGGTACAGCCGCGGATTCTCCGCGTTGACGAGCCCCTCCAGGCAAGCGAGCGCCACCCGAGTTGCCTGGTCGTCAGCCGCGATGGAATGGACCACAACGGTCTCCGTGGGGTCAACGTCGGGACCACGAGGGAGGACTCGCTCGCGCGGGTGGGGCCGGAACACGACCGGCTCGCGGGCGGAGAGCCGATGCGCCGTGACCCACGCATCCACCCGGCGCTGCGCGAGCTCACGTTGCGCGGCGGACAGCGCACCGGACGCGCGGAGCGAGTAGAGCGTGCACCGTACAACGAGCTGCCGCGCCATGAGGATCTCCGCGGGATCGCGGGGGTCGCTCAGCCAGTGCACGCCTGCCCAGACGTCCGCCGCACCGTTGAACTCGTGGCAGTGGTGCACGATCGCCGCCACTGCCGGACCGACGACCTGGCCGCGTCGCGTGACGTTGACGATGGGAACCAGCTCGTCCTCGGAGGGCAGGCCGTCGCGCGAGACCGCGAACATGCCGCCCACGCTAGCGGGCGCCCGGTACGCTCCCGGCTGGGCACCGTCGCGGGTCGGCAGCAGCGTGAAGGGTGCGCCCGGCGCCGCCGTCGCGACGGCCTCGTCGCGGGGCACGAACGCGCCCGCCTGCCCGGTGCCGAGCCGGTCGTGACCGCCGAACGGCTCGTGCCCTTCGTCGCGCCAGAAGACGGTGCCGCCGCGCACATCGGCCTCGCACGGATGAGTGAACGGCGCGCCTGTGGAGACGACGCTGCCGCCTCTCGCTCGGAATCGCGCGATCGCGCCGACTGCATCGCGGGGAAACGTGTTACCATAGCACCACACCAGGCAGCGAACGCTCGAATCGTCGAGCGCGCCCTCCGACAGCTCACGCGCATCCGCCAGCTGCGCCCAAACACCGACCCCACTCAGCGTCTCCGCGACGATCCTTGGACTCAGCCCCTGATTCGCCCCATAGTACGGGAACCCGCGCTCGCAGAAGACGACGACGCTCGGGCCGGCGGCTAACGTGAGGGATGCGAGGACCACCAAGCCTATCATGGGAGCCCAGGTTCAGTCGCGCGAATGGGCTTACCTCTGGGGAGGAAGCGCCGTGCAGGAGTCGGCTGGCCGATTGCGAACCATTGTTCTCCACTGCGGGGTCGCATTCGTGCGGCCCCGGTCAGGAGCCATGCGTCAATGCTCGCGAAGGTCATGTCGGGCGCGGTGTACGGGGTAGACGGCTACCCGGTCACGGTCGAGGTGGACTCGGTGCCGGGGATGCCGCAGTTCATCGTGGTCGGGCTCCCCGACACCGGGGTCAACGAGTCGCGCCAGCGCGTCCGGCCCGCGATTAAGAACTCCGGCTACCGCTTCCCCTCGACCCAGCGCGTGACCGTGAACCTCGCGCCAGCCGATGTGCGCAAGGAGGGCTCGGCCTTCGATCTGCCCCTCGCCGTCGGAGTCCTCGCAGCCACGGGACAGATAGAGGTCGACGGCCTCGCCGACACGTGCCTCGTCGGGGAGCTATCGCTCGACGGCGCGCTCAAGCCCATCAGCGGCGTGCTGCCCATCGCCCTCGCCGCGCGCGCGTCCGGGGTCAAGCGGATGGTGGTGCCCACCGAGAACTCGAGCGAGGCGGCGGTGGTCGAGGACCTGGAGGTCTACGGCCTGGCGTCGCTCGTCGAGGTGTGCGACTTCCTCGCGAACAACCTGTTCGCAGAGCGGACGCCGCCGGGCGTTCCGGAGGTCGCTCTCGAGGCCCCTGAGTACGCGGTCGACTTCGCCGATGTGAAGGGCCAGGCTCACACCAAGCGCGCGCTCGAGATCGCGGCGGCAGGCGGGCATAACGTGCTGATGATCGGGCCGCCGGGGTCGGGCAAGACGATGCTCGCGAGGCGCGTGCCGACGGTCCTCCCGACCCTCGCGCTCGAGGAGGCGCTCGAGGTCACGAAGCTGTACAGCGTCGCGGGTCTGCTCACGCCGGGGACGTCGCTGATGACCACCAGGCCCTTCCGATCTCCTCACCACACGACATCGACCGCGGGCCTGTGCGGCGGCGGGTCGGTGCCGAAGCCGGGTGAGATCAGCCTCGCGCACCACGGCGTCCTGTTCCTCGATGAGCTGCCCGAATACAGAAAGGACGCTCTGGAGGTGCTAAGGCAGCCCCTCGAGGATCGCACCGTGACGATCAGTCGCGCGAAGGGCAGCACGACCTACCCCGCGAGCTTCATGCTTATCGCGGCGATGAACCCGTGCCCGTGCGGCTTCCGGGGCGACTCGCGGAAGGAGTGCACCTGCCGGCAGGACGCGGTCAGGCGGTACGTTCAGCGCATCTCGGGCCCGTTGCTTGATAGGATCGACATCCACATCGAGGTGCCCCGGCTCGAGCAGGACGAGCTCACCCGTAAGCCGACGGGCGAGCCGTCATCGGAGATCCGTACCCGCGTGGTGTCGGCCAGGCACAGACAGCTCGACAGGTTCCGCGGTACACGGTTCTTCTCCAACGGCGAGATGAGCGCGAAGGCGGTCGAGAAGATCTGCGTGATCGGCCCCGACGCCCAGGCGCTCCTGCGAGCGGCCGTTGACAGACTCGGCCTGTCCGCGCGCGCGTACCACCGCGTGCTCAAGCTCGCGCGCACGATCGCGGATCTCGAGGGCGTGGAGAACATCACCGTCCCCCAGGTCGCCGAGGCGGTCCAGTACCGCGCGATGGACAGCAGGTTGCTGGGGTAGGTGGTCAGTCCCGTTGCGCGTACACCGGGCTTCTCAGCGCGACCGCGATGATAGCGATCGCCGCGATCCAGGCCGCGGCCACCAGCGCCGTGCGGGCGGCGCCCTGTAGCGATACGTACGCGTGGGTCAGAGCGGCTGTCGTCGCCGAGCACGCTGCCAGCGCCAGGACCGTGACCCTTGGGGTCAGGCCCGCCAGGGCCAGGCGGTGGCTGAGGTGGTCGCGGGAACCGAGGACGATCGGGCGGCGCGCGAGCACGCGATGGAGCGCCACGGTCGTCGCGTCGACGATCGGCACTCCGCAGAGGAACAGCGGGATCATCTCCGGGCGCGCGACAGACTCGTAGTCTCCTGCAACTATCAGTGCGACCGCCCCGATGAGCAGCCCCAGGAACAGGCTGCCCGTGTCGCCCAGAAACACCTTCCCCCGAGCCGACAGGTTCCACGGCAGGAAGCCCAAACACGCGGCTGCTCCGGCGAACGCCACCAGCCGAACGTCGGGGCTCGTGGCCAGCGTGCCCGAGACCCCGAGGATCGCGGCGCTCGTCAGCGCGCACAGGCCGTCGAACGTATCGGCGAAGTTGACCGCGTTCATCATCCCGACGAGGAACCCCGCGGCGAGGAGGAAGTCCGCCGCTCGCAGGGCCGTGATGTGCGGCACGAGCAGCTCGGGCAGCGATACCACGGCCAGCGCCGCCGCGACGGCTTGTCCGGCCGCCTTGCCGTGGGCGGTCATCTCCCTGATGTCATCGGTGACGCCGAGGATCAGCGCGAGCGCGAGCGCAGGCAGCAGCCGCAGGAGAGGGGTGGTCTCGGGCCCGACGAGCACGAGCGCGAGGACCACACCACCGGCGACAGCCAGGCCGCCGAGCAGCGGCGTCGGCGCGGCGTGGTGCTTGCGCCCACCGGGCCGGTCGAGGATCTTCTCCCTGCGCGCGAACCACCTGCAGCCCGGCGCCAGCAGCAGCGACGCGACGAACGCCGTGATGGCGCCGGTCAGCTCGGCGTTCATCCCGCGGGCCCACCCTCATCGGTTCGCAGCCTCGCCAGGTACAGGTTCGGGGGGTCGCCGGCGTCGACCCGGCCGTCCAGGTCGGTGTCGTCGCGCCCGGCCGAGGAGAACGCCACGAGCGCCCCATCCGGGCTCACGGCTGGGCCGGCGTCGACGCCGCGGCCGGTCGGACCAGTAACAGCAGTGGCGCCGGGCCGAGGCACGAACGTCAGCCGTCCGCCGATGATAGCAGCTACGCCGTCGGTGCCGGGTACGGGCACCGCCTCGGACACAGCGGCCGCCGACCGGCAAACGACCGTGACTGACCCACTGCCAAGATCGAGCGCGCAGATGCGGTCGGGCGCCCTGGCCGTCCTGGTGCGAGCGATCACGATGGCCGACTCGCAGCCGGTCGCGGTTGAGACCGCACGCCATTCAGCGACTTCCGGGCCGGGTGATAGGAGGACGCGCGCCTCGGCCCCGGGTCGCCACAACACGACTGAGCCGGCGTCCACGAGGACCAGGCCGTTGCCGCCCGGCGCGGCTTCGATGGACGTGATGTCCGAGTTCACCGACCCGATCGCGAGCGGCGTTGCCGCCCCGACCAAGTCACCCGGCAGCTTGACGACCGACGACCGCGTGGAAACGGCGACAGCGTGTCCGTCGTTCAGTGGCGCCAGACCCCGTGGCTCGCTAGGCAGCGACAGGCTTGCCGTGATCACCTCGCCCGCCAGGTCGAGGCTGCCCACTTGCCCGCGCTCCGTCACCCAAGCGACGCGGAACGGCTCGACCAACCACTGCGGCCGACCGACCACCGAGCCGTCGAGCCCGCCGGTGACGGCCTGGGTGAGCCCGTCGCTCGGCCTCGCGACGCACACCGCGTCGCCCCACGAGCCGCTCGTGACGTAGGCAACCCACTGCCCGTCCGGCGACCATGCCGGCCTGCTGTGTGCGGACAGGCCGTCGGTCAGCCTCGTAGGGGCTGACATCGGCCCTGCGGCGTACGCGAACACAGCGGCGCACATGCCCACGAGCGCGGCAAGCGGTACCCGCACGTAGAGTCCTTCCTCCCCCACTCGCGGGTCGCGGTTCGCCACACCCGCCTCGTCTTCCGCCTTCGCTGAGTGCAAGAAGAGGTAGAATGGCCCGGTCGCGCTTCACATCGATTGGGAGGAAGACGGAATGCGCAATCTCAGATCCTCCGTCGTGCCGGTCGTCAGCGCCGCGCTCGCGGCGCTCGCCGCCGCGGCGATCGTGCGTGCACAGGAGCCCACGCCGACGCCCGGGCCGATCGGCACGATAGAGTTCTACCGCATCCAGGACCAGGCCCCTCAGTTCGTCGAGGCCCGCAAGGCCATCAAGGACCCTGGCGACGAAGCGGCGGTGCTCCAGCGCGTGTGCGCGATCTACAGCATGTTGTCGCCCGACCAGTTCGACCGCGCCATCGCCCTCGAGCGGACCGAGGAGTCGGAGCGCACGATGGATCAGCGTAAGGAACTCGATGCGCTGCGCGCGACCGACGGCGAGCGTGCGGCGAGGTTCCGGGCGCTGCTCCAGACCGACAAGCCCACGCCGGAGACCGATGCCGAGTTCGACGGGCTGCGCGGCACCTTCGACGCGTGCGCCGAGCACAAGAAGACCGCCTCGGACGACGTCCAGCGGAGACTGGACGACGCCAACGCCCGGACACAGCAGAAGGTGAGCGCCGCCCTTGACGCGGCGGTTACGAAGGTGGCGCGGGAGAAGGATCTCGCGGCCGTACTCCAGTCATCTGTTCGCACGGTGGGCCGGGATCTCGACACCGGCGTCCCGGTGATCGAGTACCATCGCATCGTGCACTACGGCGGAGCAGACGTCACGGATGACGTGCTGGCCGAGCTGGTGAAAGAGAACAACGCCGAGCGCGGGGTGCCGGAGCAGTAGACGTCCCCCAAGGTTGGCGCCGGGTGTGAGGGCGCGAACGGTCACCACGCCTCCCACGTGCCCCGGCCCGGACGCGAGGTAAGGGCATCGCCGCGCTATGCCTCGCTGAACTCCACCGCGACGAGCCGGTCGACTTCGACATCGGGCATGGTCTGTGTGGCGCCGTTGGGCCAGCGGATCTCGAGCGTGACAGGGGCAGTGCGTTGACCCAAGCCGAAGTGAAGCGTAAGGTCGTTCTGGTTCCCCTCCCCCGTGCCCGCTTCCACCTGGCGAGTCAAGATGCCGCCGTCCTGAGCCATCCGAACTTGGGCGCCTATCGCCGACCGGTTCACCTGCCGCCCGTCACCTTTGAGGCGGACCTCGAGCCAGTGGCTCTCGGTGCCCTTGTTCACAAAGAGCTTCCCCGCTGTGACGAGATCAAGGTCGCCGTCATGGTCGAAGTCGGCCCATGCAGCCTGGTACGTGGGCGGTAGCTGGGCCAGCCCGGCGTCTGTGGTCGCGTCGGCGAAGGCGAAGGCACCGTCGTTGCGGTAGAGCACCGGGTAGTTGTTCCGGCCGAATGAGGCGACTCCATAGACGGTCGTGAAGTACAGGTCCAGGTCGCCGTCGTTGTCATAGTCGCCGGCGGCCGGCGTGGCGTAAGACTCCTGGTAGTAGACGCCGCACGTGCCCAGGTCCTCGAACGCGTAGTTGCCCGCAGGGCCGAGGTTCCGCAGGAAGCGCGACTTGGGCTGGTCGCCTCGGTCGTCCTGGTGGGCGAAGTTGCCTGCGAACAGGTCAATGTGGCCGTCGTTGTCAAGGTCGCCCCAGCAAGCGCCGATCGAATGGCCGCCGTCGAATCCGGGCGACGTTGCGAGAGCGTTGCGCTCCGACGCCTCGTCGGTGAAGTGACCGGTTCCGTCATTCACCCAGAGCTGGTTCGGCTGGAGCCGGTAGTTCGAGACGTAGACGTCCAGGTCGCCGTCCTCGTCGAAGTCGCACGCCGTCACGCCGCGGGCCCTGTGCCGGTCGTCCGTCCACGCGAGGCGGAATGTGCCGTCTCCTGAGTTCATCAGGATCATGTCGGGGTACGTGATCCCCGCGTCCCAGTCCTCATAGCCCCCAACGTACAGGTCGACGAAGCCGTCGTTGTCGAGGTCACCCCAGCACGCGCCCCGGGAGACGCACTTGGGGAGCTCGGGCAGCGCTGCCTCAGCGAAGGCCGTCCCGCCTGTGTTGCGGTACAGGCGCAACGACGACCACGAGAAGAGGTCGACAAACCCGTCGTTGTCGAAGTCGGCCGCGACCGCATTGGCGATGTCGGCGAGCTTCGTGAACCCCTGGCCGCTGTTGTTACGCCAGACCGCCCCTCCGGCGCACAGGTCGACCCAGCCGTCGTTGTCGACATCGACCCAGCATGCCGCCCCCGTGTCCAGCACAAGGCCGAGTTCGGCTGTACGGTCCTCGAAGCTCACCAGCGGCTGCGCTGTCGCGGACGGTGCCATAGGAGCCAACGCCAGCGCACAGGCCGCCACGAGCACCGCGGTCGCCAGAGCCTGCACGTAACGGGTCGCACTGTGTCGCATTCTTGGCCGCCTCCACGGCTCGCGGCCCGCCTGTTCCTCGGCGGGAACCGGTGGCGCGGTCTCCGGCCTCCGACGCGAGCCGCCGGTTGCGCCAGGCAGCATGCAGGGTAGCACACCGCAGGTGCGGCTGATACGGCCGCGAAGGCGCTCGCGGCTCCGACGTCGAACCCTCCTAGCACAGCGGTTGCGTTTTGAGTCGCGGCCAATCAGGAGGTGCTTCGATGATGCGCTACAGCATGTGGGCCGTAGTCGTTGCCGCGGTGGCCGCCGCCGGCATCGGCATGGCGATCGCGGCGGACGACGAGTACACCCTCAAGGACTACATGCCTCGAACGGTGGGGTCCACCTGGACGATGCAGACGACCGGCGGCGGACCAAAGTCGACGATGGAAGTGCTCAAGCCTGAGGACATTGGCGACAAGCAGGTGTCTGCTCTTGTGACGAAGACGGCCGAGGGGGCTGTCCGGTCGGCCAGCTACGAGACAGTGGACGCGGACAACCTCATCATATACGGGACCCTTTTCGGCGGCAGGCAGGGCGGCGAACCCAGGAAGGTGCTCTACGATCCTCCGGCCAAGTTCAAGGGGAAGGTGAAGGTCGGCGACGTCCAAGAGGCAACCTACCAGATGTCGATGGGCGGCCAGAACCAGCAGGTCACGATGAAGCTCACGCTCGAGGCCGTGGAGAACGTGACTGTGCCCAAGGGCACGTTCGAGGGCTGCCTCAAGCTCGTCACCACTACGAAGTTCGCTGACCGTGAGATGACGCGCACTACTTGGTACGCGAGGGGTGTCGGCACGGTCAAGACCGAGCGGCAGGGCCGCGACGGACAGACCGTCGTGACCGAGCTGGTCGACTACAAGCTGGCTGAGGAGTAGGTAGCCTTCCTCCAACAGGCACTGCAGAGAGGGCCGCCGCACCAGACGGCCCTCTCCCCGGGGGAAGAGACGCCTACTTCGGCGGGAACAACAGGAACTCCCAGATCGTCGGACCGCCGGGCCCGTCGGTGACATTCAGCCGCACAAGCTGCGCCGTGACAGGCTCGAACTCCATCTCGAGGTTCGTCCCTATCCTCCCGCCGCGGGCGAACGTCACCCACTCACCGTCCCTCTTATGCTGCAGCTCAAACTGCCGCACGCGACCGTAGGCCTCGGAGAGGTACACGCGCCCGATGCGTTCAGGTCGCCCAAGGTCCACCTCAAGGGTGGCCTGTGACACGCCATCGTCGGTGGCCCATCGGGTGTTCGGGTCGCCGTCGACGGCCATGGCGGCTGCGTGGGCCGCCATGTTCCTGTAGACATTGGACGCCGTGGCGGGCTTGTCCAGCGTGTAGGAGTCGGCGGTGTCGGCGGGCAGGTCGGGCGTCGCCTCGGCCGATAGGCCCGGGCCCAGCGGTGGATGGCCGACGCGGCCGGGGAGGCGACGGCGCAACGCGGCCAGCTTGCACGGCGGTACAAGCTCGTCCCAGCTAAGCAGCGGCTTGATCTCCGGCACAGGCGTGGGCGCCCGGAGCCTTATTGTGACGATCTGCTGCGGGCGGATGGGGAACTCGTACATCGGCCCTCCGGTCAAGGCCTGCGGCCTGCCGCCTACCAGGTCGGTCAGAGCGGGCTGCGCGTGGGGCAGCCGAAGCGCCACGCGTGCCGTGCCTTCTTCGCCAAGGCACTCGACCATCCGCAGCTCGATGTCGGGGCCTTCGCGGCGTAGGGCCTCTACCACCACGTTGTCGGAGGTCTCAATGAAGGACCTGGGCTCGGCCTTGGCAACGCCCGGGACGACGATGGGAGGGGCGTTGTACTCATAAGCCATGCGCGCGATGCCCGCGTCGCGGAAGTCTCCCCGGTGGGCCACCAGGGCGAAGGATGCATGGTGCTTACCACGTCCGCTGAGCCACGCGCACGGGTAACCCATGTATGTGTCCTGGGCGTTCAGGAAGAACACGGTCGGCGTGCTGTCGTTGAGCTCTCGACCTGGCAGCCCACGATCGAGGATCGCGACGCCACCTCCGCCGGTCAACTGGTAGTGGGACCAGCGGATCGCGGCCTGGATCCCATCCGCGTACCCCGTGAGCGCCGGGTTCTTCACCGCCCACGCACCATGGGAGAAGCCGTAGGGAACCCCCCGCCTCACCTGCGCGATGTCGCCTGCCAGCGGCACCTCGGCCAGAACGACGGTCGCGTTAGGGATGTCGCTCGTCTCCACATCGAAGTCGATGCGCGGGTGATCGCGGAAGAAGTCGATCGTCTGCCGCAGCGGGGTGCCATCGATGAATGTGCCGTCCACACGCACGACCGTCGCCACAGGGCCCTCGGTCACCGAGATGCCGGGCGATCCCTGACCCGAGTCCGCAAGCCGGCGCCGCTCGGGACGCGGCGGCGTGTTGTGGCCGTCCCCGCCGGTCTCGGCGACCACGAGCACGGGGCGGGCGAGCATCTCCCGCCCGGACGGCTTCAGGCGGAGGCTGCACAGCGCCCCGGTGCGCGGGTCGATCCTCGCGCGGTAGTAGGTGGTGTCGATCTCAGCCGACGGATCGATGGGTTTCGGCACGGGTGCCGCCTCGGGCGCCACCTCGTGGCCCTCAGTCCCCATGGATGGCAGGTCGGCGACGCACAGCGTCCGCCCGTCGGAATCCTGCTCGCACTTGACGCCCGCCAGGCGGCTGCCGGGAGGCAGGGCCACGGTGAACGGAGCCGTCCGCTTCCAGTTCACTGGGTTGTAAAGCCCTATGCACTCCCCCTCGCCGAGGTATGCGCGCAAGGCCTCCTGGTCCGTCTCGCCAGTGGCCCGGTCGACCCAGTCGAAGCGATCTCGCACGTCCCATGACCGAGGGTGCTCGAACACCATGCCGCCCGCGGCGCCCCAGAGCGTGTTGCGGTCCATGTTGAGCAGCATTTGAAGCCACGCGTCGTAGAGGCGCTCGACCGGGTAGGTGTAGCCCGCCTCGGCGCTCGCGATCGTGGCCAGCGCCTCGGATGCTTGCAGGGCGTGCTCGGACGCGCGGTAGCGGCCCTTCACGGTTGGGTTCTGGATCCAGAATGATGTCCAGCTCAGCTTAGCCCCGCTTCGGGTGGTCGGAAGCTCGATGGCGCCCGAGCGGATCCCAGGCAGCGCCGCATCCAGGTAGTCGGAGAGGGTGGCGAACGACAGGCGGCGCTCCGGGGCGACGCGGGCCCATTGGGTCAGGAACTCGGCCGGGTACTCGGGTCGCGCGGGCGGAAGGCTGTAGTCGCCGGCCCCGCCGAGGACGAGTACCGGCGCGCCCACCGGTGTGTACCGGGTCTTCGCCGCAGCGTCCGCCACGAGCGCTTTCATCGCCTCCTCGTTGAGCGCGTCGCGGGTGTTGAAGGCCGAGCCCCAGTCAGCATACGCGCCAGGCGACACGCACAGGGCACGCGAACCGTCGGGCGATTCGAGCCAATGCAGCGACTTCGGAGTCGGGTTGTCACGTGTGTAGACCATCGCGTCGAGGCCGAGTCTGGAGACGATCTGTCCCATCTGCTCATGAACGCCGGTCACGTCGATCGCCCACAGCGTGCGAGGCCGGACCCCGAGCACCTCCTCCTGCCAGCGGAGCCCCTCCACCCCCATCTTCACCAGCGCTTCGCCGCCTGAGAGGTTGATGGTCGGCTCGAGGAAGAACGCGTTGACGAGCCCCACGCGCCCCTCATGGATGCGCCGGCGAAGCTCCTGCACGCGCTCGGGCTCAAAGGCCATCATGGCCATCATCGTGTTGACCTCGGAGAGCGCGAACTTGTAGTTCGGGTCGTCACGAACGCGGTCGAGGTGTGCGTAGTATGAGTAAGCGCAGTAGTTCCGCTCTGTCGAGAAGTCGGTGAGCCACCCGCAGCTCGCGGGATGGAAGTTCGGGACGAGGTAGACCGGGCAGCTCTCATGGGCCTTCTCAGCGGCGACCTCGACCTCCAGCGCGCGCTCATAGGCTGGGTACTCGTCGGCTGGGACAAGGCGGAGCCACGCGAGGTTCATAACGGCCTGCCCGGGCTTCGCGGTGGGCCTCACCGTGAGGTCGAGCCGGCCCGATTCCGACAGGGCGATCTCGCCGAGCGTCATCGACCGGTGGTCGTACCAGGTTCCGGTGTCCTGCCCGATCCTCGCCTCGAGACGCTGGTCAGCTATCGTCACCTCGAATGTGCTGCCCTCGGAGCCGGCCTGGCACGAATAGCGAAGCACCACGAAGTATCGCCCCGGGTGAGGCAAGTCGACCGTCCAGTCGACCCAGTCGGCGGCGTCGGTCCAGTAGCAGATGCTCCCGATGCCCTGAAGAACCATGAAGCGCGCCTGAGTCCCGTGGATCCTGGCCGCCTCTGCCGGCAAGTCGATGGAGTCGGCGGCGGCCAGGGACGGGCACAGGAGCAGAGCGCCTGCCAAGGCGGCGATGGATGGCCGGAATGGGCATAGTCTCATGATCGAAGCTCCCTATCAGCCGCGGCATCTTGCCGATGGTGTTCGGTTGGGCCATCGTCGCGCCCTCCGCAGTGCGGCTGCGGCAGGGGCGCGGTGACGCCTTCCCGAAACCGCAGGCAGCCCTTCTCACGATGGGGTGCGTACATGCTTCGATCAAGTGCGCCATCGGCCGCGCTGCTGTTGCTGGCCACGATGCACTGCGCTGACGCGGACGGGCCCATGTGGGACATGGAGCGTTTCGGCCAGGCGCCCCGCTACGAGCCGGCGACCGGTTATGAGTGGGCGGAGACTGCTGCGGGCGTGGAGCCGATCTTCTTCGACGGCCCGCTCTTCGAGGGTCAGCCGACGAAGGTCTTCGCGTGGCTGGGCGTGCCCGAGGCGTCGGCGGGCGAGAGGCTGCCCGGCATGGTGCTCGTTCCCGGTGGTGGCGGCACCGCGTTCGCGCATTGGGTGAAGATGTGGAACGACCGCGGCTATGCGGCGATCGCGATGGACACCTGCGGATGCGTGCCTGTCGGCACGTACGGCAACTGGCAGCGACACGAGCGTGGCGGGCCTGCGGGCTGGGGTGGCTGGGGCCAGATCGACGAGCCGAAGGAGGACCAGTGGACCTTCCACGCGGTCGCCGACGCCCTGCTTGCCCACTCGCTGCTCCGGTCTTTGCCCGAGGTCGATCCTGACCGCATCGGTGTCACGGGGATCTCCTGGGGCGGGTACCTGACCAGCCTCATCGCGGGGGTGGATCACCGTTACCGGTTCGCCGCCCCGGTGTATGGATGCGGGTCTACGCTCGACATGACATTCGGCGACAACGTCCGAGCGCTGGGTCCGGAGGGAGCCGAGCGGTGGATGAAGTGGTGGGACCCGTCATCGTACCTCGCCGACGCGGCGATGCCGATCCTCTGGGTCAACGGCACCAACGACTTCGCGTACACGATGAACGGCTGGCAGAAGTCCTACCGCCTGCCACAGGGGCCGCACTACCTCGCCCTCCGCATCCGTATGGCCCACGGTCACACCGAGGGCGAGGTGCCGGAGGAGATCCACGCGTTCGCCGACCAGATCCTCAAGGGCGGCCCGCCGCTCTGCCACATCACCGGTCAGGGCCGCGACGGCGATAACGCGTGGGCGACGTTCGAGGCCGAGGTGCCCGTTGCGAAGGCCGAACTCTGCTTCACCAAGGACACGGGCAAGTGGGCCGACCGTGCATGGGAGGCAGCCCCGGCCGCGCTCGCAGACGGCCGCGTCACGGCCGCCCTGCCCGAGGGCACGGCCTGCTACTACCTCAACCTGACCGATGACCGCGACTTGGTGGTCAGCACGGAGCACGAGGAGTTGAGGTGAGAGGGGCGTTGAGCCTATGGCGATTACGATCCTCTGCGTTGCATTCGCTGTATCACTCACCGCCGGCGTCGCGGACACGCAGGGCGGCGACGGAAGGGTGATCGACGCGGGCACGCTGCACGGGAAGGTCATGTGCGGGTACCAGGGGTGGTTCCGCTGCCCCGGCGATGCGGCCGGCATGGGGTGGATCCACTGGAGCGGCGATTCCACTCGCATAGCACCCGAAACGCTCACATTCGACATGTGGCCGGACGTCAGTGAGTGCTCTGCGGACGAGCTGTACCCCGCGCCGGGCTTCACGTACCCCGACGGCAGCCAGGCTTACCTCTTCAGTTCGGATGATGCCGCCACGGTTCTGCGCCACTTCGAGTGGATGCGCGACTACGGCATCGACGGAGCGTGGCTCCAGCACTTCGCGGTCGACCTGCCGGGCGGGCCGCTCGAGGGCCGCTACGCGTCGCGTATGAGCGTGCTCGGCCACGTGCGCGAGGCGGCCGGCGAGACCGGTCGCGTCTGGGCCCTGTCCTATGACATCGCCGGCATGCCGCCCGAACGCATCGTGGACGTCGTGACCGCCGACTGGAAGCGGATCGTCGACGCCGGCGTGACCGAGGACGAGCGCTACCTACACGAGGGGGGGGCGCCGGTCGTACAGGTCTGGGGGTTCTACCCGGGCGATGCGCACAACCGCATCGACGCCGCGAGTGGCAACCGTCTGGTGGACTTCTTCGCCGGGCCGGGTCCATATCACGCCTTCTTCGTCGGCGGCGGGGCATGGAACTGGCGCGAGGTCGCGGATGGCGACTGGCGGGCTCTGTACCGCCGGTTCGGAGCGTACTGCCCGTGGAATGTGGGCAACTGCGCGGTGGTCGCGCCGGGCACGGCCGGCGCGTCGATGGGTTACTGGGAGGACGACCGCAAGGCATGCGCCGAGAGCGGTGTGTTCTGGATCCCGGTCGTGTTCCCGGGGTTCACGTGGGACAACCTCAAGCACCAGCCCCCGGGCACCACCAACATCGCCCGCCGAGGCGGCGAGTTCCTCTGGGAGCAGTTCTACAAGCTGGGCATGATGGGGGTCGACACGGTCTATGTCGCCATGTTCGACGAGGTGGACGAGGGCACCGCGATCTTCAAGGTGACGAGCTCGCCGCCGACGCAGGCGCACTTCGTCGGCTATGAGGGCCTGCCGAGCGACTGGTACCTGCGCCTCGTCGGCGAGGGCGCACGAATGGTCCAGGGGTGGAGAGCGATCAGCCGGGAGATACCGATAGCCCCATGAGACAATGGGCTGAAGCCCATTGAGGGTCGCTCAACGGGAGACTCCCTCCACGATAGCGATCTCCTCTTGCGTGAGCCCGTACAGTTCGTACACGAGCCGGTCGATCTGCTGGTCGGTCGCGTCGATCCGGCGCTGGATGAGGTCGCGGTCCGCCTTCATCCTGGCGCGCTGTAGCCGCTTGCTCAGCTCAAGCATGGTGCCGACGAGGGTCACCATGCGGTCATGCTGCCTGACGTCGGACGGACTCTCGAAGTCGATCACACGGATCGGGAGGCTCGACAGCTCGCCTACACGTACCTCGGGGAATGTCTTCTCATTTCGGTTGTACCTGCGCACCAAGTACCAGCTTGCGAGGCGTGAGCCCAGGACACCGGTCACGTACGCCGCCGACATGCGCCCCCGCTCAACCTGGACCGTATGAACCATCTGGTCCACCACGAGCGTCTTGTCGTGATACGCCACAACAAGCCGATCTCCGGCGATCCTGCGCACCAGGGCACGCGGGCCTTTGAAGAGCCGAATCTCCCGTGGCTCAGCCAGATGGGGGCCGTAGCGGACCCAGCAGGTCACCCGGCCGACGGCATACCGTCCGAGGTTCCTGCCCTCCAGATACGGGAGATACGACGAGTCGACGCGTTCTCGCGCCTCGAAAGCACCTTCAGTTTCCTCGCCCCCGAGCTGTGGCGGCGACCCCTTCCCTTTCTGGTAGAGCTTCACACCGAAGCCGACCTTGCCCCTGGAGCTCAGCGGGGGGTACGCGCCCGTGAGCCTGCTAACAAGCGCCGCCTCCGTAGGTGTAGCTACGATGTTGATGATGGCGTCGGGGTCTGCACGCCAGTCCGCGGGGCGAGCAGTCCAGCCTACGCGGTCCTCTGCGGTGTCAGCCCTCTCCACGATACAGGTCCCCCCGCCCGCACCTTCTGGCGTCGGCTCCAAGATGACGACCACGGGGAGGACGGTCGGGTCCGGGAAGACCCGCACGAACCGGTAGTCCACGATCCGGCGGACGTCCGCCCCGTCCAGTACTACCCGTCTGATCGGCGTTGTCAGCCGGTTGTTGAGCCACGTCGCCGGCGTGATGAACCCGACGCGCCCGTGCGCACGGGCAAGGTGCAGGCTGCGCTCGAGGAAGGGCACATACAAGTCGAATTGGTTGCGCACACCACGATAGCGCGCGAGGAGATATGGACGCAGACTCCGAAGCTCCTCGGTCCACTTTCGCCCGCCCAGGTATGGTGGGTTCCCGATCACGGCGTCAAAACCGCCCCCCTTCATGATCGCCGGAAACGCTTGGTCCCAATCGAAGGGGTTCACCCGGCGGACTTCCTCGTCATCGAAGAGGCCGGCCTCACATCCCTCCCAGTAGTCGGGGCCGACGAGGCTGTTACCGCACCGGATGTTTGGGTCGATGTTCGGCAGCATGCGATCATGAAGCAGCCGCCGCTGCTGAGGGGCCCGCGACGCCCCCCCTTCAAGGCACTTGAGAAGCAGGTTGAGCTTCGTCACCTCGACGGCCTGGCGATCAATGTCCACGCCGTAGATCGAGTCCGTCAGGATGCGCTTCCGCTCCGCCAGGGTCAGGCGCCAGTCGCTCGGACCCGTCCGAATGATACGCGCGTCCTTGCCCTTGGACCACCGGGTGGGGTCACCAAGATACGCCTTCCAGTGCCAGTCGAGCAGGTACTGGTACGCGCCTAGAAGGAAGGAACCCGACCCGCACGCCGGGTCGAGTATGCGGAGCACGGGCGGCGCGGCGGGCTCAGCACCCGCCGCCGCCTCTCGCAGCATCTCCCCAACCGTGTGCTCGACGATGTAGTCGACGATGTACTCCGGGGTGTAGTAGACGCCGCCAGCCTTGCGCACCTCTGGCTTTTCTTCCACCTTCGCCCGGTGCCCGGCGGTGAGCCGGATCACTTTCCCCAGAAAGCGCTCGTAGACCGACCCCAGGATGTCCGCACTGATAACCGAGAACTCGTACGGGCACTCCGGGAAATACAGACCCCGGAGGATCGGCTTGAGCACCTCGTCGGACACGGAAAGACCCCGGGCCAGCGTGTCACCCTGGGGTCCGAAGTCGAACAGGCCAGAGTCGTACTGCTGCTCCGCCCTAACGAACAGGTCCAGCAGCCTGTGGTCGACGCGGCTTGTGCCCTCGGTCGCGGCGCCGAGGTCGCCGTAGGGCTCGACGCCTCGGTCTTCCGCGATGCGCAGGAACAGGATGCGGTCAACAAGCACGTGGACACAGGCGTTCAGTTCGCGGACATCCAGGCTGGGGTTACCCCGGGCGATGTCCTTGGCCAGGCCCTCACGCCAGCCCTCTATCTCGCGCAGGAACTCATCGTCCACCTCGGTCGTCCCGTGATGTTTGCGCGCGTCAGCAACGTACCGGTCAAACCACCCGCGAGGAATCGCCTCTTTGGAGAAGATCGAGTAGATCGCGTCAAGCGTGTCGTCGTACTCCTCGAACCCCAGCAGGGCCAGACGGGCCACACCTGGCCCGTCCCCGACCTTCGGCCTGAAGCGGCAATCGTAGACCGCGAACTGTCTGAAGTTGGTGAGTATGGAGAGCGGGAGCTTCGCACTCCAGCCGTACCGTCGAAGCTGGTACGCACCCTCCCGATCGTCTGCCACGTTCACGAACGGCTTCTTCGCCTCGACGAAGAACTTGCGCTGACCGCCGTAACAGAAGCAGTAGTCAGGTGCCTTCGCGCGACCACCGACCAGTATTGTGCTGCCATGGCGAACGTCGCGGTAGTTCTCGGCGAGCCCCTCGTCGTTTGCGACATCCCACTTCAGGGCCTTGAAGAACTTGTCGATGAAGCCCCGCCGTGCAGTTTCCTCGTTGTAGCTGCTGCGAGTGTACTCCTCGATATGCTCCGTGAAGGCGTCAACGAGCCCGGCCACGGTCGCCCGCACGTCTTCGGGCGCAACGAGCCGCGGAGCGTCAGGCAAGCTCATCAGAACCACCTCGCAGGGGTGTTCGGCGGTCCGTGAGGGGTCCCTGCCTGCGTCTTCGCTGAGCCAAGGGTACCAATGGGCTGAAGCCCATTGTCTCACCCAACGCCCCGGCGCAGTGGGCTTCAGCTCATTGCCGGGATTGGCGCCCACGTGCCGACCGGCCACCGGTCACGCCCCGCCCACTTGCGCCACCCGGCAAGGTCGTAGAGCATCCGAAGGAACACCCCGCCGATGACCGGCCGCGCTTGGAAGCCCTGTCGCCGCGCGTTGTTCGTCCAGTACCAGTCGGTGAACGGGACGCGATCGGGCGTATCGTTGAGGAATGCCCAAACCGGGTCCACGAGCGCGTCGAAGTCCGAGCGGTGTCCCGTGAGCGTGGCCGTCCAGAGCACCCAATCGGTCTTCGTGAACTCGCTGCGGTTGTCGAGCGGCAGACCGTAGCGGTTCTGCACCGCGCGGTAGTGGCTCATCTCCTTGCTCTTGACGCTCCGGTCGAACAGCCCCAGACCCAGGATGCGGTCCCAGACGAGGTTGTACTTCTGGCTCCACGTACCGGGCCTGTCGAATGCGAGGCGGTAGTGGTCGCCGTCGTCGGCCATCTCGGCCCACTTCGCCGCGAACTCGCGAGCGGCCGACCGGTAGCGCGCGGCGGCCCTGTCGTCGCCCATCATCTCGCAGAGCTCGCCGTACGCGCCCAGGGCCACGATCGCCTTCGCGGACAGGTTCACGTTGTGCGCGAGGTGGCCCGTGAAGTCGTCGGTGCAAAGCTGGTTCTCCGGGTCGAGCCCCTTGCTGAGGAGGTACTCGGCCCACCGGCGCAGCACGGCCGCATGGCCCTCGGCGAACGCCGCATTGCCCTCGCACCTCGCGAGTGCCGCGACGAGGATGAGCATGTTCCCGCTCTCCTCGACCGGCATCTGGTTCTCTTCGGTCTTCTCGCCGCCACCGTAGACCTGGCCGTTCGCAAGTGGGTACGTGCCGAGGTCGTGCGGGGCGAACGGGAACTGCCAGCGGTCCGAGGACGCGTACTCGAGGATCGGCGCAAGGGCGGCCTTCATCAGCGTCGGGCTGACGAGCAGGAACACGGGAGCCATCGGGTAGATGACGTCGACGGTCGCGATACAACCGTTGCTGAAGCACTCCTTCGGGAACAAGAGTGGCTGCCCGCTTGGGTCGGCGACAAGCTTGTTGCCGGCGAGCGCCTGCCTATACGCGAGTGCGCAGAGGCCGGCGTAGCGCGGGCCGCCGGCCTCGGTAAGGTCGGCCATCAGATCCGCGTCGAACGCCTCGCAGCGCGAGACAAGCCCGGGGTAGTCCCGCGCCGCCGCGGCGAGAAGGTCGGCAGCCGTCGCGCCGTTGCTGCGCCAGAAAGGGCGGAGGTCCGTGTGGAAGTACTGGATGCCGTACTCGTCATCGTAGGCGAGGGTCACGGTGCGTGAGCGCGGCTTGGCGGTCACGGCGCCGACCTCGAGCGCGAAGGCAGCCACGGGCTCGGCGTCATTGGCGGCGCGCGGCATCCGGGTATCGTCTGCGGCCGGGATCCGTCCCTCGCCGGCGAAGGTCCGCCTGGCCTCCGGGCCGGGCAGCACGGCCTCCGTGCAACGCCCGCCCGGCAGCGCGACCGCGTAGAGGCTGCCCCAGTCGATCCGCAGATCGTCTCCGCTCTTGCCGAGCACTTGCTGGTCGAGGGACGCGAGCCTTAGGGCGGTCATGCCGGCGACGTTCTCCCGGGACCACACCACCTTCTGGTCCGGGGTGTTGACCGCGATCTCGGCCGCGCAATCGAGATACAGCTCCACACGATGTGCGCCGCCGTCGGTCGAGGCGACCTCCCACGTGAGGTACGTGACCGGGCGGCACAGCACCTCCAGGTCGTCCGGGAGCATCGGCGTCATGAGTGTCAGCGCAACGCGCACACCCGCGCCCGCGAACTCGTACACGGTCCGCGTCGGGAACACGGTCAGGGCGGTCTGCGGCAGAGGCGGAACGTCCTCGGGGTCCGTGCCCATGAGCCGGTACGGAGCTTCGTCCACTCGGACAAGCGATGAGAGGCTGTGCTTGGCGCCCGTCCAGTGGCGCGTCGCGTCGCCCGTTAGCTTGTCCGCGCAGGACCAGATGCTGAAGTAGGGGTCACAAGCCACGAGCGGGGTCGCCGGCGGGCGGAGCGGCTCGAGCGCGGCATCCGCTGCAGCGGCCGGTGCGGGCGACATGATGGGTACTGACGCCGTGACGACCAAGCTGAGGAGCGATCTCATGTGAAGCCTCCGACTCGCCAAAGACGATGGGCTTGAGCCCATTGTGTGTTGGTTCAATGGGCTAAAGCCCATTGCCTTACCGGTCGTTCAGGAACAGCCTGTGCAGCCGCAGATCGTCGGTGAGCTCGGGATGGAAGGTCGTCGCGAGCAGGTTGCCCTGGCGGGCGGCGACGACACTCCCCTCGTGTCTCGCGAGCACCTCGACGCTCGGCCCGAGCTGCGTCAGGACGGGTGCCCTGATGAACACGGCTCTGACCGGCTCATCGAGCCCCTTGATCGCCACCGGCGCCTCGAAGCTGTCGACCTGACGACCGTAGGCGTTTCTGATGACCGACATGGCCATGTGCCCGAGGGTCGGCTGGTCCGAGCCCTCGATGGCCCGGGCGAGCAGGATCGCTCCGGCGCACGTCCCCCAGACGGGCATGCCCGCCTCGATCCGCTCCGCCAGCGGCTCGACGAATCCCCACCGATCGAGAAGTTTCCAGATCGTGGTCGACTCGCCACCGGGCATGATGAGCGCGTCGAGCTCCGCGAGCTCTTCGGGGTAGCGGACCAGGACGGACGCGTAGCCAAGGGCCTCCGCGGCTTTGCGATGGGGCGTGAAGTCGCCCTGGAGAGCGAGGATGCCTACGGTCAACTGCGAGTCGGCCTCCCATACCGGCTGTAGCACAGGGCCGTATTCTACTACGCTCGCGCGCGTTCGTGCGCGGCGTTGGGTCGGACGTGCTGTGGTACGCCCTCACCCCGGCCCTTCGGCGTAGGGGCGGCCCAACGTGGCTCGCCCCTACGGGCCCCTATCCCTGAGCAGAGGGGCCGCGGGCGATAGCGCCAAGCCGGACCGCCTCGGCGCACATGCCGACGACGTGGTAGTCGACCTTCCACACGTTGCCCTTGCTCTTGTCGTCCGCATTTGCCGTCGAGTACCAGCCACCGTAGACCGGGTCGATCAGGCTTGCGCGCACGAGTTCGATCGTGCGGGCGAGCGGCTGGAGTAGGTCCTCTCGGCCGCGTACGACCGCGAAGTGCATCAGCGCGCGGATAGCCTCGCATTGCTCCCACCAACCGCGATAGGCGCGCGCGGCGCCGGTTGGCTGCCCATCGAGCGGCGCTCGGGTGCAGATCCCTCCGCGCTCCGCGTCGTGGCCCACGCGAAGCCCGTAGTCGAGCATTCTCTCCGCCCGGCCCAGCCAGTCGCGAGGGTAGCCGCGCTCAGCTGCTGATGAGAGCAGGAAGGCCCACTCGAAAAGGTGCCCGACGTTGATCCAGCCTCCGACTCCATCCGGCAACGGCTGCCAGTCGCTGTCGTACTCCTCCGGCAGGCCGCCGTCGTCCCTGGCCAGTCGGCCCAGCACGAACGCCGCCACCTCCTCGGCCCGCCGACGGTCTGACTCCTCGCCCGATACGTCGGCGAGGGCCAGCAGCGCCTCGAAGAGGTGCATCATGGGGTTCTGCGACCTGCGATCCGATCGGGGGTACGAGTCGAACGCCGTGTCGGCCCCCAGGTAGACACCGCCGTGCTCGTCCCCCAGGCGCTCGCGGACAAGCCGGGCCGTGTCACCCGCGGCGGCCAAGCAGTCATCAGACTCAGTGCACCTCGCCGCGTGCGAGAGCCCGAAGATGACGAACGCGTGCCCGTAGGTGTCCTTGTGGTCATCGACCACGGTGCCGTCGGGCCCGCATGACCAGAACCAGCCGCCGTGCTGTCGGTCGCGGAAGTGCTCGCGGAGGAACTGGGCGCCCACGCGCACCGCGTCCCTGTAGCGCCCGTCGCCTGTGAGGCCCCACCCCGTCGCGAAGTTGAAGAGGAGCCGGGACTGTGAGACAAGGGTGGCCACCTGGTCGCTCTTGGGGCGCCATTCTCGGCCCAAGTTCGCGGTGAAGAAGCCGTTGGCGGCGGGCGCGGCCGCGAGCCAGCGCGGCAGGATGTCATCAATGAGATGGTCTCGGAACCAGGGGAAGTCGGCTGGGCTTGAGCAGGTCATCGGGCGCCCCCTTCATAGGGCGTATCCTACCTCCACATCGATCGGGCGTCACGGAGGTGTACCTCCGCGCGTCTTTGAAGTTGCTTGGGATGAACCGTCGCCGGCGGGCGACGCGATCGCAGAATGCGCGACAGCGCCGATGGAGGCCCGTCTCATGGGTTACGCTCTTAGTGTCGCGATACGCCGGCCGGCGTGGCTGCCGTGGTTCTTCGCAGCTCCGCCTCCCCCGCCACCCCCGCCGCCCCCGCCGCCTCCGCCGAGCGGCGGCTTCGCGCCTCCGCCACCCGTGGGAATGCCACCCACGCCGGGCGGGTACCCGCCGGTAATGGGGCCTGCCGAGCAGGCGCCGAACGGCGTCCTGTTGCTCGTTCTGGGGATCATGGGCGTCGTCCTGTTGTGTCTTCCCATCGGCTTCGTCGCGTTCTTCTTGGCCAGGAGCACAATGCGCCAGTACCCCAACTGCGGAATGACCAAGGCCGGGTATTGGCTTGGGCTCGTAGGCATGATCCTGTTCATCCTGTTCATCGCCTTCATAGCCTGCTACGTTGCTGTCATCGCCGGAGTGGTTGCATCGATGAGGACCTACCCGTAGAACTGGGCGGCGGGCTTGCAGGGCCGTTGGATCGGGGGCAGCAACGTTGCCCAGCATGCTGAACATCCTATGCGCAGTCCACGCAGCGGCGCCGCCACCACCTCCGCCATCGCCCGGCTTTGGCCCGGGACCCAAGAACCCCGACCCGCCGGGCACGATCCCGCTGCCGGCGCGGGGGCCCGGAGCTCCGTACCAGCCGTACTACGGTCCCGGGCAGTCGGCGCAGGCGCCGAACGCCGTCGCGTCACTCGTGTTGTCTATCATCGGCCTTGTGGGCGGCGCGCTGGGATGCTGCCCTTGCGGCGTGTTCGGCCTCCTGGTGAGCGCCTGCGGCTGGGTAGGCTTCTTTATGGCCAGGGCGGCGCTAGGCGAGTACCCATCGTGTCAAACGAGCAGAGCCGCGATGATCGTAGGCCTCGTTGCCGTCATCATCTCATGTTTGGTCGTGGCGCGGACGATCGTCAGCTTGACCGTCCCGATGGTGCCATTCCTGAGTTCCGGTTGGGGCTGGCCCTAGTTGCCCGATACCCCGGCCGGGGTGAGGTCGCCCTCGTACGCGCACACCTTGTTTCGACCGGAGTGCAACTCAGGGCGGCGGAATCTGCTCCCACCCGGGTCGAGCGCAGGACTTCAGGGCACGGCGGCGGAACCCAGCGGCGCCCCGCTGGACACTTCCCCGGCCGCGGCGGAACTGGAGGTGGCTACCCCGTGCGCGCCCACGGCCCCTTGGCGGTCGCGCTCTCCCTTGTCTTCCTGGCGCAGCCTGGCGCGGCGTACGTGCCGGTCGCGGCGATCCGCCCTGGCGACCGCGGCAAGGGGCTCGCGACCTTTGCCGGCACGACGGTCGGAGAGTACGATGTCCAAGTGCTCGACGTGCTGCGCAGCGACGGCACGACCGCCGACACGCTTCTGGTCCGCGTCGGGGGGCCCGCGATCGAACGCACCGGCGGGATCGCCGCGGGCATGAGCGGGAGCCCGATCTACCTCGGTGGTGAGCTGGCGGCCGCGCTGTCGTACGCCCTGCCGGATGCTGATCCACACTTCGGGTACGCGACACCGGCCGAGTACCTGGACCCGCTCCTCGGGCCGGCGTCCGCGCGTGTGGGGCTCCTGCCGCAGCCGTTCGCCGGGCCCGGGGCCCTTGCGACGCGTTCAAGCCAGGACTTGCTAGGCTCGGTGCTCGCGGCCGCGGCGTCTCAGGCGCCGGCACCCGAGCCGGCCGGGATGGCGCCGCTGCAGGCCGGCTCCGCGGTGGGTATCCAGCTCGCGCGTGGCGCCATCAACGTGACCACGATCGGGACGGTCACCGCGGTCTCGGGTGACCGCCTCGTCGCCTTCGGCCACAAGTACCTGCACGAGGGCCTTTGCGACTACCCCCTCGTCAGGGTCAGCATCGGCAGCATCGTGCCCAGCGCCAAGGTCCCGTTCATGCTGGGCAACCCCATCGGCGAGCCGATCGGCACCGTAACGGAGGACCGCGCCGCCGGGTGTGTCGCCGAACTCGGACGCCGGGCAACCACGGTGCCTGTCTCGGTGTCGGTGTCGGACGAGCGCGGCGCCTCCCGCGACATCAGGCTCGAGCTCGTGCGCACACCCGAGGTCTTCCGGGAGACGCTCGCATCGACCGTCATCGCCGCGGCCGACGGCGTGCTCGACCGCGTCGGCCCGGGCTCCGCCGAGGTCGGGCTGACGCTCGCCTGCGTGGGAGGCTACGTTATCTCGCGGAGCGACGTGATCTCAAGCGAGCGCGACATCGGAGGGAGCATCGCCGCCGAGCTCAAGAACTGGGTTCACGAGATCGTCTTCAACCCGTCATGCGAGCTCCTGCCGGAGCGGTGCGATGTCACGGTGAAGGCCTCCTCCGGTCTGTCGCGTGCGAGGATCGTGTCGTGTGAGGTCGCGCCGGCACGCGCCGCGCCTGGCGACGCGGTCCTGGTCACCGTGACGCTCAGGCCATACAGGTCGGCGGTGACGACCGTACAGACGAGGCTTCGCATCCCGACGGACGCGGCGCCGGGGTTGTTGCGGGTGCGCGTCCACGGAAAGGCCGCGGGCGGGCTGGGGCTGTTTGACCCGTGGGAACAGGAGCCCGCATTCGATGTTCCCGCTGCCTATTGCGAGTGGATCTCGCGGTCCGGGAGGGGCCGCAGCGTCGCGTGCGACCTGCTCCGAAGCCCCCTGGAGCGCCTGCTCCGCAGCGTGCGCTCGACCGTTCCGGCGTTCGACGAGTCAAGTGAGATGGGCACCCGAAACGTGCCCGACCGCGAGCCCGTGACGCCTCCGTCGGGCCTGGCGGCCCTGCTCGCCTCGGGCGACGTGCTTGCCCGTGAGATCGTCGAGACGACGTGGCGGGTGACCGGGGAGTCGTACGCCGATCTCGAGGTGGTGCATTGAACGTTCAGGCGCCGCTGCGACCGATCCGATTCGTGGGTAGGCTTGGCCTGCTCGCGGGGGAGTCGGCCTGGAGCATATCCCGGCTGCGGATCCACCTCGGCGACCTCATGGCTCAGCTTCGCGAGGTCGGCATCAACTCGCTGCCCGTGGTCCTCGTGACGATCCTGTTCAGCGCGGCCACGTTCGCCTATCACCTTCAGGCGGTGGTGCGCGATCTGGGCATGAGGTACGCGGTCGGCGGCCTTGTGGCGCTGGCTATCACGCGGGAGGTGGGCCCGGTCATGTGCGCCGTCTGTGTCATAGCCCGCTGCGGGTCGGCGATGACGGCCGAGCTGGGGACCATGAAGGTCACCGAGCAGATCGATGCGCTCAGGTCCCTGTCGGTCAGCCCTGTCGAGTACCTTGTCGTCCCCCGGCTGCTGGGCACCGCGATCATGATGCCGGTGCACTACGCCTACGGGCTCGCGATCGGCTTGCTGGGGGGGATCGTGGTTGGCTGGGGCGGGGGCGTCACGACCGGCATGTTCGTCACGTCGGCGGCCGAGCGATTGCGCCCCGGCGACCTGTGGGGCGGCGCGCTCAAGGTAGTGCTGTTCGGCATCGTCATCGCCTTGGTGTGCTGCGAGCGCGGCCTGCAGGCTGACGGTGGATCGCGAGGCGTGGGGCGGGCTACGACTTCGGCTGTGGTCATCTCGCTGCTGATGGTCTACGCGCTGAACTACGTCATCGACCTGTGCATATGGTGAGCACGTTCCGGATCAGTTCGATGACTCGGCTGACTGGGGGACGCCGCCGGCCGGAACGGCCCCAACCGCGCCCGTCGGCGCCTCGGGCGGGACGAACGACCCAAGCCCGCCGGCGGCAGCGGATTGCTCCCGACGCAGATAGTCGCCCAGCGCGCCCCGCGGGTCGTAGCCGGCCTCCACTAGCGCCTTCCTCAGCCTCTCGGCGACCGGCTTGCTCTCGCTCAGCGCCTCTCCCAGCCGCCTCTCAAGGTCCCGCTGGACTCTGACATACGCTCCGGCGGCGACCGATTCGTCAGGGTCGGTGAGCAGGTCCTGGAGCATCGGGTCCGACGGTTCGCGGCGTCGTTCGGCGATGACGCGGACGAACACGCGGTTCTGCTCGAGCACCAGCTCATCGAGCGCACGCCCCACGTCCTCCTGGGGAGGGATCCATGGAAGACTCTCGCGTGCGAGCGTTACGGCGCGCTGCCTGGTGTTGGTGATCGCGAGGGCCAGCCAGGGGGCGACGGGGTCGGCCGAGACGGCGTCGGCCAGGGCGCAGGCGGCGTAGGACAGCGCCAGTGACTCCTGTAGACCGGGAGGCTCCCGGACTGAGCCATCCCAGGAGTCTGACATAGCCGCCATCGCTCCCGACAGGGCCTCCCGGGCGGCGTTCGGGTAGCTGCTGTTCGTCCGCAGGACGCGGTCGGCTGCGTCGGCCCCGCCCTTTGCGGCCTCCTCCAGGGGACCGAGCACGGCCAGCCTGTAGACGCTCCCGATGTCGAGCATAGGCGCTCCGGGACCCGGGGCCACCGCTGGAGGCGGCACCTCACGTCCCAAGCGCGCTGGGTGGTCTTCCAGGCCGCTCAGTGCCCGCAGAGTGTCAAGCCCTTCGGAGGACCCGGCCAGCTCGGCAGCGAGGGCCCGGCGCGCGGCGGCCTGCCTACGGACATGAGCAACGGCCGGAGCGCCCGTCACCACAGCCGCGGCCAGTGCCACAACCGCAAGCAGCGCGATGAGGTACGGCCGAACCCGGCTTCTCTCAGGGCTGCTCGCCTGGCTCGACGACGACATACCGCTTGTCACCGGCCTCCTCGACTTCGAGCCCCACCTTGCGGCAGACCCGTTTCAGCGCCTCGACGGCAGTGACGCTCTTGAGCCGGACCGTTACCCTCGGCCTGCCCGCAAGGGGTGCGCGCACCTCGACTATCAGTTTGCCGGTAAGCGCGATGTTGTCAATGGCGTCCTTGACGGTCGCAGCCCGGAACGAGAAGTCGGTGGTGGCCTGGATGCCCTCCCGCACAACGAACAGCTCTCCCATCGAAGCCGCCTGGCCGCTGGCGCCGGCGTCGCCTGCAGGACCCGCGGGCCCTGCGGGGCCCTTGTCGCCCTTCGGTCCGATCGGGCCCTTCGGCGGCCTGGTGCCCAGCGCCTCATCGGGCTGCCCGGCCCTACCGCCCAATGCTCCACCGTACCCGCCGCCGCCGAAGCCGCCGGCCGGGCCGCCCTCGGCAGCTCCGGTCCCCATCGTCGCGCCGCCGGCCAGACCACCACGCGCTCCGGGCGCCACAGGACGGACCAGCACAGACTCGGCCGACTCCTCAGGCGCGGCCGCCGCGAAACCCATCGCCTCGCGCTCGGCCAGGTCTGACACGCGCGGAGCCGCACCTCTGCCGCCGGCGGGTGCACTGTGGGCTTTGGCCGGGGCGCGCCGCTCGGGAGCAGCACTCGCGGGGGCCGCCGTGGCACCGGGTGACGACGGGGCCCCGGCAGTTCCCTCCGTGGCGGCTTCCTCCGCGCTCGAGGAGGCCGTCTTCGCGCTCACGGGAGTGGACGTCTTCGCCTCGGCAGGCCCGGGAGCGGCCGCCCCCTCCGTTGCGGGGATACGGGCCGGCCCGGCGCGCATCTCGCGTTCCCGCTCAAGTCCCCCCAGAGCAACGACTGCCACCACCGCGGCAGCGGCCACACCGACGGCGAAGGCCGGGTGAAACACAAGCCTACGGAGTCGCCACCAAGCCGACGAAGCTCGCGCCTCGTGCCGCCGCACCTCGGCAAGGACGCTGTCGGCGAACCCGGACTTCGCGGCCGTCGGGGGCAGTGATCGAAGCACGGCACCGGCCGCCACGAACTCGGCATAGGTCTTCCGGCACGCGGCACAGCCCCCAATGTGCGCGCGGAAGCTCTCAGGGGTGGGCTCCCCGAGGCTGTGAGCCAGGAAGTGGTCCTCCGCTTCGCGACACGTCACGATGCTCCCCCTCCTTCCGCGTGAGCGTCCTGTCCGGGTAGACTGCCGCGTGCGGCGAGTTGTTCCATCGCCGGAGCGAGCTGGCGCCTCAGAGCGTGTCGGGCCCTGTTCAGGCGCGACTTGACGGTTCCGGTGGGCACCCGCAGGATGGCGCCGATCTCCTCGTATGACATGCCCTCGATGTCGAACATTGTTAGGATAAGACGGAAGTGCGCCGGCAGCCTCGCGAGCGCTGCATGCACTTGGGCGTGGAGCTCGGCCCGCTCGGTCTCCTCGGCCGGTCCCCGACCGGGGTCGGGCACCTCGGGTACGGCCGGGTCGTCGTCACCGCGCTTGTCAAGGGGCAGTTCGCGGCTGCGCTCTCGTCTCTTCGCGTGGTCGAGGCACAGGTTGTGGAGGATCCGGAAGAACCAGGTCGAGAACGCGGCGTCTCCGCGGAACCTCGGGATGGCCCGCCAAGCCGCGACGAAAGCCTCCTGAGCGGCGTCATGGGCCGCGTCCAGGTCGCCGAGCGTCCTGTAGGCCATGCCGACCGCTCGCCCCTCGTGTCGGCGTACCAGGGCGTCGAAGGCCGTGGGGTCGCCGGCCTGACATTGCCGCACCAGTTCGACGTCGGTTGAGCGTTCGAGCATCCCGTCGCGTCTTTTCGACCATGGGCTCACGCGAAGCGCGCCGGCCTCGCTCAGCCGGCTTCGGACAGTCTCTCGACAGCGTAGTGACAGCCCTGCGCGAGTTCGGAATGCGTGATCCTGCCGCCTTTGAGATCCTGGAAGATGAGCTGATTCAGCCGTGCGAAGATCGCGGCCCTGTCCAGACATTGCTCGACCCAGGAGTCGATGTAGGCCCTCAGGCGCTCAACTCGCTTCCCGGGGATGCTCTCGATGTGCGCCTTGATCAGCGCTAGGATCTCGGCCTGGTCCGCGCTCGTGACCTCAGTAGGCTCAGAGATGTGCGGCACGGAGAAGTCCCTAGTCTCCGGCCGGTAGTCGATGTTGATCTGATTGGTGGAGCCGCCGGGGGTCTCGTAGATGAGTCCAACGTTCACGCGCTCGCCGTTCGGCCAGTACTGAAATCGGATGTTGCCGTAGCCGACCGATGTGTCGCGACCGGGATCGACGCCGCGGTCGTCGGGTTGGTATTCAGCAATGAGGACCCCGAGGGCCCCCAGGAACTCTTCGACTTCCGTGGTCGCCACTACGTACCTTCTCCTCGGGGCCTGACCCGTTCGGGACTGATTCGACCGCGGAGCTGGCCGCACCCGGCACCGAGCCGCCGGCCGGCGCTCCGCCGCACGGAAACGTTCAGGCCGCGCCCGGTGAGCACCTCCTCGAAGCGGGCTAGGGCGGACGGATCGGCGGGCGAGAAGGCTCCGTCGGGAACGCTGTTGTACGGGACCAGATTCACGTGCGCGCCCGCACCCAGCAGCGTCGCGAGCCTGTCCGCGTGGCCCCGTCCGTCGTTGACACCGCGCAGCATGACGTACTCGAATGTCGGCCTGCGCCGAGCCGCCTCCGCATAGGCGCGAGCGGCGGCGACCACCTCGGGCAGCGGGTCGAGCTTCCGAGGGATCAGGCGTCGGCGGAGCGCGGGGTCGGCGGCGTGGATCGACACCGCGAGCCTAATGCGCCTGCCGGATTCGCTCAGCCGCGCGATCCCGCGAAGGGACCCGACCGTGGAGAGCGTGACATTGCGCTCGGGGATGCTGTACGCATGACCGTCGCATAGAAGGCCCAGGGCTTCGAGGACGTTCGCGACGTTCAGCAGGGGCTCGCCCGATCCCATGAGCACAGCGTGTCCGGGGGGCGGGCCGCCCCCCGCGAGGGCGAGCAACTGGCCCGCGATCTCCACGCCTGTGAGATCGCGCGAAAGGCCCCCCTGCCCCGATGCGCAGAACACGCAGCCGATCGGGCACCCCACCTGTGTCGAGAGGCACGCCGTGCGGCCCCACTCGTGTTCCATCAGAACGCACTCGATCGTCTCGCCGTCGCCGAGCCGGACCAGCTCCTTGACCGTTCCGTCGCCGCGCGAGGTCACGACCGTCGGAGGGCCGATCGGTCCGAGCATCGCGGCGAGACCGTTGCGCAGGCTTAGGGGCAGGTCGGTCATCGCGCCGAAGTCTCGGGCGCCCCGGTCGAACACCCAGCGCGCGATCTGACCTCCCCTGAACCGAGGAAGGTCCAACGCGCGGGCGAGGCCGTCGCGCCCGGAGGCGGCCAGGCGGAGGATGTCCAGCCCATCGCGGCCCAGATCACATGTCGGCGATCCGTTTGAGCATGACTCGCTCATGTGTCGCGAAACCCTCGCGCTCGTAGAAGCCGATGGCGCCTTCGTTCGGCTCGTACACGTTCACTCGAGCAACCAGGCAGCCTCGCCGTCTGCCCCAGTCGTACGCCGCTCGCATCAGCGCGCCCCCCACCCCGGCGCCTCGGTTCCGGGGGACGACCATCACCTCGGTCACGAGGAGTTCCGGAGGCCCGTCCAGAATCGGGGGCAGGTCGCGCAGGCACGCGAGCAGGTAGCCGGCGAGCCCCCCGCCCACTTCCGCCACAAGCGCCAGGCGCCCGTCCACACCAACGAAGCGATCGAGGTACGGACGCCAGGCCTCGGCGAAGCACTCGAAGGACCGGACGGGCACGATCCACTTGGAGATCCCGGCGTGGTAGTGGAGAAGCTCCCAACCGAGAACGACGACGGTCTTGGCGTCCTCCCGGGTGAGGGGCCTGACGGTGATTCCCGGGAGTCGCCTCTCTTCCATACCGACCAGGGTAGCACGCCGGAGCGACCGGCGCATCCGGGAAGTGGGGTTGGCAGAAGGGATCGGGCCTCCTGTCATCCGATAAGTAACGGGGTGGTGGTTCAGCCGCCCCCCGGTCGGGCTGTCGCGGCCGCGCCTCGCCCGAGTGGGAAAGGATGCGTTCCGGTGTTGAAGAGAGTCTTGCTCTGCCTGCCCCTCTTGTCGCTGGCCCTGGCGGCGGGGTGCTCGCTGCCGATCACGCCGGCGCCGTTCGAGGTGGTGCGCGGCGAGGTCACGTTCGCGCCCGCTCGCGGCGCCAGCCTGAGCAGCGTCCTGGACGGGTACCTCCTGATCCCGTCCGACAGCTCGTGGCCCTTCCCTGATCAGCCGGGTGGGCCGTACGCAAGCGACCTGCTCCAGATCGAGAAGCCCGCCACCGGGACCCCGGCGCGCAACGTGCTGGTGACCCTGACTTACACGGTGCCAGGCGCGGACCAGGCGTCGGCGGCCGGCACGTCGGACGACAACGGCTACTTCGCGCTGCCGGTCGACCCGGACCTCACAGGGCTCGACGGCAACACGCTCAGGCTGGACTTCAGCGACGAATGGCAGCAGGCCAGGCTGGGAACTGACTCGATCGAGCAGACATTCCTTCGAGGCTCCGGGTTCGTCGTGAAGAGGCCGGGCCTCCTGAGCACCACGAGGGACCTGACCCAGGCTGTCGGGGCCAGTCATATCTCCGGCGTCTCATCGATGTCCGTGGTCATCTCGTACCGGAACGAGACCGCGCTGCCGATCACCTTTGACATGTGGCTCTCCACTTCCGCGGGATACACGATCGACGACGTCTTCGAGCAGGCAGACCCGACTCCGGCCAGTCCGGTGCTGACCGGCAGACCGGTCGACAGCGACGCCGCAAGAGACCTGTACCGCATCTGCAGCGTCGTCGCGGGCGAGCCCGGCGCCGGCGATCAGGTGGAGGTGCCCTGGAGCGACATCCTCAACCAAGAGGCCGCTCGCCAGTTGATGAACCCGAACGTGGGCACGCCGAGGGGTGTGAACAAGCGCGTCACGGCGTACCTGTCGGCGCGCCCCATCGGTACCAACGTGTTCGTGTCTCACGTGCGGATCTTCCTGAACGTGAATGCCAGCGTCATAGCCAGCCGTTCCGAGACAGTGGAAATCACCGAGCAGTCCATTCCCATCGACCTATTCTGAACCAGCGCACGTCGCTCGAAGGGGGTTGCGCGCCCATGAGACCCGGGCGGATTGCCGTTCACGCCTTGTTGATCACGTCCACCGTCGCGCTCGGGCGTGCTTGTTCCGCAGGGGACAGGCCGCCGCACGAGCTCTTGCCGTGGCTCAGGGTCCCGGCGACGACCTTCACGGTGACCCTCGACGGGGTGCTGGACGAGCCCTGTTGGCGCGGCGCCGCCCAGACCGGCGCGTTCACGACAATGAGAGGCGCCGCCGCTCCGCTGCGCACGGTCGCCCGGATCGCGCACGACGGCGCTCGCCTGCTCATCGCTGTCGTGTGCTCCGACCCCACGCCCGACAGGCTGCGGCGTCAGTGCAACGAGCGTGACGGCGAGGTCTGGACGGACGACTGCGTCGAGGTGTTCGTCGACTCCGACCTCGACCTCAGCACCTACAATCACTTCATCGTCAACGCGAGCAACGTCCAGCGTGACGAGGCCTGTGACATCAGGAAGTACCCCCCGTACGACGCCTCATGGAACTCGACGTGGGAGTCCGGCGTCAGCATCGGCTCGGGCGGATGGACGGCGGAGATCGCGATCCCGCTCGCAGAGATAGGCGTCAACCCGGAACGCGACGTGCCGATCGGGCTCAACCTCTGCCGCAACTCCACAACCGGCGGGGACCAGCAGTGCTGGGTCGCGACCGGCGGCGGGGGTTTCCACAACCCGCGGCGCAACGCCGTCCTCATCCTGTGCTCCGGCAAGGCACTGCCGTCGGTGAGCTTCGAGCTGTCCTCGCCAGGCGGCCTGGCCGAAGGGGAGCCCTCCGCACTCACGGGTGTCCTCCGCAACAACGGCGGCACACCAGTAGCCCTGGAGTGTCAATTCCTGTCCTCCTCATCCCACGGATCGGACCGTTACGTCTCCGACGCCGGTACCGTGCCCGGCAGTGGGTCGGTCGACTGTGAGTTCCCCTACCGACTTACGGGCACGGGCGACGCGAACCTGCTGCTGATCGTACGCCAGAAGGAGTCGGGCGCTATCGCGTCGGTCGCCGATCTAGTGGCCTCGGTGCCGCTGATGGCCTCGACGCCCGGCGGTGCCAGGCTGCCCAGCCCCGGCTGGGGCAAGGCCTGGTACACGAGCGGAACGTGGAAGGTCAGGCCCGACCAGGCAGCCCCGACTCGCGAGGGCAAGGCCGTCACCGTGTCCGCGGCCGCTAACGAGTACGAGTGCTTCCAGCTCGTCCTCCGCCCCGACAGGCCTCTCACAGGTGTCGAGGTGGAGCTAAGCCGGCTCGAGGGCGACCGCGGAACGCTCCCGGCCAGCGCGGCCAAGCTCTTCCGCGTCAACTATGTCCCGGTTGTGCGCGCGACCGACGCGTTCGGCAGCCCCGGCCTCTGGCCCGACCCGCTCGTCCCGATCGACGGCCCAATCGATCTCGGCGAGGGGCGCAACACATCGCTCTGGGTGCAACTCTATGCGCCGAAGGGCTGCCAGGGGAGCACCTACTCGGGCGCCCTCAGGATCCGGCCCGCCGGGGAGCAAGCGCTGGAGGTGCCCGTCGAGCTGCGTGTCTACGACTTCCAACTCACAGACGAGACACACACCCCGACAGCGTACGGGCTGAGCCCCGCGTGGTCGTTTCTTGGCATCACCGACCGGCGCCAGCAGGAGATGGTGTTCGAGCAGTACCTCGGAGCCTTCCGGGAACACCGGCTGGCTTGCTATGACCCATTCGCGTTCCACCCGATGACGTACGAGCTGAAGGGCCCGGAGCATCGTGTTAAGGTCGGCGACGTCGAGCTGGTGTGCGACCAGTTCCAGGGCCGTTACTTCCGCATCTATTACAAGGGCAAGCTGGTCGCCGACCTGAGCAACACGATCACCGAGTTCGAGAAGGAGGCGGTCGGCTGGCAGGGGACCGGCGTGGGCTGGCCGGGGATCAGCCGCATCAGCGAGGTGAAGGTCGTTGAGAACACTCCCACCGGTTGCGTCCTCGACGTGACCGGGGAGCACATTCCCGGCGGGCCCGCGAACCGAGCGTACGAGATCACCTTCCGGTTCCGCATCGCGGGCGGTCTGCCAGGCGTGATCGCGCGACTGGCGCGGTTCAAGAACACCGACACCGTCGGCTACCAGCTTCAGGGCTACTTCTGGATCGTGTCTCCGGCCGGAGACAGGGCGCAGCGGGTGAACGGGGCGGACTACGCCGCGTGGATAGGCCCGAATGGCAAGGTGATCGGAGAGACAACTCCTGAGGAGGGTGTCGACTACGGCGGCCAGCCAACGTACATCCAGAACAAGGTCTGGATCGAGCCGGGCCAGGAGGTTGAGGGGTTCGGACCCGTGATCGGCTTTTTCGTCGGCGAGGGCGCGGACCAGGCCGGAGCCCAGCGGCTCGCCGATGAGTTCGGGTCTAGGATGGTCGGCGCCGCAGCGCAGCCGGGCGTGGTCCAGTACTCCTCGCGCGATGATGCAACGGTCACCCACGACTTCACCGACTTCGACCGCGCGGCCGAGAAGTACTTGGATCGGTGGCACTTGACGGGGTTCAGCTTCCCGGCGATGCCGAGCGAGATCGCCGGCTACCAGCGGTTTTCGCCTGAGTACAAGCGGTTCCACAAGCTCATCTACGGGCCGATGGTCGAGCATCTCAAGCAGAAGGGGTGGCTCGACAAGGCCTACTCGTACTGGTACGACGAGCCGACCGAACAGGACTACCCCTACGTGGTACAGGGGATGGACTTGCTGGGTCGCAACTGCCCGGGGCTCACGAGACTGCTCACCGAGCAGGTCGAGGATCCGCTCATCGGCCACGTCGACCTGTGGGTCCCCGTGCTATCGGCCTACAACGAGCAACGCTGCAAGGAGCGCCAGGCCGCCGGTGATCGCGTCTGGTGGTACGTGTGCTGCGGTCCGGGGGCGCCCTTCGCGAACAACTTCATCGACCATCCGGCGGTGAACCACCGCATCCGCTACTGGATGATGGAGAAGTACGGTGTGACCGGTGATCTGTACTGGTCCACGACGCACTGGTACGGCAAGGACATGGCCTTCAGGAGTCCCTGGCTCACTGCCGAGTCGAAGTCGCCCGACGGGGGCGACTGGGGCTGTGGAGACGGCGTTCTACTGTATCCCGCGTGTCGCGAACCGAGTGAGACACCGGTACTCGAGGGCCCGGTGATCACTCAGCGCATAGAGTGCATTCGCGACGGCCTCGAGGATTTGGAGTACTTCTGGGCTCTGCGACAGCTTGTCGCCCGGGCCGAACGGAGAGTGGCGGCCGGGACGGCGAGTGCCGAGCTTGCGCAGGCCCTGGAGGCAGCCCGAACCGCGCTGGTTGCGCCCGATCGGCTCATCAGGAGCCTGACGGACTACTGTCTCGACGCCGACCAGCTACTCGCCGAGCGCGATGCGCTGGCCGGCGCCATCGAGGCGCTGTCACACGCCCTGTAGCTTCGCATGGGGGTCCGACCTCCGGAGGTCCGCGTGAAGACAAAGATCACGATCCCCGGTACCGACCTGGACGTGTTCCCCCTCGGATATGGTGTGGCGGGTTTCGGAACGCACGTGAAGGGCCCGGAGGCGCGGCGGCTCATCTCCGCCTTCTGCGAAGGCGGGGGCAACCTGGTCGACACCGCGCACTGCTACGCCTACTGGCTCGAAGGCGGGCTCGGCGCCAGTGAGAGAGAGCTCGGCGCGTGTCTGGCCGCGCTCGGACTCCGCGATCGGGTGATCGTCGCCACCAAGGGCGGTCACCCGGACGGAGGCGCCGGCTACTCCAAGCCGGAGAGGTACATCAGCCCCCAGGTCATCGCGCGTGACCTGGACGAGAGCCTTGAGCGGCTCGGGCTCGACTCGGTCGACCTGTACTACCTGCACCGGGACGACCCGCGGGTGCCTGCCGCGGAGGTCATCGAGATCCTGAACGCGGAGGCGGGCCGCAGCCGCGTACGATACCTGGGAGCCAGCAACTGGTCTGTCTCGCGCATAGCGGAGGCGAACGCGCACGCCGCCGCGCACGGTCTGCAGGGGTTTGTCGTGTCGCAGGTACAGTGGAGCCTTGCCGTCCCGACGTGGACCATCGGACCCGACCCGACCATTCGCTACGTGACCCCGACCGATGCCAACTGGCACTTCCTGTCGAGCATTCCGATCATGGCCTACTCGGCGACGGCGAACGGCTACTTCGCCGGAGTGGGCCACGAGTCGGGCTCGTTCGCTAGCGCGGAGAACGGCGTCCGCTACGCGCGGGCCGTCCATCTCAGCCGTAAGATCGGCTGCACACCCACACAGGTGGCGCTCGCGTGGCTACTCCATCAGGAGCCCACGGTCATCCCGCTGTTCTCGACCGGGAGCGTGGACCACCTGGCCGAGGCGCTGGGGGCGACGGAGGTGGCCCTGTCGCCGGAGGAGGTTGGGTGGTTGCTGGGTAAGGAGTAGGCAGACCCGCGACTCGCAGCAGGCGCCGGGCGCGCGGCCACCGAATTGGCCGCATTGAGTGAGCGCTGAGATGCGCCGGCTTACCGTCCGGCTCTGACGGAGGTTTCGGTTACGATGCCTAACGAGGATACGGCGAGCGTTGCGTCCGGGGGGCCGCTGAAGCAAGCAGGACTCGTCGGCCCCGCGCAGGAGCATCTCGATCGGTTGGTGCTGTCAGCCTACAGCTCGGCCCTGGACGAGATCGCGGCCGACCCGAGCTCTGCGAAGGGCGTTGTGGCCCTGCGGGTCGCGTCGCTAGAGGATCTCCGTGACTTGGCCGAGCGCCCCCCTCAGGGCTTCACCACCGCCCTCGGCCCTGTCCTCTGTCCGATGCTCGACTGGGTGCGACTCTACGACCAGTCGTTGTTGCGGAAGGGTCGCAAGGGGTGGACCCCGACCGATAACTTCGAGCGCGCGCTGCGAGCACTCCAGAACGGCTGGTACGAGGACGCGCTCGAGCGGTTCGGCAGCGCGGTAGAGCGTGACAACCCGGAGGACTTCGTGTCTCTCTTCGGCCTGGCACAGCTCACCCTCTACTGGGTCGGCCTGGCCGATGCGGCGATACCGCTGCTGGAGAAGGCGGCGCGCTACGCCGTCCCGGTCGATTCGCAGCCTTGGATGAAGCGGTTCGCGTCCGAAGCGTTCCTCGCGAGCGCGACGCTCTACGCCGACGTGAGGCGCGACTACACAACGGCGCTCCAGCGACTCGACAACGCCGAGCAACTCACAGAGCCGAGACCCGAGATCCATCTGACGAGGGCACGGGTCCTTGCCATGGCCGGGCGGACGGACTCGGTGGCCGCCGAGGTCAGCAAGGCCGTGGCGGAGGACTGGGTCTACGCCGTCCGCGTGGCGGTTGATCCCGCCTTCCCGCCGGACGTCGTGGACTCGGTGGTACAGGCCCTCGACGCACATCGCGACGAAGTGCGGGCCAAGACCGAGAGGCTCGCCCAGGCGATCCCCGAGAAGGTGCGCGTGGCGTTGGCGCAGCCTGACTCCGACATTGAGCAGCACCTGCTCGAAGCGGCCAAGACCGACCTGCAGAAGACCCTGGAACGCCTCCAGGCCCTGCTCGCCGGGCGTGGCGCGAGCCTGCTCAAGGATCTCGCCCTCGCGGGACGACTCTCGGACCTCGACGCCGAGGTCGACCAGGCTGTGGGCGCCCTGGAGAACCTACGGTACCAAGCCCGGGAGGAGGTCAAGCGTGCCTCGCTCGGGCACGAGATGTTCGATCTGCAGGCGCGGCAGGAGGAGCTCGCGGTCAGGCGCTCTCGCATCATGGATGAGATCGCCAAGACCGAGGAGAAGCTGAAGCAGGAGTTGGCGAATGAGATCTCGACGGCCAAGAGGGTGGCCGTCGAGGCGGCGATCAAACGCGGCCTGTGGATCATACTGCCCGTGTTTGTCCTGATCCTTATCTACCGCTTCACGGACATCAGCCTCAGCCAGGGGTTCATCGGGATGCGGGGCAGCGCGCCGGCTGCCGCCTCGCCCAGCGGGCCCGGGGGCGGGCCCGCGACCAAGATGGGCTGGATCGTCGAGGATGATCTGGTCCTGTCCCAGACCGCGCCCCCGAGCGTCGTCCGCGCCCAGCAGGAGGAGCAGGCTCAGTCGAGCGGCTCGACTATTGGCGACTACCACGCGATCTACGACAGGTGGGTCTGGTTCGCGTTCGTCATCTACGTGCTGCTGTTCGCCGGTCTCACGGCCAAAGGCCAGTGGGAAGCCTACGAGATCAGGTGCAAGACGATCGCGCAGAACCACGAGCGTCGCCGCGAGGAGGTCGTCAGGGAACTGAATGAGCAGCGCGCGCCTCTCGACCGGGAGCACCGTGCGCTCTCGGAGAGGATCGAGGAGCTGAGGGTGCAGTTGTAGGGGCGCCCTGTAGGGCCGCGGACCCGGCGGTGTGGTTCGCCACCGAAGAGCAGCGTCTGGACGCCGGCGCTACGCCAGCGACCCCCGAAGCCGCTTGAGTTCGCCAACCTCGTCGCGAATGCGCGCAGCCTCCTCGAATGCGAGCTTACCCGCCGCGGCCTTCATCTCTCGCTCACGCTCCTCGATCAACGCGGCAAGGTCCGCGGCCGGGTCCGCGTCGCCCAGTTCGAGCATGATGTCCCGAGCCTGACCCACGATCTGTTCCCGTGCCCGGATGGTGTCCTGGATCGCCTTGCGCACGGTCGTCGGGGTGATGCTGTGCTTGTCATTGAAGGCGTCCTGGATCTCGCGGCGCCGGTTCGTCACGTCGATCGCTTCGCGCATCGCACCGGTGACGTTGTCCGCGTACATGATGACGTGCCCGTCGACGTTCCGCGCGGCACGGCCGATGATCTGGATGAGGGACGTCGTCGACCGGAGGAAGCCCTCAGCGTCGGCGTCGAGGATCGCCACCAGCGACACCTCGGGCAGGTCGAGGCCCTCGCGGAGCAAGTTGATCCCCACGAGCACGTCGAACTCGCCCTTGCGCAGGTCCCGTAGGGTCTCGGAGCGCTCAAGCGTCTTCACCGATGAGTGGATGTACCGGACGCGCAATCCGAGCTCCTCCAGGTAGCCGGCCAGGTCCTCGGCCATTCGCTTCGTGAGCGTCAGAACGAGGGTCCGCTGGTCGTGCTCCACACGCTCGCGTATCGCCCCGATAAGGTCGTCGACCTGCCCACGCGACGGGCGCACTTCCACGACCGGGTCGAGAAGGCCCGTCGGCCGCACCACCATCTCGGCAAGCGCGCTGCCGGCCAGCTCGCGCTCGTACGGGCCCGGTGTCGCGGACACGAAGACGACGTTGGGCATCTTCAGCTCGAACTCATCGAAGGTGAGCGGACGGTTGTCGAGGGCGCTCGGCAGCCTGAACCCGTACTCCACGAGGGTGAGCTTCCGTGAGCGGTCGCCGTGCCACATCGCGCGGACCTGGGGAACCGTCTGGTGGCTCTCGTCCAGGACCATCAGCCAGTCGGCCGGGAAGTAGTCAAGGAGCGTAGCGGCGGGCTGCCCCGCTTCGCGGCCGTCCAGGTGGCGCGAGTAGTTCTCGATGCCCCGACAGAAGCCGACCTCGCGAAGCATCTCGAGATCGTACCGCGTCCGCTGCTCGATGCGCTGGGCCTCGAGCAGCCGCTCGTTCGCGCGGAAGTACGCGAGGCGCTCCTGGAGTTCCTCCTGGATCATCTGGCACGCGCGCAGCAAGCGCTCTTCAGGCACAACGTAGTGCGACGCCGGCACGATGCTGACCTGGGACGGGTTCCCGAGGAGCTCGCCGGTGAGCGGGTCGATGACCGTCAGGCGCTCCACCTCGTCGCCGAACAGCTCGACCCTCACCACGACTTCGGCGTCCGCGGGGTACACCTCGACCACGTCTCCGCGGGCGCGGAAGCGGCCGCGTCCCAGTATCTCCGAGCGCGTGTACTGCATGCTCACGAGCTGGCGTAGGAGATCGTCGCGCTCTAGGTAGTCACCGACGGACACGTGCAGCGCCATCCCGTAGTACTCCATCGGCGCCCCGATCCCGTAGATGCAGGACACCGAGGCGACGACGATGACGTCCTTGCGCGCGAGCAGCGAGTGCGTCGCCGCGTGGCGCAGCCGGTCGATCTCGTCGTTGATGCTCGCGTCCTTCTCGATGTACGTGTCGGTCTGCGGGATATAGGCTTCCGGCTGGTAGTAGTCGTAGTAGCTGATGAAGTACTCGACGGCGTTGTCAGGGAAGTAGTCCCTCAGCTCGGCGCAGAGCTGTGCCGCGAGCGTCTTGTTGTGCGCGAGGACAAGGGTCGGTCGCTGGAGGCGCTCGATGACGCACGCGATCGTGTACGTCTTCCCGGAACCCGTTACCCCGAGCAGAATCTGGTGCTGTCGCCCCTCGTGGACGCCACGCACGAGTTCGTCGATCGCGTCCGGCTGATCCCCGCGAGGCCGGTACTCGTGCCTGATCGCGAAGCGGCCGGCCGATCCGACGTAGGCGCCGGCTCCCGCGGCGCGAGGTCTTGAGATGGTCGCCGTCTCCTGCATGACATCGCTCCTCGGGTGGGACAGGTGCGCACACAACTGTTCTCATTCTACATTGTCGCGTGGAGAGTCGCAAGCGGAAGGAGCGCCCGGCCGGGAGATCATCGGGAGAGGGAGCACGCTGCAATAGGGGAGCCACGCGGCACGGTACCTCGCGGGAAGGCCAAGCTGCGGGGCTCCGCAGCCGTGTCGCATGCGGAGCCCCGAGAACGCCGGATATCCGGTGTCAGATGCGCCGAGATCGCTCAGCGCCTTCTCTACTGCCCGCCTGGGCCACCCGGGCCTCCACCCGCACCGCCTGGGCCACCCGGACCTCCACCCGCACCACCTGGGCCACCGCGGCCGCCACCCGGGCCGCCTGGGCCACCCATGCCGAAGCCCATCGGCAGGTCTGCCGGAAGGATCACGACGGTGTTGGCGAGGAGACCGCCGTCGTCCAGGCCCTGGCCCATGCAGAAGACACGATCGTCTTGGGCGAGCTTGTCCCACGCGACGGCGACGATCTGCAGATAGGTCGCGTCATCCGACGGCTTGATCTCGACGGTGACCTGGTCGGAGATGCGAATCTTGATGGGATCGAGGCTGGTGATGAGGCCGGTGGCGGTCGCCGTCGACGGCGGGATCTGGACTCCGCCTTGGCCACCAGCCGCGTCCCCCGTCCCTCCGCGCGCACCTGGCCCGCCCCGGAAGCCCATCCCGCCGCCACCCAGGAGGTTCATCGCCTCCACGACCGCGTTGCTGTTCTCGCCCGTCACGAACCGACCGCCTATCAGGCTCGTGGGGATGCCGTTGACCATCAGACCGTTGCCCTCTTTGAGGTCGGCCAGGGCCGCCTGCGCCACCGTCACGAGCGCGGTCTCCTTGTTGAGGGTCACGGTCCGATCCGCGCCTCCGCCTCCGGGGCCGCCGCCCGGGCCGCCGCGGCCACCGCCCATGCTGACCTTGATCCAACCCTCAGTGATGTTCCCGTCCGTCACGGTCCCGAATGCCATGTTGCCCATCATGCCGCGGCCCCCTTGGCCCATCCCGCCGCGGTTGCCGCCACCGCCCGGCTGTGCCACTACGACCGAGACCCCGACGATCAATGCCGCCACCGCTACCACTGTTAGCGCGAGTACACGGGTTTTCATCCAACGTGCCCCTCTCAAGCGTTGCCGCGCGGATACGCCACAGGCCCGCAGCACGCACAACCAGCGTCGCTTTAGACGCCGGCCGCCCGCGGATGTTCGCCGCGAGCGAGGCTAGTACGGGCGCACGGCCGGGTGCACCGCCGCGACGAGTGCGAGGAGGGCGGCAACCTGCAACGACACCGTTAGCCACATCCGTGGCGGCTCTCCGACCTGGGGCACACACGCACCCGCCGCGATCACGGAGAGGGGGCCGGCGAAGAACAGCCAGATCCGACCGACCTCGGCCCGCACGGTGCCGGAGAGGTCGAGCAGGGCCAGCGTTGCGAGCGTGCCAAGCGCCAAGCACGCCGCCTGGCCGCCCCGCCGGCGAGCCGCCGACACGCCCGCAGGCACTAGGGCCGCCAGCGCCGGGCCCAGAAACACCCCGAACTCGACCAGGTTCATCCACACCCAGACGCCGTATGCTCGGTGGAAACCGACGATGACGACACGGTGGTACCGGGCGCCTAACGTTGCCATCGCAACGGGATCCTGTCTCAGCAAGACCACGAGGACCGCCCATACGGCGGCCGCTCCCGCCGCCAGGCAAGCCACGGGGACAAGGGCGTTGCGCACGCGCTCGCGCCGCGTTGCGGCGGGCCTCCGCCACCCGCCGCACAGCGCGGTCAACCCGCACAGCACGACCGCGGCGAGCACGCCGAAGCTGATGAAGAGGCCTATGCCGAGGACGAGGCCGGCGAGGAACGCGAATACGTGCCCCTCACCCCGGCCCTCTCCCCCGGGTCGGGGGAGAGGGATGGTGGGGGTGAGGGGCATCACGCACGCCTTCAGGGCGAGCCACACCCCCACGGCCACCACCAGCGCCAGCACCGCGTCCAGGCACTGGAAGAGCATCGATAGGCCGGGCACGGTGGCGGCCAGCAGCCCAGCGGGCAGAGCTCCCTCGGGCCCCCACACGATGCGACCCGCGGCCGCGGCGGGCAGAACCGTGAGCGCGCCGAGGATCGAGAAGACTACGGCGACTATGAGGGGCAGCCCGATGTCTGAGGCGGCTATCGGCCGCGAAGTGGGTATGGTGCGTATCACGTCCACCAGGTTCCAGGACCTGGCGCCCGTGAGTCCCTCGACCAGCGGGCGCGCCGCCTCGTCCAACCCGGTGGCGCGTGCCGCTTGGATCACGACCCAGTAGGTCAGCACCGCCCCGGGCGGATGAGTGGCGAGGTGGTGGCCGGAGGTGCGCTGATGCTCCGCGTAGCCGGCGCAGTAGGCGATGGGGTCCTTGAGCTCATAGGCCTCGCCGAAGTACTCGCACGAGACATCGGTGACGGCCGCGGCTGTCAGCGTTACCCACGCGCTCGGCACGGAGCTGTATAGAAGGAGCGGCCACACGGCCGCACCCAGGACCAGTACGACCCGCCAGGCGACGCCCAAGCGGCGCCGTTCCAGAAGCGCCGCACCCGCGAGCGCCATTCCCAGCACTCCGACCCCGGCGATGAGCGGGCCAGGCGCCAGGGACTGAGCCGCCACTGTCCATTCCCACTGCCCGCGCCAGCCTATCGGCCGGAGCAGCACAGCGACCCAGACGATGAGGCACGCGGTGAGTGCGAGCTGGACAAGCGGAAGGCCCTTGAGGCCGATGCGCCGTTCGCCCGTCATCTCTCAGGAGTCAGATGCGGGCTCGCGCTTCGGCCGCGCGGGCAGGAGCGTGGCAAGCTGGTCGAGGTCGGTGAGAGCGGGGGCGCCGGTCGCGGCCTCGAGGTTGGCGCGCTTGATCTCCTCGTAGACCTCCAGGCGGTGGATCGTCACGCGCTTCGGTGCCTCCACGCCGATCCTGACGTGGTCGCCCTTCACGGCGACGACGGTGACTCTGATGTCATCGCCGATCATGATGCTCTCGTCGACCCTCCGGGTCAGGACTAGCACTTGAGCCCTCCATAGCGCGCTCTACGCCCGGAACCGCGCCTGGGCCCGGTCAGGTGTCACCTGCCGGTGGACACTCGCCCGTGTCGTGCTCCGCATCGGCTGACGGCTGGGCGGCTACGTCCTCTTCGTGAGGCAGCAGATAGTGCCTGGTAGTATACCCGGAATCGTAGAGGATCACCTGCCGGCCTCGTCTCGTTCGCGTGTTGACGACGACGGGCGCCACAAGGTTCGCGGTCACGTCCTCAGGCTTGCCCGGCGGGATCGTGACGAGGGTCAGCACCAGCACGTCCTCGACCGACTGGATGTCCAGCTCCTCTTGGTCAGGCCTCGGCAGCTCGATATCGTACTCCGGGAAGAACTCGAATGGGGCCACCGCGATGAACGCGAGCGAGGGCTCGTCCATCGACTGGAGCCACAGGAACGGCGACCCGCCGGCCTCATCCGTCGGGATCAGACAGTATCGCAGGGAGGCCGGGAAACCCGGGATTGGCGTGCTCATCTCGACAAGGTCGCCCTCGTCCGCGTACACGACCCCCAGGCGTTCGGACAGAACCCGAACCCCGCTTCCCTGCGCGGCGTCGTCCGACTGGTAGGTTGTCTGCGTCACATGCTCTTGGTTGTCCATGTCACCACGCGCCGGGGCCGGTGCCTACGCTGTCGCATCAAGCCTGCCGCCGACGAACCCGATCTCGGCATTCGAGAGCTGCCAGTCGATCTTGGATCGCGCAGGCGTCCACTCGAACTCCGGTTTTCGCATCACAAGGCCGGTCGGACCTCCCTCGGTGCCCCAGGAAACGCTCACGCTCTTCGGGGTGATATGCACGTCCGGCCCCGGCAGCGCCACCAGCGTAAGGGCGACCGGCTCTGCGTATGCGGTATCCTCCCACGCCAGGTTAGCTATCGCGTTCTCCTCGCCCGTGTTGATCCTGCCCAGCCTGTGCCCCTCTCGCACGATCTTGTCGATCGCGCGCTGGGCCGCGCCGCGGTACGACTCCAGTCGGAACCGCCTGAACTGGTCGTTCGACCGCAGCCCGACCGTTTCTCGCGTCGCCGAGTTGTCGAGGCTGAGGTAGGGGCCGTCCGACTCGATCCGGACCTGTGGCCTCTGCCCGTGGACGACGGGCTCCTCGGCCGACGCCGCCCGCAACATCGGGCGGCTTCGCGTCACCTCGAAGCTGGGGCGCTGCCAGTTAACGCTCACCTGCGCGACCGACGACATCGGCGGGCCTCCGGCCTCACCTCGCACTGTCGGGCGGGAGGATCGGCTACTTCAGGAAGTCCATCAACGTCGGTAGTATAACCCGGGAACCCACCGCCAGTGCGGATTGATACACGTTCTCCAGCTCCTGAAGGTCAACCAGGGCGGACGGCACGTCCAGGTCCTCCGTCTTGCTGAGGAGCTCTTTGAAGCTCACCAGGTCCCTGTCCAGCGACGTCATGTTCTGTTCGACGCGCGCCGTGCGCGAGCCCACCTCGGAGTTGACGTTGAGCTGATGGGCGATGTCCAGGTCCATCTCGCGCACACGGGAGGTAGAGGTGATGACCGCCTGACCGTTCATGATCAGCTCGCCGGTCACCACCTTCGCCCCGGGCACGCAGTTGAGAATGTTGTTGACCGAGTACGCGTAGACCGTACCAGTGCTGATGACGCTTGCGGTCCCATCGGACGGGACGAACTCGTCTTGCACGGTCGCCGACGCGGGAGGGATCGTGATGGAGACGGTTCCCCCGGAGGTGCCGCCGGCGGCGCCGATGGCCAGGGTGATGCCGAACTCGCTCAGCGACGTGGCCGTCGGGGCGGCGCCGCCGGCGTTGAGAGCGTTAAGCTGCGCCAGTTCGTCCGCTGTCGGGGGACGGCCGCCGTTCGAGTTCGGGACATAGCGGACGCTGTTCGCCACGATCAGCCCCGCCGCGTCCAGGTCGAACGTGATCGTCGCGCCCGCCTGCATCGTGTGAGATGCCACGCCCGTGACGGTAACCGTCGGATCGCCGGTCGCGGACACCACCGCGGTGCCGTACGTGAGCGGGCCGATCATCGTCAGGCGGTGTGTGCCCGAGCGCGTGTCCGTCGGCTTCCCGAAGACGCTCTCGATGCCGCCGCCGGCCACTCGCATCGTCAAGCCGAGGTCGGTCAGGTTCTCCGCCCGGCGGTTGCCGATGACCGGGCCGAACGAGATGACCTGCGTTCCGGCTGAAGGCGACGAGATCTGCAGCGCGATGCCGAATGCCGAGAGCGAGTCGCGCCTGAGATCGGCGGCGCGCGTCTCGAGGCCGCCCGGCTCGGTCAGGCCGAGGCTCTCCATGATGCCGCCCGCCACCGTGTCGGCGATACGGACGGGGTTGCCGTCGTCGCCCTTGATCTCCAGTCGCCCGTCGGAGAGGACCCTGGCCGTCACGTTGGCGGCCGCGTCGCCGGAGAGCGTCGTCGCCAGGTCGCGCAGCGACTGGGTGCCGTCGTAGGCGAAGGACACTCCGTTGACCGTGAAGCTCCCCACCGCCGGCGAAGCAGTCCAGCCCGGCGGTGGCGTTGGGTTCACGTGCGCGGCATCGCCTAGAGCCAGGTTCGGGTCCGAGATGTACGTGGTGCTCTGCACGACTACCCGGTTCAGCAGGTCGAGCTGCCGCTGCTGTACGTCGGTCACAGGAAGCTGGAGATACGTGGGATCGAAGAACACGCCCTTCCTAGGCGGCACCGACGTGTAGTCGATAGCGACCCGGCCGGTCGCGTCCGTCGTCACGGTTAGCTGCCCCGACAGGTACCCGGCCGTATTGACGACTCCGCGGACGGTGCCCGCACCGATGACCGTGGCGTCGGGCAGGAAATCGGGCGTGTCCCCGGCCTCCAGGTCGTCGCGCAGGCGGACAAGTGTCTCGAAGATGCTGTACGGCCCCTCCTGATCGCCGACGATCTGGTTCTGTGACCCGACGATGCCTAGGCGCTGGAGGAGAGACGCGGGGCTGCCGGCCGTGCTGATCGTCGCGAACAGCGGCTCGGTGCCGTCCGCCAGGTTCGGAGGGCGCCCGTCCGGACCGGTGATCTCCAGGAACTGCTGCGGCCCCACCGTCACCACCGTGGCGGTAACGCCGGGTATGCCGGCCACGTTGATGTCGGCCGCGACTGTGCTGATGTTGCCGCCGGTGAGGGTGATCGTCCGGCCCTCGACGGTGATCGTGTTGCCGGCAGTGGCCGTGTAGGCTGCCGCGTCGCCGGAGCGGTAGATGGGGTTGCTGACTGTGGCGAAGAGCGGCTCCGTGCCGTCCCGCACCGACACCTGCCTACCGGGCGGCCCGACGATCCGGAGGAAGTTGTCGCCGCCTGATACCTGCACATCGGCGGCGACGCCCGTGATGCCCTGGGACTGCAACGCGGCATTGATCTTTGTCGCGATGTCGGTGAACATGTCACCGGCCGCGAGCGTGACCTTTGCCCCCTCAACGTAGATCGTGCCACCCACTGCGCCGGTCGCCGCGAACCCCGTCGCCGTCTCCCCGGCTGACACGTAGTCGAACGCGACCTGCCGGTTGGCGTTGTCGCCGACGAAGACGAGGCGCTGCCCGGGGGGGACGACCCCGGCCGGAGTGTTCTCTACTCTGACCGTCACGTTCGCAATCGCGTCCTCCGAGATGAGCCGCGCCAGCTCGTTGACCGTCATGGTGGGGCTGACCCCGAACGCCCGACCGTTGAGCGAGATCACTCCATCGGTCAGGGGCGGGATGAAGTCCACCTGGCCGGCGTCGTTCAGGGCCTTCGACGCGTCGCCGAACACGTTGCCTCCGGCGCGAGCCCGAGTGGTGTGCGCGCTTTGGACGAAGAACTCGCGGCCGGTGACGTTCGCCGGTATCACGTCGTCGGTCATGATCTCCCGGCGCATGAGCCCGTCGTCCCCACGGTAGGTCACCGACAGGATCCTCCCGTCGTCGGAGCGCGTAGCGATGAAGGGCGCGGCGAGCGTCGCGTGCCCCGCGAACACGAACCGGCCGGCGTTGTCGGCGTTGGCGGCGGACAGCATCTCCTCGAGTAGCTGGTTGATCTCCTGAGCAAGGTCGCCGCGCTCCGACGCGGTGAGGGGCGCGTTGGCCGACTGCACCACACGCGATCTGACGTTCTGGAGCATCTCCCCGGCGGAAGTCACGCTGGTCTCGGTCACCGCCAGCCAGTCCTTGGTCTCCTGGCTGTTCTTCTTGTAGCGGTCCGCGACCCCGACGGCGTCTCGCATGTTGAGCGCGTAGGCGAAGTCGCCGGCGTCGTCCGATGGCCGCATGAGGCGCCTGGCGCTCGAGATCTGATCCTGCAGCCGATAGAGCGAGCTGATGGACTGCCCGAGGTTGCGCTTCAGGGATTGTGTGAGGAGTGACTGTGTTATGCGCATTGTGTCGCTTCTTCCCGGGTCCGCGCCTGGAACGCGCTACAGCCCCACACGGCCTGTGCCGTTGATGAGCCTGTCGAGTGCGTCGTCGACCGCCGACACGAACCTCCCCGCCGCAGCGTAGCCCTGCTGGTACTTGATGAGGTTGATGAACTCCTCATCCAGGTTCACGCCCACTTCCTGCTGCTTGATGTTGTCGAGTTGAGTGAGGAGCTTCTCCTGTGTCGTCTGGGAGCGCTGGATGCTGTCGGAGGCCGCGCCCAGGTCGGCCATCACGGCCTGGTAGTAGGAGTCGAACGACAGCGTCCCCCCGCCCATCGGTCTGGCGGAGCGAAGCTGCGAGATCGCGAGCGCGTTGAGGCCGTCGCCCGCTACCGGCCGCTCGGCGGCCTGTATCGCGCGGGTCGAGAGCTTGATGGAGTCGGTCAGGTCGATGGTTCGAGCATCGGTGCCCTGGAAGAAGTCGCGGCCGGTGACTCCGTCCATGCCGAACCCCACCTGCACACCTTCTACCGTCCGGGTATGGATCGCGTTGACCTCGGTGACGAGCGACCGAGCCAACTCGTCGAGCTCGTGCTGGAAGGCGGGGACGAGGTCGTCGCGTGTGTAGATCAGCGCGCCGAGCTCCCCGGTCTGCGGCTTGATGGTGATCTCGGGGCGATCCGACCAGCGCACATCGAGGTAGCCGTCGTTGTCCCAGTTGCGCACGGCTTCGAGCGGCCGCACCTCCTGGTCTTGGACCAGCACGCGCCCTTCCACCGTCAGGACGCCCGACCTGTTGGCGCGCTCGCTGAAGTGCACGGGCACCAGCGAGGACAACTCGTCCAGAAAGGAGTCGCGGCGGTCGAGCAGGTCGTTGGGCTGCTGGCCGCTGCTGAAGGCCCGAGCGATCTCGTTGTTGAGGCTGGCGATCTGCCCGGCGAGCGTGTTGATGCGCGCGACCTCGCGGTCTATAGAGTCGTTCACGAGCTGCTTGTACTCGTCGAGCGTCGCCGTGACACGGTGGAACTGATCGATGAGTGTCTGCGCCGCCTCGCGCACCGCCACTCGGTTCGCGTCCTCCTCGGGCGCCAGGGACAGCGCCTGCCACGACGCGAAGAAGTTGGTGAGCAGAACGTCGAGCCCGCCCTCGTCGGGCTGGACGAAGACGTTCTCGATCTGGGTGTACGCCGCCTGGAACTGGTTGAGGCGACCCTTGAGCGACGTGTTGGTGCGAATCTGGGCCGTGATGAGCGTGTTCTCGGCACGCCTGATGTCCGCCGCCCACACGCCCGTGCCGAGCTGCGAGGCGACGCCCGCCGGTCCCGCGCCCGGCACCCAGAGCGGGCTCGTGGCCACCAGGTCCGGCGACTGCCGGGAGTAGCCGGGGGTTGACGAGTTCGTGACGTTCTGCCCCGTGACGTCGGTGCCGGCCCGATGGGTCATGAGTCCGCGCTTACCGATCTCGATCCCGAAGAAGGTCGACCGCACTGTGTGCCCCCATCCCTTTCCGGCGCTGGTCAGAGGCCGGCCGTCAAGCTCGCCTGTCCAGCACGGCGGCTCCGCCTCCGCGGCGTCCGTGCCCAGGCGGGGCGTATGTGTCTCGCCTGGCTTCCTGCTGGGCGATCCCCGTCAGAAGCGCTATCGAGTGCTGTGTGTGATGAAGCGCCTGCCTCACCAACGCATCGTTCTCGCGATTCACGTGGGAGAGGCGGTCCGCCAGGCTCCGGAGGTCGTCGTTGACCTCGCGCCCGGCCGCCGTCAGGTCGTCCGGCAGCGCCTCGCACAGCGCCGGCAGCGACGACGACTCGGGTAGCGACAGCGCCTCGGCCAGCGCGACTGCGGCCGAGGCACGGCCGCGTTCGAGCTCGGCCATCGTGGAAAGCTGCCGTTCCTGTGCCAACACGGCCGCCATGAAGGCATCGTGTCTGTTGCCCACGAGCGCCTCGTTCTCGGCCTCGGCAAGCAGTACCAGGCGCCCGAGGACAACGCGCTCGCGCTCCAACACAGACTTCAGGGCGTCGAATCTCTCTCTCATGGCCTACCCCACCCCATCAACGCAGGCGTACAAAAGGACGACACCCGCGCCCAAAGGCTGACCGGGTGTCGATTGGGATGACCGATTGCAGGAAACGCGCGAGCGCCGGGACGCCTACACCACCAACATGAGCTGGTTGGCGATCTCTTCCAAGTTCACGCGGAACGTCCCGGCCTCGAGATCGGACCGAAGCGCGTTCACCAGGTCCTGTCGCACTTCGGGCGAGTTCCTCAGCACCGCCAGCGCGCGCTGTATCTCCAGGGCGCCGGCCGAGAGCTGGACCGCGTCCCGCCTGGTCGGCGCGGCTACCGTCGCACCGGACTGAGCGCTGCGACCCCGTTCGGCCTGGACCCGCGTTGTGCGCGAGTAGGATTGCAGGACATCCTGTAGGTTCTTGTTTGTGACCAGCATCTACAGCGCCCCCCTCCAGAGGACACTGAGGCAGACCGCGTCCACGTGAGACTGAGAGGCCGGTGGTTCGGGGCCACCTGGGCTGTCTCCTTTGCCTCCATCGTGGGTATCGGCGTCTCTGGTCCACGGCTTTAGTCCGAATCTGTCCCGTCGAGCGAATCGCGCAGGTCGGCTGGTTCGACACCTTCAGGCTCGCCGGGTACGCTCCACGGGGCCCCGCCGGATGACGCGGGTGGGGACTGCGGGGGCGCGGTCGCCCGCGCCCCCTCGGTCTCACCGCTGGCCGGCGGGCGGGCGCTTCGGCTGTAGGCCCTGGCGGCACGGGCGGCATCCCCGGCCGAGGGCTCGTCAGGCGCTTCGGGCACATACTTCTCCAGGTCCTTGTAGAGGATCTTCCACAGGCCGAATCCGCCCGCCTCGGCGATGTTCCGAGACGTCTCCATATCGAGGAAGCTCTCGAACATGTCCTCGGCGTGCCCGCCGTGGAAGAGCGGGTTCTTGTGAACGGTCTTCCGCATCTCGCGGAGCAGCGTGTAGATGAGGAAGCTCTCGAACTCCTTGGCGGCCTTCTTCAGGCCCTCGCGATCATTCCCGATGCCCTCCAGGCCGGACTGCAGGTCGGTCAGCGCGGCGCCGCGCGCGGTGACCGTGCGCGTCGGCGTGCGACCGAAGGTGCCGATGCTCTCCGCGCCTGGCGAGATGCCGTCGACTGGCACGGCGCGCTGCTCCCTACCTGATCTCGACGTCGGCCAGGATGAGCCCGGCCGCCTTCATTGCCTGCAGGATCGCGATCATGTCCCGCGTCTGGGCCCCGAGAGCGTTGAGCGACGCGATCACGTCATCGATGGTGCTGCCCCCGATGGGCTGCAGCGGGCCGCCCGTCTCGGTCGCCGTCACGTCACCGCCCGGGACCACGACCGTCTGGCCGTTGGACAGCGGCGGCGGCTGGACCACGACCGGCCGGGGACGTACCTCGACACGCAACGACCCGTGCGAGATGGCGCCCGGCATGACCCTTACGTCGCCGCCCATCACGATCGTCCCCGTCCGCTCGTTGATGATGATCCGGGCGCGGTTGTCCGGGCTCACGCGCACGTTCTCGACCTTGGCGATGATGTCCACGACGGTGTACTGGGACACGGACGGAGCGGAGATCTTGATCGTCTCGGCGTCGATTGCGGCCGCGCGCAGTTCCGGTAGCTCCTCGTTGATCGCCTGCGCGACGCGGGACGCGGTCGTGAAGTCGGCCTCGAACAGCGTGACGAAGACGTTGTTGCCCTCGGCGATGGTGGTCGGCACTTCTTGCTCGACGATGGCGCCGTTCGGGATCATCCCGACCGTCGGGTGGTTCTTGGTCACACCCGCTCCTCCGCCGCCTTGGGCGTTGTACCCGCCGATCGAGAGCTCGCCCTGTGCCACCGCGTACGTCTCCGCGTCGGCGCCCTGGAGCTGGGTCTGCAAGAGCACGCCGCCCTGCAGACTGTCGGCGTCCCCGATCGATGCGATGGTCACGTCGATCCGGTCGCCCGGCTTCGCGAAAGCGGGGAGGTCGGCGGTCACCATGACGGCCGCGATGTTGTCGACCCGTATGTTGCCCTGCGCCAGGGTGATCCCGTACTTCTCGAGCATGCTCTTGAGCGAGGCGACCGGGAATCCCGTCTGCTGGCCGTCGCCCGTGCCGGCGAGACCGACCACCAGGCCGTAGCCGAGAAGCTGGTTGCCGCGAACGCTCTGGATCCGGGCGATGTCCTTGACGCGCGTCACACGGTCCGTGGGCCCGGGCAGTCCGAGGAGGTCGGCGGCTGTCGCGGGGCCGACTCCGGGCCAGCTCGACGAGAGACCCGGCCCGCTGCGCGGCGCGGTGTCCTGTGGCGAGCCGGGGAGGGTGTACACGCCGCCGCCCGGCGCCTCTCCCGCTCCCTGAGCCACGGAGGGAGCGGCGAGGACAACCGCGACGGCCATGACGGCCATGAGTGCGCAACACCTGCTCATCTCGCGCTCTCCTCTCGTCTAGAAGAGCCAGTTGAAGAGCCGGCTGAGCACGCCCGGCTTCTGCTTCTTCGCGATCGGCCCGATGCCCGTGTAGCAGATGGACGCGTCCGCGACCCGGTCCGAGCGGATGGTGTTGTCGGGCCCGATGTCCGTCGCGCGGATGATCCCTGACAGGACCATCTTCTGCGTCTCGCTGTTGACGCCCACCTCGCGCGTGCCCTCGATGCGGAAAACACCCGGCGAGACCTCCTCCATGAGGCGAGCGGTCATCCGGCCGGTCAGGCTGCCTTTGCGGACGGTGGTGCCGTCGCTCTTGTAGCCCTCATCGTTGCTCCACGAGAAGAAGGGCAGGAAGCTCAGCAGACCCCCGCCGTTCCCGCTCGTCGAGGCGGAGGTCCGGCTGACGTCGGTGTTCGCGGTGCTCGTCGCAGTGGTGGTCTCGGCGACGGTGATGTACACAACGTCGCCGACGCGGGAGGCCCTATTGCTGGCGTATAGGCTTCGCGTTAGGCCGCCGGCCTTGGCTTTCAGCCAGATCGAGTCGGCTTGCGCGGCGCCGGTCAAGAGAGAAGCACACAACCCCATGAGCAGCCAGCAGCGGGCTGAAGCCCGATGTTGTTCGCTAGCGGTTGAGAGGGGTCTCATTGCCTCGCACCTCCGGGAATCACGACCATGACAGCGCCCTTGTCGACCACCGTGCCGGTGATAGTCTTCCGCCCCAGGCTCGACACGACTCTGATCTCGTCGCCGAGTCTGCCGTCCTGGAGCGCGATGCCGGGGGCGCTGATGACCACGTCGCCGCAGACGACCTGGATGAGGATGGTGTCTTGAACCTTGATGAGCGGCGGCTCTTCGACCATCCGCTCGCAGATGACCTGGTCTCCCGCGATCGCCACTTTGGCGCGCTTGCCGATCACCGTCTCGGGCTTCGTGATCGCGCCGGTCGGCTGGGTCGACAGGTCTCGGTCGACGAGGCGGAAGTCCGCCGCGGAAAGCGTCTCACCGCGGCGGATGCTGCGGTTCGCGACAGCCACGAGCGCGTTGACGCGAACCGTGATGTTGAGGCTCACGCGTCGGCAGAGCTTGCCGTCGACCGCGACCGCGAACGGGAGAAACGACAAGCCGATGAAATCCTCGTTGGGCGGCGGCTCCGGAGTGATCGTCAGAGCGCCTGCCGGCACGAAGAAGTCGGGCGGCAGGTTGTTGTGCTCGATCGTGATGGACTCGGGCGGGTAGGAGAGCCGCTCGTAGACGACGTTCCTCGCCATCTCGAGGAGCTGCTGCCCCGTCACCTGGTTCGCGGCGGTCACGATCGTGACATCCGAGGCATCGCGCAGGCCGATGAAGTCGGGATCGAAGCCGACGGTCCGGACGGCGATCCTCACCAGATCGACGTCGATGACGCGGCTCTGGCCTGGCGGCGGGGCGAGGGCTATGCGCAGGTCGCGGAGCTTTGTCTCCGCATCCTTGCTGTCAGACGAGATCACGGCGATCTCGCCCAGCGTCACCGTGCCGGTCGACACCTTCACCTGTTCCGAGGACCGCAGTTGCACGATTGTGACGGCGAACGAAGGCGACGCCACAGCCAGGATGAGCAGCACGACAAGGATGCTGCGCGGCTTCATACTACGTCGCCTCCTTCACTACCGCCGGAGCGTCACGGCCGTGTTGAGCATTGAGTCCGCGGTCTGGATGCCGTTCGAGTTCGCCTCGTAGGCGCGCTGGCCGATGATCAGACCGACCATCTCGGTCACGACCTGCACGTTCGAGTTCTCAAGGAAGCGCTGCTGCAGCTCGCCGAGCCCGTCTTGGCCGGGGATGCCGGTTATGGGCTGCCCGCTTGCCTCGGTCTCGACAAACAGGTTGCCGCCTACCGCGCGCAGACCCTCGGGGTTGACGAACCGCGCGAGCTGGACCTGGCCGACCTGCTGGATGGCGCCCTGCGGGTCCGTGACCGTGACCTGGCCGTCCGGGCCGATGGTCACGAGGTTCTGGTCCATGTTCGCGGGGAAGACGATCTGCGGCACCGTGAACAGGCCGTCGCCGCTGACGAGCTCGCTGTTCGCGGTAAGGTGGAACGAGCCGTCGCGAGTGTAGGCCTGCCGGCCGTCGGGAAGCTGGATCACATAGAACCCTTGGCCCATGATCGCCACATCGAACGGTTGCCCGGTCTCCTGGATGTTCCCCAGGGTGTAGAAGTCGCGGGTCGTCGCCATCGGCCGTACACCCACTCCGATCTGCACACCGGTTGGGAGCCGCTGGGTGGCCGTCACGGTGGCGCCGGGGTTTCGGCCGATCTGGTAGAAGAGGTCCGCGAAGTCGGCCCGCACTCGGCGGAAGCCGTTGGTGTTGACGTTCGCGAGGTTGTTCGCGACCGTGTCGACATTGAGCTGCTGGGCGATCATGCCCGACGCCGATGTCCAAAGCGCGCGCATCATTCCGACATCTCTCCCGTTCGTTTCAACCCACGCCCCCCTATGAGGGGGCGACTCCGGTCGGTCGGGAGGACGCCTGAACGCCAAGCCACAGAGAGCAACTGGGGGGAGGATGGGCTGCCGCCCAGGGCACGCCACCTCGGTCGGTCGGTGGCGCCTGACCTCCTGAGCCCTAACGGGCCTTCGGTCCGGTCAGCTCCTCACTACTATGCTGAGATTCTCTGCAGCACTCGGTCCAGGGACTCGTCCTCCGCCAACACCACCTTCTGGTTGGCCTCATACGTTCGCTGAACCTCGATCAGCCCCACCATCTCACGTACGACGTTCACCGGCGAATGCTCTATAGCGCCTTGCTGGACGCGCGTCTGCGTTGGATCGACGGGCGCAGTGCCCGTCACGGCGTCCACGAGGTTGTACCCGACCTTCTGCGCGCCGTTGAGAGTATAGCCCTCACGCACGGGGCCGGGCAAGACATTGACGAGCACAAGGCGATCGATCGGCGTCTGCCCGATCGCGACATTCCCATCGCCGTCGATATGGAGATCGTCGAGGTTAGCTCCCGGCGGCAGCCTGATCGGCCCGTTCTGACCCATGAGCTGGTGCCCGTCTTCGTTGACGACGAAGTCGTTCGCATCTCGCACGAACCGCCCCGCACGCGTGTACCGCACGCCTTGTGGCGTGTTGAGCGCGAAGAAGCCCGTGCCGTCGATCGCCAGATCGAGCGGACGCTTCGTCATCTCGATCGGGCCCTGGGCGTCGAAGTCGGTGTGAATCTCGTGAACGTACGACCCCGTGCCGAGCCTGCCTATCGTCGGCATCGGGTCGATCCTGAGGTTGGGTCGGAACGGCGTCTCGATAGGATCGTACAGGCGGTGCAGCAGCAGGGCGTTGAAGTCGTGGACGACCGCTCGGTCGGGCCGGTAGCCCTCGGTCGCGACGTTCGCGAGGTTATTCGTGGTGACCTCGAGCCGCATCTCCTGGGTGAGGAGGCCGGAGGCCGCTGTGTAGAGCCCTCTGACCACTCGCGTATCACCTCCTCTCGCGCATGATTGACCTTCTACTGTTTCTGGCGGGGGGGAGAAGGACCTTCCCGGCTCTCTTAGGGTCATTTCATTCTGCGGGCGCTGGCTAGTGCCGACCCGACCTCACCCCCCGGCCCTTCGACAAGCTCAGGACCGTTTGCCCTCTCCGCTGGCGGAGAGGGGGTGGTCCCTGGCGCAGCCAGGGGACCGGGGGTGAGGTCGTCGGGGCGTCACATCGCGACAATGAAATGACCCTGGGCTCTCTCTCCCGTCCGGGCAGGGCCGAGGGGAGGGCTTAGGGCGAACTACTGTTCGCCCCTACGACCCCCACGCGAACACGACCTTGTCGATGGAGACATTGCGGTCCTCGGGCGGCTGGTAGAAGTCGTTCGTGAACCGCAGCTTGATCGTATGCGGGCCCTGCGCTAGCGTGACCCGACCGACGGGACGGGGCGCGTAGGATTCGCTCTCCGCCCTCGCGACGCCGACGACCCGGCCGTCCAGGCTCACCTCGACGAGCGGGTACTCGCCCGCCGCGAACGTGCCGCGCGCGATCAGCTCAAGGTCATAGCCGCCGGTCTTGGTTACTCTGACCTCGCACGAGGCGGCTCCGTTCGAGCCGAAGCCGAGTGCACCCCCGGTGGTCGTCGCATAGGGCACGCCGGGCTCGATCGTGAAGCTCTCGCCCTCGACCACGCTCACATTGCGCAGCTCGAGCTCAGCCCCGAGGGCGGTGAGCAGCCCGCAGAGGTACCTCGCGGCCCTCACCTCATTGCCGGCCGGAGAGTCCCACCTCACGCAGTCGACCACGACCTGTCCCCGGCCGACCGGGAGCAACGCCAGGGCGGCGGGCCGAGTGACGATTCTCAGTTTGGTGTCGCCCTCGTCCGCGGGGGCGATGAGCAGGGCTTGGACGAACATGTTGCGGTCCTCGCCCGGGCCGCCGCCGTCGTTATCGAACGACAGCGAGACCCGGTGCCGCCCCGCGGGCACGTCTGCCAGAAGGGCGTAGTCGTCGAACTCGCCGTGCGTCGTGCCGAGGTACCCGACGGTCTCATCATCCACAGCGACCTTGCAGATGGGCCACGTGCCCTGCGCCGGCGTCCCGCCAAGGCGCGCGCCCAGGATGTACGCGCCGCCTTGCCCGGAGTCGACCTCGCAGCTCGCGGTACCAACGGTGAACATGCCGATCGAGCCGTCAGCCTGGCGCTCAACGAGCTGGCCCGAAAGCTGCATGTCCGATGCGGGCACCTCGGTCGGCTGGCGCCCCACAGTGGTGGGCACCAGCGCCCGGTCGATGGCGGCTGTCGACAGTGGTGTCGCCGCCCACGGCGAGCCGCTGTGCGGACCGAGCCAGTAGAGGTCCTCGCGCGTGAAGTGCTGGGCGAGGAGGTCTGTGCCGACCTTGGTCACGGGACCCGAGGCCGGCCTGATCGTCCACGGCCCGGCATCGGAGCCGGCGATCGCCTCGAAGTCGGCCGCCTCCGGCGAGTGAAGCAGGATGGTGGCCCCGGCGTTCGCCGCGGCACGGAGCGCAGCAGGATCGGGGGCCTTGCCGTCGCAGATCACCAGACCGTACGAGTCGAGCGGCCCGCCGCCGTTCCGTAGATCGGCAAACCGGAGCCCCGCGCGCGTCAAGGCCTCCATCGCCGCGTCGCCGCCCGCAACAACGGCTGTCGAGCGGCTGTCGGACACGAACGTCGCGGCGTAGTCGAGCATGTTCTGGAGGAGCATCCGCGCGGTTGGTTCGACGTCGGCCTTCTCGGCCACGAGGAGCTGACAGACGAGCGCCGTGCCCTTGCCCCGCGGGAGTTCGAGCAGGGGCGCCTGTGCAAGCCCTGCCGCGCCTCCGGACGTTACGATGGCCCTGAACGCGCCCGACTGCGGTCGCGCGCATTCGTCTCGCGAGACGAGGTGATCGGCGTCGGCTCCCATCCCGCCGGCCCACCACTTGAGGTCGCGATCCTCGATCCCCCTGAGCACCGGGTGGTCAGGCATCTGGGCGAACGTCATTGTGGGGGAATGGCCTGTCGGCGCGGACTCGCCGAGTAGTCCGGCGTAGTCCGGCTGTCGCAGAACGATGAGCCTGCCTCCCTGCTCAACGAAGCGCGACAGCTCTCCGCGCCCATCGCCCGACGGCCCCACTTGAGGCATGTCGTCCTCGTGCTTGGGGAACGCGTCGACACCGATGACGACCACGGCCGGCGGGTCGGGCGGGTCCGTGAGCGACTCCAGCGTCCGCGCCCCGTCGAGGAGGCCCTTTAGGCTGCCCGACGGGTCATGGACGTAGACAGGCGGCTCCGTCGGCACGCGGATCGGGAGGCGGGGTTGGGCCGAGCACGGGTACTCCTGCTCGAAGCGCACCTCGCCGCCCGTGAGCAGCCGAACCGTGAACCTAAGCGGCGTGCGCTTGATGACTTCCGGCGCCCGAAAGCGGATGGCGTGCTCAGCCTGGTCGCCCGGTCCGAGCGGCACCGGCCCCTCGCCTGAGTCGAACACAATGTCGCCTTGGGTCAGGGCCCACCGGAGCGTGAGGTTGGAGCTTGACAGCACGTCGTTGTGGATCGTGAGCGTCCGCGTGACGGTGTCTCCTGAGAAGAAGCGGCTGCTGTACTCCCGCGGGAACGCGGCGATGGGTCGCATGGCCAGGGCCTGTTCGACGTACAGAGGGTTTGTCTCGTCGAGCGGCCCACCCTCGATCATGGTCCAGGGGCAGATGCCGCTGACGCCCTGGTCCCGGTACGCCTGGACCTGCATCCGCCACGACGCCGCCTTCGCCAGAAGGTGGTACCGCGTGTAGTCGTTGTAGACCTCATCGCCGAAGAACACCGTGTCCCCCGATGGGTCGGACGACGGCGCCCACAGGAACTCGCCGATGTACAGGGGCTTGTCACGCTTCCACGTCCACCGGCCGTCCTCCGTGTTGGTGTAGAACCCGCCAACGAGAGGCTGGTCCAGCCACCAGCACGTGTTGGGGTACTGGTGGTAGTCGGGATACTCGTGGGGGTAGTGGATGCCGATGACGTCCGCGACGCCCAGCGGATCGCCGTCGGACTCATACGTGATCGGCCTCGTCGGGTCCAGGTCCTTCATCATGCGCCCGAGAGCCGCGAGCTGCTCGGTCGCGTACGTGTTCCGCTCGTTCTGGCGACCTCCGTACATCTCGTTCTCGAGGCTGTACATGACGACCGACGGGTTGTTGCGGTACTGCTCGCTCATACGGCGGAGGTGGGTTGCGTAGTTCCGCCAGAAGACGGGATCGTCTATGCGGTAGGCGTCATCGTCGTTCCACACCGCGCCCTCGGGGATGACGAGGATACCCACCTCGTCGGCCACGTCGTAGAACACACGCCGCCACGGCTCTGTGTGCGTGCGGAACGTGTTGACGTTCGCGGCCTTGATTCCGAGCCACCACTCACGCACGGCCTCGCGGCCCCGAAGCTGGTGCATCGGCCAGCATGAGCTTGCGAGGCAGTGCATCTTGCTGCCGTTGAGGTAGAAGTCCGGCCCCTCGGTGCGGAACTCGCGGAACCCAAAGCGCGTGTCGAGCCGATCGACCGCCTCGCCGCCGATCCTCAGCTCGGTCCTAAGCACGTAGAGGTGCGGGTCCTCGAAAGACCACAGGTGTGGGTTCGGCCATGCCTGGACCGCCCTAGTCGTCGCCGTGCCGTGCGCGGGCACAGTGGCCCGGGACGCGGGCAGTTCGAGGGTGGACGTGCCTCCCTCCAGCACCGCCGCTGTCAGGTCTACGGACGCGTTCGAGTCGGTGTCGTTGGCGAGCGTGTACTCGGCGGTGATACGGTGGTCGCGGACCGAGGTTGTGATGGCGACGCGGTCTACGCGCACGTGCGGCGTGGCCCGGAGCTCAACGTCGTCCCACGGGCCGAACTCGTTGAAGACTCCGCCGATCGGCCCCAGAACCAGGTTCCGCGGGGCTCCCCGGAGGTCGTCCCAGCTCGTGGTGGCGTCGGTGAGCTGGAACGGTCCGCTGAAGATCCCCGTCCAGTCGCAGCAGCCGAGCAGCAGCTCGTTCTCTTGGCCGAGGCGCACGGCATTCGTGACGTCCACCGTGAACGGGTCGTAGCCGTTGAACTCCCCGCCGACCGGCTGCCCGTTGACGACGACCCGGCTGTTGTACTTCACCCCGCCGAAGTACAGCTCGATGTGCTTGCCGCGCATCGCATCTGGGATGATGAAGGTCTTCCGCAGCCAGGCGCGCTTGCCGTCTATGCCGGACATGGTGCCCGGCACCTCGAACGGCTGCCACTGGCCGGTCGCGGCGTCGTCGAGCGACGCCACGAGTTGCGCGTCCCAGGTGCCGTTGAGCGAGACCGCCATGCGGGGCTCTTGGGCGGGGGCGCTCGCAACTATGATGAAAAGCAGCGCCGGTGTGCCCACGATCCATGTGTGCGTCATCCTGACCACTCCTCACCGGTCTCAGCTCATCGACACGCAACGCACGGCCGAGCAACAGTTGCCGTCGAGACGACGGCGCTCCCAGCGACGCTCAGCCCCGTGACAGCGCCTCCCGCACACTGTCCGCCGTGCCGTGCCCGAGCGCCGGTCCCAGCAGCTTGAGCTCGGGCGGGAGGCTTCTGTACGCCGCCGCCAGCTTCTCCGCGCACTGGTCGCTCACGTTCGCGAACGTGCGCAGCCCGCGCAGCGCGTCCGCCCGCTCGGCCGCGGCGAAGTCGAGCCTCGTCGCCGCGTACGCCTCGCCGTTCTCCGGTCGGAGCGTGAAGGGCCGGTACTCTTCGCCCCTCAGCTTCTCCATCATCCGCTCGAGCTTGGGCAATGTGAGCTGGCTCGGCCTGATCGATCGCTCCAGCGTCCACTCGCGGAAGTTGCCATGGTCGGGGCCCACCGCGTACTTCGTGTGCGCGCACAGCGGGTCGATGGGGCCCTCGTCGAGCACGGTGATGCTCCACTGCTTCTGTCGACTGAAGGGCAGCATCAGGCTCATCACCTCACCCTCGTCCGCGGCGTGCCCGGGAAGCGGCACCGCACGTCTCGTCGTGGGCGGGACGGGCACGAGTGTGACCTTGCGCGCGCTGTCCGGTAGCAGATCGCACAAGGTCTTGCGCGTCTGCCGTCGCTGCATCAAGTCGTCGAGCGCGCACGTCCATCCGCTCGGGAAGAGAGACTGGTCGCGCTCGCGCACGAACTCGCGTCCGATCTGATCGATGGGCACGAGGATATCCGCGGTGCTGCACACCATCTGCACGGGACAGGTGATCGTCTTAAGCTGCGAGATGGGCGACGAGTAGAGGTACGCGTCGCTGTCGAAGTCGCTGCCGAAGGTCGGCAGCATCAGCTCGGCGAGGATGAGGACCGACGCGAGCACCGGTTGCGCCGGGGTCGTGCCGCCCTCCGGCACGGCCCTGGCCGCGTCGCGGTTGTGGATGAAGTATGCCGCGTTGTAGCCCCAGTTCACCGGCGGGACGTATGGCGCCGCGCCCGAGAGCGGGAATGTCTCCGCGGCGAGCATGAGCGTCGTGTAGCCGCCGGCGCTGCCCCCGTGGACAAAGACTCTCGAGTCATCGATGAACCGAAGCTGCCTCAAGGCGTGGAGGAGCGCGATGTCGAGGTTGGGGCCGCGAACCATCGGGTTGTCGGGCTCCTCGTGCGGATGCGACACCGCGAGCCCCAGGCGCACACGTTGGAGAGCCCCGCCCTCATCGAGCGGGTAGCCGGCGTTCACCTCGATGGGCACCTTGGCGCCGGGCGAGCCCTTCAGTGACTCCGGCACGTACAGGCGCGCGTGCCCGGTCTTCGTCTTGCCGTCGAAGGCCCGGTACAGGAACTGGAGCGTCACGCGGCCGGCCACCGCCCCGTTGCCGAGCGGCACCTCGGCCGCGTCGACACGGCTGAGCCTGTGGTGGAACTCGTCAGGCTGCCCTGTGTAGGGGAAGAGAGAGGTCAGCCACGCCGGCTCGGCAGGCTCCGAGCCTTGGGCGCAGAGGAGCAACGCGCAGAAGCACAGACCATGCCCGAGCATGAAGGGCCTCCTGTGAGGGAGAGATGGAGGCTTGTTCGGCAGGGAGGATGGGGGCCCTGCCGGGGAAGGGCGCGGTGAGGCGCGTCGGTCGTAGGAGCGCATGGCAATGCGCCCGCGCCACGAAGCGGCGCCACTGGCGCGGGGCCCCGACCGGCCTGCTTCTCGCAGCCTGCAGCTTTGGCGGCCGCGGCGGGCCGAGTGACCGGGCCTACATGAACCGCCCGCACCGCGCACAGTGAAGTCGTCCGTTGGATCCGTCTTGCCGGGTACATGGTTGCCGCCCTGGGGGCAGCTCCCCGTGGGCTGGTAAGACGTGGCAGGGCCGCTAGGCTGACTAGGACGGGGTGGGCGTGCTAGGTTGCTGGTAACCCGTCGAAGGCTCCTGCTGGGGAGCTGCCGCTGGCGGCTGGACAGACACGGCTATCGTCAGCACTGCCGACGGCCTCGGCGCGCCGGAGCGGCCCGACGGCCCGGAGCAGGACTAGCCCAGAGGGTCAGGTGCACTAGCTCCCGGAGGTCGGCCCCGACCGTCTCCTTATGAAGGCCCACCCGGCGGCGAGGCCAACCAGTGCCCCGAACCCCACCCCGGCAGCAATGTTGTGGATCGCAACCCCGGCACCGGTCCCCAGCGCCACTCCAACGCCAGCCCCTAGCGCGACCCCTCGCTGTAGGACACTACGGTCGGATGCGTTTCTCATGCGAGGCGTGTTCGGGGCCCGGACCGTGGCACCTGCTGTGATGCGCACGGGCGAGCAGGGCTTCGCCCGCTCCCGCGGCCCTCGCGGCACCCGCAGCGCAAGGCTCTCGCCACCCCTGCCCACTCCCCATGGCACCGGCCCCCGCCGCGAGCTGTCCGTCACGACCATCGACGCCCAGCCCCCCGTTCCCTGCAGGACCCCGCCACCCTCGCCGCCGAACATCACTTCGAGGTGGCTTGCCATGACCCCGAACAGTCTGTACCTAGGGGACGACCTCAAGGTACTCCGGGACTTCCCGGACGAGCGTGTAGACCTCCAGGCTGTGGCGCGGATCCTCAGGCACAGCGGCGCGACCTGCTAGAGGGGGCGAACCGCCTCGGGGAACAAGGGAGTGGGGCGGTCTGAATGGCAACGGCCGACCGCCAAGAGGCACCGCACACGCCGGCTCGGTCGGACCCGAGCCGGGGGCGCAGAGGAGCAGCGCGCAGAAGCACAGACCGTGCCCGAGCATGAAGGGCCTCCTGTGAGGGAAGATAGAGGCTTGTTCCGCGTGCCGGGCGGGGCCCCTGCCGGGGGCGCGTAGCGCCGGCTGGGTCCGGGCGTCCAGCCCCCGTGGCTGAGCGCGGCCCAAGGCCCCTTGGAGGGTCAGGCATAGGGCCTTGCGGCTTCGCCATTGAGCCCAGCGCCTGGTATCATTCTCTGCGGCCAACACCGGGTGGCCATCTACGACGCTTTCTGGGGCGACCCTCATGGCAACCGACGAGTCAACTGCGACAGGAAGCCAGCGTGCGTCTGCACGGGACGGCCGCGCCTCCGGCAAGTACGTCAGATACTGCCTCGCAGGACTGAACGATAACGACGCCGGCAGCGGGCTCTTCGCCGACCTTGCACTTGAGCTCTGCCGCCGCCGGGTGTGCTCCAGCATCGTGCCCGCAACGCAGCCGTCGGCCGGTGGCGACCTTGGTCAGGATGCTCGGTCCATCCGCGTTGTCCTAGACTCAGACCGGGAGCAGGTGCTGTACGGGAGCGCACCAGTCGTGAAGGAGCGCATCATCTTCGCGTTCTCGATACGCCAGGACTGGCGGGCCAAAGTCGAGGCCGATGCAGCCAAGGCAGTGGCCAACAACCTGTCGCCTGACCGGGTGGTGTTTGTGACTAACCAGTTCGTCGCTCCGGAGCGCGTAAAGATCGAAGCCGAGCGCGACGTCGCGGACGCCGTTTCGACAGGCGATCGGCGGGTCGACGTGGGGATCCTGGACGGCGCCTGGGTGCTCATGTGCCTCGCCGGCGACGACTACGACCTCGCGGTCCGGTTCTTGGACTGCCCGTACACCGAGGACCCTCAGATCGCTGAGGCCATGCGGCGGGTCTTTGGGTTCGACGCTGCTGGGCTTGGCCCTTCTGAAGTCGTCGAGGTCGAGCGTCTCCGTGCCAGTGTGAGGTGGCGACATCGCTACGAGGAGGCGCCTCACCTGCTGGTTCGTCAGCTGCGCCGCCTGGGAGACCTCCTCAGTAAGACGGATGCCACGTACGAGGAGGCGCTGAGCTGGTACAAGGATGCGCTGCAAGTGCCGTGCAACAGCCGCCTGCTTGCCATCGAGCTGGTTGATACTTACGTGTCATACTTCAGGGCGCTACGCAAGGTCCCGTCAGGTCCTCAGGAGATGCTTGCTCGGTGGCCGGGCATGGCAGACGCAATCGTCAGCTACCGGTTGTCGTCGCGCCTGCCCGAGATCGGCATATGGCTGCTGTACATGGTGACCCTCCGCGACACTCCGGCCTTCTCGGCGGCACGAGCGCGCGCAGTGGGCGCACTGGCATCCTACGCTGACCAGCCTGTCAGCCCGCTCGACGAGGCCCACAGGCAGGAAGCGCTTCTGTATCTTGACTGGCTGGCGTTCGGTCCAGAGCGCGACGTGAACGCGGTGGTTGAGCGGGTAGATCGGTTGATCGGCTACGGCGAAGCGCTCTACCCTCTGTCCCTAGGGCCCCTGTGCCGTCTGCTTGCGGTCATGATCCCCCTGGTGCCATCTGCTGAGGCGCTACAGCAGCGATGGGAACGAGCCGTCGAGATCCAGGTGGAGCGCACCGGCGAACTCGAGCGGGCTGCCCTGCTTCGCGACCGGGCCGTACGCCATGCCGACGCAGGCCAGTGGGCAAAGGCCCTGGAGTTCGCAGCGGCGGCCAAGTCCGCCTGGTTCCACGAGGAGACCATGCGCGGCCATTTGCTCATGTCATTCGCGATGTCTGGTTACTTCGCCGAGCTGGGGCTGCACGAAGCGTGTATGTACGAGTTGATGTACGTGTTGGCAGTGACGACGGCGAGCACAGACCACGACAATGCGGACATGATCGCCCCAGCTATCGCCCAGCTTGCCAGGATCGCGGCGGGGCAGGGCCGGTATCTGCGAGCGCTTCGTTGGCTATGTCTGGCGTGGCGCGCCACTGCCACATTCGGTGACCCTGGTCAGCGGGGGACGACTGCCTTGACTACCAGGAGGAGGCGCTTGGCATCCTGGCGTTTCTGCGCTTGCGCGCGCCCGACACTCACAGTCGTGCTCTCAGCCTTCCGCCACCTGTGACTGAACCAGCCCTCGTGGCGTACAGAGCCCTAACGTGCGATAGCGAGGACGAGTTTGAGCAGTGCGTAACTGAGCTGAGCCACGTCCCTGGTCTCGATCTCAGGGCCTTGCGTAACCAGGTAGACGCTGCTCCCTCTATTCCCGACACAGCTCAGGTGCCACCCATTGACGAGCTTGCTGAGGAGCAGGTCATTGAGTGGTGCTGGCCTGATCCGCCCTGGCCGGAGCTCTCCGTTGTTCGCATTCGCTATATGTCTGGCACGAGCGCTGCGTCCGTGGCATTCTCACTTGCCGTGCAGTTCCAGTACCTATCGGCGCTAGCGCACGACTGGCTGGGGGGCCTGACATGGGTCCCCGAGCCGCTGATCGTCCGGCTCGGCCGATGCGCTGGGCCAGAGATCGAGGTCGTGCCGAGCTCAGAGGCGACTGGCCTGGTCATAGCCGCCGCGGTGCCGGACTCATACGTGACAGGTTCGCCCGCCGCTACATCCGCCGATGGGTGCATCTCTCTTTTCACGGAGCTGCTCCTCCGTACGCTGTTCGAGGCCACCCTTGATGGCCAAGAGGAGATCCTGTGCAGTGCTGACGAGCGTGGTGTCACCAAGGTGATCGGGGAGCTGGCGGCCATGGAGCCCCCATTGAGGCTATGGTACTCCTCGCCCGCACACATTGTACTAGGGGAGGAAGATGGAAGCTCAGAAGTGGACCGAGCAGAGCGAGATTGAGCGCATTGAAGAGCGCTACAGGCAGGCGGACCGCATTGTCAACGGGTTGGTCACTCGCTTCATGCGGGCTGCGTGCTACCGAGAGGCGGTCGGTACGCTACTGGCGGAGGGGTGGAAGCACTGGCATGTGCTCTTGGCGACCTTCTCCGCGGTGATCAACCGGCATTGTGCCCGCGCACAACTGCGTGAGCTTGGCATGCTGACGGTGATGGAGCAGGCGATGGCAGACCCCGAGACGTTGGCCGCGCTCGAACGCGCCGACCCGACACCCGCCGAGAGCCTGTCGCGCGACGTGCTAGTGCAGGCGCTGAACGCAAACGTCGCAGCGTACCTGAAGGGGCTGGGGCACTCACTGAAGACAGGGAGAGGATACTCTCCCGCTACGCTCCTAGAGCTCGCAGAGCGAAGGTACAGGTACCGTGAGTTGGACGTACCGCATAAATGCCCGCTGGACGCCATAGGCGCCGACGCGCCGGGGACCGCTGGTGCTTAGGCCTGCCCATCTGGCTCCGCGGATATCGGGCCGGATGGGGCCCCCGCCCCATGCGGCCCCTCCGAGTGACGCCGGCGCTCCCGGAAGGACGCCGGGGCCTCGCCCCGGAAACGCCCCCTGCGGCCTGCGGCTATCACTGCCGGTCCGCATTAGGAGGCGGAAGCCATGCTCCGACCCGTTCTCATGCTCGTTTGCACTGTGTCCCTCGCCGGGGCGGCGCTTGCCCAGAACATCTACCCCGATCCCAGTTTCGAGGCGTCTGGCGTCGAGGGCGTCGCCCACAGCGGCGCCAAGGCCGGCTATCTCGAGGTCGGCGCGCTCGAGCACTGGCGCGCGCTCGGCGGCCCGCTCAGGGTCGAGCGCTATGCGACCTACAAGGCCACTGCGTGGGTGAAGGCCACCGTCGGCCAGGGGCAGGCCCTCGCGCTCTACGCCTACCAGTGGGACTCCTTCGAGTGGTCGTTTCACACCCAGGTGACGCTACCGAGCACCGACAAGTGGGCGCGAGTCAGCGTCACCTTCGCGTCGCCGACCGGGGAGATCAATCTCCACCCTATCGCCTTCCTCGACGCCGCGAACGGCAAGGCGTGGGTCGACGACATCACGGTCGAGCGCGTGAAGACGGGCGACCAGACGATCGCCGAGCTGTGCATGAAGCCCGAGCTCACCGATGACGAGACGCGCCTGCTCGTCAGGTGGTACGCCGAGAACGGGAAGCTCGGCGCAGCCCAGAAGCTCTTGAGGCCCGGCCTGGCGCCGGAGGCCGCGGCGGACGTGGCCTGCGTCATCGGCAAGGCGACGACCGATCCGGCCACGCGCGCGCGGTTCCTCGCATCGATGCTCAGGTACGGCGCCCCGCGGTACAACGACGGCAACCGCCGCCTGGGCGAAGTAGCGGCCGGGCTCGGGCCGGACGTCGTGGCGGCCGCGCTGTGCGACGAGCTACGGACCGTCTCAGGCGACGCGACCGCCGTCGATACCATCACGCAGGCTATGGGCGCCCTCGTCCGGATGACCTCGCTGCCCGAGTGCATCGCCACGCGCAAGGCACGGATTACCGGGCTCACCAAGACGGCCCGCGAGCTGGTTGGCGCGGCCCCGACCGGGTCTCCTCAGCGGGCGGCTTTGGAGCGCCTGCGCGCGGAGGTTCGCAAGATCGAGTCAGGGCTCAGACGGGAGATGAGGGAAACGGGCCACGCGACGATCGTCATCGGCGGCAAGGAAGTACTCCCCTCGACCCACGCCATCGTGGTAGCGGACGAGCCCACCCCGCAGACGGACCTGGCTTCGCGCGATCTGCAGGCTCACATCGAGAAGATCACCGGCAACGTGATACCGATCGTTCCCGCGGGCGAGGCGAAGGGCAAGGTTATGCTCGCGGTGGGTGACTCGCCGGCGGTGCGCTCCCTCGGCGTGAAGGTCGACCTCGCCGCCCTGGGCACAGACGGCATCCGTATCAAGACCGTCGGACCGAGCATTGCTCTCTTGGGAAACAAGCGCGGCGTGCTGTACGCGACGTACACGTTCCTCGAGGACTATGTCGGCTGCCGCTGGTTCACGCCGGACTGCATGACCTGGCCCACCGAGGGCACGGTCATTGTCGGCAGCATCGATGTGACCTACGTACCCCCGCTCGAATACCGCGCGACCGACTACCCCAACTCGCGGCCGGCGGAGTTCGCGGTGCGCAACAAGCTGAACGGCGCCCAGGTGTCCGCGAGCGAGGCGTGGGGCGGGAACATCAGCTACCGGGGCTTTGTGCACACGTTCAACTCCCTGGTCCCGCCGGATCAGTACTTCGACCTGCACCCCGAGTATTTCTCCGAGGTGGGCGGCAAGCGCATCAAGGACTACGCGCAGCTCTGCCTCACGAGCCCCGACGTGCTGCGCATAGCGACCGAGACGGTGGAGAGATGGATCGAGGAGTCGCCCGAAGCGACTATCATCTCCGTGTCGCAGAACGACTGCTTCAACCCGTGTCAGTGTCCCAACTGCGCCGCCGTCGCAGAGGAGGAGGGCTCGCAGAGCGGCCCGCTGCTTCGGTTCGTGAACGCCATCGCGGAGGCGGTCGCCGAGAGGCACCCCAACATCATCATCGACACTCTCGCTTACCAGTACACACGCAAGCCGCCGAAGATCACCAAGCCTAGGCCCAACGTCGCGGTCCGTCTGTGCAGCATCGAGTGCGAGTTCAACCGGCCCCTGGCCACATCGCCGTACAACAAGACCTTCGTGGACGACATCAAGGGCTGGAACCAGATCTGCGACAGACTCTACATCTGGGACTACGTCATCAACTACGCCCATTCCGTCCAGCCATTCCCCAACCTGAATGTCCTTCAACCGAACATCGGGTTCTTCGTTGAGAACGGAGTGACCGGGGTCTACGAGGAGGCGGACTACTTCAGCCGCGGCGGCGACATGGCGGAGCTCAAGACGTACCTTATGTCCAAGGCGCTGTGGAACCCTGAGTGCGACATCCGGCGGGCGGCGGACGAGTTCCTCGCGGCCTACTACGGGCCCGCGGCGCCCAAAGTGAGGGAGTACATCGAGGACATACACCGCCTGGCCCTGTCGGACCCCGAGTTCCACATGCCGATCTACGTCGGGCCGACCGGGCCCTTCCAGACCCCGGAGGCGATCGCGCGATACGAGACGATGTTCGACGAGGCGGAGGCTGCGGTGGCTAGCGATCCGGTTCGCCTGCACCGGGTCCAGGTCGCCAGGCTGCCCGTCATGTACACGCGCATCGTCCGCAACTCCGACCCGGCCTTCAAGCTCGAGAACGGGGCGCTGGTGCCGCTCAGCGGCGACGGTCTGCTCGGGTACATCGACCGGTTCGAGAAGATCGCCAGGGCTGAGGGGCTGACCATGCTTGCCGAGGGCGGCCTTGGCGCGAACTTCGATGCGTGGCTCGCGCAGATGCGCGCCGGGGCGGAGCCGAAGCCCGTGTCCCGCATCTCAGGCGGGGGCCTCGAGGCGGTGGTCGTGCCCGATCTCGGGGGCCGCATCCTGAGCCTCAAGCGCTCATCGGACGGGCGCGAGCTGCTGCAGGTCGCGACCAAGGACGGCGGCATCAACCCGACCGTCGGCGGCTACAAGGAGTTCAGCGAGGCCGGCTATCAGTCGCCTGGGTGGATCGAGCCGTTCGCCCTGCGGTCAGCGGACGCGCACAACGTCAGCCTGAGCGCGTCGCTCTCCAACGGCCTGTCGATCGAGCGACACTATGCACTGGACGCCGCGAAGCCCGTCCTTCGGGTGGAGTCGACGGTGACGAACGTGAGCTCCGTCCCGAGGGGCGCGTGCTTGCGTGTGCACCCGTGCTTCAGGCTCGACAGCGGGGTCGGGGCGAAGCTCCGCCTCGGCCCGCCTCGGGCCGAAGAACGGCCATTTCCGGAGCCGACCTCGGCGGAACTCGAATGGTGGTTCCGGGGCGCGGACGTACCCCCCGGCGAGTGGGCGCTCGTAGACGCTGACGGCGGCGTGACGATCACGTCTCGGTTCGACCCGTCCGAGGTGGCTGTGTGCTACTTCAACTGGAGCCCCCGGGACCGCCGCGCCAACCTGGAGCTCTGGTCGGAGCAGCGGACCCTCCAACCGGGTGAGAGCATCCGGCTCGCGCATTCGTATGAGGTGGGGTAGGGCCCCCGATGCGGCCGGCCCGCCACTTGGGCCCTCGGTATCCCGCCACTTCGCGCAGGGACGCCTCCACACTTCGCTCGGCCAGGGGCGGCCACGCTGGGCCGCCCCTGCGTGCAACGACCCACCCCGCTTGCCCCACTCAAGAAGGGCCCGACGCCCTATCCCCCAAAGAAAGTGTGATCTCGTTTGAACCTGGGCCCGGGGGCCGGGGTTAGACCTGTGAACTCGGGGGCCCGAGTATGACATTACCGGATGATGTTCTCGTCGAGCGGACGCTGGCAGGCGACACGGCTGCGTTTTCCGCTTTGTACGACCGCTACGAACGGCCTCTGTTCAACTTCATCAACCAGTACGTCGGGGACTACGAGGCCGCGCAGGACATCTTCCAGGAGACAATGATCCGGGCCTATCGGAAGCTCGGTCGCTACCAGGTCGGCACGAACTTCTCAGCGTGGATACACCGCATCGCCATCAACCTGGCTAAGGACGAGTTCAAGCGCAAGAAGCGCCGCCCGGTCAGCAACATCGCCGAGTCGACCGAGACGGGCGACGAGACCGACCTGTTCGCGGCCATGGCTGAAGAGGGGCCCGGCCCCGAGACGGCCTTGCTCGGCAAGGACACGGCGCGGCGAGTCCGCGAGGGCCTGGCGCGCCTCACGCCGGATCACATGCAGGTGATCCTGCTGTACGTGTTCCAGGGGATGGCCTACAAGGAGATAGCCGACACTCTCTGCATCCCGATCGGCACGGTGAAGTCCAGAATGCACTACGCGGTGAAGGAACTTGGCAAGGTACTGGACGGTCGGCCGTAGTGCCGCGCCGGCCCGTCCGGTAGGGTCCGAGGGGGCTACAAAGATGCGTTGTGAGCACGTTCAGGACCGGGCGCTCGAGTGCATCCTGGCCGGCGAGGAGCTGCCGGTCGGCCTGCGGCCGCACCTGGAGTCGTGCCAGGAGTGCACTGCGGAGGTCGCGCGGCTGCGCCTTGGGGTCCGTGCCGCCAAGTCGCTGCGGCAGAGCGCCGTGGCCCCTCCTCCCGGCATGAAGAAGGCTGTTTTCGACGCGATCGCCTCTGCCCCGGCAGGCGAGCCGGCCACACGTCGCGCTTCGTGGCGCGAGGCAGTGGGCGCGGCCTGCCACTGGCTGGTGGTGCGCCCGCTCCCGGTGGCGGCGGCCGCCTTCGTTCTCGTCGCGGTTACCGTCGTCGGCGTTGCCACGAACGGCTCGAAGCTCCGCAAGGAAGCATGGGAGATCCACTTCTCCGTTGCCCAGTCGCGTGCCGTCCCAGACTGCGAGCGCCTCGAACGCGAGGAGTGGATCCAGAAGCAGGCGGCCTTCCTGAATGCTGTCAATGACGCCAAGCTCCAGCTCCAGATCGTGGCCGTCGACGGTGACCTGGCGACTGTCCGTGCAGCCGCCCGGGGTGTCCGGGCCAGGCGGCTTGTCGAGAGCTTCCGAGCGATCGAGAACGCCGCTCCCGAGGGTGACCGTAGATTGGCCTCCGAAGTCAGGTACTACCTGGAGGAGATCGCGAACCTGCAACCGTAGATAGGGGCGCCGGGGATGGATAGCCTGGTGGTGCATTCGGACAGCGCGTGGACCCGTGAGCTTATTGCCGGCTCCCGGGTGTTGGCGCGCTTTCCCGCAGGTGTAGCGACGACGCGGACGGAGCGCGGGATGACCCGCCGGATCGCAATCCTCGCGATCGCGGCAGTTGTGCTGGTAGCCGGCAGCGTGATGCTGTTGGCGCGTCACCTCCAGCAGGGCGGGGACGATCTCTACACGGCGGCCGAGCAGGCCTGCAACAGCGGGCAGTACGCCGACGCCGTTCGGCTGTTCGATAGGATGGCCACCGAGTTCCCGGGCCACAGCAAAGCTGACGACGCCCTCTACCGCCTCGGATATGTCTACCGCAACTTCCTCAATGAGCCCCAGCTCGCCCTCGACGCGTACGGCAGATTGGCCAAGCTGTATGGCAAGAGCGGCAGCCCGTGGGTCAAGCACGCGATGCGCGAGATCGCCGACATCTACAAGGCCGACCAGGAGTACGACCAGGCGCTCGAGCAGTACGCGAGCATCATCGCGCAGTTTGGCGGCGATCCTAGCATCCATGCCGAGGCCGAGCTCCAGATGGCTCATACGTACTATGAGCAGGGCAAGGCCGAGCCCGCGAAGGCGGCCTGCCAGGAGGTGCTGGGCCTCCAGGGGCCCCTCGACGCCCAGCAGGCCGAGGCGCTGACGCTCCTGGCTCACGTGAGCCTCGACATCGAACGCAACCCAGCCGATGCCCAGAGCTGTCTGGAGCGGGTGATTCGTGAGCATCCCGACAGCAGCGGTGTGAAGGACGCACAGAAGGAACTTGCCTGGATCAAGGCCACATACCCGGGCCAGGTGGTCGCCGGGTCCGAGTCCCCGCTGCCGGACGGTGGCTCCGAGCCGGGCCCGCCGTCGGCCGGCGCAGTGCTGGTCGACCTCCCGCGGGACATACCGGGCGGCGTTGAGGACGCGGGCCTGTTCGAGTGTCTGCGTGTACTGTGCGCGGCCCAAGGGCAGGTGGTCAGCGCGAAGAAGCTGGCGGGCTTCTCGGCGCAGCCCTTCGCGTTCTTCTACAGCCCCGAGCGGCGGCTCGACACGGTGCGCGCCGCATCGACTGACCCCGTGTATGCGGCTACCGAGCGTGCGGGTGTCAAGGGCGCGCGTTTGCTCGCCTGCCCCACCGATGATCTGGGCGTTCGGACACTGAAGAGCCAGTTGCATCGCGGCCTGGCGGTGCTGGTGCCGCTTGTGGTGGGCGGCCGACCGACATGGCGCATCGTGCGTGGGTACGACCCGGCAAGGGGCGAGATCTACCTCTTCAGCGCGACCTCCCGGTACGAGGCGATGTCGGGGGACGAGTTCCGTAGGGCCTGGAGCAGCCCGCTCCGCCCATCGGTGTCGTTGCCGGGCCGCAAGGACACGGGCGCGTTCCCCATGTACGTCATAGAGGGGCCCGGCGGCAAGTTCAACGCGGCCTCCGCAGTGGAGTGCTCCGTCGCGGACGCTGTGGAGCTTCTCGGGGGTGAGGTCAAGGTCGGCGACTGCGTGTCGGGTGCGGTCGGTTTCGAGAGCCTTGCCGACGACCTGGCGGGCCTGGCCGACGGGTCGCTCTCGGAGAGCGACCAGAGGGAGCTGGCGGACTGGTGTGGCCGCCCGCTCAGCGAGTTCGCCACGCGACGCGGTCTGGCCGCGGATCACCTCGCGCTTTGGGGCGACGACGTCTACACGAGCTCCGGCGACAAGGCCCACATCGCCCGGGCCGTCGAGCTCCTGCGTCAGTCACAGCACCTGCTCCAGGAGCTTGGCGGGGCCTACACACGAGCCCGCGACGGCACCGGCTCTACCGAGGGCGGAGGCAGCCCTCAAGACCTGGCCACCAAGCTCGCCAACCTTGACAGGCAGATCACGAAGGAGCTGCGGGCGACGCTGTAGGCGCGGACCCACCGCTACGCTTCGCGACGGCCCTACTCCTCCGAAGAGCCACCCCCAACTGGCAGGAAGCCGTCCGTGAGGCTGAGAAGGCCCGGGCCCACGGAGGTGCGGTGGACCAATGCCTGCTGCTTCGCTGCTTCTCATGACAATCTGTGCCGTCGGGCGACCGGATGTGAGTGAGACCTTCCATACGCTCACCGCTGTCCGCGGACCGTTCGACGGGGCGGAGCGCTCGACAGGCAGCGCCCTGCGCCTTGTCAGCGGCGGGCGCGCGGCCTACGAGGTCCGCGTGCCGCGCAACGCTTCAGTGGTCGTCCGCTCCGGTGTGGACCTGTTGCGCCGCGTTGTCGAGGCGAACACGGGCGCGTCCCTGGTGGTGAGGGACGCGTCTCCGCCGGTCTCCGGCGGGCCCTCCGTTGTGCCCGTCGTAGGACGCGAGGCGGAGGCGTTCCCGGAGCTGCGGGTGAACCCGGAAGTCGGCCCGCAGGGCTTTGTGATCCAGCGGCTCGGGGCGCCGGGAACCGGCAGGATCGTGATCTGGAGTCCCACCGACGTCGGTTGCCGCTACGGCATCGTCGAGCTGCTTCGCAGCCTCGAGTTCACCGAGGGTGGCTGCGGGACCCGACTCGAGCGCGTGGTGGCTCGCCCCTTCTTTCCCGTGCGCATCTACTACCAGAACTTCGGCGAGCACCTCCAGAACGCGTACAACGCTAACGTCCTCTACGACACCGAGCTGAACCGGTGGACTGTCGCCGACTGGCAGCGGTTGATCGATATGTTGGCGGCCATGCGGTACAACGTGTTCGCCTTCTGGCTGGTGCCGACGCTGTTCGACGCTCCGGCCCTTGCGGGCGGCGAGCTCCAGGAGCGCTTCGCCGCAACGATGCGCGACGTCATTCGCTACGCGCACAGCCGAGGCGTGCTCGTGGAGATGCTCACGATCGCGAACGTCATCGGCCCGGACTGGCGGTACTGCTGCCCCCACATCCCGGAGGAGAAGGACACGATCCTTAGGCTCTGGGAGCACTGGACGCGCGTGCTGGACGGGCTCGACATTGTGGGGCTGTTCCCCGGCGACCCCGGGGGCTGCAACAGGAACGGCTGCGACTTCCACACCTGCGTGGATCTCTACCGCGAGATCATCGAGCGCACGCAGCCGAACGGCCCCTTCATCTACGAGGCCAACACGTGGGGACCGCCGTTCTTCGGCTGGGGCGTCAATGGGTGGGACGGCAACCCGGGCCGAACGCGCGAGGCGTTCGCCTATCTAGAGCGCGAGCTGCCCAGCTTCCCGGACGAGGTGTACGTTGCCATCTGCATGGGCCTCAACCCCGACGCCGACGGCGACGCGGTCGGCGGCAGCGCGGAGCCGTACGTGGGGGCCGTCGGCGCCATCAGGCCGGTCACCACATGGGATTACGGGACTAGCGAGGGCGAGGGCACGGTCATCCCTCGGTACCGCGTGCCGAGGATCATCGAGCGCCGCGGTAAGGAGGCCGGGTGGGGCTACGTCGGCGGCATCAGCTACACGATGACGCCCGCGCTCAACCAGCTCCAGGCTTTCGCCAGCGCTGAGTGCTACTGGGATCCGTTGCGCTCGGCCGAGGAGATCGTGGACTCGTACTCTCGCCTCGCCTTCGGGCCCAGCAACGGGGGCCTGGCCCGGCTGGTGTTCCCGTACACCGAGGTCGTGGCCGACTGGGGAGGTGGCGGCTGGAGCGGAGATCTCGCCACTCTGGCGGTCGAACTGGGGCGTGCTCGGTCAGCGCTCGAGGGCGCGTCGGTGCCGCCCGAGACCCCTCTCTCTCTCTTTCCCTCGACGCGCGACGCGTTCCTCAACCTGCGGTGGGACGTCGAGCTCCTGTCAAGGCTGGCGTCCGCCGGAGCCGAGGTGGAGGAGGCTCGCGAGCTCATCGTGGCTCTGGGCGGGCCTGCCGATGGGGCCACTATCGAGGACGCCGACGAGGTGCTCGCCACGGCGGCGCCCGGGCCCGAGCGCGCGAGACTCGCGGACGTCGTGGCGAGCGTCCGCGCTGCGGATGTTCCCAAGCTCCGCCGCCGCTACTGGGACCACATCTACGGCATCTACGATCACATTCAGCGCCCTGTGGACCCGCGTTCATGGGGCGCCACGGACACGCTCTTCGCTCGCTTCCACGCTGACTTCGTCATCCACGCACAGCCGAGCCGGCTGGACCGTCTGCTGCGCGCGAGGGGCACGCCCTACGTGAACCTGGACCTGGGCAACTCGCGCTCGGAGCGCGGGTGGGCGCTGTCCGGCTGGACGATCACGGGCGAGCTGGATGGCGAGACGTGGCGTGCGAGCTTCGATGAGCCGGGCATCGCTGCGCGCGCGGACTTCATCGACGAAGGCTACCGGTACCTTGTGGTCCGGCTCACTGACGACACGGTGGGCGGACGCAAGTCGGTGTGGGTGAACGGCGTGTGCGTGGGTACTTATGTCCGCCCGGGCACGCGGCTCGAGTGGACCACGCAGCAGTTCCGTCTGCCCGAGGGGCTCCTGCACGACGGAAGCCTGGAGCTCCGGTTCACTGAGCCCGGCATCGCGATCGGCGACGTGGCCCTCACAACCGAGCCGCTCTCGGACCGGGACCTGGCGGAGCTCGCCCGACGTTGACGCGCGGATACCGCCCTACCTCACCTCCGCCGCCGGCGGGGCGAGCGTCTGCGGCTTCGACTCAAGCTGGACTCGGATGCACCAGTTGCTCTTCTGTGGGTCGGCGTTGCGCGGTGTCCATCCTTTGGTGGCGCCGGGCGCCCCGACCAGCGAGAAGCAGCCGTCACCCTCGGTGTCGTAGCCCACGTAGATCCCTGGAGTGGCCCGAGAGTTCATGTCCGTGACGACGTAGATATCCCCCGTCACCTCAACCTGGATGGCGAGCGGTATCGAGGTCCAGCACGGGGTATCGCCCCAGTAGAACTCGTCGTACCGGAACACCTGCTGGCTGAGAATGGTGCCGTCGGCGCTACAGACCGATAGGTGGCCCTGGTTGTTCTCGCCGTCCACGCCGGGCTGTCCGTAGTAGGCGCCGCAGACCAGGACGCGCTTGAGGATGAACGGGCCGCCCTCCGCGGGGACAGTGAACTTGACCACCTGCCCGGTGCCGCCCATCGACTGCATCTCCTCGAAGGTGCCGTTGTCGTACCGGAGCTGGGTGGACGCGCCGTGGGGCTTCTCGAACTCCTTGGCCATCTGGCAGCGGATCATCCAGTTCGCGGGCTTCCCGTCCACGTCGGGCTGCGGTGCCTGCTCGGCTCCGGGGAGAGCGGTGTAGGACTGCGACTTCGCGTCAGCGGGCACGTCGAGCCCCACGAAGACCCCACGATCGTGAAGGCAGTGGCAGTAGACCGCGATCGCGAACTTCGCCGGCGGCTTGACCTCCTCCGGCAGTGGGAGCTCGACCCACTGGGGCGCGCCGCCATAGGGTAGGAGGTCGTAGGAGTACCCGAAAACCGCCATCGGCTTCAGGTCCATGTCGGTCACGGCGACCACGAAGTCGCGCGGATCCTGTCGGCCGTACTGGGACGCGTTGATGGAGACAGACTTCAGGACCGGCATCCCCTCAGGCGCGTCGAAGACCGTGATGTAGCCGGCCTGAGCGGTGCTTCGCCTGCCCTCACCTTGGCCGTCGTCGTACTTCAGCAGGCCGTCCTGGGCGAGGCAGGCGCCAGCGAGAACCAGTGCCGCTAGGGGCACAACGAGCCACCCATAGGTGCGTGACATAGGGCAGAGCCCTCCCTTCCGTGGTGTTAGAGGGTCGGAGGGGCATTCGTGTTCCGTGGTGTTCCCCGGCGGCGTGCACTGGCAGAAGCGGCCGGCCGCACGCGTTCCTGTGAGCCAGGTGGCTCGGCGTCAAAGGGCCGGTCGGACAGAGGTAGCGGCACAGAGCGCGGCGGATGCTTACGCAGGTCGGTCTCGCCAGCTTGTCTGGTGGCAGGGGAACACGCTGTAAGGAGGGTCACAGTGCCTACGCCGCTCAGCATCGCTTCATGGAACGTCGAGCACTTTGAGGGCAAGCCGGAGCGTGTAGCCAAGGTGGTGGAGTTGGTTCGCGGTCTGGGGCCCAAGAAGAAGGGGCCGGATGTCTTCGCGCTATACGAGGTCGAGGGTAAGGACGTGTTCGATGAGCTCGTCGCCAACATGCCTGAGTACCAGTTCCATATCACCGAAGGACCGGAGGTCCAGGAGATACTGATAGGCGTCAGGGGTGGCGTCACCGCCTTCTACACCCAGAGAACCGAGTACAAGAGCGGGCTCGCGGCCTTGCGGCCGGGAGCTCTTCTGACGGTGCGCACGGGAGGGGCCGACTACCCCATCCTGTTCCTGCACACGAAGGCCCTCGGCACCCCGTTCGGTTTCGGGGTCCGCGATGACCAACTGCGTAGGGCGCTGAAGTTCAAGCGGACCCTGCAGAAAGCCGCCGGGGCTGGCACGCCGGTCAACTTCCTGTTCCTGGGCGATCTCAACACGGCGGGAATGGAGTATCCCTTCAAACGAGACATCGATGCCGAGCTGGAGATACGGCAGATCGAGAGAGCCGCCAAGCGCGCCGGGATGCGCCTGCTGTCCAAGTCCTCCGATGCGAGTTGGTGGAACGGCCCCGGCAGCAGTTACCCGCCCGGCAACTTCGACCACGTCGTGGCCGCGAGCCACCTTGTGTTCCGGAAGCAAACGCCGGCAGGCGCTGAGGTGAGGGTGATAGGCTGGCCCGAGATCGCGGACCCGGAGGAGCAGCAGGACTGGATCGCCACATACTCCGACCACGGGGTGATGTACCTGGAGCTGCTGACGGGCTAGGCCCCACTGGCGGGCGGCTCGCCTGCATGTCGAGAGCGCAACGCGCCCCGGTTGCAGGCGACTTGGCAGGCGAGACGCCTGCCCCTTAGGGAGCACTGCCGGAATGCCCGCCTTACGGGGCGCCCCAGTTCTGGTACATGCGCTCGGCCGCGTCGCCTAGAGTGTACGGCGGGAGGCCGTCATCGTCCGTGCTCTTCACGAGCCCACGCGATGCCAGTCGCTCGATCAGGTTGTCCGTGGCCGCCCTGCCAACACCCGCGCTGTAGACGAGGTCGATGTCCCGCGGGCTGACCCAGATGTCGCCCATCAGGTTGCGCACCCACACGAAGCACACCACCAACTCCTCGGCGGTTTTGAGGCGGAGCCGCCTCCGGAGCTCGGCGCTCCGGTAGTGCCGCCCGGCGGCCATCGAGACATCCCTGAGCTTGATGAGCTTCGGCCAGATGACGTCCCGCAACAGACTCAGTGTCTCGGCGCTGTCGGGGTCGCCCGTGTTGGCGACGATAGCCCGGCGCACGAGCTCGAGCCAGGCCGGCTCGTTAACCGGCGCGTCCGGCACCCCGTCGGGGCCGAACGGCTCGTCCGTCCCGTCGTACGCGAAGGGGAGTGACGGTCCGAGCGCGCGCAAGTACTTGTGGGTCACGCGGTACGGCGGGAAGTTGTCACTGTCGGAGCACTCGATCAGGTCGGCCTGCCTGAGCGCGGTGAGGACGTCATACGGACCGATCTCCGGCATCTCCGGCGGGCGGAGAAGGTCGATCTCCCGTAGAGTCACGCGCGTGTCCCCGATGGAGTGCCGGGCGAGCACGTAGAGCAGTGCAAGCTCCTCCGCGTCGCTCAGCCCGGCGTCCTTGCGGGCCGCCAGCGTTCGGTACGTGAACCCGGCCGCCACCGACATCTCGCGCAGCTCACGGGCGACAGGCCAGACGTCGGTCCACACCCGGCGGAATGCCTGGTGGTCGGCGACATCCTTGCAGCGCTCCAGCAAGAGGGTGGTGGTCCACTCGAGCCAGCCCCTCTCGTCCAGCGGGCCTTCGGGCCGGGCGGTGGGCGGCCCATCGGCGCCGCCGGTATCCGACGCCGGCCCCAGCGCCCCGACGGCCTCGTCGACGCCTTCGAGGATCTCTCGCAGACGCTCGACCTCCGTGTCGTCCTCCGGTTCGGACTCACGCCCGAACGCGACCTTGCGCAGCTCGTGAACGTCTCGGACCGCTACGTTGCGCATCACGAGTAGCAGCCGCTCGAACTGCGATCTGCTGAGATCCGAGTCCTCGACCGGGAAGAAGAACGAGACATCCACTTCGCCATCTCGGGGGTCGTATCCGAAGTGACCGATCTTGTGTTTGTAGGTGTGCTCGGCCATCCAGGCGAGGCATTCCTCGCGCTTGTCGCTGTCGGCGATGTTGAAGACCTGTGGCACTTGGAGCGTTACGCCCTCGCCGCCCTCGCACACGAAGATCCGGATGTCGATGGCGCCGAAGGGGACGACCACCATCTCGCCGCCGCTGGAGACAGTGTGGGCCAAGCCCATGTCCTCGAGGTAAGAGCAGATTGTCGCGGTACTGACCGGCACGACGGTCCCTCCCCTCAGAGCGTCTACGTCCGGACCGGAGCTCCACCCCCGGAGAGGTGTCGCAACGACCCGGTGGAAACAACCTACCGAGGCGCGGCTTCCCGTCGGCGCGCCGCCTGTCCGAGGAGACCTACGCCATCATGAACAGCCGGCGTTGCGCAGTGCTTCTCTCTGCCATCCTGGGCCTCGCGCTCCTCTACGTATCAGACGCTCGAGCAGCGGACCCGGTGACTCTCCGTCAGGTGAAAGTGTACGCCATTTGTGGGTCGGACGGAACGCTCGACGTGAAGCACTCCGTCGCCTTCACCGAGAACGAGGGAGGCGGACGAACGAGCATCGCACAGGTGGGCCCGTTCGACGCGGAGGTGAAGCCGCTCGATGGCAGCCAGATCGAGCGGGAGGGCGGCGGCGCGCAGCCGGTCACGATCGGGCCCTCGTCGAAGGATGCGAGGAGCGTCAGCCCCAGATGGGACAGGTCGACCAGGACCGGCGAGACCGTCACGGTCACCATGCACTACCTTGTGGATGCGATGTGCTGGGACGAGACCCAGTACCAGGGCCAAAGCTACTACGCATTCGCCTGGGATCCGCCCCAGTGGCCCTTCCCAGTGGAGAAGGCGGTCTTCGAGCTCATCCTGCCGCTGAAGGTACCGCCCACCGTCCAGAAGCCGGAGGATGTCACCCAGGACGTCGTGAGCGGAGCCGGCGTTCTCACTAACCCGAAGGGCGACTTCGGCAAGTGGGTCTGGTTCCCCACGCCCGACAGCCGGAGCGGTGCGACCTATCTCTCTCTACATGTGGAGCGGAGCCCGCTGCCAAAGGAGACTCCGTTCCTTGTCCGCGATCTCATCATCCCGAAGAGCGCGTTCCCGAACGTAACTGAGAAGAAGCTCCGCGAGGGTAAGGGCGGCCTGGCCGGCGCGGCGGGGTCGGCGGCGGGCCCGTCGGCTCTGGAACGGCGGTCGACGCGCAACGGGTACCTCATGTTCGGCGGAGTATGCGTCGCGATACCCCTCGCTATCTGGGGCATCAGGCTGGCGTTCGGCGCCGGGAGGCCCAGACGGAAGAGGCTCAAGGAGTACAAGGCTCCGGAGATAGCGCTGCAGGCGTTCGAGACCGAGGGCGTCGTTCCGGACCTGGACGCGATCGAGGCGGCGCTGCTGATCGGTGACCCCTCGCGCGTCCTGATGCTGATCGTCATGCGGCTGGCCCGGTCGGGCGCGGTGAATGTGATCAACTTCAAGCCGCTGCAGCTCGAGGTCGCCAAGCCCCACCTCGCCACTGAGCCGTGGGAGAAGCTGCTCGTCGACGCGGTGCGCGAGGACGGCACCATCCATCAGGAGAGTGTGCCCCAGATCATGGACTGCGTCGGCAAGTCGCTCCGCAAAAAGATGTGGCACGCTGACCCCACGGCCACGCGGCAGCACTACCGGCAGCGCATCGACGACGTCTGGACCACGGCTCAGAGCCGGCGTGTCGAGCCGACCTACTGGAATCCCGCGCTCGACTGGATACTCATCGACTCGATGTTCCGTCATCGGGCGGAGTCGCTGCCGGCCGCCTCGGGGCAGAGCCTGCGTGACGCGCTCGCCGAGTCGCCCATCGTCCGGGGCGCCGACTCCGTGGTCACGGACATCGAGAGCTTCGCTTCCGGGGCCGTCGAGCGCGTCGAGACCGCCGTGTCCGGCGTTGCGGCGCGCGCCGAGGCCGGATTCGGGGACGCGATCGAACGGGTCGGTGGCCTTGTGGGCTACGACGCCTGCCACTCCGCGTGTCACTCCGCGTGCCACTCAGCCTGCGTGCATTCGGCGTGCCACTCGGCCTGCGTCCACTCGGCGTGTCACTCGGCCTGCCATTCGGCCTGCGTGCATTCGGCGTGCCACTCGGCCTGCGTCTCCTCGTGTGTGAGCAGCTTCTGATGACGGGTCCGACCCCACAGACGGTGCAGGGCGACAGCCCCGCGAGCCCGTCCGCGCAGGAGCTGGCGGGCGTCGCGGAGTTCGTCCGGAGCACCCGTGACCACGTGTTCCTGCGCGAGTGCGACCGCGCGGTGATCCTCAGGCCCAACAAGATCTACCGCCTGAACGACACCGCGTGGGACATGCTCCGAGCGCTCTACGGGACGGACGCGGCGGATCCCGGCGAGGTGGCCCGGCGCGTAGCGTCGGAGTACGCTGTCGCTGCCGAGCGCGTGCTCGCCGATGTTGTGGGCCTCGTGCGGACCTTGTCCGGTTTGCTCAGCGACGACATCTCGGGCTGCGGGCACATCAAGCGCGTGGGCTTCGGCGATTCGCCGCTCGAGTGGCCCATTCTGGCGGAGATCGCTCTAACTTACGGCTGCCAGGCGCGCTGCCGCTTTTGCTACGCCAGCGCGCCGGACCGGGCGCGGTCGGTCGAGGAGATGCGGCCGGACGAGGTCGAGGTCGTGATCGACCGGATCGCTGTGGAAGCGCACTGCCCGTCTCTGTCCTTTTCCGGCGGCGAGCCAACACTTGATCCCATGCTCACCCGCTACATCGCGAGGGCCAAGAGCCGCGGCTTGCGTGTCAACCTCATCACGAACGGCATCAGGTGCGCAGATCGCGCGTACTGCGAGTCCCTCGCCGAGGCCGGGCTCGACTCGGCGCAGGTGAGCCTGGAGGCCGGCTGCGCGGCGACACACGATGAGATCGTGGGCCGCCCAGGGTCCTTCGAGGCCACCATCGCGGGCGTCAGGGAGCTTCGCCGGGCGGGCATTCACACCCATACGAACACCACGATCTGCGGCCTCAACAAGGCGCGCATGGCAGAGCTCGTGGAGTTCGTCGGCTGTGAGCTGGGGTCCCAGTACTTCTCGATGAACATCGTCATCCGCACCGGGGCGTCGCTGGGCGACCCCGAGATGGACATCGCCTACACCGAGCTGCGTGATGTAGTTCCGCCCGTGTTTGAACTGGCAGAGCGGCTCGGCGTGAGGCCGGTGTGGTACTCCCCTACCCCGCTGTGCGTGTTCAACCCGATGGAGCACGGCGTGTCCTCATCGACTTGCGCGTGCTGCGAGAGCCTGCTGTCTGTGAACCCGAGTGGAGACGTGCTCCCCTGCTCGAGCTTCGAGCGCGGCGTGGGGAACCTCGTGCGGCAGACTTTCGAGGCGGTGTGGCGGGGCTCAAGAGCGCGCTACTGGCGGTCGAAGGCGGCAGCCCCGCCGGGCTGCTCCGGCTGCGAGCTCTACAGGATCTGCTATGGCGCCTGCCCGCTCTACTGGGACGAGCGCGGGAGCTTCCAAGAGATCGACAGCGCGCGACCCGGCTACGGACGCCCGGGGATAGGCCGCCGGCGGCGCGGGCCGTGGGCCGACACTACGTGGGCTCTGCGCCGTCGAGTGAACGGCCGTGTGTTCGGTGTGGGAGTCGACCCGTCTCGCCGGGTCAAGAGCTGAGCTTACCCACTGAGTTGGAGGCGGGCGACGATGGCACGCTTCAATGTGCACGAGTTCGGCAAGTTCGTCGAGGACGCTCAGGGCGGCGTCGCCGCGTTGTACAAGGAGATCGCGGAGGTCCAAGAGGCTCTGAACGACGCGCGCGAGGCTGCGCGGCTGCAGCGGCGGGATCTTGTCGATCAGGCCAGGCTGATGGTCCGCGCAAAGCGCGATGCGCTCGACGCCGGGTTCATGCAGACTTGGGATGCGAAGGTAGAGGAGCAGCACAAGTCGCTGGAGGCGGAGGCCGCGGCACTGAAGGAGCTGATAGCCAAGGGCGAGGCGGACTCCGACCAGCTCTTGTCCAAGGGCACGAAGGTGCGCGAGCGGCTGAAGGCCCTCAACCCCGAGCTCGACACCCAGGAAGAGGCGCTGAAGAAGGAAGTCGCCGACCTTGACCGCAAGGCATCCGAGCTCGACGCGCAGATCGCCGGGCTGGCCAGGTGGTTCGGCCTGGTCACCCGTCGGCGCGACATCAAGGAGCTTGCGAAGCAGCTCACCAGGACTGACGAGAAGCTGAGCGCTGCGGAGAAGGCCCTCGCCGACGTGCGCAAGCGCTGGCTGGATACGGCCGAGCAGGCCAAGCACGAGGAGGACTCGTTCGAGCAAGACTGGGAGACGCTCGAGCTGCGCGTGGCCAGGCTCAGGCAGGACCTGAGCGCGATCGAGGTGGACCTCGATGGCGAGGCCGAGCGCAGGGCCCTGTTTGGGATGGTCCAGGGCGATGCGGAGCCGCCAAGCGCGGGGGACTCGGACGTCGACAAGCTGCTCGCCAAGATCGACGACGTCGCCGACAACGTGCTCGATGAGCAGGAGAAGGCGCTAACCGCCGGGGCGGAGATGCTCGGCATGCTCTCCGGCCTAGGCCAAGGGCTCGACGGGTTCCGCAAGTCGCTGCAGTCCGTGATCGACGAGCAGGACGGCCACAGCGAGCTGCCCAAGCTGCAGATCGAGGTGCCCGACCCTGTCAGCGAGTTCCACGCCGGCTGGACCGAGCTCCGGGACTACGTTGTCAACGAGCGGCAGATGGCCGCGTATCCCACTCAGTTCTGCCAAGCGCTGAGGCCCGTTCTCGACCAGCGGATGACGGCGCAAGGTATCGAGCGGATGTTCACCGAGATGGGCGACGCGCTCTCTAGGGCGACGGAGCGCTGGAGCGCGTAGGGAGGTAGCCGCGAATGCCGGACGGTTGTGCCTATGTCATGCTCGCAGCGTGGGCGCTGGAGGCGTGCGCGTTCCTGTGCGGGGGTCTACTGTTCGCGATAGCGTCCGGATCGCAGAATGCTCCGAGCCGCATGACTGCGGCCGTCGTCCTGCTCGCGGTGGGCGCCGCCCAGCTCATCGCGATCATGGCCATCCTGACTCGACGCCTTCGCCTCAGGCCCAGCGCGGTCGAGGAGAGCATCGTAGGGCTCGCGCGGGATACCGGCGGCCGGGTGAAGGTCGCCGACGTTGCGGCGTTCGTGGGCTGCCCGCCCGACCAGGCCCGGACCGCGCTCGACAGGATGGTAGCGAAACGCTTGTGCGAGCGGCTCGGTCCGGATGAGTACCAGGTCAGCGGGATCGAGGGTCGGAAGATAGAGCGCCGGTGCCCCTACTGCGGCGCCAGCCTGCCCATCCGCGAGCAAGTCCTCGTCTGCCCGCACTGTGGTGGCAGCATCGACCTCAAACCGTCCTGACAGCGCCCCTGCGAAGGTGACCAGACCCATGACCCCCGCGGACTTGGCAAGGAAGTGGATCGATCGCGAGCAGACGCCGCGGGACGGGATCCCGTCGTGGCTGCTCGTCGTCATGGATGTCGGCTGGACCGAGCGGCTGCTCCGTGAGCCCGAAGGCAGCTACTTCGCCGATCCGGTCGGGTACGAGCTCAGGCAGAAGCGCGTGCTGCGCACCGCCTTCCTCGACCAGCTCGTCTGCGTGCCACAGCACCAGGTCGCGAGCGGTTTCGGTTCGCGGGTGCCGCACGGGTGCCTCGAGCGCGACGGCGTTCGGATCGACGGGCCTGAGGGCGTGAAGGAGCACTACGAGCGGTTCCTCATCCCGGCACTGGAGCAAGCGATCCGCGACTTCCCGGCCAATGGCGCAGCGATCCGCGAGCAGCTCCTCGGCGGCATCCGGCAGACGCAAGACGTCCTCGGGCCCGACTGTCTGCGCGTGCCGTACGAGCACACGCAGTGCAAGCCCGTGTTCAGGTACGGCGACTACGGCTACGAGAACTACTTCATGTTCTACGCGATCTACCCGGAGCTTGCGGGCGAGGCGTTCCGCCTTGAGGCCGATCACGCGGTTCTGCAGAACGACCTGCTTGCGCAGGCGATCGTCGACGAGGGCCTCCCTAGACTCGTGCGTAGCGACCACGACATGACCGACTCGCGCGGGTCGCTTGTGAGCGTCGCGTCGCTCGATAGGCTCTACTTCCCCCAGCTTGAGCGGGCCATGAGGCCGCTCATCGACCGCGGCATCAGCCTCATCTGGCACTGCGACGGCAATGTGAACGACTTCATCCCGCGCCTGCTCGACATCGGCTTCGTCGGCTTCCAGGGATTCCAGTACGAGTGCGGCGTCGACTACCCCACCGTCGCTCGGATGACCACGCGCAGGGGCGAGCCGCTCACCCTGATCGTCGGCGGTTCGGTCACAACGACAATGGTCCACGGGACGCCGGACGATGTGCGGCGCGAGGTCGACTGGCTCGTCGAGAACAGCGGCGATTCCTACCTCGCGCTGGGGGGCACGAGCTCGATCTGCCCCGGCACGCCCTGGGAGAACATCGACGCCCTCGTTGAGTCCATGCTCCACTACCAGGAGCATGGGAAGATCGGGCTGCGACAGCGCGTGGGCCGCGAGCGTCCGCACGGGCGCCGGCTACCATGAACCGACGGTACCTGCAAGCGGGGGCCGCGCTCGCGGCCGTGGGTGTCTCCTCGTACTCGTCGGTCGCCATCCCCGTGCTCGCCGGCTCGCTGGAGGCCGACCTTGGGCTGGACAAAGGCACCCTCGGCCTGCTGCTCTCGCTCGGAATGGGCGGCGGATGTGTCGGCGGCCTGGCGGCGGGATGGATCGCCGACCGAGTGGACCCTCTTCGCTCGCTCAGGCTGTTCGCGGCGGTCGCTGCCGCAGGGTGCGCGATGGCCGCGATGGGTGGCTTCCGTCACAGCCTGCTGGGGCCGGGGCTCGTGATGATAGGCCTCGGGTCGGGCGGGTCGTACGTGGCCGCGGGCGGTCTGCTCGGGGTGCTGTTCCCCCATCGGCGGCGCGGGAGCTTCAGCGGGCTCATGGTCACGAACGCCGCGGCCGGGATCGCGTTCCCCTGGGGCGTGTCCTACCTGAACGGTCTGTGGCGGCAGGGCGATGTGCCGCTCTCGTGGGTGCTGGCCGGGCCTTACTCCGCAGTGGCAGTTGTGATGCTACTGCTAACGGCCGTGCTTGGGGGCCGGCCCGAAGGTCCCCCGTCCTCTCCTGCTGACGGTCCCCAGCCGGCTGGACGGGGCCGGCTCGACCCCGCGGTCGTGCTCGTCATCCTCGCGCTAGCGACCGTCCACGGCACTGCGGACGGGGTGCTGTACTGCTGGATCACCCGTTACCTGGAGGGCCGGTTTCCCGTAGCCCCGTTCCCGGTCGGCTGGGTCCTGTCGTTCTACGCCGCGGCCTACATGGTCGGCCGGCTCGCCCTCACATTCCTGCCGGACAAGGTCGGGCGGAAGGCTCTGGTGGTGTTACCCGGCCTGATCTCAGGGCCCGTGGTGCTGGCGGCGTTGCGCGCGCCGAGCCTGACGCTCGCAGTCGCCGGTTACGCACTGGCTTCGCTGCTCTACGGGCTCGAGTTCCCGGCGCTGATGGGACTTGCGTCCCAGCGCTACCCCGAACGCTTCTCGATGATCTTCGGCTGGATCAGCGGCGCCACGGTGGTCACGATGGCCGCCGTGTGGGGCGTCGGCCGCTGGGCCGAGACGACAGGCACCATGCTCCCCGCCCTCTCGACCGCAGCGTCCGGGTTCGTCCTCTTCGGCGTCATTGCGGCGGTGTGGGTCGCGGTGGACGGGAGGGGCCGAATCGCATAGCGCCGGTGGCCTATGCCACGTCGTCCGGACCTACTGAAGCTCTCGCAATCCGTGTACCCTCGAGCCGTCGTCCCTGAGGAGCGCGTTGTGTGCGCGTCACGAAGGGCGGCGGCCCGAGAAACCCCTATCCGCCGCCCTTCGTGACGGTCGCTCCGCTCCCTCCTCAGGGACGACGGACCGGTATAGCCGACCTACACCATTTGGGCAACCGTCATTGGGCCCGCATCCTTCAGGATGCCGAGGAGGGTCGGCCGCTTGAGCGCTCGCACCCTCTCTGGCCCAGAGACGGCCGGCAGCCTAGGCAACCATAGCCTCCTCGCCGGCTCTCACCTTGCAGACGAAGGCCTCGTCGGCCTCCGCCATGTTCAGCGCGACGTCGGGGGCATCGTCCGGTATCGCTTCCCCGTCCTCGGAGAGGACGCCGAGGTAGCCGTCGATCGCCTCGTGAGCCATCTCAAGCGCGTGGGCAATCGTGTGACCCCACGTGTGGCAGCCCTTGAGAGCAGGAACTGAGACGGAGTAGCGTCCGTCGCCTTCACGCATGAGAACGACTGTGTAGGTCACGGAGAGCCTCCGTCTCCGGCGGCGTCGCAGTGGGCCCGCCGCTCTTGCTCGGGGTGATCGGCACAGCGAAGGAAGAGCTCGTCGACCTCGGCCAGGTTCTGCACAGCCTCTTCGACCCTGCGGCCCTGACTCGCCACGTCGTGCTCGGGGCACAGGGCAACGTACAAGTCGTCCTCCCGCTCAATGATGGCTGTGACGTGCCGCACCGTCAGCACGATCCTCACCTTCCGTGAAGGATTGTAGCATGCTCCCTGCCTGCCGCAGACGATCAAGGCGCCCGCTCTCGACCCTCCTGGGCGTCCCTTACCTGTAACCTGCCCGGCAGGACCCCGCCCTCCCCGGCGGAAGCACCACTCGCCTGACACCAACGGCCCAGGTGGTGCCTCGTGACGAGCCGCGAGCGGTTCAGGGAGACGATGCGCTACTGCAAGCCCGATCGCGTGCCCTACTTCGAGGAGGGCCTGCGGGACGACGTGCTCGAGGCGTGGCGCGCACAGGGGCTGCCCGAGGGCGTCAACCCCTACGACCTCTTCGAGACCGACCGCCGCGAGCGCATCCCCGTGAACATCGAGCCCCTCGGCGGCTACGACCGGCCTGCCTACGACCTCACCTACCGCGAGCTCAGAGCGTCCCTGGACCCAGACCGGCCCGACCGCTTCCCGGATGACTGGTCGCAGCGCGTCGAGGAGTGGTCGCGGCGCGAGCATGTCCTGGAGCTGTGGCTCGGCCGGGGGTTCTTCCTCTCAATGGGCGTCCACGATTGGCCGCGGTTTGTTGACGCGGTCTACCTCGTGAAGGACAACCCGGCCAGGGCCCGGGGCATCCTGCGCGCCTGCGGGGAGCTCGCGGCAGCGATTGCCGACCGGGTTCTGGACGAAGTAGACGTGGACATGGTGATGTTCTCCGAGCCCATCGGGGGGAACGACCGCCCGCTGCTGTCGCCCGATGCCTATGAGGAGTTCGTTCTGGAGAGCTTCCGGCCGGCGTTCGACGTGTTGAGGGCCCGCAACGTGGAGGTCATCTGCCTTGTCACCTATGCCAACGCCCGCGCGCTCATCGCCAGTGTCCTGCGCTACGGCCTCAACTGCCTGTGGGCGTGCGAGGTCAACCAGGAAGCAATGGACTACCGCGACATCAGGCAGCAGTTCGGCCGCGAGCTTAGGCTGATCGGCGGGATCGACCTGGACGTGCTGAGCCAAGGCGAGCAATCGATCAGGCGCGAGATAGAGGCCAAGGTCCCGCCCCTACTCGCGCAGGGAGGCTATGTGCCCCTCGCCGACGGTCGGATCCGAGCGAACGTGCCGTTCAGCGCCTACTCCCTCTATCGGCGTCTACTGGCCCAGGCGACAAGGGCGCTGTAAGGAGCAAGGGCGCTATGGCGCCACGCCCGACGCCTTGTCGGGCACAGGCTCATTGCGGAACCACCAAGCCAGGTACTCCGCGAGCGGCATGTCGTGGACCTCGCGCTTGATGTTCATCCACGTTAGCTGGTCGCCGACCGCGAAGTAGACGAGCGTCCGTCCGCCGACCTCCACGAGCTCCGGGTCGGAGGCGTCGATCCCCTCGTCGATCCCCTGCTCACCGAGGATCGGGTTCGCCGAGCTGAGCTCCCAGGACCGAAGGTCGCGGCTGCGCGCGATGTAGGTCTGGTAGTAGTGCCTCGGGCCCCGGTGCTCTGCGTAGAGCAGGTAGTACCATCCGCCCGACCACCTGATGCACGGACAGGCCGTGTAGCGATTCCGTCCGAAGGCGACGCCCTCGACCTTTGTCCAATCGCGCAGGTCTCGCGAGCGGGCGAACTTCACCGTGAAGGCCGGGTAGGCCGGGTCGCTCGACTCGTAGGCCATTACGAAGCCGTCAGGGCTCTTGCAGACCGAGCTGTTGAACAGGTTCTCGTTCTCCTGCTTGACCACGACCTTGCTCGCCCACTGCACAAGGTCCGAGGACTCGAACAGCGTGACATCGTTCCAGCCGTCCGGCGCGAATCGTGACGCGTAGACGTAGAGCGTGCCGCCGCTCACGATCGCCGAGGCGAGACTATAGCCCTCCGCGAAGCGCGCCAGCTCGCGTCCCGAGGCGACATCGCGGAGGACGAGCCAGTAGTCCTTCGCCTCCCCGCCACCGGCGGGCCGGTGGCACTCGAGATGGGCGAGCTTTCCGCGCCAGATGACGGGGCTCAGCTCGCACATGTCGCGGTAGACGAGCTCCCGCGCGGCCGGCTTCGGTTTCCCGTCCGGCGTTGGAGGCGGCATCAGCGAGTCGAACGCCTCGACCGGCCATCCCGCGAGGCGGAAGAACCCGGGCGGCACTTCTTGCTGGAACTGAACGTAGGCGCGCACATCGCCTCTGGTCGTGTAGCCGATCTCGCCCTCCGTGCCCTCTTCGACGATGACGCCGAAGACCTTGTAGCCCATCAGGGTGCAGTCTTCGATGTCGACGTGCAGGTACTTGCCGCTCTGGACGCTCTGGATGATCCCCTTCGTCGGGGTGCCCACCGGCTGCGAGAAGTTGAGGACGATGAGCCGGCAGCGCGCGAGCTTCACGCGGGAGTAAGTGTGGAAGCCGAAGTTCCCGCCCTTGAGGGCGCACTGCGGGCCGACGAGCGTGCACTCCTCGAACACCACGTCGGGCCGGTCGGGCATCGCGTCGTTCTCGACCCGGACGTACCCTCCGGCAGTATCGCCCCACCAGTCGAGCGCCCACAGGTGGCACCTCCTGAAGGTGACGGGCTCATCGGGCCGCGAGAGGCTGCTCGCCACGCCCCCGCCGAACGCGCGGCCGATGCTGACGCAGTCCTCCACGATGACGGTGAAGGGCTCGATCTTCCCGGCCAGGTCCCACATGAGACCGCCGTCGCCGCCGGTGACGTAGAGCCCTCGGAGCAGCCACCGGTCCCACTCGATCGCGGAGAAGGTGGGAGCAGTGTGCTCGGGCGACCAGCCCTGCACGGTCGCGCGTATCGGCCCCCACCAGTCGTAGCTCTTGAACCCGCGCGACGGATCGCCGGAGTCGATGACGACGCGGCCGGCCGTGCCGGAACCCAGTGAGCCGTCGACGTCGCCGATGAGCTCGTTGCAGGCGCCCGCGGCGCCGCGGTGGGCCGGCGACAGGTTAGCCTCCATGTACGTGTCGGGCCGAACGACGATGCGCGTACCACCACCATCCTCCACAGCGTCGAGCGCGGCTTGGACCGTTGTGAACGCCGTCGCCCACGTGCGCCCGTCGGAGTTGTCGCCAAGCTTGGAGACGCAGAGCGAGCGTCCGTCGCCCGGTGCCGCGCACACCGACAGGCAACCCACAGCCAGAAGCGCCATCGCCATCTGCCTCTCCACGCTCCGTCCCTGGGCGACGCTTCCGGCACGCGCGCGCAGGCCCCTGCAGCCTGGCATCGAAGACGGTCTGTCGCTGGGCGGCACGGCGGGAGGACACGGACCAATGGCGCTCAGCACCTTCCGCCCCGGCGAGACGTGGCCCGACGCGGACGGCAACCACATCAACGCTCACGGCGGCGGGATACTCGTCCACGACGGGGTGTTCTACTGGTTCGGGGAGATGCGAGCCGAGCGGGCATCCGAGGGCGTCAGCGTCTACTCGTCAACCGACCTGTTCAACTGGCGGAACGAGGGCGTCGCGCTTGCGCCTGTGGACCAGCCGGGTCACGACATCGAGCGCGGGTGCATCATGGAGCGGCCCAAGGTCGTCCGTTGCGCGGCCACCGGGCAGTTCGTGATGTGGTTCCACCTGGAGCTCAAGGGGCAGGGCTATTCGGCCGCGCGGGCGGCCGTGGCGGTTAGCGACACCGTGACCGGGCCCTACACGTTCCTGCGGAGCCTGCGGCCCAATGGCAACATGTCGCGCGACATGACGCTCTTCGAGGACGAGGACGGCGCGGTCTACCACGTGTTCGCCTCGAACGAGAACCGCGACCTGCGGATCTGCCGGCTCAGCGAGGACTGCCTGAGCCACACCGGCCTCGATGTGGTCGCCCACAGCGACACGCGCGAGGCGCCGGCCGTCTTCAAGTACGACGGAACGTACTACCTCATGACCAGTGGCTGCACCGGTTGGACGCCGAATGCCGCGCGGGTCGACACCGCGGAGTCCATGCTCGGTCCCTGGCGGACGGGTGCGAACCCGGCGGTCGGACCGCAGGCCGAGACGACCTATGACTCCCAGTCCACCTTCGTCCTGCCGGTGCCCGGGCGCGAGGGCGCGTTCATCTTCATGGCCGACCGCTGGAACCCGCGGAACCTGCGCGACAGCCGCTACGTGTGGCTGCCAATCAGGTTCGCGGACGATGGTATCGTCATTGAGTGGATCGACGAGTGGGACCTGGGGTGGTTCGGAGCGCAGACCGACGGACGCGCCTCCGACCCACTCGACGAAGCGCCGGGAAGTACTATCGGTGGTGCCGGAGGAACATAGCTCGATAGGAGGTGCGTGCGATGCCTGTTCCGGTCCAATTGCCTACTGCGGTGCGCGATGAAGAGGTCGGTGGAGTCCGGTACCACATCGAGGGCGAGCTCGTGCCGGCCCTCCACGTTGAGCTCGGCTCAGTGCCCGTCTACTTCGAACACAACATCCTGTTGTGGAAAGACACCGGGGTCGAGATCAGCGTGAAGCCGTTGCAGGGCGCGTTCAAGCGACTGCTCGCGGGGATGCCGATCCTGATGACCCAGGCACACGGGCCGGGCCGCATCGCCTTCAGCAGGGATGGCGTGGGGCACGTGTTCCCCATCCATCTTCACCCGGGGGAGGCCGTGGACGTGCGTGAGCATCAATGGCTCGCCGCGACCGACTACGTGCATTACTCGTTCGCTCGCGTGAAGGGGGTTGCGAACATCCTCTTCGGCGGCACCGGCTTCTTCATCGACACGTTCTACACGTCGACGACCGAGGGCGTGCTGTGGCTGCACGGTTATGGCAACGTGTTCGAGGTGACCCTCGGAGCCGGTGAGCAGATCGACATCGAGCCCGGAGGGTGGGTGTACAAGGACCGAACGGTCCAGATGGAGACGCAGTTTCAGAGGCTGGCAACCGGCCTGC